>Ga0180223_1001875_pt1 | contig 14339 bp, 12 predicted proteins | sample eDN5th30CKraftOP_FD_151337 | JGI IMG/M metagenome (GOLD analysis project Ga0180223, IMG submission 151337) | Enriched Organic Plus compost microbial communities from Emeryville, California, USA - eDNA 5th pass 30_C Kraft OP (version 2) (version 2) ...
GTGCCGAAGAAGTCACCCGCTGTTTCCGAGGAGCGCAAGGGCCCGCGCACCAACGCGCCGGAGCAGGCCGTGCAGGGCTTCCTGAAGGCGGCAGGGCTCGCTTCCATCGACGAGGCCGTGGTCGTCAGCGATGAGAAGAAGGGCGATTATTACGTCGCGCGCATCGAGAAGCCGGGCCGCCCCGCGGGTGAGATCATCGCCGAGGTGCTGCGCGAGACGATCCTCAATTTCCCCTGGCCGAAGTCCATGCGCTGGCTCGAGCCGGATTTCATCGTCGATGATCAGGGGCGATATCTAGTTGACGATCGCGGTCGTCGAGTTGTTCTCGAAGAACCCTTGCGCTGGATTAGACCTCTTCGATCGATCATCCTCTTGCTCGACGGCAAGGTCGTGCCGTTCGAGATCGCCGGCATCAAATCCGGCGCGACGACGCGCGGCCACCGCTTCATGGGTGGCGAGCCCTTCAAGGTGACGGGCTTCGCCGACTACCAGCAGCAACTCGAAACCAACAAGGTCGTGCTCGACTTCGCGGCGCGCGCCGCTGCGATCAGCGAGGCGGCGCACGCGCTCGCAAAGGAAGCCAAGCTCACCCTCGTCGAGGACGATGCGCTCGCCGCTGAGAACGCAGGCCTCACGGAATGGCCGACCGTGCTCATGGGCGAGTTCGACAAGGCGTTTCTCGAAGTTCCGGCCGAGTGCCTGACCAGCGCCATGCGCACACACCAGAAGTGCTTCTCGCTGCGCCACGGCAAGAAGCTCGCCAACCATTTCCTGCTCGTCTCCAACCTCAAGGCCAAGGACGGCGGCAAGACCATCGTCGCCGGCAACGAGAAGGTGATCGCCGCGCGCCTGTCCGACGCGAAGTTCTTCTGGGAGACGGACCTCAGGAAGACGCTCGATGAGATGCGCGACGAGCTGAAAGGCATCACCTTCCACGAGAAGCTCGGCACCCAGTTCGAGCGTACCGAGCGCATCAAGGAGCTGGCCCACCAGATCGCGACGGAGCAGGAGCTGTGCGAGGCGGCGCTCGCCTTGCGCGCAGGTGAGCTGTCGAAGGCCGACCTCGTTTCCGGCATGGTGGGCGAGTTCCCCGAGCTGCAGGGCCTGATGGGCCGCTACTATGCCGAGGCGGAGCGCATCGCGCCGGAGATCGCGCGCGCCATCGAGCTGCACTACAAGCCGAAGGGTCCGACGGACTCGGTGCCGTTGGAGAGCGAAGGCGACGGCGCCGCCGTGGCCGTGGCGCTGGCCGACAAGCTCGATATGCTGACCGGCTTCTGGGCCATCGGCGAGAAGCCGACTGGCTCAGGCGATCCCTATCAGCTCCGCCGCGCGGCGCTGGGCGTCATCCGCCTTGTGCTCGACAACGATCTGCGGATGCCGCTGCTGCAGGCGTTCGCCACTGCGCAGGGATCGCAGGCGGATGCTACAACTGCCGCCGACCTCCTCACCTTCTTCGCCGAACGCCTCAAGGTCTACCTGCGCGACAAGGGTGCGCGCCACGACCTGATCGACGCGATCTTTTCGCTGCCCGGCCAAGACGACCTCGCGCTCATCGTCAAGCGCGTCGAGGCGCTCACCGAGCTGCTCGCCACCGAAGACGGCGCCAACCTGCTCGCGGGCGTGAAGCGCGCGCAGAACATTCTCACCATCGAGGAGAAGAAGGACAAGGTCAGCTACGCGGGCGACTATGACGCCGCGCTGCTGCAGGCCGACGAGGAGAAGGCGCTCGCCGCCGCTATCGAAAAGGTGAAGCACGACACCGCGGCAGCGCTCAGCGTTGAGAACTTCGCCGGTGCCATGCGCGCCCTGGCGGAGCTGCGCCCGCCCGTCGATGCGTTCTTCGATAAGGTGACGGTGAACGCCGACGATGCGGCGCTGCGCAAGAACCGTTTGCACCTGCTCTCGCAGATCCGCGCTGCAACCTTCAACGTCGCCGACTTCACCAAGATCGCCGGCTAAACCCACACCTAGTGCCCGCAACTGTCATCCCGGGCGGGTGAGCGCAGCGAACGATGACCCGGGACCCAGCGTAAGAATCGCTATCGGCTCGATAAAGTGTCTGCAACACACTTTGTGCTGGATCCCGGATAGTGGCTCGCGTAGCTCACCACTTCCGGGATGACAGGCCGGATGGAGCACGCTCAACTGCGTAAATCTCGCCGAAGGCTTGAGCGCATGCAAACCGACACCCGCTACCTCTTCGTCTACGGCACGCTGATGAGCGGCGCGACATCGGATTTCGGCGCCGGGCAGCGCGTGCGTCTTGCTGCTGAATCGGACAGCCTCGGCCCCGCCTCGCTGCCCCATGCGCTGCTCTACGACCTCGGGCGCTATCCCGGCGCCATTTCCGGCGGCGGCATCTACGATATCGTGCATGGCGAAGTGGTGTTGCTTGCCAACGCCGCGGCCTCACTGGCCTGGCTTGACGATTACGAAGGCTATGTGCCGAACAGCGACAACAACGAATATGAGCGCGCCGTGCGTCAGGTGCGCCTTGCCGGCGGCGAGACCTTCGACGCCTGGGTCTATCTGCTGCGCGAAACGCCCGCCAACGCAGATGCATGCCGCATCGCGAGCGGACGCTGGAATAGCAGCCGCTGATATCCGCGCATCTTACTTTGGAAAGTCGTTGAGAGCTGGCCTGCGGACCCCGCTTGGCCCTCACCGCGCAGGCATGGTCCCCGCTTAAGACCGAGGCCGGCCAGCTCCCAGACGACCGTTCATACACCGGCCACGCCGCCGCCACTATTGGGTATGCGAAAACAAATATTCATGTGCAAATCGCACATAAGTAACTTGCCGCTGAAACGACACGCAAAGTTCGCGCGCTACGCATCTGCAGCATCGGAAACGTCGCTGCTCGCCGATTCAAATTCTTCGCTCGCGGCCAGCCAAACATCTTCCGCCTCGCTCAAACGCTTTGCGAGCTGGCCGCGCTCGATGGCTGCGCTTTGCGCCGCTTGCGGGTCTTTCGCGTAAAGTTGTGGATCGGCGAGGAGGCGATCGAGCCGCGCAATCTCGGCGCCAATGGTCTCCACTTTTTTCTCTGCCGATTGCATCGCCTTTTTAAGCGGTGCGAGAGACGCGCGCCGGTCAGCTGCCGCTCGGCGCTGGTCGGCACGCGCAGCGCGGCCTGTTTCACTGCTCTTGGAAGCTGCTGATTTGCTACGCGTTCCAGCACCGCGCGCTTCCAGTAGCTCGCTCCGATAGGCGTCCATGTCGCCGTCGTAGGATCGCACGGTGCCCTCGCGCACCACCCACAGCCGGTCGGCGCACGCTTCGATGAGATGCCTGTCGTGACTGATGAGAATGACGGCGCCCTCGTATTCCGCGAGCGCGTGCACCAGCGCCTCGCGGCTGTCGACGTCGAGATGGTTGGTCGGCTCGTCGAGAATGAGCAGGTGTGGCGCATGGAACGCCGCGAGTGCGAGCAGTAGCCGGGCCTTCTCTCCGCCGGAAAGGTTGGCGCACTTGGTGTCGGCCTTATCCGCGGAAAATCCGTAGGTGCCGAGCCGGGTGCGCCGCTGTGCCTCCGTCGCCTCCGGCATCAGATCCAGAATGTGATCGTAGGGGGTCTTTAACGGGTTCAGCTCGTCGAGCTGGTGCTGGGCAAAGTATCCGATGTCGACGCGCTTGGCGCCGAGCACGCTGCCCGTAAGCGGGCCGAGCTTACCTGCGATCAACTTGGCGAACGTCGATTTGCCGTTGCCGTTCTGGCCGAGCAGCGCGATGCGATCGTCCTGGTCGATGCGCAGGTTGAGGCCCGTCAGCACCGGCGAACCCGGCGCGTACCCCACAGACACGTCCTCGAAGCGCATCAGCGGCGAGGCGAGCGCTTTCGGAGGGTTCGGCAGGTGGAACGGCTTCACGCGCTCGTCCACCTGGGCGGCAATGGGCTGCATCTTCGCCAGCACCTTGACGCGGCTCTGCGCCTGTGCGGCCTTCGTAGCCTTCGCCTTGAATCGGTCGATGAATGCCTGGATGCGGCGGCGTTCCTCGTCCTGCTGCTTTTTGAGCTTGAGTTCCAGCCGCTGCTTTTCGCGCCGCGCTTCCTCGAAGTCGTCATAGCCGCCCGAGTAGAGCGTGAGCTTGCCGCGATCGAGATGCAGGATGCTCGTCACCGCGCGGTTGAGAAGATCGCGGTCGTGGCTGACGATGAGCACCGTGTGCGGATAGGTGCGCAGATAGCTCTCGAGCCATAGCGCACCTTCGAGATCGAGATAGTTCGTCGGCTCGTCGAGCAGCAGAATTTCCGGCTCGAGGAACAGCACCGAGGCGAGCGCGACACGCATCCGCCATCCGCCCGACAGCGACCCGCACGGCCGTTGCTGCGCCGTTTCGTCGAAGCCGAGACCGGCGAGAATCTGCGCCGCGCGTGATGGCGCAGCATGAGCGCCGATGTCGGTGAGCCGCTCGTGGATCTCAGCGATGCGGTTTGGGTCCGTGGCGTGCTCTGCCTCCGCCAGAAGGCGCGCGCGCTCCGTGTCGGCGGCGAGCACCCAGCCGATGATGCTCTGCTCCCCGCCCGGCGCTTCCTGAGCCACGTGCCCGATACGCGTTGTGCGCGGAACGGTGATCGAGCCCATGTCCGGCGCAAGGTCGCCGCAAATAATCTTCAGGAGGGTGGTTTTGCCGGCGCCGTTGCGGCCGACGAGCCCCACCTTGTGACCGGTGGGAATGCCCGCGGTCGCGCCCTCGAAGATGGGGCGGCCCTCGATCCGGTAGCTGAGATCGTTGATGTGCAGCATGGCGAGCACATAACCCCTCTCGCCCGGCCTGTCACGACAGCCATGCGCCAAGCAGCCCCCATGCCCTGGCGCGCGCGGTTCTCACGTTGGTGTCAGAGGACGATGCCGAAGCGCTGCAGGACGGCGAGCATCAGTAAATAAGCCGCAACGGTCAGCCCACAAGCGATGGCGAGACTCGGGGCGAAGGACCAGCCGGCGCGCAGCATCAGCGGCAAAGTTATGAACAGCACAAGAGAAGGAAGGACGAGCCAGAAGATATCGGCCGCGAGGTCGGCGACCTTTCCAGCATTGCCCGTGTCCACATAAAGCCAGACCATCGCCAGCACGGACGTGACCGGTATCGATGCGAGCACGGCTCCGGCGAGTGAGGAGCGCTTTGCGACCTCCGAGACCGCCACCACCAGAGCGGCGGTGATGACGACCTTGATGAGGTTCTCAAGCATGTCCTAACCCGAGACCACCGGCTTCAGCGTTTCGACGAGAAGTCGCTCCTGCGTTGCCTGATCGCCCACCGTGAGGTGCGCGAGGAACCAGTCCTGCACCATCTGGCAGACGCGGTCCGGAGGCTCCCGCGACAACAGCGATGGATTGGAGAACACCTGCAGGTCGTTCTCCTTCCAGCCGAGCTTTGTCAGCTCCTGCACGAGGATATCGTAGTCCTCCTTCACCGCCTTCTCGTGTGTAGTGGGTGCGCGGCGGCCATCCGCGATGGCCTCGAAGATCGCAGCGATCTGCGTCTGCACCGAGGCTCCATGCTCGGGCGACTGCAGGACTTCCAGCACCGCTGGCGATGTCTCGCCCTGCGAGATGAAGCCATAGCAGGCGCCAACGTTCTTTTCAGCGAGCGCCTTGAGGTTGTTGAGGAACGCCACCGCGACTTCCTTGAGACGCGGCGTGCTGGCGGCAAGCGCATCGTTGGCGTGCTGGCGGCGCAACGTCACCAGCGCCTCGGCGAGATGCTTATTCACCGCCTCTTCGCTCTGGTGCTCGCTCGCGAGTTGCGCAGCCTGGCGGAGTTGCTCGCTGTACCAGTCAGGGAATTCGCGCTTGACGACGCTCCACGCTGCAAGGCTCGAGAACTTGCTGTCGAGCGCCTGTGCGTCTGTGCCGAGAGCTGCGGTGGAAGTACCGGGCGCCGCGCTTTCGCCGGAAGGCGTGGCAGCATCAGAGCCCGGAGCGGCGACAGTCGGCACCTCGCCATCACTGCTCGACGTCATGCTGTCATGCAGGAAGCCGAGAGCGCCGCTCTGCCAGGCCACCCAGCCGCCGCCGCCCACGATGGCGATGAGGGCCAGCGCGCCGACTGCGCGCCGAACGTTTGCCCAGCGGCTGCCGTCGGAATCATCGGCGATGCGAATCCGATTGGGTTCGAACGACGGCTGCGACGCCGCACTTCCCGCAGCGCCTGAAGGATCGGTCCAGCGTCCGCCGCCCGCAGATGCAGGCGCATTTGGCCCCCCCGCGGCACCGGGCCGCGGGGCCGCTGCCGGCGCCGGCTCCGGTTGCGGAAAGGGAAACACCGCCGGTGCCGGGCGCCAGTCGGCAAAGCCCGGACGCCAGATGAGATCGGTGGGTTTCAGATGTCCCTGCGCGACGAAGGTGCGCATCTCGGCATCGGACAAAGGCCCGTGTTGCTTGCCGTCGCGCGCGATATACCACTGAATATCAGCCTGCTGGCCAGTCATAGAAGTCTCGTGTGATTGAGGAAAGCCGACGGTTCCGGGCGCGTGACACCTAGCCGAGATTGGCCATTTTGCATGGCGTCAATGTGGTTCGCCGCACCCTCACTCGTCAATTGGCCGCACCGGCGCGGGGCAAGTTCGTCCACGGCGGCGTTCTAGTCGTCTTGCTGCGAAATCGTGGTCCAGTTATAAGGCGCCGCAATTCAAGACAATTCCTAAACCGTCATTAGAGGTCGAGGGTATGGCCACCGAGAGAACTTTCTCCATTATCAAACCGGACGCCACCGAGCGCAACCTTACCGGGGCAATTAACGCACTGATCGAGCAGTCTGGTCTTCGCATCGTCGCCCAGAAGCGCGTGCGCTGGACGAAGACGCAGGCCCGTGAATTCTACGCCGAGCACAAGGGCCGCCCGTTTTTCGGCGAGCTCGTTGATTTCATGACCTCCGGCCCGATCGTCGTTCAGGTCCTCGAAGGCGAGGACGCCGTTGCGAAGTATCGCGCGCTGATGGGCGCCACCGATCCGGAAGACGCAAAGCGCGGCACGATCCGCAAGCGCTATGCCGAATCGAAGGGCAAGAATTCTGTGCACGGTTCCGACAGCGCCGCTTCGGCAAAGCGGGAGATTGCATTGAACTTCGGCTCGAAGGAAATTGTCGGCTGACGACCGTGGCTGGATAGCGCGGTCGAAGGGGGACACTCCCTATGACGCGCGTCCGGTTTTACGTTGCGACGAGCCTCGACGGTTTCATCGCCGATCGCGAAGGTAGCGTCGACTGGCTGGCTCCATACGACGCCCGTCTCTACGGTTACGATCGCTTCATCTCCGAGGTCGGCGCGCTCATCATGGGGCGTCGCACCTTTGAGCTGATCTCCGCCTTGGGAGAGGATTGGCCCTACGCCGGCAAGCCGGTGTACGTGCTGTCCTCCAGTTCCCTGGACGAAGTGCCGGGCGGTGTCACCCTCTGTGCGCGCGGTATCGCGGCGGCATTGCAGCAGGCCCGGGCGGCGACCCGCCAAGACATCTGGATTGTGGGCGGTGCTGTTACGATGCAGTCCGCTCTTGAGGAAGGTCTCGTCGACATGATGGAGATCTTCCTCGTTCCGGTGCTGCTCGGCTCCGGTCTCAGCCTGCTGAACGATCTGTCCAGCCGCCCCACGCTCACCTTCGATGGCATCGAAGCCTTCCCCGACGGTGTCGTGAAGCTGCGCTACCTGGCGCCCCGCTGAGGGGTTTTTCGAAACAATGCGGCGCCGCTGTACAACCCGTTTGCGTGCGCGACGTTGGCGCCCCTGCCAAGGACGCTGCCGCGTATGCTGGTGTGCTAGCGTCGCCGAAGCGTCGATCTATTTGCCCCTGAGCGTAAGGATGTAAGCCGCGACGTCGCTGATTTCCTCGCGCGTCAGGTGAATGTTGGGCATTGGCGGGTGCGGGATGACGATCGCGCCAGCGATCATTTCAGCGCTCTGCCCGGGCTCGTTGGCAATGCGCATGAAGCTCGGCACGTCCGCCTGCACCGTGCCCTCAGCCGTCGGGCCAACGATATGGCACCCCACGCACAGCTTTTCTGCGATCTGCTTCCCCGTCTTTGGGTCGGGATGGATCTGGGCATAGGCGACGGCAAGCCAAGCCATCGTGAGCGATGCAGCGATCAAGAGCGGTAAAACGGTGGCATGGCGGGCGTGCGACATCGGCATTGGCTATCTCCGGGAGCTCTTGAGGTCGGTATGAGATGATGCGTGGCGTTGCGCGGGACTAAAGGCCCGCAATTCTGCGCGGAGCCGCCCCCTCTTCTCAATAGGGTTTTGTCATTTCGATCGCCCTTCCGGTCAGTTGCGGGTCATCCCGGGACACAGCGAACCCTTTGGCGTATCCCGCTGTGGCTCCCGCAGGGGAAGAGAATCTGAATATCGTTCGCTTGCTATGCCGTCTCAGCAGCACTAGCGAAAAGCAAAACGGGCGCCCGATGGGACGCCCGTTGCTTTGAAGTGGTTGGCCCGAGAGCTCAGCTCAGCTCGCGGATTTTGAAGTGCAGGCCGCCCTTTGGCGTAAGCGTCACGGTGGCGTTGATGCCCGCCGGATCGTTGCCCACATACTCGGGACGGAAGCGGCGCAGCAGCAGCGACAGAGCGAGCGTATTCTCGACCTGACTCATGGCGCCGCCGATGCAGGAACGCTTGCCGCCGCCGAAGGGCAGGTAGGAGTACTTCACCTGCTTCTTGGCGGCACCGGCCATCCAGCGCTCCGGGCGGAACTCCTCCGGAGCGTCCCAGAAGCGCGGGTTGTGGTGCGCCCCATAGGCAAACAGGACCACCCGGTCGCCCGGACGGATTTCCTTGCCGCCGATCACGTCGTGCTCGTTGGCAACGCGGATGAGGCCCCAGATCGGCGGGTAGACCCGCATCGTCTCCTGGATCACGGCGCGCGTATAGGCGAGCGCTGAATAATCGGCTGCGGTCGGCTCGCGATCGCCATAGACGGCTTCGCCTTCCTTGCGGATGCGCTCGGCGGCCTCCGGATTGCGTGCGGTCTCATATAGTGCCCAGGCTAGCGTGAGGGCGGTGGTCTCGGTGCCAGCCCAGAGATATTGCTTCAGCTCGTCCACGGCTTGCTGAGCATCGAACTCGGGCATGTTCGGATCGGCGGCCGCAGCCTCGATCATCTTGAGGAGCGTACGCTCCCGCTCTTCGCGCGGATCGGCGCCGATGACGGCAGGGGGCACGCTCGCCCACACTTCCATCGCCTTTGCCGCGTCTTGCTCGGTGATCTCGAAGATCTCGCCGGCCTGCTTCTTCAGGCGGATCTCCTTGTGATTCATCACGTCGGTGTAGGTTTTCACGCACTTGAAGACGAAGTGCGGATTGAACGGCATGTCCCGGTCGAACAGCGCCTTGCAGATCATGTCTGCGGCAAGCGTCCAGGTCTGCTCGACCATCTCGACCGTCTCGCCCGACTTCGCCACCTCGGACCACATGTCCATCTTGGTGCGGATAGCCGCCAGGAAGTACGGGATGTACTCGGCGAACATATCGGGGTGGAATGCCGGCTGCTGTGGCATGCGGATCTTCTGCCAGAGCACACCGTCATTCGTGATCATCGACTTGCCGAAAATGGGCTTCAAGCCGTCGAAATATTTTATGTAGGCATCAACCTTCGTCACGAGCACATGTTTGAAGTGCTCGGGCTCCGACAGCAGCACGATGCGCTGGTTGGCGAGATTGATGGGGATCACCGGACCGTAACGCTCGGCCATCTCCATGAGCAAATGCATTGGATTTTCGCGCCCGCCCTTGAGAAGGGGGGTCAGCTTGAACCAGATGCTCGATTCATCGCCTAGCCCCTGAGCGTAGGCTGGCGCCTCCACATCCGTGCTGGGTGTGGGCTGTTTTGCCGTTGCGGTCATGACATCTCTCCCGGCGAGAAGGCCGTTCAAACGCACTTCTATGCCAAATCCAGCCAACGGGTTGTAAACTGGGCTGCGGAAGGACCCGCATGGACATCCTGCCCGGCTGAGCAGGCCTCCCCCCAAGGCTGCCGAATGAGTAGCATCCGCCAGGCGCAAGTGTCCATGCGACCACGCGTTTCCGCTTCACTTTGGCGCCAAGGCGCTGATCCCACGCAACGGCCAGAGCATCAACTCAAAGGTGGCCAATACAACGGTTTTGCTTGGTTAACCGGGACTTGCACGATTTTGATCAGTTCACCCTCGATGACAGCTCTGCCTGAGGCAAAGAGCGAAAGTGCATGCGGATAAAGAAGGTGCTCAGCCTCTAGCACACGCGTAGCGAGCAATGCAGGCGTGTCATCGGGCAATATCGGAACGGCGGCCTGGGCGATAATGGGCCCGGCATCAAGCTCCGGCCGGACGATGTGCACCGTACACCCGGCGAGCTTTACGCCGGCGGCGAGGGCGCGGGCATGCGTGTCGAGCCCTTTGAAGGCAGGTAGCAACGAGGGGTGAATGTTCAGCATCCGGTCGCGCCAGCGGTCCACGAATCCGGCCGTCATCTTCCTCATGAAGCCGGCGCAGGCGACGATCTCGACATCGGCAGCGCGCAGCGCCGCGTCGAGCTGTTCCTCGAACGCTTCGCGGGTGTCGAACCCCTTATGATCTATGGCTTGCGTCGCGATGCCGTGAGCTGAAGCGTGAGCAAGTCCCCCCGCCTCGGGACGGTTGGAGAGGACGCATACGATCTCGGCAGGATAGTCAGCTTCGCGCGCAGCCGCGATGAGCGACAGCATGTTGGAGCCCCGCCCGGAGATGAGAATCCCGATTCGCTTTTTCGCTGCCATGGCGCTCCCTTAGCACAAGAGTGATGCTCGCAGCGCATCCGCCGCAAAGCGATTGCATTTCTGGCGGCGAAGCTTGGTGGCCGCATCCGGCGAACTGGGTTAAGGTTTCGCACATCAAACGCATCACAGCACATGGAGGCCACCATGCCCGGATGCACCGATCCTCAACACGCCCATCACGACCATGAACACGGGCCGGGCTGCGGACACACCGCCGTCCGCCATGGCGACCACGTCGATTACCTTCACGATGGACACTTGCACCATCCCCACGGCGACCACGTGCATGAGCACGTGATCGAAGTATCCGACCGCAACCCCGATCGCTGTACGCCCGAGCACCGGTGCACCGGCCATGAGCCCGGGCATGTGCACGGCCCGGGCTGTGGACACGAAGCTGTGCCGCACGGCGACCACATCGACTACCTGGTCGACGGACACCTGCACCACCCGCACGGCGACCATTGTGACGACCACGGCCCCCTCGAAAAGGCCTGAGGCGCACACCTGAATTCGGGAAAAGGGGGGCGGCCTCGGCGTCGATCGCCCCTTGAATGCACATATGGGCAAAGCAGCTGCTTTGCATGAGCTTTACGCGTAGCGGAGCGCCCCGGTGTACTGCACGGCCCAGGCATTCCCGCGGCCCTTCGCTTCCGAGCGCTCGCCGCCCGGCGGCACGATCTCACCTAAGACGTACGGCGCTTCGCCCGCTTCCTGTAGCGCGCGAAGTACGGCATCGGTCTCGCCCGCAGCAACGACGATCACCATGCCGATGCCGCAGTTGAACGTCTTCAGCATCTCGGCATCGGAAAGCCGGCCCGTCTCCGCCAGCCACCCGAACACCGGCAACGCGGGAATGGCCGATAGATCGATGCGTGCAGCGACGCTTTCCGGCAGCACCCGCGGCACGTTTTCCGAAAGACCCCCGCCCGTGATGTGGGCGAGTGCCTTCACCGCACCCTCGGTTCCTCCGGTCGCCTCGATGGCGGCGAGTACCGGCTTCACGTAGATCCGCGTCGGCGCGAGCAGCTCCGTGGCGAGGCTACTGGACGGCGCGAACGGCGCCGGCGCATCCCAGGCAAGGCCGCTTTCCTGAACGAGGCGGCGCACCAGCGAATAGCCGTTGGAGTGAACGCCGGAGGAGGCGAGCCCGATCAGGGCGTCGCCGACCGCGATGTCGCTCCGCGGTAGCAGTTGACCCCGCTCTGCCGCGCCGACGGCAAAACCGGCAAGATCATAGTCGCCAGCCTGATACATGCCCGGCATCTCGGCGGTCTCCCCGCCTATGAGGGCGCAGCCGGCCTCCTTGCATCCGTTGGCGATGCCCCCGACGACGGTACTGGCTACCTCGACGTCCAGCTTCCCACACGCGAAATAGTCGAGGAAAAACAACGGCTCCGCGCCCTGGACGACAAGGTCGTTGACGCACATGGCAACGAGATCGATGCCGATCGTGGCATGCTGGCCCGTGTCGATGGCGATCTTGAGCTTGGTGCCGACACCGTCCGTGGCCGAAACCAGAACGGGGTCACGGAAGCCCGCGCCCTTGAGATCGAACAGCCCGCCGAAACCCCCGAGGTCGGTGTCCGAACCCGGGCGACGCGTCGCCCGGGCCAGCGGCTTGATCAGCTCGACCAACCTGTTTCCCGCGTCGATATCGACGCCAGCGTCGCGATAGGTGATGGCCGGGTTGCGTTCCCGATCCGGCTCTGTCATGTGACCTTGGAACCCAACTTCTGCCAGTTTGCCTGCGAAAGATGCCGCGTCCCTAGCAGCTTCTGCGGGTCATGGGCAACTCGCGGCATATCGAGCCCTCGGCAAATGCGGGGGAAACCGAGGAGGAGAAGTGCGTGCGGCCGGTTCGACCCAAATTCCTGGGCATTTTTCTCATGGTTGCGCTTCTGGCCCCGGGGGGCGGAACTGCCGTGGCCGATGATGAGGTATTCACCATCGGTAACTACCCGGTCGATGCGCAGGATGCCAACGCCGTGGCCGCCAAGCGAAAGGCCATGTCCGATGGCCAGGAGGCTGCGTTTCGCTCGCTTTTGAAGCGTCTCGTGCCCGTCACCGACTATGAGCGCCTGAAACGCCTTTCGAGCCTCAAAGCGTCCGGCTTCCTCGATGGCGTCTCGGTGCGTTCCGAGCGCAACTCCACCACGCGCTATATCGCCAGCCTCGATTTCTCCTTCCGGCCCGACACCGTCCGCACCGTCCTGCAGCAGGAGGGGATCCCCTTCGTCGAGGAGCAGGCCCGCGAAATCATGGTCGTGCCGGTAGTGCGCAACGCGGACGGCACTGTCGACGGTGGCGCATCCTCCCGGGCCTGGACCGAAGCCTGGAAAAGCCTCGACCTCGACCACTCGCTAACACCGTTCACTTTAGAGGCCCTCAAGGCCGAAATAACTTCCGACGCGCTGAAGCAGGCCGCCGCTGGTGCCGGAGGAGCTGAGCGCATCCTCGCGGGCGCGTATGGGTCGCCCTATGTCCTTCTCGCCATTGCCGATCCGGACCCCGCAACGAAGCGCCTCGTAGTGACGCTAGCGGGCATCGACGCCGTGGGAGGCGTTGACCTGAAGCGCAGCTATCGGATCTATGATGGCGACACCGCCTATGCGATGGAGCTCGCCGCCGTCGTGGGCCTTGGTGTGCTGGAGGGACGCTGGAAGGCGAAGAAGATTCCGCCGGTTGCCGGTTCGAACTACGCGCCAGCCTATGCCACGACGTCCTCAGGCCTTGGAACTCCGATCACGATGCGCGCCCAGTACAACAGCCTCGCAGAGTGGAGCGAGATGCGCCGCCAGCTCCTCAACCTACCCGGTGTGGAGGATCTCCATATCGACGCAGAATCTGCCAGAGGAGCAGATCTCAGCCTTCGCTTCCCCGGCGGCGCCCCCGAGCTTGCCTCGGCTCTTTCCGGGCGCGGCCTAGCCCTTGAAAACGGCGCCGACCGCCTCATCCTCCGATCATCATTTTAGCCGCAGAATCGCCGCTAAGCGCTAAGCAACGCTAAGAAGGGCCGCGCGCGCCGCAGCCGGAAACGACGAGTGGTCGGCGCCGGCGGCCCGTTTAAGAGTAGGGATCCACGTGGAGCGGCTGAACCTTCCCAACCTGATTACGCTGGTGCGGGTGATCCTGGTCCCCGTCGTTTTCTGGCTGCTCATTACTGATGAGACGCAGCTCGCGTTTGTGCTTTTCATCGTCGCGGGCATCTCCGACGCGGTCGACGGCTACCTCGCGAAAACCTTCGGATGGCAGACCGAACTCGGCGCCTACCTGGATCCGCTTGCCGACAAACTGCTGATTGTAAGCATATTTCTCGCTCTCGGCGTCGACGGAAAGCTTCCCTTGTGGCTGGTCGTGGCGGTGGTCTCGCGCGACATACTCATTGTGATCGCAGTCATGTTGTCCTGGCTGCTGAGCAACCCGGTTCGCATCCGTCCGCTCATTGTGTCCAAGGCCAACACCGTGGCGCAGATCGTTCTCGCCGGCACCGTCCTCGCCGACGAAGGCTTCGGCCTCGGACTGGGCTGGGCGCGCTTCATGCTTATCTGGCTGACCGGCGCTCTCACCGTTGCATCCCTGGCTGCCTATTTGCGTAGTTGGCTGTTACAC
>Ga0180223_1001876_pt1 | contig 14338 bp, 15 predicted proteins | sample eDN5th30CKraftOP_FD_151337 | JGI IMG/M metagenome (GOLD analysis project Ga0180223, IMG submission 151337) | Enriched Organic Plus compost microbial communities from Emeryville, California, USA - eDNA 5th pass 30_C Kraft OP (version 2) (version 2) ...
GAGACCTTCTCGCTGTGATGCGCACGGGCTAGCCGGGATCGCCCATGTCGCTCGCGCCTCGCCTCGATCTGCGGCAGAGCCAGTCGCTGGTGATGACGCCCCAGCTCCAGCAGGCGATCAAGCTGCTGGCGCTGTCCAATCTGGAGCTGGAGGCCTTCATCGGCACCGAGCTGGAGCGCAACCCGCTGCTCGAGGCCGGCGAGCTGGTCGCCCAGGCAGCGCGCGAGGATGCGCCCGAGCCGGCGGAGGGCGCCGAGCCGCGCTCGGGACCGGATGCGGGCGCCGACACGCTGATCGATCGCGGCGGGGGCGAGGGCGACGCGCCGCTCGACGTCGACTATGGCGCGGAGACCTTCATCGACGATGGGCCCGGGGACCGGATGTCCCTGTCCGGGCCGGTCGATCATGGCGGCGGGGGCCCTGGTGGCGGCTCCGGCGAGGAAGGGCCGGATTTCGACAGCTTCGCGGCGCCCGACATCGGCCTGCACGAGCATCTCATGCAGCAGGCCGGCGCGGCCCTGTCCGGCATGGCGCTGGTGATCGCCGGGCAGCTTGTCGGCCAGATCGACGATGCCGGTTATCTGGAAGCCGACCTGCTCGATACCGCCTATCGCCTGGGCGTGCCGCTGGCGCAGGTGGAAGCGGTGCTGCGCGTCATCCAGGGTTTCGATCCGGCCGGCGTGGGGGCCCGCTCGCTCGCCGAGTGCATCGCGCTGCAGGCGAAGGACGCGGATCGCTACGATCCCGCCATGGCGCGCCTCATCGACAATCTGGACCTGCTGGCGCGCGGGCAGATTCCGCAGTTGCGCCGCATCTGCGGCGTGGACGAGGAAGACATGGCGGACATGATCCGCGAATTGCGCGGCTACGATCCCAAGCCCGGCCTGCGCTATGGCGGCGAGGGCGCGCCGGCGGTCGTGCCCGATGTCTTCGTGAGCGCCGCGGGCAAGGGCTGGATCGTCGAGATCAACGGCGCGACCCTGCCGCGCCTGCTCGTCAATCGCCGCTATCATGCGCAGCTCGCCGGCCACGCCCGCGACAAGGCGGCGAAGGCCTGGCTGACCGAGAGCCTCGCCAGCGCCAACTGGCTGATCCGCGCGCTCGACCAGCGCCAGCGCACCATCCTCAAGGTGACGGAGGAGATCGTGCGCCGGCAGGACGGTTTCTTCCGTCACGGCGTGACGCACCTGCGGCCGCTGACGCTGAGGGCGATCGCCGATGCGGTCGACCTGCACGAATCAACCGTCTCGCGCGTCACCAGCAACAAATATCTTTCCTGCGCGCGCGGGACTTTCGAGCTCAAATTCTTCTTCACCTCGGCCATCCAGGCGGCCGATGGCGGCGAGGCGGCCTCGGCCGAGGCGGTCAAGAGCCATATCCGCGCCCTCATCGCCGAGGAAAAGCCGGATGCGATCCTCAGCGACGACACGCTGGTCGACCTGCTGCGCGCGCGCGGCTTCGATATCGCCCGGCGCACGGTCGCCAAATATCGCGAGGCCATCGGCCTCGGCTCTTCCGTCCAGCGCCGCCGCCAGAAGGCGATGCTGCGCTGATCGGGCAGGCTTCGCCCAGAGCTAGGGATCGAGATCTGTTCGAGGTCCGCTGATGCCTTGTCGAGACGGACCGGCGCGGAAGTCCCGGCCTCCGGCGCCTCAGTCGATCGCCTTGGAAATTCCCTTGCCGGCCAGCAGGCCCAGCACGAGGAAGATGGCGAACAGCGCGATCGCGGCAAAGAACAGGACCTTGGCGATGCCGACGAACGCGCCGGCCACGCCGCCGAAGCCCAGCAGCGCGGCGACGAGCGCCACGACCAGGCAGAGAATGGCCAACCGAATCATGAGGGGTCTCCTTGCGGTTTCGCTGCGGGAACGAATGCCGGCCCCGGCGGGTTCCCGGGACCGCTCCCGCTCAGAGCGCGATCATGATGCGGACCATGGCGCCGTCCTCCAGCGCTTCGGCCTTGCGCACGCCGGCCCTGACCGGGAGCAGCCAGCCGCCGGAGGCCTTCCGTGGGAAGACGGATGTCTGCCAGACCGTGTTGCCGATCGTCGCGGTGACCCGCGCGGATCCGAAGCCGCGCCGGCCTTCCAGCCATTGGCCCGTCATGGCGGCGAGCCGGATCGCGTCGGCGGCTTCTCCCTCGATGGTGAGGAAATACCAGCCGCCCGGGCCGTCGTTCATGTTCTGCCAGCGCCAGAGCCGCGCTTCGGCCTCGATGCGCTCCATCGCCGGCGGACGCTCAGGGCGCCGGGCGGATCGGCACGGGGATGTTGCAGATGTCCGCCCCGCCTGCCGGCACGATGAAGAAGGGATCGCGCCGGTTGGCGCGCGCATCCGCATAACGCGCGAAGGCAGCGCTGTCGGTGGCGAGATACTGGAAGCGCGGGCGCTGCGCGGCGGGCAGGTCGCTCGTGAGGCGGATCGAGACCACCGGCACGCGCTGGGCCGGATCTTCATAGAAGCCCAGCGGCCCCGTGCCGCGCGGCAGGCTGGAAAGCAGGTCGATTCCCTCGATCACCCGGCCCACCACCGCGATATTCCGATCGAGATGGCGCGGCGCATGGCCGATCACGGCATAGAGCTCGGCGCCGGTGCCGGCATCGGGCGACATGCCCCGGCCCACGCCCACAGAAGCATAGCAGTGGATCGGCCAGACATGGGTCGTGTCCGCCTGCGTGGCCAGCGGCCAGCCCTGGAAGAACAGGGTTCCGTCCGCATAGGCATCGCCCCGGCGCCGCGGCGCGGGCGAGGCATCGCCATGAGCGCGGCCGATCATGGAGGCGGCCTGCATGCCGTTGCGCAACAGGGCGCGGGACAGCGCCGGGTCGTCCTTGCCGTCCACCACATAGCCGGCTTCGCTGGTCGCGGCGAGGCCGGCGGGCAGCGGCTTCGCCTTCGCGGCATCCTCGCCATCGGGATCGCCCCATTGCGCGACATAATTGTCCTGCACGCGGGTGACGGCGACGCCGTCATACCAGTGCGCCCTGACGAGCGTACGGATATTGTCGACCCAGGCCTGGCTGAGCGGCGCGGGCATGAGCTGGATCACGAGCCGCCGCGCATGGCCCCGCGCGTCCGGCGCGAGCGTCATGACGAGCAGATCCTGCGCGGCGATGTCGCGCCAGTCGCCGGCGGGTGCGGCATCGACGATCTCCGAAGGCGCGAGCGCGGTCTGCGGCGAAGGCGCGGCCTCCTGAGCGGATGCCGGCGGCAGGACGGCGAGCAGCGGAGCGGCGAACAGCGGAGCGAGGCGCGGCGCGCGAAGAGCGGAAGCGGTCATGCCCCTCTCATGCCATAGCCCACCCGCTTGCGAAAGTCGCCCAAGGCCGCTAGGGCGCGCAATCTCCAGAGCATGCGGAGCGGTGGCCGAGTGGTCGAAGGCGCTCGCCTGGAAAGTGAGTATACGGCAAAACCGTATCGAGGGTTCGAATCCCTCCCGCTCCGCCAAAAATTCATAAGTCATTGATATAAAAGAGAAATATATCAGAAAACGGCGCAGTTCTGCGCCATTCGGGACGATGGTCCGGTCTGCAGAGAGCGTATCTTGGACAACATTTGGCCGCCCTGGCCGCTTTTTCTCTGTCGCCTGATGTGGCAGTACGGAGTGAGTAATTGTCGGCTGCTTCTGTTGGTCCGGAAACGCAAAGCGGCGCCGAGGCGCCGCTAGTGGTATAACGCGTTGAGATGGATCACATCCCGAACAGGGCGATCTGCTCGTTCCAGTTGATCGGCAGATTGGCGGTACGTAATGATGTCGCGGTAACCGATGCAGGCTGGGTCCCGGCGAGGATGGCCTCGACGATCGCGGGCGCGAGGAAGTTCAGTCGAACGAGCCGCGATACCCATGAGTCGTTGACCTTTTCATCGCGGGCGATGGTGGCGATGTCGATCGTGCCGGTCTGAAGCAGTTGCCACCAGCCGCGCCCCTTGCGCAGCAACTCGACGAGGCCGGGATCAGGCCTGCCCTGTGAGACCGGTCGGCCATCACGCTGGACCAGCCGCATGGCTCGGCCGGTGCGGGTCAGACGGACTGTTGAGCTAAGCGGGATCGAGGTCGGTGTACCTGCCGGGTGCTCGACGGCCAGAGCTTTGCCTAGAGCCGTGGCGGACAGCTCGACCAATATCTCGTGTGGTTTGACCGTGACCTTTGCCACGAGATCGCGGATCGTAGCGCGCTGCTTGCCGCGGATGGAAGTGACAAGCTGTTCGGCCTTTTTGAGGATAATACGCAGGCGATCGCTTTCGAGCGGTATTCCTGCTCGCGCGAGCAGGGCTAGCGGATCATCGAGCGCCTTGGCGAGAAGCTGGCTGACAGCCGCCTCGATCTCCAGCGCCGGGATACGCAGGCCTTCCGCATGGGTTGCATCAGATGTGTGCTGCAGCGCCCGGCTCACATAGTAACGATAGCGAACTTTCCCTTTGCAGGCATGGGCAGCGACCAGCGGTTCACCATGCTGATCGACGATACGACCGGCAAGCAGACTGGGCGATCGTGCCCTTCCGCCAGTTCTCTCGCCCTGCCTGCTGGTGGCCAGCTTCTGCTGGACGGCGCCCCATATTGCCCGGTCAATGATAGCCGGATGGTTCCCGGCATGAGCCTGCCCCTTGTGATGGATTTCGCCAATGTAGATGGGATTGGAGAGCAGCTTGTAGATCTGGCCGCGAGTAAACGGACGGCCGCCTGTCACCCTCCCGGTGGTGGCAATGCGTTCCGGAGCAATGATGCATTCGCGGACCAGCTCGCCGGTAACCAGCCGGACATTCCCGAGATCAAGGTAGCGCGCGAAGATATGCCGGACGATCCCGGCATGGTCCTCGACGATCGCCAGCGTCCTGCCGTCGGGTTTGTAGCCAAGGGGCGGATTACCGCCCATCCACATACCGCGCGCTTTCGACGCCGCGATCTTATCCCGGATGCGCTCTGCGGTGACCTCGCGCTCGAACTGGGCAAAGGAGAGCAGCATGTTGAGGGTAAGCCGACCCATGCTGTTGGTCGTGTTGAATGACTGGGTTACCGAAACGAAGGATACGTTCGCCTTGTCGAACGCCTCTACCAGCTTCGCGAAGTCGAGCAGAGAGCGGCTCAGCCTGTCGACCTTGTAGACGACCACGATGTCGACCCTGCCAGCTTCGATGTCCTTCATCAGCCGCCGGAGCGCCGGTCGCTCCAGCGTTCCCCCCGACAGCCCGCCGTCATCATACTCGTCGGTTATCAGCGTCCAGCCTTCGGAGGCCTGGCTGAGGATATAGGCGGCGCAGGCCTCCCGCTGGGCATGGAGCGAGTTGAAGTCCTGCTCGAGGCCTTCCTCACTCGATTTACGGGTGTAGATCGCGCAGCGCACCTTCTTCATGCTGCGGCCTTTCGCTGTTTGATGCCAAAGAAGGCCGGCCCCGACCAGCGCGTACCGGTGATGGCGCGGGCTACCTCGCTGAGGCTTTTCCAGCATTGCTCATTCCAGTGGATCGTTCCGGCATCATCGACAGTGACGACATGCACTTTGCCCTGCCATTCGCGGATCAGCCGCAGACCGGGCGCGAGCGGTATAGCGCGCGGGCGAGCATCACCCGATCCGTCCAGCTGTTGCCGGGCAGCGCGCGACAGGCCGCCCTTTGCTCTGGCCTGCAATTCGTAGCCCAGCGCGAGGCGCAGCATGGCAACGCTGAGCCGGGGCACTTGCCGCCCGGTGAGCTTTACCCACCGGTCCTGTAGCTCGGCACGAGACATGTCCGCGATGTCTCGCAGCGCATGATCGGGACCGGCCACGATCATGCCCCCGCCGCGATGCGGTAACAGGTCGTATCGCCGCGCTTGTCCTTCGCGATGACCTGCCCCCTCTTTCGGAGGCCGGTCAGCGCGGCACGGGTAGTGTGCGGCAGCCAGCCTGTGGCCGCGACCATCTCGTCGAGGGTCGCGCCTTGCTCGCGCTGTAGCAGTGACAGCACCGTGCCGATCTTGCTGGCCGGGCGGGATGAGGGCTTACTCACGGGAGGAGCCTTGCCCTCGGGTTCATCGGATGCCCGATTTTCTTTTTCCTTATCCTGACCCGCACCAATTGCTACGCGGCCTGCGGCGGTGATCCGCACGCCGACCAGCGGGTCCCGGTCTGTTGGCAGTGACCCGTTGACATCCGATGTATCGAGTTCCGCCGCCAGGCCGCGCCGGAGGAGAGATTTGATGGCCTTGTCGACCGCGGGCGTACGTTCGCCGATGCTGTCCGGTGGCGGCAGCAGGCTGCCGTCGTCGCGCTGCACCGCAGCCGAAAGAAGAACGAGCTGAAGGTCGTTGAGGCGTAGGGTGGTCATGGATGGTGCTCCTGCTTCGGAGCGGCACCGCGCCGCTCCCACCACCCGAAGCCCCGCCGTTCACGCCGGTCGGGGTAGCGACCGTCCCACCGGCCGCGATTCAGTGACGACAGCAATGCTTGCGTCGCCCGCGAAGTCGAATGGAATATGCGAATGCGCTGGAAAAGCTGGGTCTGGACTTGGTCGAGCCCCCGCGGTTTGGTCGGATCATGTCCCAAGATGCTGAAGCCCGCTGCGATATTGTCCGCCGATTATTCTATCTTATCACCATCGCTGCGGAGGACGCGGCGGCATTGGCGATCGAGGGACAATCGAGGAGGCTGTCGTCCGATCACGCGAGGCCTTCCGCAGCCAGTCTCCTGGGGCTCGGCATAAGGATCGAGATTCTCTCGTCGGCGATCACGGAATTGATCGAGGGTGCCGAAAAAGGTGTTGAGACGGCCTGATCATGGTGAAAGTGTGCTTAGGGGATCGATCGGAACATCTCCTTTCGGAGAATGCAAATCCGACTGCGGACGTTCCGAGCGGGGAACCGGCACGGCAGCTACTCGCCTATTTGAGACGTTCAGGAGTGAACGAAAGATCCAGCGACGGATGAAACTCACTCAGCCAACCTTGCCCGATGAAGGACAGCTCGCCAAAAGGTAACCCCCGCAGTCTCCCTTTGACAGCCGGAGCGGGTCATTGCCGCGCCGGCTTGCACTCGCCAAGGCTGCGCGCCGCATCTTCCAAACCCTTCATTTCAGAGCTTCTCGCAGGAAAGCGAATAGGCGATCATCATCACTCATCGCCACGTTGAAGCGCATATGATCGCGCCAGCCGCCACTGGCGCTGAACACCGCACCCGGTGCAAGGACGATCTGCTTGGCCAACGCAGAGCGGGCGACAGCGACCGCATCGACGCCATCCGGTAATCGTGCCCACAGGAAAATGCCCGCACCCGGTTCAGCCCAAGGCTCAATACCGAGGTCGCGCAGCCGCTTCGCTACGCGCGGCATGGCACGGGCAAGGCGGGAGCGGACGGATTCAACGTGCCTGCGATAACTTCCATCCGTCAGGACCGTGTGGAGCAAGCCTGCCGACAAGGGGCTACCCGCCATGGAGGTCGCGATGCGCAGATCGGCCAGTGCCTCGATCCAGTCGCCGCGCGCGGCAATGTTGCCGCATCTCACGGCTGCAGACAGGGATTTGGAAAAGCTGCCGATCCGGATCACTCTCTCCAGCCCGTCGAAGGCGGCGAGGCGCGGAGCCGGGACATGCTCGAAATCGGCGAAAATATCGTCCTCGACGATGACCATGTCATGGGCCTCGGCGATGCGGAGCAGCCGATGCGCGGCAGGTGCGGAAAGCATCGCACCCGTCGGATTATGGACGGCCGAATTGGTCAGATACAGGCGCGGCCTGTGCGTGACGGCCGCCTCCGCGAACGCGGCGAGATCGGGGCCGCTGGGCGTCATCGGCACACCGATTACCTTGGCCCGATGCGCTCGCAGCAAGGCAAGGAAATTGAAGTAGCATGGATCATCGACCAGCACCGCGTCGCCGGGCTGGAGAAGGAAGCGGCAGACGAGATCAAGCGCCTGAGTGCCGCTGTCGGTGAGAAGGATCTGATCGGTCGCAGCCGCGACCCCCTGTTCGGCGAGGCGGCGGGCGAGCAGCGAGCGCAGCGCGGGTGAACCGAACGGCGAGGCATAGCTCGCGAGAGCGCCCGCATCCTCTGTACGCGCCATTGCGCGCATGGCCTTGCGCAGCGCCTCGCCTGCGAGCCAGTCATCCGGCAACCAGCCGCATCCCGGCATCAATCCCGCGCGCCGTTCGCCCAACGACTGGCGGAGCATCCATAACGGATCGACCTCCCGCTCGGCGGTCTGCGTCAACCGTTCAAGCGCCAGCGGAGCCAGCGGAGCCGCGACATAAAAGCCCGATCCGGGCCGCGAGCGGATCATACCCTCGCTTGCAAGACGCTCATAGGCTTCGACCACGGTCGAGCGCGCGACGCTCATCGTGTCCGCCATCGCGCGGATGGATGGCAGCCGCGCGCCGGGCGTGAGCGTGCGCGCTTCGATCCGGTCGCGAATATGGCGGACGATACGTCCTGTCCGCGTTTCATTGGGGTTTGCCGCCACCGTCCTGCTTTCATGACCAGTACAGTTTGGCGATATCGTATCGATCCGTGCCTGTCGATGCCGGTGCCGCCAGTTAGAAAAGCCGTCTGCGCAACAGGAGTTACAGCGTGAACAATCCCTTCCACCTCGTCGACGTGTTCGGCGCCGACCCTTTTACCGGCAACCCAGTCGCCGTGCTGTCCGATGCCGAAGCTCTCTCGACCGAGGAGATGCAGGCCATCACCCGCTGGCTGAACCTGTCGGAGACTACCTTCCTTCTGCCGCCGACCGACCCTGGAGCGGACTACCGGGTGCGCATCTTCACGCTTGCGCATGAACTGACCTTCGCCGGACATCCGACGCTGGGCAGCGCTCATGCTTGGATGAAGGCGGGCGGACAACCGAGGGATCGGAACATGATCGTGCAGGAATGCGGCGCAGGTCTGGTGAAGATCCGGAACGACGGCGAGCGCTTGGCCTTCGCTGCGCCGCCCCTGCTGCGCGGCGGCACTCCCACGGAAACAGACATCGCCCGGGTGGCGGAGGTTTTGCGTATCGAGCGTGGCGTAATCATGGATGCGACGTGGGCGGATAATGGTCCCGGCTGGATCGCGGTGATGCTGGAATCGGCCGATGCCGTGCTGGCGGTGGAACCGGAAAGGCATCAGAGCCAGCGGATCGATATCGGCATTCTCGGCCCCTATGCGGCAGGCGGTGACGCAGCATTCGAGGTCCGCGCCTTTTTCAGCGACGCCCATGGCGCGCTGATCGAGGACCCGGTGACGGGCAGCCTCAACGCCGCGCTCGGCCAATGGCTGTTCGCGAGCGGCCGCGTGAACGATGCCTATATTGCAGCACAAGGCACGCGGCGGGGAAGGAGCGGCCGCGTTCACGTCGAACAGGATGATGCCGGACAGATATGGGTTGCCGGTGCCACCCATACGCTCTTCAGTGGCCGGAGCACCTAATGATGCAGATCGCGGTCCTGACCTTCGACGGCTTCAATGAACTTGATTCCTTCATTGCCGCTGCCATCCTCAACCGTCTCCGGCCGCGAGGCTGGCAGGCCCATATCACGGCCTCGTCAAAACAGGTCACGTCCATGAATGGCGTGACCGTGCAGCGCCAGCGTCCGCTGGAATTTGCCTGTGAAGCGGATGCAGTGCTGATCGGCAGCGGTATTCGGACGCGCGAGATTGCTGAGGACACCGCCTTGCTGGTCCGCCTGCAGCTCGATCCCACCCGTCAGCTGATCGCCGCGCAATGTTCCGGCACGTTGCTGTTGGCCAAGCTCGGTCTGATCGGCGACCTGCCAGCCTGCACCGACCTGACGACGAAGCCGTGGGTCGTGGCGGCGGGCGTCAACGTTATCGACGCGCCCTTCGCCGCTCATGGCAATGTCGCGACAGCGGGCGGCTGCCTAGCCGCGCCTTATCTCGCCGCGTGGATCATCGCGCGCGGCGCGTCGATCGACCTCGCGCGCGAAGCGTTGCATTATGTCGCTCCGGTGGGTGAGAAGAGCTTCTATGTCGATCATGCGCTGCGGGTGATCGAACCAGCCATATTGGCGGCGCCGACCGGCGTCGCTTCAAGCGCCGGGATGCTCGACCGCTTCCGTGCTAAAGAAACGATACCATGGTAAGCCACCATCCCGGTTCCTGCCACTGCGGCGAGGTCCGGTTCACCGTGGCCAATGATCCGATCGAGTTGACGACATGCGATTGTTCGTTGTGCGTGAAGCGCAACACATTGATGATCAAAGTGCCGGAAGCAGCACTGCATATCGAACAGGGAAAGCAACTGCTCTCGCTCTACGAATGGAACAGCGGCCGCGCGAAACATTATTTCTGCCGGCGTTGCGGCATCTACGTCTTCCACCGCAAGCGTGCGGCGCCCGATCACTTCGGGGTCAACATCTTCTGCCTCGACGGATTCGACGCAAGCGCGCTTCCGGTCCGGGCCACTGAAGGTGCGGGGATGAGCCTTGTCTGTGACGATCCGCGACCCGAATGGCCTGGCCCGCGCGTTCAGGCCCGGCAGTCAGAAAAGCCGTCGGTATAAGACCTCATCTTCTCAACCTCCTTACATCTGCAGGAGTTTCCATGTCCCCGACCGATCTTCTCGTGCCGACATATACGCATATGCTGCAAACGCTCGCGGGATTGCTGGAGAAGGCGCGCCAGCAATCCTCGGAATCTGAAGCCGAAGCGCTTCTTGGCGAGCGACTCGCGCCCGATATGCTCCCCCTGTCAGCGCAGGTGCGGTTCGCCTGTCTGCAGGCGCAGGAAGCCGTATTCCGCCTCAAAGGTCAATTATTGCCGCAAGCTCTGGAGCAGCTCGGACAGGAAGGGCATGCTGCCGGTGAAGAACCTGGATCGATGATCGAAGCGCAAACCCGTATCGGTGACGCTCTATCGTTTCTCGGCGGCCTTGAGCCGGGCGCTATTGATGGAAGCGAGGATAGGCGAGTGATCCTTGAACTGCCGGGCGGTCCAACGTTCGATATGACCGGCCAGGACTATGTCAGGGACTGGGCGCTGCCCCAATTCTATTTTCACGTCGTAACCGCTTACGCGATCCTCAGAAGCCGGGGGATCGAGATCGGCAAGGCCGACTATGTGCCGCATATGTTCAACTATCTTCGTTCCCCGACCGCGGCGTGAGGATTCCGGTTCCCCGGCCGACAATCGGCAAGAGCTTCGATCGATCCCCGGAACATGCGGATCACCTGTTCATCGTTACCGGAGGACCGGGATCGGGAAAGACCTCTCTCATTGAGGCTCTTGCTCTGGAGGGTTTGTGGCACACGCCGGAAGCAGGCCGCTCGATCATTCAGGATCAGGTCGCCATCGGCGGTAACGCGCTTCCATGGATCGACCGACAGGCGTTCGCGGAACTGATGCTGACCTGGGATCTGAGATCCTATCGCGAGGCAAGCAGGCGGGCCGGACCTGTGCTGTGTGATCGGGGCATTCCGGACGTGTTAGGCTATCTGGCTTTGTGCGGACTTGACGCACCGGCCCACATATGCCGGGCTGCGGAGATTTTCCGGTATAACCGTACCGTATTCATCGCCCCACATTGGCCGGAGATTTTCATCCAGGATGCTGAACGAAAGCAAAGCATGCAGGAAGCGAGAGTAACGCATCAGGTGATGACAGAGACATATGCCGCCTTGGGATATGATCTCGTGCCGCTCCCACTTGCCAGCGTTTCCGAGCGTGTATCGTTCGTTCGCGGGCACATCTCCGCGCATTGACCTTGCTGGCAGAAGCTTCGACTGTCGTTGAGCATGTATTGCAATTGATTCGCAATAGTGTACATGGAAGTATCGCAAGGGGTTTCATAACGCTGTGCAAGCCGGCGCACTCAAACCAACGTTCTGGTCATGCCATGCGGCGCGAGGCCTGTCGGTGGGTGCGGGTTATCGCGACTTCGCGGAAGAAGCCGAGGCGATCGAGAATTTGCGCCCGGGAATCAAGCTGGCATTATTGCTCAAAGGGTCGATCGAAGTGGGAATTGCGGGTCAGACACAAGCCCGCGAGTCCGGTCCGAGCGTGAACTTGTTTGTCAGCCGCCACGACTGGCAGCTTCACCATCGCTTCGCCAGCCTTAGCTCGCTGCAATATCTGACCCTGCATCTGGACGCAGAGACTGCCGACGAGTTGCTCGGTGATGCCGATGCTCTTCTGCCGGAAGGCATGGCCCATCATCGAGCGACGTGCCCCGCCGCGATGCAGGCTATTGCCGAGCAAATTCTGAACGCGCCCTTTGTGGGCGTGGCCCGGAGGCTGCACCTAGCCGGCAAGGCGCTCGAACTGGCAGCGCTGGCGCTCGACACGCTGGCGCGGCCATCCACCAACAGTTCGGTGAGTCTTGCGACGCCACTCGAAGTCAGGCGGTTGCACGAATTACGCGATCGCCTGAACCGCGATCCCGCCAACATGCCGGGGCTGGATCGCCTAGCCCGCGACTGTGGCATGAACGTGCGTCGGATGACGGCCGGGTTCCGGCGCCTTTTCGGTCAAAGCATCGGGCAATATCTGCGCGAGGCCCGGCTGCGCGAGGCATGGCGGCTGCTCGAATCCGGGCTCAGCGTCACGCTGACGGCGGAGCGCGTCGGCTATACGCTGCCACATTTCACCACGGCCTTCCGCCATCGTTTCGGCATCCTGCCGAGTGCCCTTAACCGCTCCGGTCTCGAGGCGCCCGGAATCTGAAATTTCCGTCCGGCGATCGGAAAGACAGATTGCCGCTCAGCTCCTATTCGCTCCGCTATTGCGAGTGATTAGCGAAGATGGGGCAAAGAGTGGATCGGAAGATTATCGTGAGATTGACCGCGGGCGTGGCTTGCATTGCCATCGGCTGGGCCACCGCCGGAACTGCATGGGCGGAAGAAACAGATTCGAAAACCGACGAGATCGTTGTCACGGCCGCGTTCGCCGAAGGTGTGGGCGTCGGCACCAAGCTGCCTTTGACACTTTCCGAGACCCCGCAGACGATCAGCATCATTGATCGCGACCGGCTCGACGAGCAGCGGCTCATCACGCTCGACGACGTGATGACCAATGCGCCCGGCGTCACCGTTCAGCCGGGCACGCGGCTGCGGACGGCATATTATTCGCGCGGTTTCGTCATCGATACGCTGAACTTCGACGGCATTCCGACCTCGGGCTGGAACGAGGCCGTCAACACCGAGGACATGGCGATTTACGATCGCGTGGAGATTTTGCGCGGCGCGAGCGGCCTTCTGCAGGGGACCGGCAACCCTTCGGGTACGATCAACCTCGTCCGCAAGCGCCCGGGCAGCGATTTCGCGGCGGAAGCGACGCTTAGCGCCGGAAGCTGGAACAATTATCGGGCGGAGGGCGACATCAGCGTTCCGCTGATCGCATCCGGCGATCTGCGCGCTCGTGTTGTCGGCATCTTCGAGGATCGGGACTATTTCTACGATGAAGGCCATCGGCGCAAATATCTCGCCTATGGCACAGTCGAATGGAATCTCGCGCCGCGCACGGTGCTGGCCGCGACGATCAAATGGCAGGACGTTTCCGATGACGGCACGCTGATGGGTGTGCCGCGCTATGCGGATGGCGGCGAACTGCCGATCCCGCGCTCGCGCTATCCCGGCGCGCCCTGGTCGAGCCGCAACTGGGACAATGTGCAGATGTTCGCCGAACTCCGCCATGAGTTCGGCAGCGACTGGGAGGCCAAGGTCGCCGTGAGCCGTATCTCCGGCGACAGCGACATGACCTATGCCAGCGCCATGGGCGCGGTAGATCGTGCGACCGGCATGGGACCGATCCTTTATGGCGGGGCCTATGATTTCAGGAACCGCGAGACCGATCTCGACGGCTATGTCTCGGGCGGCTTCGACCTGTTCGGCCGTCGGCATCAGATGTTGGTCGGGAGCAATTACTGGGACGGCCACACCAAGCAGATTTCCTACAACCTGCCGGGGCTGATGCAGCCCGTCGACCTTTTCTCCGACACGCCCGTCACGACACCGGAGCCGACGACGCAAAGCTGGGGCGGCGAGCAGACGACCGATACCACCCAATATGGCGGCTATGCGGTGCTCAGGCTCAGTCTCGCCGAGCCCCTGACGCTGATCGCGGGCGGACGGCTCAGCTGGTGGCGGACGGAAACGGTTCGCCGCGCCACGATCGGCGGACCACAGACGCCCACCGGCAAATACCGGATCAACCGCGAGTTCACGCCTTATGGCGGTCTCGTCTGGAAGGTGGGTGGCCCCTTCTCGCTCTATGCGAGCTACGCCTCGATCTTCACGCCGCAGAACAACCTGACTTACGACGGTGAGGTGCTTGATCCGATGACCGGCAGCAATATCGAGGCCGGCATCAAGGGCGAATGGTTCGGCGGAAAGCTCAACGCATCGCTGGCCGCTTTCCGCATCCGGCAGAACAACC
>Ga0180223_1001877_pt1 | contig 14332 bp, 16 predicted proteins | sample eDN5th30CKraftOP_FD_151337 | JGI IMG/M metagenome (GOLD analysis project Ga0180223, IMG submission 151337) | Enriched Organic Plus compost microbial communities from Emeryville, California, USA - eDNA 5th pass 30_C Kraft OP (version 2) (version 2) ...
GGTCGAGCGCCATGGCATCGAGGGCCTGTTGCTGGCAACGCTGATGGCCGGCGTCTTCCTGATGGTGATCGGCTTCCTGCGGCTCGGCACCTACATCAAGTTCATTCCCTATCCGGTGACCGTCGGCTTCACCGCCGGCATCGGCGTCATCATCTTCGCGAGCCAGATCAAGGATCTCTTTGGTCTCACGCTGGCCGGCAAGGAACCGGGACCGCTCATCCCCAAGCTCGAGGCGCTGTTCAATGCGCTCGGTACGATCAGCCCCGCCGCGGTCGGCGTGACCGTGCTGGCGCTGGTGATCATCATCGCCATCAAGAAGCTCAAGCCGGCGCTGCCGGGTATGATCATCGCGGTGGCGGTGACGGCGCTTGCGACCTGGCTGTTCCAGCTTCCGGTCGCGACCATCGGCACGCAATTCGGCGGCATGCCGAGTTCGCTGCCGCTGCCGGCGCTGCCGCCATTCTCACTGGCGCTGGCCCAGGCCGTGCTGCCGGATGCGATCGCCTTCGCGCTGCTTGGCTCGATCGAGTCGCTGCTCTCGGCGGTGGTCGCGGACAGCATGACCGGCCGGCGCCATCGTTCGAACTGCGAACTGGTGGCGCAGGGCGTCGCCAATATCGGCTCGGCTCTGTTCGGCGGCATCTGTGCGACCGGCACCATCGCCCGCACGGCGACCAACGTTCGCGCCGGCGCGCGCGGCCCGGTCTCGGGCATGCTGCACTCGGTCATCCTGCTGTTCTTTGTGATCGTGGCAGGCCCGCTTGCGAGCTACATCCCGCTGGCCGCGCTGGCGGCGATCCTCGCGGTGGTCTCCTGGGACATGGTGGAGAAGCATGCGATCGCCACGCTGATGCGCTCGTCGCGCGGCGATGCGGTGGTGATGCTGGCAACATTCCTGCTGACGGTGATCCACGATCTGACGGAAGGCATCCTGGTCGGCATCGCCATTGGCTCGGTGCTGTTCATCTACCGCATGGCGCAGGCGACCGGCGTGGAGCTCCATGCACCGGCGATCGCGGAAGATGTCTCCGATGACACCAACGGCGAACGTGTGCCATACGACCCGTCGCTTGCGACCGACCCCGACATCACCGTCTACCGGATCAGCGGCGCATTCTTCTTTGGTGCGGCCTCAGCGGTCGGGGCGGCGCTTGACCAGATTTCAGTGCGGCAGAAGGCGCTGGTGATTGATTTCTCGGCGGTGCCGTTTCTTGATTCCACCGCAGCAAATACGATCGAGGGGATTGCGCGGAAGGCGGCCAGCCACGGTGTGAAGGTCTATATCACCGGCACGTCGCCGGCGCTGCGGCGTGATCTGTTCATGCACGGCGTCAAGCCGCCGCGCGCGATCTACAAGCGGACGATCAAAGAAGCCGTGGCCAGCGCGCGGGAGCGGCTTAAAACGTTTTCCGGCGAAGTGGGAACCGGTTCGCCGCAGAAAACGCGATCACTGGAAGGTTCTGAAGCATGATCCGATTCCATCGAAACGGATCATGCTCTAGGTGTTTGATCCGGGGTCTCGAGGATGCAATCTCGACACAGGAATTGAGGGACGCACTATGGACCAGGTTCTACACGTGAGCGTCACAGCGCTGAGGCAGCCCGTCGAGCGATACAGCATAGTGAAGAGAGCCTGAGGGCGCTCGCCAAGTGTTATGGCATCAACCAGAAGACGGTCGCGAAGTGGAAGATGTGGATGTCTGAGGCCGGTGTGCCGACCGGACCGAAGAGTCCGACCTCGACGATGTTCACGATCGCCGAAGAGGCCATGATTGTTGCCTTTCGAAGCATACCTCGCTTCCGCTCAACTCAAGCCGAGGTAACGAACGGCTGCGTCGCTCCCGAGTTCATCAGCCACGCACGCGGCCAAGCGGCGACCTTGCTCATGGAACAATCGTTCCTCATCGTCTGAAGCGAACCCGGACGACAGCGGATTGTCACGGTTTAGGGTTGCGTCGTAGGTCGAGGCCCATGCAAAAAGTTCGGCCGACAGGTGGTCGCTCAGGCCCAACTCTCCAGGAGAAATATTTCCGACACGGTCCGCCTCGTCCCACCAGAGAGGCCAGCACTCATAATCCGCCATGACCTTGATCCGCATACCCAGATGCTATGCTGAGGAATGGCTGACTTCCACCCCATCTCGGCCATCCCTGTTTATGGGTTCGCGGCTCAATCGCGTTGCATCCCTAGCGGCGTGATCCGCTGCAGCCAGTGCAGCAGACGGTGCGGAAGCTGCAGCGGCGCATGATGCATTGACGGGGCAGCGACTTTCGTGCGCGTCGCCACCGGCGGAAGATGCGACGCTCTCCCCCGTGCGGGCTTCGGCGTGACATCGGGCCTTGCGAGTGCGGTGGTGTTGGCGGGCGCCGCCAGCTTCAGGGCATCCGGTGCGACCTCGGCCAGGAACAGCCGCTCGTGAGGAAGCGACAGCTTGCGAACGGCCGATGCGGGCGGCAGCCAGTCCACGGCCTTCACGTCCCGCATCAGTTTGCGCGGTGGCTGTTCCTTGGGCTGCATGCGCCAGAATTTGACGACTTTCGGGCGGCCGCCGGTGTTGTAGGTCATGGTGCCGAGGAACTCGTGCACGATGACGCTGTGCCCGGTTTCCTCCATCACTTCGCGCTTCGCCGCCGCAAGCACGCTTTCACTCGGCTTCAGTTTTCCCTTGGGCAGAACCCAGCAGTTGTCCTTGCGGCGCTGCACGATCGCGATCAGCGGCTGGGAACCGCTGCGCACAAGAATGCCACCTGCCGCCAGAACGGGCGTCCGCGCCATATCCTTCATCCACCGAGGGGGTGAGTCACAAAACCAGATATCATGTTCGCACCCCATTTCCAGCATTAATTGCGGGCGAATCAACACTCCTACACCATCCCTTGTGTGAGAAATTTTTGCGACAGTGGTGCGACAGTCGCGTGTTGTTCTGTCGGCCTTTGGGGAAAATCCCTGTGTGTAACTCGCGCGAGCGGTCGGTGATGGCGGCGAGCGCGCCTCGGGTCAGCGATTGCATCTGTTTGCTGGTGATGTCCGTCTCGTTTCTTCCGAGCGGAGGCCCGACAACCACGCCGTCCTCTCACGGGACGTCCCGTTCCGGACGAAGGGTCTTGTTGGACTTGGCGTGAGATCTCGTTTGAGACGTCACAGGCGGCGTCCCTGTCAACAACCACCGCCCGCTTTGGTTCAGAACAGAATGCTCGCGTGTCCGGGCGTGTTCGTATCTGTGTCCGCCGTTCAGTTCAGCGAAACGCCCGTGAAGAAATAGCGGCCGAGGCCGATCGTGAAAGCGAGCTGGCCATAGAGCGAGTGTTCGAGCCACACCGCCCAGACCGATCGGGTCCGGTCGTAGCGCCAGGCCAGCAGCAGCCCCAATGCCGCGCTGAGCACGACCGAGACGAGGCTGCCGAAAATCACATGGGCGAAGCCGAACAGCGCGCCGTTGACGGTGATGGCGAGCCAGCGCCGGTCCCTGAACAACGGGCTGTAGCGATGGAAGAAGAAGGTCCGGTAGACGAATTCCTGCGGCAGCGCGGACAGCAGCGGATAGAAGATCATCACCATCAGCCAGAGCCGCGGGCTGTAGGTCGGAAACGATAGCAGGTCGCCTGGATAGGTCATCCAGACGCCGGCCACCATCGCTGCGCCGACCAGCGGCACCAGGGTCAGGATCGCGGCCAGTGTCCGCCATGAAAAGCCGCGGGTGAGCTCACGGCGCAGCGAGAAGGTCGGGTCCCAGAGCAGATAGAGGACAAATGCGATCAGCACCGGCTGCAGCAGCAGAAGCAGCGGCACGCGATAGGTGTGGACCGCGAAGGCCATCGCGAACGGCATCAGCACGAACAGCAGCGTCACTTCCAGCATCAGCCGGACACGGCGGATCGTGGAGGGACTTGCCAGGTCGAGGGCGCGCGGCAGGCTGCCGGCGGCGGCGAGTTCCGGCAAAGCGGGAGGAGACTGCGTGGTCATGGAGGCCGATGCGTGTTGGGCGAGGCTGACCCGGGCTCACTAGGATACCGAGCAGACAACAAAATGGCAGCGCGGTCACACCTGCGCGACGAAATGCAGCCCGGCCCGGCGGATCGCTCGCTTTCCGGTTGTGGTGTGTTCACAGCTGTGTCATGGAGATTGGACGGAAGCCGGGGGGCTTTTCATGATGATTTTCAGGGCAGGGACAATCCTTGCCGTTGCCGTGACGCTGGCGGGTTGCAACACGACAGCCCAGCAAACCGGGTCGCAAGCTGTCGTCCAGACCACGCCTGCACAGCAGGCTTCGGTGCGTCCGGCTGTGGTGCAGCATCCGCGGACCACCTCGCCGCAGCAGGCGGTCGCAGCTCTCAATATCGCTGACGCAAGATACAACACCGCAGGGTGCCAGACGGCGCGCGAGAAGGCGATGGCCTATGATGACCGGATCGGCCAGCGCGTGGTCGCCGGCGCCGGCATTGGCTTGCTGCTTGGGCCATTCGGATTGCCGCTGGCTGCTGCTGTCGATGTCAAGCAGTCGGACGAGCGCTTTGCGGTCAATCACGAGCTGGTGGTGAGCTGTATTGCCAACGGCGAGCAATTGCTCGCCGAGCAGAAAGTGATCACGCAGATCGCAGAACGTGAAACCCAGAATCGCATGACCGAGGCAACCCCTTAGACGGAGCGGACGTGATGCCGCGGCACGTCTCTCGTGATGCAGCCGGCGCCGCTGGTGCGGACAGGAGTGACTGATGGTGAAGGCGTGGACGATGGCTCTGGCCGTGCTGGCCATTGGTTGCAGCCCCGTCGCAGCCCAGACTGCGGGCACGCAGGGAACCTCGCCGCCTGCGGCGGAGGCGCAGTCCCCACAGAAGAGCGCTTCCAGGCCGGCAGCCAAGCAGCCTCGCGTGCAACGGCAGGCCGCTAGAGGATCCGCGGCCAAGGGGCCCGCAGTGACAGCGCCGCAGCCGATGGCGTCAGCGGCGCTGGCGTCCATGAACTATGCGCAGGTGCAGCCCAAGGAGGTGCTGGCGGCGCTGAATCCCGCAGACCGGAGATACGCAACCGCCGAGTGCCGTGAGATTCGCGAACGCGCCGCCGCCTATCAGGATGGCACCGCTCCCGCTGTTGCAATGGCAGTCGGGGCGACGGTCGTCCTGGCGCTGGTCGGCGCACCGGTCGCCATCGTGCCGAATGTCGGGCGGCTGCAGCAGCAGCGCATGGTGTTGAACCTGACGATCGTGAAGCATTGCGACAGCAATGCCGAGCGGATTTTCGCCGCCCAGGACGCCCGGCGGCAGGCCGACGAAATCTCAGCCCAGAATCAGAAGACAGAAGCGGTGCCTTAAGGCTATCAGCAGCAAGCCGGTCGATACGACGTATTGCGCCATCGTATCGAAGCAATATCGTGTCGAACTGACCCCGTCGTAGCCGAAAGGCGACCACATGGCTTCGGAAAAAGTCTACGTCGTTTTCAATGGCGTGAGGGTCACGGCTGATTGGCCGGAACGGATTCAATCTTCACAAGACGTGACCGCGTATCGTAGCAAGGGACAGGATCGCCCGCGCATCAGGTATGGCTCTGAAAGCGACGACTGGGGTGCCGACAGAGTACCCTGTCACGATTGTGCTGTGATCAAGGGGCAGTTTCACGTCGTGGGCTGCGATGTCGAGGAATGTCCCGTCTGCGGCGGGCAGGCTATCGGCTGTGGCTGTTTGGACGCCGACGATCCTGGATAGCCCGCACGGTCGTCAGGCCTCGTGCGTCAGACAGGTTTGAAGAGGCTGCGGCCGCAGCTTTGCGCAGGCCCCAGGCCGGCAACAATTCCTCACGTCGGCTGACGTCCTCCCGCGAAAAATCGACGTCGTCACAGGCCTTTCACTCGGACGATGGTCATGTACGATGCGCCCGGTAAGAGGAGAGGAACGTTATGACCAAGCAACTTGAGGGCAAGGTGGCGATCGTCACCGGCGCGAGCAACGGAATCGGCCGCGGCATCGCGGAATTGTTCGGTGCTGAAGGCGCAAAAACGGTGCTGGCGGCCCGCCGGGCCGAACTGCTGGAGGAGGTCGCCGCCGGCATCCGCGCCGCCGGTGGCGAGGCGCTGCCGGCCGCGACCGACGTGACCAAGGAAGACCAGGTCGCAGAGCTCTTCGCGAAGACGTTGAAGGCCTATGGCCGTGTGGACATCGTCGTGAACAATGCCGGCGTCGCCACGCATATCAACACCGAGGATATCTCGCTGCAGTATTGGCGCGAGGTGCTCGACATCAACATCACGGCGGCCTTCCTCTGCAGCCGCGAGGCGATCCGCATCATGAAGGAGCAGACACCGCAGGGCGGGCGCATCATCAACATGGGCAGCATCTCCGCCAAGACGCCGCGCCCGGATTCACTGCCCTATACGACCACGAAGTTCGCGCTGCAGGGCATGACCCATCAGCTGACCCAGGATGGGCGCAAGCACAACATCGTTGCGTCGATCATCCATCCGGGCGGAACGCTCTCGGGCTTCTCCACACGCAGCGGCCGCACGGAAGCCGGTCCCGGCCCGACGCCCGAGAGCTATCTGATGCATCCCTACGATGTGGCGAAGGTCGCGGTGCTGATGGCCGCGCTGCCGGCTGAGGTGAACCTGTACGAGGCGACCATACTGCCAAACCATATGCGCAGCTTCATCAGCCGCGGATAGGCCAGCACGGCCTGCGGGCCGGAGGTCTCTGCAAAAATTGTCATTCCGGGGCGCGCCAAAGGCGTGAACCCGGAATGCCGGTCAGGCGCTCGTCGCATGCGGGCCTGGATCCCGGGTTCGCGAGCCTCCCGGATGACTGCGGGATGGCTTTTGCAGTGATCCGGCTTCACGATGTTGGCCCGGATTTCGCTATGTTTCCGCCGGAGGCCCGTCCGGTCTTCCGCGGACACGGTGAGGTGACAATGGCCAATACGATAACCCAGACCGCATCGCATTGGGGCGTTTACAACGTCGAGACCACGCCCGGCGGCGACATCGTCGGTGCTTCACCGCTTGCGCGCGATCCCGCGCCATCCACCTACTTTCGCGGACTGCCGGAAATCGTCCGCAGCGAGCTGAGGATCGACCAGCCCTATATCCGCGAGGGATATCTGCGCGCGCGGGAGGGCGCACGGCAGAGCCGCGGCGCCGAGCCGTTCGTCCCGGTGAGCTGGGAGACCGCGCTTGATCTGGTCGAGAACGAACTGCGGCGCGTGAAGGCGCAGTTCGGCAACACCGCCATTTATGGCGGCTCCTATGGCTGGGCGAGCGCCGGGCGGCTGCATCATGCGCCGGGCGTGATGAAGCGGTTTCTCGGACTGAACGGCGGCTATGTCGACAAGCTGGGCAACCACAGCTTCGGCGCCGCGATGCACATCATGCCGTATGTCATCGGCCGCGGCGACATTCCCCAACTGGCGATGCCGTGGCCGCTGATCGTCGATCACACCCGCCTCATCGTGATGTTCGGCGGCGCGAATCTCAAGAATACCCAGATCGGGTCCGGCGGAGCGGTGCTGCACGAGACGCGCGACTGGTTTAGCAAGGCCGGCGCTGCGGGCATCGCGTTCGTCAACATCAGTCCGTCACGGCAGGATGTGGCGGATGTCGTCGCGAGCGAATGGCTGCCGATCCGCCCGAACACCGATGTCGCCCTGATGCTCGGTCTCGCCCATACGCTGGCGACCGAAGGACTGCACAATCGCGCATTCCTTGATCGCTATTGCGTCGGCTATGCGCCCTTCGAGCGGTATCTGCTCGGCGAGAGCGATGGCCAGCCCAAGAGCGCGGACTGGGCATCGGCGATCACCGAGATCGATGCCGACGTCATCCGCACGCTTGCACGCCGCATGGCCGCGACGCGAACGCTGATCACCACGAGCTGGTCGGTGCAGCGGGCCGACCACGGCGAACAGCCGGTCTGGATGACGGTGGTGCTGGCGGCGATGCTCGGGCAGATCGGCCTGCCGGGCGGCGGCTTCAGCTTTGGCCTTGCTGCAACGAGCGGGATGGCGACGCCGCTGCCCACAGGCATTCCGCGGCCGGCCTTGCCGACTGGCGCCAATCCGGTCACGGGCCATGTGCCGGTGGGATGCGTGAGCGAGATGCTGCTCAATCCGGGTGCTGAAGTGGACTATAACGGCCGCACCATTCGTTTCCCCGATATCAAGCTGATCTATTCGGTGGGTGGAAACCCGTTTCATCACAACACCAATTTGAACCGCTTCCTGCAGGCCTGGCAGCGGCCCGACACGGTGATCGCGCATGAGCCGTGGTGGAGCCCGGTCGCGAAATTCGCCGACATCGTGTTGCCCGCGACAACGACGCTGGAGCGCAATGACATCCAGGCCTCCGACCTCAGCCGTTTCTGCGTGGCGATGTACAAGGTGATCGATCCGGTGGCGAAGAGCCGCAACGATATCGACATCTTTGCCGAGCTGGCTGATCGGCTGGGCTTCGGCGAGGCCTATATCGAGGGCCGCAGCGAGATGGACTGGCTCGCGCACATGTATGAGCGCATGCGCGAACACGCGCGCGGGAAGCAATACGACGTGCCGCCGTTCGAGGAGTTCTGGCGCGAGGGCATTCTTGAATTTCCGGAGCCGACGGATTGCCCGGTCTTTCTTGGCGCATTCCGCGGCGATCCCGAACGCCATCGTCTGCCGACGCCGTCGGGGAAGATCGAGATCTTCTCGGAGACGATCAGCGGCTTTGGCTATGACGACTGTCCGCCGCACCCTGCATGGCTCGAACCGGCCGAATGGCTTGGCCGCGAGACGCCATCGCGCTATCCGCTGCATCTTCTGTCGAACCAGCCGAGCACGCGGCTGCACAGCCAGCTCGATCCTGCGCCGTTGAGCCGGCGCTCGAAGATCGCAGGCCGTGAGCCGGTTCACATGAATGCGCAGGATGCCGCCGCACGCCGCCTGAAGAGCGGCGACGTGGTTCGCGTCTTCAACGATCGGGGTGCGTTTCTCGCGGCGGTGAACATCGTCGACGGCTTGCGGCCCGGTGTCGTGCAGGTCGCCACCGGCGCCTGGTATGATCCGCTGCAGGCCGGCGTGCCGGGTTCGCTCGAGAAACACGGCAACCCGAATGTCGTCACCAGCGACAACGGCACGTCACGGCTGGGCCAGTCGTCCACGGCGCAGACGGCGCTGGTCGAGATCGAGCTCTGTCCGGAGCCGCCCGCGGTCACAGCCTTCGACCGGCCGGATCAGCTTCCTGCATTGCCTGCCTGACGACGCGGCTCTGGCCCGCCCCGGCAGGATGGAACTTTCCACGGTGGAACCTGCGTGAAGCCTGCATCGGAAGGCTCCGTTGGTGGCGGATGCTGAATCTACCGCGGCGCAAAAAAATCCGGCCGGGCGCCGGAACAAACCTCCGCACCGCCGGTTGGTTTGCCGCCGGTTATCCCGCCCAGACAGTGCCATGCCCGTGACATCGCTGAAATCGCTGATCAAAAACTCTCCGTTTGAAGCGCCTGCCCGGTTTGTTTATCGCGCCCTTGGCGGCGGGAATGAAGCCTCCAGGCTCGCCGAGGAATGGAGCATCCGCGACCAGCGCGACCAGGTGAGTATCGATCGCATGCTTCAGGCGCGCCTGAACGCGGCCTCCAATTGCATCGATATCGGCGCGAACGAGGGCGTCTTTCTCAAACGGTTCCAGAGCCTCGCGCCGCAGGGCCACCACATGGCGTTCGAGCCGATCCCCAGAATGGCTGCAGCGCTCAAAGCCAGTTTTCCGAATGCGGATGTGCGGCAATGCGCGTTGGGAGCCTCAACCGGCCAGACGACATTCTGCTATCTGCCAACCATGCCGGGATGGAGCGGACTGAAGCGACAGCCTTACCCCGGCAACGCGCAGCCGCAGGAAATCACCATCGACATCTTCCGGCTCGATGATCTCGTGCCCGCCGATGCCCGCGTGGATTTCATCAAGATCGATGTCGAAGGCGCGGAGTTTGAGGTTCTGCGTGGGGCAGGGGAGACGATCAAGCGGACCAGGCCCTACATTCTTTTCGAGCATGCGCAGGTCCACAACACCGAATACGGTACGACGCCCGGCATGATCCACGAGTTGCTGAGCGATCAGTATGGATTGAATATTTATCTGCTCGATGGCACGGGACCGCTCAGCCGCGAGGAACTCGCATATATCTATCAGAAATCCCACGCCTCGAGATACAACCGCAGCGCCCAGACGAACTTCATCGCCCGGCCGGATTGACTGATCCCCGACGCTGCGGGCGGTGGCTTGCGTTTGTCGTCGTCAAAATCCTGGAATTGCCGGCTTGCCTGTGCCGCGACGTGGGCTAGATTCACTCCGCGCTGACAGGAGCCCTCCCATGTGCCGCAACATCCGCACGTTGTTCAACTTCGAGCCGCCTGCGACGGAGGAGGAAATCCATGCCTCCGCGCTGCAATTCGTGCGCAAGCTCTCCGGTTTCAACAAGCCTTCACAGGCCAATGCCGCAGCGTTCGAATTGGCGGTTGAGGAAGTATCGGACGCGGCGCGCCGGCTGCTGGCGTCACTGCAAACAACGGCGCCGTCCCGTGACCGCGAGACGGAGGCGGAGAAGGCCCGCGCCCGTTCCCGTGAACGGTTCGGGTAAAGTCGCTGGACTGTACAAACGATAAGTTTGTTTGCTGTGGGGCGGTCCTCGATCGATCAGCCCTTGCTGTCCTGCACATCCGTCTCCGGCCGGTCGATGCCGGCGGCCGTCTCGGAGTGCCACGCGCCGTTCTCATCCTCCCACTCGATCGCCTCGGTGTTGCCGGGCACGCGCTGCTCATGGGCGGCGCGCTTGGCGGCGGCCAGCGCCGCCGCATGGGTCGGGAAGGCCTCGGAGAACACATCGCCGACCTTGTAGGCCCAGCCGCCGTCGTGTTGAACCAGCCGGTAGATGACGTGAGACATGATGCGGCCCGTGGGTTGCGTGTGGATGCGCTATTCCGCCTTCATCCGGGTGAAAAGGCAAGGCGCACGATGCCCTGTCTACAACGCCGCTCAATGCACCGGGATGACATCCTGCGCGCGGTCCGCGCCCATATAGACCGCGATCAGCCGCATCGGTTCGCTGCCGGTATTCTCGCCGAAATGGGCGACATCCATCGCCTCCATCAGCGCCTCGCCGGTCTTGTAGGTGCGCTTGCCCTTCGGCCCGTAATCGACGGTGATCTCGCCCGCGAGGATATAGGCGAACATCGGCACGCCGTGCTTGTGCAGTGCGCCGCGCGCGCCGGGCGCCAGCGTGATGATCACGGCGGTGACATGGGCGTCGCCATCCCGCGGATAGCGGATCGGCTCGCCGGCGACGGTGGTGCCGGTGGAGAGCAGGGTGATGGCCGGATAGCCCGGCACCAGGGCCGCGCCGGATGGCGCAGGGGCTTGCGCGGGCGCCGGAGACGGCGACGGGCTCTGGGCGAGGGCTGGCGATGCGGCGGCAAGCGCCAGAGCGGCGAGGGCGAGGGTCAGGCGGGCGGACATGGGCGTTCCTCTGGATGGCGGCGTGGCCGGTGGCCGATGCGTTTGATCGATCACCATGATTTCAACACGCCGGTGGTATCGCGAACGCTAACGCCAGTCCCGGGTCTGCGGCCCTGATGTTAAGCTTTGCCGGGGCGGCAATCGGGTCCGGGCAATCCATCGTTGATCTGTTTGCTTGTGGCTTGTCGTCCGGGACCTGTACGGGCCGCGGGTGCGGCGCGTGCTTTGTCAACACGAGGGGCAACACAGATGACAACGCAGATTTTCAATCGCATGCCGTGCCGGCGTCCGGCGCTCGCCGGACTGGCGCTGGCAGGTTTGGTGCTGGCCGGACTTGCGGCAGAGGCCGACGCGGCATCGATCACGGTGAACGGGATCTATCAGGAATCGAGCAACGTCACGTCGACCACGCCGCCCGCCGCGACGGCCTGCAACACCAGCGTCTATTGTTATGTCGTGTTCGAGCCCGTGCCGGCCGGCAAACAGTTCATCGCGACGCATATCTCCTGCTCGTTCAATATTTCAGCCGGCAAGGTGGTGTCGCTCACGCTGTCGCCGCAGCGGCCCAACGGCAATTTCGTCGAGCGCTTCCAGTTCCTGCCGTCCGATGTGCAGGTGAGCAACCTGCCGGGCAGCACCATCATCGTGAATGCGCCGATCGCGCTGCCGTTCAATCAGCGCGAGCGTCCGGTGATGCATATCCTGCTGAACGGCCAGGCCAACATTCTGGGAACCTGCTCGCTGTCCGGCCCACGCACCGACATCCCGTAACCTCCGCCGCGAGCGGAGCCTGCACCCGGACGGGCGGCTTGCGCACATTCAGCCAACGCTGCACGGCCTGCGGATTTGAGGCGGCAGGCCCGCCTGTCCCTGTTTCCGCTCCCGCGACATGCGGGGTTGGAGCGCCGGGGAGGCGCCAGGGTGCAAGGGCACCCATGACGGACCCGGCAAGGTCCGCCCGGGGAGACTGGCGAGGCCTCCCGCCCCCGATTGACGGACGGGGGCGGCGCCTCCCCGGCGCTCCACTGCGATGCGTCGGGCCGGGCCATATGCACCCGACACGCCCACACCGCCCTCCGCCGCCCGTGACGCCTCCGGAGGCGCAGCCGGACCGCAAAGGTCGGCGGATATCTAGTCTAGGATTTTATGCCTGTCAAGGATGGCCGCCGTCCGTTGGGCGGCGGCGAGTTCCCAGGCGGGATCACGGAGTCACGTTGCTATGCGACGGATCGGTGATAGCAGGGCGGAATATTTGCTCCGTCCAAGCAAAATCGGCTTGATCGCGGTTTGCGGGATTGACATTTATTGGGGGTACGATAAATTGCGATGGCGATCACGTTTGACCCGGCGAAGCGTGAACTGACGCTCCGGCATCGTGACCTGGATTTCGCGCGGGCCGATGAAGTGTTTGCTGGCCGCACTGCGTCGGTGATCGACGACCGGCATGACTACGGCGAAACCCGCATCATCACGGCGGGTCATCTCGACGGCCGGTTGGTGGTGATGGTCTGGACGCAGCGTGGCGAGGTGCGCCACATCATCTCGATGAGGCATTGTCATGCCAAGGAAGAAAAGATCTGGCTCCGCCGCATGGGCTGATCCCGACGACGCGCCGGAATTGACCGACGAATTCTTCGACCGGGCTGAAATCCGCGAGGGCGAGACGATCATCCGCCGCGGCCGGCCGCCGCTGCCGAATCCGAAACAGGCGGTGAAGCTGCGGCTCGATGCCGACGTGCTTGCTGCCTATCGCAAGACGGGCGAGGGCTGGCAGACATTGATCAACGCGGACTTGCGCAAGGCAAGGAAACTGAAGGCTGGATGATTTTATAAGCCCGATCAGTAAAGCAACAGCCGGGATTCCGGTGTCATCGCGCGGGCCCCGGATTTCGCTGCGCTCCATCCAGGCTACGCTTGCTGAAAGCGGGCACCGCCTGCTTCATCGGCGAGAGGCCACGCCGCGGCCGCTACTGGCTGCGGAACGCATCGGCCATCCGCATCAGCGCCGCGTCGATCATGTCGCGGAGGTCCTGCGGGGCGCCGGCATCCTCCAGCGCGCGGCGCATGCACAGCATCCAGGCGTCACGCTCGGCCTCGCCGATGGTGTAGCCGCGGTGGGTCGACATGATGCATTTCTGCTCCGGCCCCACGACATAGATCCGCGGCCCGCCAAGCCAGGCGCTGAGGAATTCGAACAGCCGCTGGCGCATCGGCGACAGGTCCGCATCGTGCATGGCGCGGATGCCCGCTGCTTCCGGCGCGGTGTCCATGATGTCGTAGAAGCGATCGACGATCCGCCGCACGGCGTCGGCCCCGCCGAGAAGGTCGTAGGGCGTAGTCTTGGGCTGTGCTTGCGGCGAGGTCGTCGATACGGACATGCGGAGCTTCCGGCGGACAGGCGTTCGATCAACATCCTGCGGCACGCCGGCGCGGCATTGTTTGATCTGGCGCAATGCGCCGTCCGAAGCGCGGATGAACCCGGATGTCGCTGCGCTCATCCGGGCTACGCCGGCTAGATGCCTGCGCCGCGATTGTAGCTGTCGATGAGCTGGTTGTAGTCGCGCATCAGGCGCGGCGGCGAGCCTTCGATCATCCAGCCGGAGCCGGCGTTGAGCATCATGCGGTCGCCCTGGCTGTACGGGGTCTTGTCGCGCATGCGGCGCATCAGCTGCTTGGCGGTGGCGAGAAACGATTTCGCATTGCTGATGAACATCGAGCCGATCTTCGGCCCGCTGTCGGCGGGCAGTTGCTCGGCTGCCTTGACGAGGCCCTCATACTCGCCGATCGCCTGCGTGATCGCGGCGAGGTCCGGCTTGTCCGCATTTTCCGCGCGCAGCACGCGCTTGGCATGGATCATCAGCGCTTCGACA
>Ga0180223_1001879_pt1 | contig 14313 bp, 15 predicted proteins | sample eDN5th30CKraftOP_FD_151337 | JGI IMG/M metagenome (GOLD analysis project Ga0180223, IMG submission 151337) | Enriched Organic Plus compost microbial communities from Emeryville, California, USA - eDNA 5th pass 30_C Kraft OP (version 2) (version 2) ...
GGCTTCCTCATCGACCGGCTCGGCGCGCGGGTGCTGCTGGCCGCGGGGCTCGCGATCGGTGGCGTGGCCTATCTGCTCGCCGGGCTGGTGCCATCGTTCTGGTTCATGGTGGCGATGTTCGCGCTGTCCGGCGTCGGCAACACCGCCTACCACCCGGCCGATTACGCGCTGCTGTCGCGGCATGTGCCGGGCCCGCGCATCGGCCAGGCCTTCTCGGTGCACACCTTCGCCGGGATGCTCGGCTCGGCGGTGGCGCCGCCGACCTTGCTGCTGATGCAGAGCGTGTGGGGCTGGCGCGGCGCCTTCATCGGCGCCGGGATCATGGGCCTCGCCGTCGCCGCCGCGGTGCTGATGGTGCGCGAGGACGCGGCCGCGGCGCCCGCGGCGGCCAAGCCGGGCGCAGCCAGCGAGAGCAAGCCGGCGAGCTGGGATCTCTTGCTGTCGCCGCCGATCCTGCTCAATCTGGTGTTCTTCATCCTGCTCGCCGTCATGAACAGCGGCATGAGCAATTATTCGGTGGCGGCGCTGGGGCTCCTGTACGGCACGCCGGTGGCGGTCGCCAATACGGCGCTGACCGCGATGCTGGTGCTGTCGGCCATCGGCGTGCTCGCCGGCGGCCTGCTGGTGACGCGCACCTCGGTGCATTCGGCGGTCGCCGCCCTCGGCATCGCCGGCGCCGTGGTGTCGGCCGGGCTGATCGCGACCTTCGACTTCGGCACCTTCGCGCTGATCGCCGTGATGAGCCTGTCCGGCTTCGCAACCGGCGCCATCGCGCCGTCGCGCGACATGATCGTGCGCGAGGCCACGCCGGAAGGCTCGTTCGGCAAGGTGTTCGGCTTCGTCACCACCGGCTTCAACCTCGGCGGCATCGTCGCGCCGATGATTTTCGGCGCGCTGCTGGACGCCGGCAGCCCGCGGCTGGTGTTCGTCGCCGTGGCGGCGGTCGCCCTGATCGCCATCCTGACCGTGATCACGCTGCCAAAACGGTCCCGGGAGACCGCCTAAGCCCCTGACAACGCTGGCTTAAGGATTTTGCGTTTCGGCCCCCGGGCGGGCTTGTCAAATCGGCCGAATTGTCCCATGTGAAGGCGCGGCGCGCGGGCGCCCTGCCCGCTGGGCGGCCCTCAAAGGCCCCCGCCCGACCCTGCTGGGGAATGGTGTAACGGTAGCACAACAGACTCTGACTCTGTTTGTCTAGGTTCGAATCCTAGTTCCCCAGCCAGTCTTTCTTTGCAACGTGATCCCAATAAAAAACGCCGGCTCGCGCCGGCGCTTTTCATCGTTGATGGCGCCAGATCGCTTTAACGCGCCGGGCGCAGTTCGAGGCCCGAGACGCCGACCGCCAGGTTGAGGCCGGTCTGGCCCTGCACCGACACAGGCTGCAGGGTTACGGTGCGGTTCGAACCGCCGACCAGCACATTGGCGCCGGCGCCGACGCCGACGGTGGCTTCCGCACTGGCGCCGCCGTAATTGCCGGCCAGCGCGCCGAACTTGCGGTCGCTCGGCGCGAACACCGACCACACCATCTCGCCGCCGGAGGTAGCGCCGATGTCGAGGCCGAACTTGGTGATCGAGCCGGTATAAACTTCACGCGGCGCATTCGCGGCCGACGGCGTGAACAGGCAGGTCACCTGCTTCTTCGACGCGATGATCATGCCGATGCCGCCCGAGATATCGCAGGTCAGCGCGCCGACCTTGGTACGGTCCTGCGCCTGCGCGCCCACCGGTGCAATGACGGCAGCGGCGAACGCTACTGCGGCAAGCGCGGTCAATGGCTTCTTCATATCCAGCTCCTCAAATCGGGAAATTCCTATCGGCTCAACGCGAGGCCGGCGGACTGGTTCCATTCCGATCCAGCGTCGCGATGACTTGGCTCGCCGGGATCTCGACCTCGCACCGCAGCCCTTCCGGGTCGAAAATCATCTCGACCCTGGCATCAAGCGCTCGCGTGAGATTGGTTTCGATCACCATGGTGCCGAAGCCGCGCTTGCGCCGCGGCTTGACCCGCGGCCCCTGCGTTTCACGCCAGGAGAATTCGACCGGCGCATTCGGCGCCTCGCCGCGACGCCATTCGATCGCCACCTGCCCGTCCGGCGTCGACAGTGCACCGAAGCGCACCGCATTGGCGCTCAGTTCATGCAAAGCGAGACCGAGATTCTGCGCTGCTTCCGGCTTGAGCGCGATGTCGGGACCGTCGATCGTCACCTGTTGCGCGACGCCGTCGAGGTAACCCGACAGCTGCGAGCGCACCAGTTCGTTCAACGACGCGCCGTACCAGCTCTCGCGGATGAGCAGATCGTGCGAAGCGGCCAGCGCCTGCAGCCGCGCGGCGAATTGCGTGAGAAAGCCATCGATCGAGCCGGCGTGGCGCGCCGTCTGCCGCGCCATGGCCTGGATCACCGCCAGCAGGTTCTTCGACCGGTGCGTGAGTTCGCGCAGCAGCAGCCGCAGATGCGCCTCGCCTTCCTTGCGCTCGGTCACATCGACCGAAGCACAGGTCAGTCCGACAATATCGCCGGCGTCGTTACGGAGCGCCTCGATATGCAGATCGTACCAGCGCAGCGCGCCATCCTCTTCCATGGAGAATTCGATACGCTGCGAATGCCCCGTGGCCACGGCTTCGCGCTTCATCGCGATAACCTGCTCGCGCACGCTCTCCGGCAGTACGTCTTCGTCGGCACAGCCAAGCAGATCGGCGATCGAACGGCCGAGCATCGGCTGGCTGATCGACGTGTAACGCAGGCTGCGATCCTGCGTGTAGACCACAACCTGCGAGCCGCGCAACGCGGTTTCATAGCGGGCGAAACGGGCCCGCAACAGATTGAGTTCAATGGCCTGCGCATTCACCTGCGCTTCAAGCCGCCGGTATTCTTCCTGGAGTTGGTTCAGCGGGAGGTTGCCCGGCAGGGCGTCCCCTGACGGCATGTCATTTGCCATCAGCACGTGTCCATTTCTGCGCCCCCATCGCACAAGCCTGAATGTCGAAAACGAAGCGCGCTAGCTGCTTCAACCGACGGCGGCCGGTACCCCCTGGTCCGGCCGCCGGTCGCTGACTCAACTCGCCTTGCGCTCTTTTCGTTTCGCCTTGCGCGCAAAAAACAACGCCTGGCTGAGCACGGCCGATACGGTGGCGGGCTGGAATGGCTTGGCGATGAGGAATGCCGGTTCGGGACGTTCGCCGGTCAGGAAGCGTTCCGGATAGGCGGTGATGAAGATGACCGGCACTTCGAAGGAGCGCAGCAACTCGTTGACCGCGTCGAGGCCCGACGAGCCGTCGGCGAGCTGGATGTCGGCGAGAATGACGCCCGGCTGCTTGGCGCGCGCCAGGGTGACCGCCTCGGTGTGGGTGCGGGCGACGCCGAGCACCTTGTGGCCCAGCCCTTCGACCAGCGCCTCGAGATCGAGCGCGATGAAGGTCTCGTCCTCGATGATCAGCACGTCGGTGGCAATCTCGGCCGCCAGTTCGCGGCCCGATTGATCGACCAGATCGCGCAGCTCCGGCACTTCGATATCGAGCACCTTGGCCGCCTCGTCTTCCGACAGGCCTTCGAGCGCGATCAGGAGGAAGGCTTGGCGTGGCATGGGCGCAATCTGCGACAAATGCCGTTCGACCGGCTGATCGCCGGTATCCAGAGGCGTCTCAGCGTTCACCCCGACCGAATTCCAGATCTTGGTGAACAGGCGGTACAGACCGACCCGGGTCGACGAAGCGGCGTCGAGAACATTGGGATCCTGAACCAGCGCCTCGAGCGTTGCCGCCACATAGGCGTCGCCCGATTGCTGGCTGCCGGTCAAAGCGCGAGCATAGCGCCGCAGATAAGGCAGATGTTGCGCAACTATCTGAGATATCGACAAAAATCCCTCCCGAAACGGTCTGGCCCGAGAGCCCGGCGGGCCCTCGCCCGCCTGCGGCTCGAATAACGTACGCCGCAAAAACGTCAGCGCCGCAAAAAAGTTCCACGAGTGATGGAACCAATTTTCCCCCAGCGGGTTTTCCGACCCAGACGACGCGGGGGGCCTGGACTCAAGGTCCGGGGAATTCGGGGTTCTACGAGAATGACGAACGACGACCAAGACAAAGCCGCAGGACAACCAAAGCCAATGGAAACCGGGGCTGCCCGCGCCAGAAAAAACGATGCCAAGCCGGCCAAGCTAGGGCGGGAGGTGCAAGCCCGCCTCGGCCAACAGCTGCGCTCCATGTACGACGACGTGGTCAGCCAGGGCGTGCCCGATCGCTTCGCTGACCTGCTGAGCCAGCTCGACAACAAAGACAACAAGGACAGGCAGTAGTGCCCATGGACGACGCGGTCCGACAACAGATCCTTGATGCCATTCCCAGCCTTCGCGCTTTCGCGATCTCGCTGTGCGGGAACGTCGATCGTGCCGACGATCTGGTGCAGGAAACGATGGTGCGGGCGATTGCCAACATCGACTCGTTCCAGCCGGGCACCAACATGCCGGCCTGGTTGTTCACGATCCTGCGCAATCACTTCCGCTCCGAGTACCGCAAGCGCCGCCGCGAGGTGGAAGACGCTGACGGGCACTATGCGGACACGCTGAAATCGCAGCCCGAGCAGCAGGGCCACATCGAGTTCGGTGAATTCCGTGAGGCCCTGTCGCAGCTGCCGACCGACCAGCGTGAAGCGCTCATCCTGGTTGGCGCCTCCGGCTTCTCATACGAGGAAGCGGCCCAGATCTGCGGATGCGCCATCGGCACCATCAAGTCGCGCGTCAACCGCGCCCGTAACCGGCTTGCCGAGTTGCTTCATGTCCGCGACGGCGACGATTTCGGCCCGGACGAGCAGACCCGCGCCGTGCTGGCGAGCGGCGAGTAGCCGTGCCACCTCATCGTTAATTCGATGTAACAGAAAAAGCCCGCGTGGAGTAACCACGCGGGCTTTTCTCTTACTGGCGGATACGCCGGCGCCTTACGGCACCGTCGGCGAGCGTCCCCGCACCAGGTGCACGACCGCCGAAATGGCGAACAGCACCAGGGCGACGAAGAAGATGATCTTGGCGGCTTCGACCGCGACGCCCGCGATACCGCCGAAACCGAGGATGGCCGCGATCAACGCGACAATCAGAAAGGTCAGCGCCCAACCGAACATAAGCTGTCTCCTCTGTTGACCTATTGGATGCCGATTCAAACCCGATCTCGGGATGATTGTTCCGCCGGAAGGCGCTAGACTGGAACCCGCCGTCACCTCAGCGAATTCAGCCTACTGTGCAAGGAGTATCGCTATGGCGCCGCGTCCGAACTGGAAGGGCTTTCTCAAACTGTCGCTGGTTTCCTGCGCCGTGGCGCTCTACCCGGCAACCTCCACCAGCCAGCGCATCCGCTTCAACATCATCAACCGCGAATCCGGCAACCGTATCCGCAACGAAGTCGTCGATGCCGAAACCGGCGATCCGGTGGCGCCGGAAGATCGCGTCAAGGGCTACGAGATCGAAAAAGGGCAATACGTCCTGATCGACGAGGACGAGCTCGACAACGTCGCGCTGGAAAGCACGCATACCATCGACATCGATGAATTCGTGCCGATGTCCGACGTCGACCGCATCTATCTCGACGAGTCCTACTATCTCGTGCCGCAGGACGACGTCGCCCAGGAAGCCTTCGCGGTGATCCGCGAAGCGATGCGCAAGGAAGACCTCGCCGGGCTCGCGCGCGTCGTCGTCTATCGCCGCGAACGGCTCTTGCTGCTCCGCCCGCGCGGTAAGGGGCTGCTGGCCACGACACTGCGCTACAAGAACGAGGTCCGCGACGAGGCCGATTATTTCGACGACATCGAGGACACCAAGGTGTCGGCCGACATGCTCAAGCTGGCGACCCACATTCTCGAGACCAAGAAGGGCAAGTTCGACCCGTCGAAATTCGAGGATCGCTACGAGACGGCGCTGATGGACCTCATCAAGGCCAAGCGCGCCGGCAAGAAGCCGATCACGGTCGCGGAGCCCAAGCCCAGCAACGTCATCAACCTGATGGATGCGCTGCGTCGCAGCGCCAAGTCTGAAAGCGGAAAGGCTGACGGCAAGGCCGAGCGCCGCAAGCCCGCTTCCTCGTCGTCGTCATCGCGCCGCAAGACGACGACGCGGGCCAAACGCGCAAGCACCAAGCGCAAGGTGCGCAAGGCGAGCTAACCGGACCTGACCGATGGCGGGGCTGAAGATCTATCACGGCAAGCGCCGCTTCGGCGTCACCGCCGAGCCGAAGGGCAAGGTGGCGCGCAAGCACGGCCACGCCTTTGTCATCCAGAAGCACGCGGCGCGGCGGCTGCACTACGACCTGCGCCTCGAACTCGACGGCGTCATGAAAAGCTGGGCGGTAACCCGCGGCCCGAGCCTGGTGCCGAGCGAGAAGCGGCTCGCCGTCGAGGTCGAGGATCATCCGATCGCGTACAACACCTTCGAGGGCACCATCCCGCAGGGCGAGTATGGCGGCGGCACCGTTATGGTCTGGGATCGCGGCACCTGGACCCCGCACGACGACCCGCACAAGGGCCTCAAGAAGGGCCACCTCGCCTTCGACCTCAACGGCGACAAGCTTCACGGCGCCTGGCATCTCGTGCGTCTGCACAAGCGTCCCGGCGAAAAGCGCAACAATTGGCTGCTGATCAAGTCGGACGACGACGCGGCTCGCGGGACCCGGGACAAGGACATCCTCGAGGAAGCCGATTTCTCCATCAAGACCGGGCGCACAATGGATGAAATCACCGCAGGCAAGCGAGCGAGCGTCAAAGAAAAAAACAAGATGAAGAAGGTGCTGGCCTCGACCAAGAAGAAGATGACCGAACCGAAGGCCGCACGCACCAAGACGAAGAAGAAGCCAGCATCAGCGCAACTGGTGCAGAAGCACGACACCATCACTGACCGCAAGCCCAGGCTGAAAGGCGCAAAACGCGCCGCCCTGCCCGGCTTCGTCGAGCCGTGCCTCGCCACGCTGGCCGACAAGGCGCCGGACAGCACCAACTGGATTCATGAAATCAAGTTCGACGGCTACCGGCTGCAGGCGCGACTCAGCCGCGGCAAGGCAAAGCTGCTGACCCGCAAGGGCCTCGACTGGACGCACAAGTTCAAGGGCATCGCCGACGCCATCGCCGGGCTCGATGCCGACAGCGCGCTGATCGACGGCGAACTCGTCGTTGAAGGCGATGATGGCGTCACCAGCTTCTCGCTGCTGCAGGAGGAGCTCAAATCCGGGCGGCAGAATCGGCTGATCTATTACGTCTTCGACCTTCTCCATCTCGACGGCCAGGACCTGCGGGCGCTGCCGCTCGGCGAGCGCAAGGAGGCATTGGCACGGTTGCTCAAGAGCGCGCCGAAGAAAACGCCGCTGCGCTTCAGCGAGTCCATCGCCGAGCGCGGACCCGTTCTGCTCAAGCATGCCTGCCAGCTCGGCCTCGAAGGCATCATCTCCAAGCTCGCCGACGCGCCCTATCGCTCCGGCCGCGGCCGCGACTGGATCAAGACCAAGTGCTCAAGCCGTCAGGAACTGGTGATCGCCGGCTTTGTGCCATCGACCGCGGACGCTCACGCCGTCGGCGCGCTGGTGCTCGGCTTCCACGACAAGGGCAAGCTCGTCTATGCCGGCCGCACCGGCACCGGCTTCACCCATCAGACCGCGCGCGCTCTCTACAAGAAGCTCAAAGCGCTCAAGCGCGAGCGCACATCGTTCGCCGCCGTGCCGGCGGAAGAGCGCGGCGTCCGCGCGCCGATCTGGGTCGAGCCGAAGCTGGTTGCCGAAGTCGACTTTCACGGCTGGACCCACGGCGACCGTATCCGCCAAGCCTCGTACCAGGGGCTGCGCGAGGACAAGGCCGCGGCCGACGTCGTACGCGAGGACAAGCCGATGGAAAGCGTTGCGGCAAGAAGCAGAACCACGGCGCGCAAGCGCAGCGCGCCGGTGACCAAGGCATCGGCGAAGAAGTCCTCGTCGAAAAAGACCGTCAATGCCACGGTCGGCGCCGTGACTTTGTCTCATCCGGACCGGGTCTATTGGGAAGACGCCGGCGTCACCAAGCAGGATCTCGCCGAGTATTACAAGGATGTGTGGAAGTGGATGGCGCCCCATGTGGTCGGCCGGCCGATCTCGCTGCTGCGCTGCCCCGAAGGCGCCAGCGGCCAATGCTTCTTCCAGAAGCACGCCGCTGCCGGCATCACTACCGAACATCTGCATCTCGTCCCTGAGAAAGGCGACAAGATCATCTCCATTGACGATCTCGACGGCCTGCTGTCGCTCGTGCAGGCCGGCGTGCTCGAGGTGCACACGCGCGGCACCACCATCGACGAGCGTGAGAAGGCCGACCGGCTGGTGTTCGATCTCGACCCCGGTCCCGGCACCGGCTGGAAAGATGTCGTCGCCGCGGCGCGCGACATACATGACCGTCTCGACGACATCGGCCTCAAGACCTATCTGAAGACCTCCGGCGGCAAGGGCCTGCACGTCGTCCTGCCGATCGCGCCGACGCCTTGGGCCAAGGCCAAGGAGTTCACCCAGGCGCTGGCCCAGGCCATGGCCGCCGATGACCCCGGCCGCTATGTCGCCACCGCGACCAAGACCAAGCGCAGGAACCGCATCTTCATCGACTATCTGCGCAACAGCCGCGAGGCGACTGCGGTCGCGCCTTATTCCACCCGCGCCCGGCCCGGCGCCGCCGTCTCGACACCCGTTACCTGGGCGGAACTCGGCAGCCTCAAAGGCGCCGATCACTACACGGTACTCAACATCCGCGCCCGCCTGAAACGGCTGCGCAAGGACCCGTGGGCCGGCATCGGCCGCGTCCGCCAGAAGCTGCCCAACGCCTGACCCGATCCGCATGGCCGGGAACCGCGACATGGCGTCGCGCGTTCATGGAACTCTCAACGCTCGGACTGGGCAGTCATGGCCACTGGAAAAATCACGAAGTGCGAAGCCGCCGCCATTGCGTCGGTCGATAAACATGGCGTCAACCGCCGCAGTCACCCGCTATCGCAGGCTTTCGCCGTGTTCGCGCAGAAGACGGCCTCTTATACCGGCCATCCGGTCGCATTCCTGCTTGCTGCCGCTACCATCGTGGTCTGGCTCGTCAGCGGGCCGTTGTTCGGATTCAGCGACACCTGGCAGCTCATCATCAACACCGGCACGACCATCGTCACCTTTCTGATGGTATTCCTGATCCAGAACACCCAGAACCGCGACATGCTGTCGATGCAGCTCAAGCTGTCGGAGCTGGTGCTGGCGATGAAGGGAGCCGAGAACAGATTCGCCGCCATCGAAGATCTCAGCGATGAGGAACTGCAGCAGCTGCACCAAGACTGCCGCGCCCGCGCCGAAATGACGGCGGAACAACTCGCGAGCCGTGCCCGGCCGGCACCGGCGAACGGCTCCGCGAACAAGCTGCGGCAGGAGGCACTCGCGGAGTGACGGCGTCGGCCGCGCGCGTTCGTCTTTTCGTCACAAGTTTTCTCTAATCGAACGGAAGGATTCGAACTCGGAGACAATGTCATGAGGACCTGGCTGGCGATCGCGGCCGTCACGGCGTTAGGCGCAGTCGAGCCCGGCACTGCTTTTGCGCAGGCTCCCAAGGCCCAGGGGCCGGCCAAGGAATTCTCCGGAACGGCCTCGCATTACGGCAAGGGCTATTCCGGCAAGACCGCCTCCGGGGTTCGCTACGATCCAACCAAATTCACCGCCGCACACCGCACCCTGCCCTTCGGCACCAAGGTGCTGGTCGTCGACAAGGCGACCAAGCGCAGCGTCACCGTGGTCGTCAACGACCGCGGTCCCTTCATCAAGGGCCGCATCATCGATCTGTCCTACGCCGCCGCGCAGGCTCTGAAGATGGAGAGACGCGGCCTGATCAAGGTCACGGCCGCAGTCCAGTAGCGCGGCTTTACCGGCGGCATTGGTGTGCTATTCGGGTTCCGGATTACCTTTCACCCGGATTGCCGAGGATCGTCATGCCCGCCAAACGTTCTAGCCCGAAGCGCAAAGCCGCCAAGGCTGCCAAGCCGAGGTCCACCAAGCCGAAAGCCGCCAAGCGCCCCGCTCCGCGCTTGGTGACGCCGGCCGAGGCTGACATGAACGAGGCGCAGCGCACGCTTTTGCAGACGATGCGCTCCGGTCCGCGCGGCGCCTCGCTCAAGCCGCAGGGCCCCTTCGCGGTTTGGCTGCATGCTCCCGAATACGGACATCTGGCGCAGGCGCTCGGTGGCTTCTGCCGCTATCAGTCGAGCGTGCCGCCACGGCTGTCCGAATTCGCGGTGCTGTGCACCGCCCGACTTTGGCGCGCCCAGTTCGAGTGGTACGCTCATGTGAACATTGCCGCGAAGGAAGGCGTCTCGGCGAAGACCATCGCCGATCTGCGCGCCGGCCGCGTGCCGAAATCCGCCGCCAAGGACGAGCGCGCGATCTATGATTTCGTCCAGGAGATATACAAGCATAAGCGCGTGAGCGAACGCACCTACCAGCGCGTCCACAGCGTCCTCGGCGAAGAAGGCATCGTCGAGCTGGTCGGCATCCTCGGCTATTACTCGCTGGTCGCCATGACGCTCAATGTCTTCGCCATGCTGCCGCCGGAGGGCGAGGCGCTGGCTTTCGCCGAGCCGCGCTGATCAACCACCGGCACTGCAGCGGCGTCTGACCACGAAGCAGGCAGACGCCGCCGCATTTTGCGGCAAGCAGCGCGCGCCGATCGCTCGTTTGTATACAAAATGCCACGGCGGCGGCAGTGGCACATCGTTTGCTCATTCCTTCGCGCCAACCACGAAGGGAGTGAGGATGATGCGACGTCGTGATTTCTCGAAACTGCTGCTGGCCAGCGCCGCCGGAACCGTCGCGGCGCCAGCCGTCGTTCGCGCCCAGACGACCTTCAGCTGGAAGATGACCAGCTTCTACGGGCCGAACGCGGCCTTCTATTCGACCGGCCCGGGCAGCGCCAAGGACCTCTGCAAACGCATCGAGGAGATGTCCGGCGGCCGCCTGAAGATTCAGTTCTACGGCGCAGGCGAACTGATCCCGGCGGCCGAAGGCTTCGATGCCGTATCGTCCGGCACCGTCGAGATGAACTACGCCAACTCCTATTTCTGGACCGGCAAGAGCTTCGCCGCGCAGTATTTCACCGCCGTGCCCTTCGGCCTCAATTTCCAGGGCTTCAACGGCTGGTACTACGATGGCGGCGGCAAGGAGCTGTGGCGCGAGGTCTACAGCAAGTTCAATCTCGTGCCCTTTGCCTGCGGCAACACCGGCGTGCAAATGACCGGCTGGTTCCGCAAGCCGATCGAGAAGGTCGAGGACCTCAAGGGCATCAAGATGCGCATCCCGGGTCTCGCCGGGCGCGTTTACAAGGAACTGGGCGTCGACGCGCGCCTGATCGCCCCGGGCGAGATCTTCCCGAACCTCGAGCGCGGCGTCATCGACGCGGCCGAATTCGTCGGCCCATACCTCGACCGCCAGCTCGGCCTGCAGAAGGTTGCGAAATACTACTACACCACCGGCTGGCACGAGATGGCGACCACCTCGGAGCTCACCATCAACAAAGCCAAGTGGGAGAGCCTGCCGCCCGACCTCAAGGCCATCGTCGAAAACGCCTGCGCGGCCTGTAACGTCATCAGCGAAGCCTGGTGCCAGAAGAACAACGCCGAGGCCTACGAAGACCTGGTGAAGAACCAGGGCGTCATCGCCGGGCCCCTGCCCGACGACGTCGTCAAGGCTCTGCGCGCGGCGACCACCAAGATCCTCGCCGAGGCGGTCGAGAAGGACCCGGTCACCAAGAAGGTTCATGAATCCTACTTCGCCTACAAGGCCAAGTACGACGAATGGGCCGACAAGAGCGAGACCGTCTATCACACGAAGATTCGCAAGGCGACCTGATGACGGCGGAACGGTTGACCGGCGCGATCGACATCGTCGTCGATCGCGTCGGCCGCGCGACGTCCTGGCTGGCGCTAGGACTCGCGCTCGTCATGGGCACGAATGTGCTGCTGCGCTACGGCTTCTCCGTCGGCTCGATCTGGATGCAGGAGCTCGAGTGGCACATCATGGTGCCGATCTGCGTGTTCGGCATGAGCTACGCGCTGTTGCACGGCGAGCATGTGCGCGTCGACGTCCTGTTCCAGTATTTCAGCGGCAAGACCAAGCACCTGGTCGACGTGATCACCGCCATTCTCGGCATGCTGCTGTGCGCACTCGTGATCAAGCTGTGCATTCCCTACGTCTATCAGTCCTGGAGCATCAATGAGGGCACGGCCAATCCCGGCGGCATCGACTACCGCTATATCGTCAAAGGCCTGATCCCACTCGGCTTCGCCCTGTATTTCCTGCAGTCGCTCTCGCAAGCGATCAAAAGCTATATCGCCTACCGGAGAGCATGATGTCGCTGGAAGTTCTCGCCGTCCTGATGCTGCTGTCGTTCTTCGTGCTGCTGATGGTCGGCATCCCCGTCGCCATGACGCTGGCCATCTCCGGCTTCGTCTTCGGCTATCTCGGCTTCGGCATGACTTTGTTCAACCTGTTGCCGCACCGGCTGTTTGGCGTGGTGACGAACTCGACGCTGGTGGCCATCCCGCTGTTCGTCTTCATGGGCATGATGCTGGAGAAATCCCGGCTGGCCGAAGACCTCATGGACGTCATCGGTCATCTCGCCGGCTCGCTGCGCGGCGGCCTCGGCATCGGCATCGTCATCGTCGGCATTCTGATGGGAGCGACCACCGGCATTGTCGGCGCCACGGTGGTCACTCTCGGCCTCCTGACGCTGCCCGGCATGCTGCGCCGGGGCTACGACAAGGGCCTCGCCACCGGCGTAATCTGTGCCTCAGGGACGCTCGGCCAGATTATCCCGCCGAGTCTGATCCTCATCCTGCTCGCCGACATCCTCAATCAGTCGGTCGGCACCTTGTTCGCGGCCGCCATGATCCCCGGCCTCATGCTCGCGGGCATCTACTGCGCATATATCCTCATTCTCGGCATCGTCAGCCCGCAGAAAGTTCCGGCCATCCCGGCGGAAGAGCGCGCCCTGCTCTCGACCAGTGCGCTGGCGGCCAAACTGTTCAAGGTTGTAGCGCCGCCGGTCGGCCTCGTTGCCGCGGTCCTCGGCTCGATCATCGCCGGCATAGCCGCGCCGTCCGAAGCCGCCTCGATGGGCGCACTGGGCGCAATCCTGATCACCGCCATCACCGGACGGCTGTCGTGGAAAGTACTGCGCGAAACCGGTCAGGCGACGGTGAAGACCACCGCCATGATGATGTTCATCCTGATGTGCGCGCAGATATTCGCGCTGTCCTTCCGCGGCCTCAGAGGCGAAGATCTGGTCCACGATCTCTTCGCGTTCCTGCCGGGCGGCATCAATGCGGACATCTGGTTCCTGATGTTCATCGTCTTTGTGCTCGGCTTCTTCATCGAGTGGATCGAGATCTCCTACATCGCCGTGCCGCTGTTTCTGCCGGTCTTCACCGCAGCCAATGTCGATATGGTGTGGCTCGCCACGCTAATCTGCGTGAACCTGCAGACGTCGTTCCTGACGCCGCCGTTCGGCTGGGCGCTGTTTTTCCTGCGCGGCGTGGCGCCGCCGGAGGTCACGACCGGCGATATCTATCGCGGCGTCATCCCGTTCGTAGGCATGCAGCTGCTGGCGCTGGCATTGGTCTTCGCCTTCCCCGGCCTGTCGACCTGGCTGCCGAAGGCCATCGGCTGGTAGCCGACGGCCTTCGCGCAGATCTCAGTGCTTCATGTTCATGCCGCCGTGGCCGGAAGGACCGCCGGACGCGGCGATACCTTCAATTTTGTATTCGACCTCGACCTTGCCGGCGTTCTGAAACTGCAGCGTGCCCTTGAAGGCCTCGCCCTGCTTGAGCTGATCCTTCAGACCAATGAACATCACATGATAGCCGCCCGGCTTGAGCGTGACGGTCTCGCCCGGCTTGATCTCGAGGCCGTCTTTCAGCATCCGCATTTTCATGACCCCGCCGTCCATGCTCATTTCATGGACTTCGAAGCTGGAAGAGATGGCGGCGGCACCGCCAATCAGTCGATCAGGCGCGGTGCCGGTATTGGTGATGGACATGTAACCGCCGCCGACCTGAGCGCCCTTGGGTGTCGCCCGCGCCCACGGAGCGGAGATTTTGAGTGAGCCGGCGGTGTAGTCGGCGGCAAACGCCGATGTTGCGAGCGTGACAGCGAGCGCGGCGGCGCAGATGAAACGAAACATCGAAGAACTCCTGAAGTGGCAGGGCGCGCGCTTCCGGCGCGTCGCAGCCTGCGAATTGAACTGAATGGCAAGTGCGTCCGGTATCAGACGGCCGGCGGTGCGCGCGGATTATGCGGGCTTCGCGCTTGCG
>Ga0180223_1001880_pt1 | contig 14305 bp, 15 predicted proteins | sample eDN5th30CKraftOP_FD_151337 | JGI IMG/M metagenome (GOLD analysis project Ga0180223, IMG submission 151337) | Enriched Organic Plus compost microbial communities from Emeryville, California, USA - eDNA 5th pass 30_C Kraft OP (version 2) (version 2) ...
TCTCGGCGGCGTCGACGCCCTCGCCCTGCAGCACCGGCTTGGCAAGCTCGAGATACCAGTCGCAGAACTGGTTCCAGACGAAGCGATAGGCCGCACCCGCCGCCTCGTTGAAGCGAAAGCTCGGGATGGCGGCGGCGGCCTCGGCCGCCGCCTGGGCGGCCTCGCTGAGGATCCAGCGGTTGAGCGGCTGCTTGACGGCGGCCGGGTCGAACCCTTCCGCCCGCGCGCAGCCATTGATCTCGGCGAAGCGGGCCGCGTTCCAGATCTTGGTCGCGAAGTTGCGGTAGCCCTCGACGCGCTGGGTGCTGAGCTTGATGTCGCGCCCCTGCGCCGCCATCGCCGCCAGCGTGAAGCGCAGCGCATCGGCGCCGTACTGGTCGACGAGGGTGAGCGGGTCGATGACGTTGCCCTTCGACTTCGACATCTTCGCGCCCTTCTCGTCCCGGACGATGGCGTGGATGTAGACGTCGCGAAACGGCACCTCGTCCATGAAGTTGAGGCCCATCATCATCATCCGGGCGACCCAGAAGAAGATGATGTCGAAGGCGGTGACCAGCGTCGCCGTCGGATAGTAGCGCTTGAGCTCCGGGGTCTCCTGCGGCCAGCCCAGCGTCGAGAACGGCCAGAGCGCCGAGGAGAACCAGGTGTCGAGCACGTCCTCGTCCCGGCGCAGCTCGACCGGCCCGCCGTAATGGCCGACCGCGAGCGCCTGGGCGCCGGCTTCCGATTCCGCCACGAAGACCTCGCCGTCCGGCCCGTACCAGGCCGGGATCTGGTGGCCCCACCAGAGCTGACGCGAGACGCACCAGGGCTCGATGTTCTCCAGCCAGTCGTAATAGACTTTGGTCCAGTTCTCGGGCGTGAACCGGGTGCGCCCGTCCTGCACCGCCTTGAGCGCGCGCTGCGCCAGCGGCTTGACGTCGACATACCACTGGTCGGTGAGCCAGGGCTCGATCACGACGTCGGAGCGGTCGCCATGCGGCACGGTATGCGCATGCGGCTCGACCTTGGCGAGGAGGCCGCGCTCGGCCATCAGCGCCACGACCTTGCGGCGCGCCGCGAAGCGGTCGAGCCCGTCGAGCGCCAGCGTCTCGGCCTCCGGCTGCGCGCCGGCGAGGAAGTCCTCGTTGCCGGCGAGCGTGATCCGCGCCTCGCCGTCGAGGATGTTGACGATGTCGAGCTGATGGCGCTTGCCGACCTCGAAATCGTTGAAGTCGTGCGCCGGGGTGATCTTGACCGCGCCGGTGCCCTTCTCCGGGTCGGCATAGTCGTCCGGCACGATCGGGATGACGCGGCCGACCAGCGGCAGCACGGCCTTGCGGCCAATCAGATGGCCGATCGTCGCATTGTCGGGATGCACGGCGATGCCGGTGTCGCCCAGCATCGTCTCGGGGCGCGTGGTCGCGACCGTGATGAAGGTCGAGGCGTCGTCGGCGTCGTAGGCCGCGCCTTCGAGCGGGTAGTTGAAATAGTAGAGATGGCCGTTCGGGTCGCGGCTCAGCGCCTTGTCGAGCTTGGCGGCGTCGAAGGCCTCCTCGCCGCCACGCTGCCATTTGAACGAGCCGGTCTTCTCGACCTGAAGGACCTCGAGATCCGAGATCGCGGTCTGGAACTTCGGATCCCAGTTCACCAGCCGCTTGGCGCGGTAGATCAGCCCCTGCTTGTGCAGGCCGACGAAGACCTTGAGGACGGCGGCCGAGAGCCCCTCGTCCATGGTGAAGCGCTCGCGCGACCAGTCGCAGGAGGCGCCGAGGCGACGGAGCTGGTTGACGATCGTGCCGCCGGACTCCTCCTTCCATTTCCAGATCTCGGCGAGGAAGGCCTCGCGGCCCATGCTGCGGCGATCGGTCTTGTTCTCGGCGGCGAGCTTGCGCTCGACGACCATCTGGGTCGCGATGCCGGCATGGTCGGTGCCCGGCTGCCAGAGCACGTCCTTGCCGCGCATCCGCTCGAAACGGCACAGCACGTCCTGCAGCGTGTTGTTGAGGGCGTGGCCCATATGCAGCGAGCCGGTGACGTTCGGCGGCGGGATCACGATGCAATAGGGCTCGGCACCCGGCGCCGCGCCCCGGCCCGCCTTGAAGGCCTGCGCCTCGTCCCAGGCCTTGCTGATCCGGGCCTCGACGGCTGCCGGCTCGAAAGTCTTGTCCATCATCGCATCGCTCGAAACGCAGAAAGGCCGGGGAACCTGCCCCGGCCGGGAAAATACGGCCCAAAAGCTCTCGCCGCCTTAAGAGCGCATGCGAAGGGCGCGCGTCAACGTTTTCGATGACGTCGCGCCGGCAGTCCCCTCCGAAGCGGGCTCAGCCGAGATTCGACTGCAGGAACCAGAGCGATTTGTCGAGCATGCGGGAATAGGCGGTGAGGATGTCGGCGGAATCGGCATCGCCGGCCTCGTCGCAGGCGTCGATCGCCTCGCGCACCTTGTTGGCGGCGTCGGCATAGCGCTCGATCAGGGCGTTGAGGTGATCCTGAACCGAAATGATGTCGGTCGGATAGGCTTTGAGCGAGGTCGCGTCCGCCGTGGTCTGCGCCGTGCCCAGGGCGATGCCGCCGAGCTGCGCGATCCGCTCCGCCACCGTGTCGACATGGACGTCGAGCTCGTCGCGAAAGCCGTCCAGCATCAGATGCACGGCGATGAAGCCGGGCCCCTTGAGGTTCCAGTGCGCCTGCTTGGTGACCAGCGCCAGATCGATTCCGTCCGCGAGGCGCTCGTTGAGCAGGCCCACGACCTTCGTCTTGGTGTTGGAGGCCAGGTCGATCTTGCTCGACTTCACGATTTTCGCGGCAGCGGATGTCTTCGTCGCAGTCTTGGCCATGAGCAGGCTCCCCCGGAGTGAAAGAATGGTCGCGCGTTCTGCCTCTCAGGCGTAGCGCGCGCAGCTTCTACGCGCCAGCGCGCAGGTTGTTCCCGCATCGAAGCCACAGCGCCGACGGAACCTCGTTCGCCCCCGGCAGTTGCATCGGCACGACCCGCAACAGGAGAACCGCATGTCGCGCAACGAGCAGGACCGCGTATGGGACCTTGTCGACTCGATCAAATTCGCGATGCTGGTGACGCATGACGGCGAGGGAGACGGGCTGCGCGCCCGCCCGATGCATGCGAACGCCCGGCGCGACGACGACGCGATCTATTTTCTGACCGACCGCCGCGACCAGAAGGACGACGAGATCAGGCTCAACGACGCCGTCTGCCTCGCCTTCGCCGATCCGTCCGATCAGCGTTATCTGTCGATCGGCGGGGTCGCCACCGTCCTCGACGATCGCGCCCTGGTGCAGTCGCTCTGGGCGGCCGCCGACAAGCTGTTCTGGGACAGCCCCGACGACCCTGATATCCGCGTCCTGCGCGTGCGCCCGATATCGGCGGAATACTGGGACAGCCCCGGCAAGATCGTCACCAGCGTGAAAATGGCCGCGGCCGTCCTGACCGGGGCGAAGCCGCAGCTCGGCGACCACCGCAAAGTCAGTCTCTGAGGGCAGGCAGATGAAGTTTCTCGTTCACCTTCTCGGGGCATGGGTCTCGGTCGAGGCCGCGTCCGGCCGCTACCCCCGGCCCCTGGCCATCGGCCTGACCATGCTGGTCTCGCGTCTCGGCGCGCCGACCGCGGCGCTGACCGTGGCGGGCTACGCCCTCAAGCGCCTCAACGAGGCCGGAGCCTTCGACGGGTTGCGGAAGCCCGCCCGCAAGGCCGCGGACAAGGCGCGCCGTCTCGCCAAGGCGGAATAGACGCCGCGGAACGCCGGCCTTCCTGCTTCGGGGCGGCCGGTCCGGTGGATCAGGGCACCGGCCCGAAACAGTGGAATGCGGTTTCCTGAAAAGCCGATGCGGAACGCGGCATCAGATCATCGCGCATCCTTACGGACGCGGTAACGATGATCTATCCCGTTGCTGTGCATCGGGTTTTTCCGAAAAGTGGATTCCACTTTTCGGTCCGATGCTCTAGCCGCGCCCGCCGCGCGCGACCCGCTCGATCTCGGCCCGCACCAAACGCTCGACCATCGACGGAAGATTGTCGTCGAGCCAGGTCTTCAGCATCGGCTTGAGCATGTCCTTGACCAGGTCCTCGAGCGTGCGGGCATTGTTGCTCAGGACGGTGTTGGCGAGCTGACCGAAAGCGCTGGTGACGGCGGAGCTGGCCTGATCGGACAGCAGGCTCGCCATGTCGACGGCCTGCGGAGCCGCCTCGGGGCGGGCGACGGCGGCGGCAATCGGCGGCGCCTCGGACGAAGCGGCATCCGCCGTCGGGGCCGGCGGGCCGAAGGCTTCGGTCTCGCGGAAATCGAGATCGGCTTCGACCTCGGGCTGGTCGGCGGCAGCGGCCGGCTCCGGCTCGGCCGGCGGGGCGACGACGAAGGCCGCCTCGGTGCCCAGATCCAGCACGTCGTCGTCGATCACGGCCGGCTCCGGTTCGGCAACCGCAGGCACCGGTGCCGGCGCCACCCCGGCCTCGGCGGGCTTGGCTTCGTCGTCGGAAATGATCCGGCGGATGGAAGCGAGGATCTCCTCCATCGACGGTTCATTGGGCTTGGCTTGCGCGTTCATGGCAGTCCGGACCGTTGGGCACCGCGCGCGCCGATGGAATCAACGCCGCTCCACCGCGCAGTATTCCATGTGAGTCGGGCCAGACAAGGCGGTAAAGCCTTCCCCCACAGGAGAAAACCGCTCCACCGCCTCGTTTCCGGGAGATGCCGGCCCTGCCTCGGGCCGGCGGCAGGACGAACGCTGTCCGGGCTCAGCGCCCGTCGGGCGTCTGCGTCCCCCACAGCTTGTCCTTGACCTGGTCGTAATGCTGCCGCGCATCATAGGTGGCGGTCTTCAGCTTCAGCGTCTGCGCCGAGAGCTTGCCGACCGCCGAGAGCACGGCATAGGACGCGACGACGCGGTCGCGCTGCGCCGTCACCAGCGTCGAGCGGGCGCTGACCAGCTCCTGCTGCGCGTTGAGCACGTCGAGCGTCGTCCGCTGACCGACCTTGGCTTCCTCGCGCACGCCGGCGAGCGCCGTCGAGGCCGCCTCGACCTGGGCCTGCGCCGCCACGATCTGCGCCTTCGCCGCCTCGAGCCCGCCCCAGGCCGAGATCACCGCGGCGCGCACCGTGTCGCGCTGCGTGTCGACCTCGATCCGGCGCTGGCCGGCCGTTTCCTTGGCCTGGCGGGTGCGGGCATAGACCTGCCCGCCCTCGTAGATCGGGATCGTCAGGGCGCCGACGATGCTCGCCGATACCCGGTTGTCGCCGTAATACTGTGAATCGTAGCGCTGCTGCACCGAGCCGGTGACGCCGAAGGTCGGGCCGAGATCGGCCTCGGTGACCTTGACCTGCAATTCCGCCGCGTCGACGCCGTGCAGCGCCGCGACGATGGCCGGGTGGCCGGTCAGCGCCTGGTTGAGAGCCGCCGGCAGCGATTTCGGCAACAGGTTCTCGATCGGCCGGCCGGGTGCGAGCGAACGCGGCTCCATGCCGACATTCTGGCGATAGCGCGCCACCGATGTCTTCAGGTTCGATTCGGCGAGGATGGACTGCGACTGAGCCGAGGACAGGCGCGCCTCGGCCTGCGCGACGTCGGTGCGCGTCACCTCGCCGACCTGGAAGCGGTCGCGCGTCTGACGGAGCTGCTCCTCGAGAACCTCGACGTTGTTGCGGTTGAGGTTGAGGATCGCCGTGTCGCGCAGCACGTTCATATAGGAGGTCGCGGCGTCGAGCAGGACGTTCTGCTCGGTGTTGCGCAGCGTCTCGCGCGCGCCGAGAACCTGCGATTCGGACTGGCTGATCGCGCTGCGCGTCTTGCCCGAATCGAAGATGTTCTGGGTGATCTGCACGCCGGCGCCGCGCGGCGCGAGGCGCGAATCGACCCGGCTGTGATAGGGAGACGTGCTCGCCAGGGCCGGGATTTCCGACTCGGTGATGCTGGCTCCGATATCCGCGGAGGCGGTGATCTTGGGCCGGTAGCCGGCGCGCGCCTGCGGCACGTTCTCGTCGGTGGCGCGCACCGAGGCCCGCTGGGCGTTCAGGGTCGGATTGCCGGCATAGGCCCGCGCGAGCGCGGCATCCATCGTCTGCGCCTGAACGGTCGCCGACCAGCCGCCGGCCAGCAGCACGGCCAGGACAGTGCTGACCCCGAGTCCCAAACGCTTTTTATCGCTTCGTCTTTCCACTGGACGCCTCTCGTGCGCACTCAAGTCGCGCCCAGGCATCGCCCCAGCCTCGGCAGAAGTCTTCAATTCATACCTGCCCCGGAGCCGTCCGCCAACAGCGGTCGCCGCCTCGGGCCGGGTTTCCGTGAGCAAGTGCCGCAAAAATGCGACACCCCGACGTCAGAACACGAATTCCGGCGGGCGCCGGAATTCGGCGAGTTCGGGCGCCGCGGCGTCGAAGACCGGGCGGCCGGCGACCACCTCCCCGGACTTCTGATAGAGCTTCACGCGGGCCGAGCGCCCGATTCCCTCGATCACGACGAGGCGGCCTTCATGCCGCAACAGGGGAAACAGGCTCGCCGGCTCGACCTCGCAGGAGCCGCTCACCAGAATTGCATCGAAGGAGCCTTTGGCCGGCTCCGCCTCGGCGACGACAGCCCCGCTGCCGGCCCGGGCCAGCGCCGCGACGGCCAGCGCGCGCGCCGCCGGATCGGTTTCCCAGAGCGTCGCCTTCACGCCCATGCGGTCCATCAGGGCGGCCCCGTAGCCCGTTCCGCCGCCATATTCGAGCGCGGCCTCGCCGGGCTGGAGATCGAGCGTCTGGATCATCCGCGCGATCACCATCGGCGCCATCAGCGCCCGCCCGGTGCCCGCCAGCTCGATCGCCTGGTCGAGATAGGCCAGATAGGCTTGGTTCTCCGCGACGAAGACCTCGCGCGGAACCGAGTCCGCCGCCGCCAACACGGCCCGGTCCGTGACGTCATAGGTCCGCAACTGGCAATCGACCATGTTGCGGCGAAGCCCGGTGAAACCTTCCATGCCCTGAACTCTCCGTCTGCACCGTCGCCCGGCCGGAACTCCGAGGCCATGTCGCCAGAAGTCCGGCACGGCGCCGCCGCTCATGGCAGCTTTCTGTTCGAGTGCAGCGCAAAAGGCAAGCGCGCTCGCGCAAGGCGGGGCGCCGGCCCGGCACCTAGGAATCAGTCCTGTGGCGCATGCGGCCGCCCGAACCGGCGCCAGCCCCACAGCCCTCCGAGGACCAGCAGCGAGCCCAGGAACGCGGCGATCACGTCGCGCAGGGAGATGGCGATGGCGTCGAGACCGGCGAAAAGCTGGAACCAGCGGAAGATCAGGCCGCCGACCACGGCGCCGGCGAGCCCGACGGCCAGATTGCGCAGCAGGCCGAATCCGCGCCGCTCCCAGCGGATCGCGAACCCCGCCAGGCTGCCCCCGATCAGCCCGACGATCGCCCAAACGACGAGATGATCCAGCGTCTGCATGCCCCGCTCCGGTCGACCGGCCCCTGCCGGTGCCGCCACCATGACGCAATCCCGGATGTTCAGCCAGTCCGCGGCCGCGCGGAGCGGTTCTCGCCGGCACGTCCGGATACCCGGCTGCGAATCTGCCCGCATGCGACGCGCCTGCGTTTCGGGCGGCGGCCGCAACGAAAAAGGGCTCGGGCGATCTTGCGCCCAAGCCCTTGAATACTGCTGGCTCCCGGAGCAGGATTCGAACCTGCGACCAATCGATTAACAGTCGATTGCTCTACCGCTGAGCTATCCGGGAACGGTGGCGGGGTAATAGCCGCGCACTCGGCGGTACGCAAGCCCCTTGTGACGGCAAAACACATCTTCATGCCGCGGCGGCGAAACCGGCTGTTGCGGCTTGCGGCGCGTCCGGCTTGTCGGTATAGCCGCTGTCGCGAGAGCGGCACTGGCCGCCCTCGCCGGAAGGCCTCGTGGCGGAGTGGTTACGCAGAGGACTGCAAATCCTTGCACCCCGGTTCGATTCCGGGCGAGGCCTCCAACAGACATTTTAAGCGCTGATCTTATAGCGCTTTTTCCGCGATTTCCTCCCTGTTCCCGCCGCCGGCTTTTCCGGCGGGTTGTTTCGCTCGCGGTATCGCCCTCGGAGCGAGTGATGGCGGCCGCTCGGGCGCCGGCCGCTCGCGGCGGTCCGCCTTCCAGAGGTCGTGGCCCGCTTCCGCGATTCCCGGCCGAAGGTCGCCATCAGCTCACGCCGGAGGCGTTGCCGGCGGCGATCCCGCCGCTGATCGGAACCGCGATCAGCGGCGGCACGGGAGCGTCGCGGGGCCGTCCCCTCGGATCAAGGCGCGTCGGCCAATGCCCTTGCGATCTCGTCCTTGATCTGAAGACGGCGCTTGCGCAGCTCGACTTCGCTCAAATCCTCGATCGGCTCGATCTTGGTCTCGGCCAGATGGACCTGATCGTTCACCCGGTCGTATTGCTCGAGCAGCTTCGCGAATTCGGCGTTCGAGACCTTGAGCTTGTGGATCGCGTCCATCTGCCCGGGGAATTCGTCGGCGAGCGTATGCGGCGTGTTGGACATATAGATACCTCGTCACTGCGTGGATGTCAGGACGATAGCCATGGAGGCCGGCTCAGGGCTTGATCTGGCGCAAGGCCCTTCGATGCAATCTGCGCAACCGCCTTTTTGCTACCGGCCCTGCCATCCTCCCGACCGATCCCGGCCGCAGCCGGTGAATCAGCCTCGCTTCAGGCTCCGGCTCGCCACGCGCGCCATCAGCGTGAAATAGGCCCGGTAAGGCAGGCAGCGGCCGATCTTGAGCAGGAAGGCCAGGCGGCGCGGGAAGGTGATCTCGAAGCCGCCGCGCTCGAAACCGTCGACGATCCGCCGGGCGCTTTCCGGGGCCGACATCAGCAAGGGCATGGCGAAGCCGTTGCGCTGCGTCATCGGCGTGTCGACGAAGCCCGGATTGACCACCTGCAGCCGCACGCCGAGGGCCTCGCAGTCGAAGCGCAGCGATTCGCAGAGATGGATCGCCGCCGCCTTGGAGGCGCCATAGGCCGCGCCGCCCGGCAGGCCCCGATAGCCCACCAGCGAGGCCGTGACGGCCACCTGCCCGCGCCGCCTCCCCTGCATCGAATCGAGAATCGCCGAGAGGCTTTTGACGACGCCGAAAAAATTGACCGCCATGGCCTGCTCGAACGCCGTCAGGTCGAGCGGCGAGCCGGGATTGCCCGAGGCCACGCCGGCATTGAGGAACGCCAGCGCGATCGGGCCGTGCACCGTCTCGATGCCCGCCACCAGGTTGCGCATCGAGGCCGCGTCGGTGACGTCCCCGGCATGAACGACGAGCCGCCCCGGCAGGCCCTCGGCCTGCCGCGCCAGCGCCTCGAGCTGCTCGAACCGGCGGGCGGTGACGGCGACCGTCCAGCCGCGCCGCGCCAGCTCGAGCGCCACGGCGGCGCCGATGCCGGAGCTGGCGCCGGTGACCCAGGCGACGCCGTCCTGCGGTTTCATGCGGGGCAACGCCATGACAGCTCCGGATCCGGTCGGGACCTCCATCTAGGCATCGTCGCGGGGCACAGGAAGCCTCGCCGCCCCGTCATCCCCGTTATCCCGCCGGCGAGGTGGCACCCGGCGCGCAATCGGTGCAGTCTGCGGCGAGGCGGCGCCGCGCCGCATGCAGGACACGAGACCAGGAAGCCCATGCCGACCGAACTGCTCTTTCGCCAGGACGCCTATCTGAAGGAGACGGCCGCGACGGTCGCTGCCGTCGACGAGCGCGGCGGCATCGTCCTCGACCGGACGGTCTTCTATGCGACCGGCGGCGGCCAGCCGGGCGACGCCGGCAGCCTGCGCCGCGCCGACGGCAGCGAAATCGCCATCGGCACGACGATCTACGATCCCGAGGACAGGAGCCGCGTGATCCACGTCCCGCTCGAAGGACAGGCGCTGCCGGAGCCCGGCGAAACCGTGACGGCGGTGCTGGACTGGGAGAAGCGCCTCAAGCGCATGCGCGTCCACACCGCCCTGCACCTGCTCAGCGTCGTGCTGCCCTACCCCGTCACCGGCGGTTCGGTTGGCGACGCGGACGGGCGGCTCGACTTCGACATTCCCGAGGGCGGGCTCGACAAGGACGAGGTCGCCGAGAAGCTGAACGCCCTCGTCGCCCGCCATGCCGACGTCACCGAGCGCTGGATCACCGATGCCGAGCTCGACGCCAATCCCGGCCTCGTCAAGACCATGTCGGTGCAGCCGCCGCGCGGCTCGGGCCGGGTCCGGCTCGTCGCCATCGGCGACATCGATCTGCAGCCCTGCGGCGGCACCCATGTGCGCAACACCGCCGAGATCGGCCCGCTCGCCGTCACCGCCATCGAAAAGAAGGGCAAGCAGAACCGGCGCGTGCGCATCGCGCTCGCCTGACGCTGCGCTCCGCCTGACCCACCGTCGCCGTTCCGGGCAAGATCGTTCCGGGCAAGCGGCGAAGCCCTGTCCGGACCGACGGCGCGGTCCGGCTGTTCGGACAAGATCCCGCCCGGAGGACATCACCATGGCCCGCGAAGACGTTTTCGTTTCGACCGACTGGCTCGCCGAGCATCTCGACGCGCCGGATGTCGTCGTGGTCGACGGCTCCTGGTATCTGCCGGCCCATGGCCGCGACCCCCATGCCGAATTCGCCGGGCGCCGCATTCCCGGTGCCGTGCATTTCGATATCGATGCGGTGAAGGACACCGCCTCCAGCCTGCCGCACATGCTGCCGCGGGCGGAGGACTTCGCGGCGGCGGTCGGCGCCATGGGCATCGGCGACGGCATGCGCATCGTCGTCTATGACGGCCTCGGCCTGTTCTCGGCGCCGCGCGTGCGCTGGACCTTCCGCAGCTTCGGGGCGAAGGACGTGGTGATCCTGGAAGGCGGCTTCCCGAAATGGCAGGCCGAGGGCCGGCCGATCGAGCACGGCCCGCCGCGCGCCCGCGCCAGCCGCAGCTTCACCGCCCGGCTCGACGCCGCCGCCGTCGCCAGCGCCGGGGATGTCTCCGGTGCCCTCGCCAGCGGCGGCGCGCAGGTCGTCGACGCCCGCCCGGCCGACCGCTTCCGCGGCGAGGCGCCGGAGCCGCGACCCGGCGTCCGCTCGGGCCATATGCCCGGCGCGCTCAACGTGCCGGCGACCGTCCTGATCGCCGATGGCCGGCTGAAAGACGCCGCCGCGATCGCCGCCGCCTTCACCGAGGCGGGCGTCGATCTCGACAGGCCGCTGATCACGAGCTGCGGCTCGGGCGTCACCGCCGCGATCCTGTCGACGGCGCTGGAAAGCATCGGCAAGCCGGGTCGCGCGCTCTATGATGGCTCCTGGTCCGAATGGGGCGCGAGCGACCGGCCGATCGCGACCGGGCCGGCGAAACAAGGCTGACCGGACACCGTTCACAGCCCTCGCCCCGAGGGCAAGGAGGCCGCCATGAGCGACGATCATTCGCACGACCACCCGCACGAGCATTCCCATGAGGAGCCGCGCTGGAAGCACGACGGCGTGCGGGTGATCTCGGGCGACAGGCTCGACCCCAACACCGCGCAGACGCCCGGCATGTTCCGGCAGGCGGCGATCAACCATGCCCGCGTCGGCGCGCAGAAGATCTGGGCCGGCACGGTCGCGATCGAGCCCAACGCCAAGACCGGCGTGCATCATCACGGCGAGCTCGAAAGCGTGATCTATGTGGTCAGCGGCAAGGCCCGGATGCGCTGGGGCGAACGGCTCGAATTCGTCGCCGAGGCGGGACCGGGCGACTTCATCTATGTGCCGCCCTTCGTGCCGCATCAGGAGATCAACGCCGATCCGGACAATCCGCTGCAATGCGTGCTGGTGCGCTCCGACAACGAGGCGGTGGTGGTCAACATCGCCGATGTCGACCCGGTCGAGAAGCCGGAGGAGGTCTACTGGGTCGACCCGATCCACAAGCACCCGCACGGCTGAGCGGGGGAGCTGGTGGGGGCGCGCTTCCAGAGCCATGGCGAGGAGCGCAGCCGACGAAGCAATCCAGGGGGGCCGGATCGAGCGTCCCCGATCCTCCTGCCCTGCTTCGCTGCGCTCGCAATGACGGGCGACCTTCGTCACCCCGTCTCGAAATCGCCCGGCTGCGGCGGGGCGATCGGCTTGAACAGCGTCCTGTCCGGCTTGATGTCGAGCAGCGGCGTCTCGTCGAGGCAGTCGAGCCCGCGCACCAGCAGCACAGAGCCCTCGCGCGCCACCAAGGTCGCGATCGAAGTGCCGATCGGATTGGGCCTGACCGGCGTGCGCAGCGCGAAGGTGCCATGGGTCTCGCCGTTGCTGGCCGGGCTCTGGCGGACGAGGTCGCGGCGGGACTGATGCAGCCAGTAGAGCACCTCCAGCCGCTCGAAGCGCTCGATGCCGGCGAGCGCCTGGTCCCAGGGCGCGAACAGCTCGATGCGGCAGACCGGCCCGTCCGCCCTACCCTGCCGCGGGCAGATCAGCCGCGAGGTCCAGGGCGTGCGGATGGTGCCGATGAAGACGAGGCCGGCATCGTTGGCCTGCGGCGGCGGGACGGCGACCTCGTTCTCGCGGATCTCGTTCTCACGGACCATGGCGGCCTCTTTCCTCGCTGCGTCGGCCCGATCCCGAAAGCGGTTCCCGCTTCCGGGTCCGGTGCGGGTCAGTCGATCGCGATCATCACATCGGAGGCCTTGACCACGGCATAGGCCTCCTTGCCGACCGTCAGGGCGAGGTCGTCGACCGCGGCGTTGGTGATCGAGGCGGTGACGATCGTGCCGCCGATCTCGATGCGGACATGGGCGGTGGTGGCGCCCTTGGTGATCTCGACGATCCTGCCCTTGAGCTGGTTGCGCGCGCTGATCTTCATCGCTGCCCTCTTCGTTCCCGATACCTCGGCCGAGCGGTGGCCGCCGGCCATCCTTGACTTGGTCGCGGGCGCGCGGCAACCATCGCTATATCCATTCGTATACAACGACAACATCATGAGGGACAGCATGATCAAGCGCCGGACGATACTGGGGATGGGCCTGGCCTTGGCGATGGGGCTCGCGCCCGCTTTCGACGCCGCCCAGGCCCAGACCAAGGAGCTGGTGGTCTTCGCCGCCGCAAGCATGAAGAACGCACTCGACGAGGCCGCCGCCAACTGGGTCAAGGAGAGCGGCAAACCCGCCCCGAAGATCTCCTATGCCGCCAGCAATACACTGGCCAAGCAGATCGAGAGCGGCGCTCCGGCCGACATCTTCATTTCGGCCGACCTCGACTGGATGGACTATGCGGCGAGCAAGAACCTGATCAAGCCGGAGACCCGCGTCAGCCTGCTCGGCAACAAGATCGTGCTCGTCGCCGCCAAGGATTCGACCGCCGCGATCGAGCTCAAGCCGGGGGTCGACCTCGCCGCCGCGCTGGGCTCCAATCGTCTCGCCATGGGCAATGTCGATTCCGTGCCGGCCGGCAAATACGGCAAGGCGGCACTGGAGAAGCTCGGCGCCTGGGACAAGGTCAAGGACAAGATCGCGCAGGCCGACAACGTCCGCGCCGCGCTGCTGCTGGTCTCGCGCGGCGAGGCGCCGCTCGGTATCGTCTACGCCACAGACGCCGCCGCCGATCCGCAGGTCAAGGTCGTCGCCGCCTTCCCGGAAGGCTCGCATCCGCCGATCGTCTACCCGGTCGCCGCCACCAAGGATTCGACCAATCCCGACGCTGCGGCCTTCCTGACCTATCTGCGCGGCCCGGCCGCCAAGCCGGTCTTCGAGAAGCAGGGCTTCACCGTCCTCAACAAGCCCGCCTCCTCGTCGTGAGCCGGCCGGCTTGAGCCATTGGTTGACGCCCGAGGAGTGGACGGCGGTCAGGCTCAGCCTGATCGTCGCCACCACCGCCATGCTGGCGAGCCTGCCTTTCGGGCTCGCCGTCGCGCTCCTGCTGGCGCGCGGGCGCTTCTGGGGCAAGTCGCTGCTCGACGCGGCGGTGCATCTGCCGCTGATCCTGCCGCCGGTGGTCACCGGCTACCTGCTGCTCGTCGGCTTCGGCCGGCGCGGGCCGATCGGCCAGTTCCTCTATGACTGGTTCGGGATCGTCTTCTCCTTCCGCTGGACCGGGGCGGCGCTCGCCTGCGCGGTGATGGGCTTCCCGCTGATGGTGCGGGCGATCAGGCTCTCGATCGAGGCCGTCGACCGCAAGCTCGAAGCCGCCGCCGGCACGCTCGGCGCCAACCCGGCCTGGGTCTTCCTCGTGGTGACGCTGCCGCTCTGCCTGCCCGGCATCCTCGCCGGCATGATCCTGTGCTTCGCCAAGGCGATGGGCGAGTTCGGCGCGACCATCACCTTCGTCTCCAACATCCCCGGCGAGACGCAGACCCTGCCCTCGGCGATCTACACCTTCACCCAGGTTCCGGGCGGCGAGACCG
>Ga0180223_1001884_pt1 | contig 14273 bp, 13 predicted proteins | sample eDN5th30CKraftOP_FD_151337 | JGI IMG/M metagenome (GOLD analysis project Ga0180223, IMG submission 151337) | Enriched Organic Plus compost microbial communities from Emeryville, California, USA - eDNA 5th pass 30_C Kraft OP (version 2) (version 2) ...
GACCTTTTCCACGCCGAGCGCGACCGCGCGTTCCGGGGAGAGATAGGGGTCATAGGCGATGACGCGCATCTTCAGCCCGATGGCGCGCTCGGCGACGATCGAGCCGATATTGCCGGCGCCGATCAGGCCGAGCGTCTTGGCCGTGATCTCGACGCCCATGAAGCGGTTCTTCTCCCACTTGCCGGCCTGGGTCGAGGTATCGGCCGCCGGGATCTGGCGGGCGAGCGCGAACATCATGGCGATGGCGTGCTCGGCGGTGGTGATCGAGTTGCCGAAGGGCGTGTTCATCACGATCACGCCGCGGGCGGTGGCGGCCGGGATCTCGACATTGTCGACGCCGATGCCGGCGCGGCCGATGACCTTCAGCTTCGTCGCCTGCTCCAGCAGCTTGGCGGTCGCCTTGGTGGCGGAGCGGATGGCGAGGCCGTCATAGTCGCCGATGATCGCGGCGAGCTTGTCCTTGTCCTTGCCCAGCGCGGGATCGAACGTCACGTCGATGCCGCGGTCCTTGAAGATCTGGACGGCGGCGGGGGAGAGGGCGTCGGAAATCAGGACGCGGGGTTTCGTCATGAGATGGGCTCCACTGTCATTCCGGGGCCGAGCGCAGCGAGGAGCCCGGAACCCAGAAGCGCAGGTGAATCAGGAAATGGCGGAACAGGCGCGGCCAGCGAGGCCGCGCATCGGTTCTGGGTTCCGGGCTCGCGGGCTTCACAGCCCGCGCCCCGGAATGACGATGGCGCTTACGCCGCCTTCTTGCCGAGCCCGGCCTTCGCCTCGGCGAAGGCATAGGCGATCCAGGGCAGCAGCGCCTTGAGGTCGCGCGACTGGACGGTCGCGCCGCACCAGATGCGCAGGCCGGGAGGGGCGTCGCGGTAATGGCCGAGATCGTAGCCGGCGCCGGCCTTCTCGATGATCGAGACGACCTGCTTGGCGAAGGCCGCCTGCGCGTCCGCCGGCAGCGCCGTGACAGCCGGATCGGTGAATTTCAGGCACACGCTCGTGTTGGAGCGCGTCTTCGGCTTCACGGCCAGGAAGTCGATCCAGTCGTTCTCGCGCACGAACTTGGCGATGACGCGGGCATTGCCGTCGGCGCGCTTCACCAGCCCGTCGAGGCCGCCGACCTTCTGCGCCCATTCCAGCGCGTCGATATAGTCCTCGACCGCGAGCATGGAGGGGGTGTTGATGGTCTCGCCGGTGAAGATGCCCTCGATCAGCTTGCCGCCCGAGGTCATGCGGAAGATCTTCGGCAGCGGCCAGGCCGGCTTGTAGCTTTCGAGCCGGGCGACGGCGCGGGGCGAGAGCACGATCATGCCATGCGCGGCCTCGCCGCCGAGCACCTTCTGCCAGGAGAAGGTGACGACATCGAGCTTTTGCCAGTCGAGGCGCTGGGCGAAGGCGGCGGAGGTGGCGTCGCAGATGGTCAGCCCCTCGCGGTCCTCCGCGATCCAGTCGGCGTCGACGACGCGCACGCCGGAGGTGGTGCCGTTCCAGGTGAAGACGACGTCGCGGTTCTTGGTGTCGACCTTCCTGAGGTTCGGCAATTCGCCATAGGGGGCGTCGAAGGTGCGCACGTCCGCAAGCTTGAGCTGCTTGACGACATCGGTGACCCAGCCGGCGCCGAAGCTCTCCCAGCTCACCATGTCGACGCCGCGGGCGCCCAACAAGGACCAGAGCGCCATCTCGACGGCGCCGGTATCGGAGGCCGGCACGATGCCGATGCGGTAATCGGCGGGAACGGCAAGCACCTCGCGCGTCAGGTCGATCGCGCGCTTGAGCTTGTCCTTGCCGATCTTGGCGCGATGCGAGCGGCCGAGCGGGGCATCGGAGAGGTTCTTGAGGGCCCAGCCGGGGCGCTTGGCGCAGGGGCCGGACGAGAAATTAGGCACGCGCGGACGCGTGGCCGGTGCGGTATTCGCCATCGATGTCTCCATCCTTACAGATGGGCGCGCCCCGTTGGGGGGGCGTGTCCCGTCGATGGGGGTAGAGCCGCTGGGGGTGGGGAGTCAAGGCAGGAAACGGCACTGCGAAAAATCGAATGACAGTGAGCGAACGATCAGACGGCAACAATTGGTGATTTTCGCGAGTTTACCTCGGTGGCCTAAAGCAGTTCTCGCTGGTTACCTCTGTCCAGGCGGATAAGCCCATTGATAAGCCACTGATCCGGGTACCGGGAGTGCGTTCCCATGGCGAACAGCAGGCCCTTCTTGGGAAACTCCTCACCAAATCTGCGCCGCATGTCGTCCAATGCGCGAGTCTCACCGTACTGACTGGACCACTTGAAGAACGTGGCTTCAATCTCCCAATCTTGGCAGGTACCGAAGCGCTCGCCGTCAGCGGTTCGATAGCGATATTTGAACTGGTAGGGGCATGGCTTGTAGGGGGTCTGCGCCTTTGTGAACATGTCCTGCTGCGCGCGCATTTGCTCAAAGCGACTTTGATCCGCGCGCAGCTCGTCGTCCGGCTTCTTCTGGACAACAAACTCGATGATCTCTGGCTCTAGCAACGCAAGTGACCGGCCTTTTTCTCGCTCAGCGGCCAGGCCATGCACGATGGCTCGGTCGAGAAAAGGTGCGCGTTCGCTCTTCTTGATCTCACCGATGATTTCTAATGATTGCTGGTCTACGCGACGGCTTTCTGGCCGCTGGTCGTCGTTTGGTTGGTAGACGCCATCGGAACCGGATACGGTCCCAACGGCCGAATTTCTGACCCGCTTCCAGTTGGCGAAATGAAACCGGATAAAGCCGAAGCCAGTTTCCGTGAAGGTCAAGCCCGGCACAGCACACCGTCTCTCCGTGCTTCACTCCAACCTGTGGCGCGGCTTTTATGAGAACGATTGCCTCTGTGCTACCCGACGAATGCGAGATCTCCATGTTTTGCGTTTTCCCCCCGGATAGGCGCAACACCTCGCTTGACCCCGATATGGGTCAAGCGGAAATCAGCCCTTTTTGCCATCTCGACCGCTACCGCCAACCGGTGGCATTCGTGATGATCTCTTTCGAAGCACAATAGGCACGCGCGCTGCGAAGTAGCCATCGTCACAGCCGCATCAACGGCATTCTGAGCCTCATCAGTTCGGAGGTGCTCGCCGTATATTTGCCTAAAATCATCAAAACGCCGTTCGCGGGCGGCTATGCGCCCCTCTTTTGGGTCGCCAAGCGCTTTTAGGTGCTGGTAATCAATGCCGTAGCCCGCCAGTTGCTGCCGCAAGGCGTTTTTAGAGAAGCCTTTTTTTCGCGAGAGCGGCACGTCTCGAACATCGATCACCAAATCGATGCCCGCGATCGAAAGTGTCGCGAGGAAATCCTCGATTGACGAACCTTCATAGCCGATCGTGTGGAGGGGCAAAGTCATGGCCGGAGCTTTCAAATTTTTGGCGACCTATAAGGCTGGCCGGCATGGTTAACAGGCGGTTACCGACTGGGTCTCTCTAAGCGCACTGCATCGAAATAACCACCATTTTGGAACATCCGATGCCCATCGCCCTCCACGCATTTTTAAACATGCCTTTGCGCTGAGCTCTCAGTGGGACTGTCTAGCTTCGGTCAGAATAGCCGCGTTCTTGGGTGAAATTTCCAAAAGATTGCAGAAAAACTGGGATATGTGGATCACCGCAGTTTCAAAGCGGAGCTCCCAGTGACGTTTCTTCAGCTAGCTTATCTTCTGATCGCATTCTCATATGTGCTCGCCGCGGTCGCGCTTTACGCCGGGCATTGAGATCGTTGCGGTTTGAGGCGACTGTCGCCAATGCTGCGCGCCCGGCGCCAAAACTTATCCCTGCCCTCACACCCCGTGCCTATCCTCACCCTACCTCGTCCCCGAGGGGCAGCCATCCGGAGGTATGCCGTTGGCGGGGCGGGGGCGGCGCCTGCGGGTGGAGTTACGACCCACTCCCGGGAGGCTTCGGGGCACCGCCCTGGGGGTACTACGGCCCCTGCGCGAGGAGCTTCGCTGGAAGGTATGGCGGCACCGCATCTGCGTGGCCAGAACGCGACAAGGCCGGTATCGGACCGAACAGGGCCACGTCCCTTCAGGACCCATCCGATGCACGAGACAAAGGAGATCGCGCAAGCGTCTCTGCCGAACTGGTGTCGAGGCTCGCAGGTCAGCGAAACGCCATGCCGTATAAGCGCGGCCCGGAGACTTAAGAACGCCGTCAAGCAGAGCGCCACGGGGCGTGCGGATGGTGGCTCAATCCATCCGCGCCGCATCCTGGCTCAATGGACGCGGCCCTAGACCCACGCGCCTCGCGGCGCTCCGCTGCCCCTCATTCATATCCGCCGCGCGGAAGCGTGGGCGGGGCGTTGGCGCGTTCTTCCGTCATGCTCGGGCTTGTCCCGAGCATCCACGTCCTGAACGCGGCCTGCGATCTGCGAAGACGGGGATGGTCGCCACAAGGACAACCATGACGGCGGCGCGGCTCGGCTCCGGGCGGCGATCCGGGCGGCGGGGCCGGCCGGAAACGGCAGGCGGCGGCCGGCATTTCGTGATAGGCAGCGGCTCATTCCGCTAGAGCCTTTCCGGCGAATAGGGTTCGCCTCCGAAGCTCCAGCCTTTTGTTTCGACGCGATTTCGGACGCAAAGCCGCTTCGCCGTTTTGCCGGAATTGCCTTGGAGGTGACGAGACCATGGCCAAGAAGACCCCCGAACAGCTCGCCCGTGAATTCGAGGGCCGCAAGGCCAAGGGGCTGGCCAAGGGCGGGGCGGCGTTCTGGCCGAACATCCTCGCCAATGCCGTGCTGAAGCTCACCGCGGCGCGGGAAGAGATCACGCCGCAGACGCTGATCGCGCTGATCGCGCGCGAGGGCGAGATGCAGGACGTCTCGGTGAAGGCTGGCGCGGCGGAAGCGGTCGCGCGGCTGAAGCAGGCCGTCGCCAAGGGCAGTTGAGACGGAAGGCGAGGTGAGCAGGCCGGGGCTCCGTGCGTGCGTGTCGAGACCGCAGCGAAGCCGGCTGTCGCCGACTTCGACGGGTTTCGTCCGACCCGGCCCGGCCCCGGAAAGCGGATGCCGGGCGTGTCGCCTCAGGCGCCCTTCAGCCGGGCATTGCACTGGCTGTAATAGCCGCCGCCCTTCTGGATCCACTTCAGGCCGCCATTGCCGTTGCCGGCCTTGTTGGCGTTGTACTGGTCGTTGCAGGTCTTGAAGCGCTGCTTGCCGGCCGAGAGCTGCGAATATTTCGGATCGACCTTGCTCGGGAACACGGCGCTGCCCATCGGCGCGGCCGAGGGGGCGGCGGCGGGCTTCGGCGCGGCCGGGGCGGTCGCCGTCGTCGTCGCCGGCTTCATCGGGTTGGCCGGGGCGGGCGCGGTCGCGGCGGGAGCGGCGGCCGGGCTCGCGGCGGCGCCGTCGCCGCACTGGGTCTTGCGGAAATCGTTCCAGGACTGGCCGTTCAGCGTGTTGCCGGTCTTGGCGGCCTGGTACTTGGTGCTGCACTCCTTCATCGTCAGCGCGAGCGCCGGCGTCGAGGCCTGCAGCGTGAACCCGCCGGCGAGCGCGAGAAGGCCGGCAGCGAGCGCGAATCTGGTCTGAGTCATGTGAGATCCTCCCGGTGAAGGGACGCCTGTCGAAGCCGCTGCGGCCGGACGGGTCATTCCGGGCGGTCGGGCAGCGGAACGCAGGCTAGGACCGCGAAGATGAACCGCCCATGACGGGTTTCGCCGGATTTCGGCCACGTTTCGCCAGATAGAGCCGCGCCGTATTGCCGCCGAAGAGCGCGGCGCGGTCCGCCGGCGAGAGCGTCGCGGTGAGGCGCTCGGCCGCCGCGAGCCAGCCGGCATAGGTGGCGCGCAGCGTGACGACCGGCCAGTCGCTGCCCCAGAGCAGGCGCTGCGGCCCGAAGCAGGCGAGCAGATGCGCGACCGCCGGCGCCAGCGTCGTGGCGGTCCAGCCCGGCCCGGCCTCGGTGACCAGGCCGGAGAGCTTGCAGACGGTGTTCGGCCGGGCGGCCAGCGCCGCGATGCCGTCGCGCCATTGCGTGAGGTCGGCGCCGGCGAGGTCGGGCTTGGCGCCGTGGTCGACCACCACGGGAAGCTGCGTCTCGCGGTCGAGGAGGGCGAGCAGCGCCGGGATCTGCGACGGCTTCACCAGCGCGTCGAAGACGAGGCCATGGCGCGCGAGCGCCGCGAAGGCAGGGGCGAGGTCGGGCCGGGCGAGCCAGCCGGGATCGGGAATGTCCTGCACCATGGGCCTGAGGCCGACGAGCAGCGGATCGGCCGCCAGCGCCGCGATACGGGCGGGGGCGTCGGGCGCGGCGAAATCGGTCCAGCCGACGACGCCGGCGACGAAGGGGGTCTCGGCGGCGAGGTCGAGCAGGAAGCGGGTCTCGGCCTCGGTCGGCGCGGCCTGGACCAGGATCGTGGCGGAAATGCCGTGCTCCGCGAGCAGCGGAGCGAGCTCGGAGGGGCAAAAATCGCGGTGGATCGGCCCGAGCGCGGGGGTGAGCCAGCCATAATCGCCGCGGGCGAGCCGCCAGAAATGCTGGTGGGAATCGATGCGCGGCGGGCTCGTCACGGGCGGCTCTCGCAGAGGATCCCGCACCGGAACGGAGCGGTCTGGCACCACTATGTGCACGCCAACATGTTAGCTTGCAACCGGTCGGAAAGCGGATTAGCGTTCTTCCCGATCGCGGAAGGGGCGGCATCGCCCGCTTGCCGTTCCGCGCGCCATGAAAGGCCCGAAACGGGCCGTCTGCAAGTCCTGGGGAGGACGCCGATGACCGATCATCTTCTCAAGCCGACCCGCCGTGTCCTGCTGGGCGGCGCGGCGGCCGCGCTCGCCTCGCCGCTGGTGCTGCGCAGGGCGCAGGCGCAAGGCGCCTTCGACTGGAAGAAGTTCTCCGGCCAGTCGATCGATGTGCTGCTGGTCAAGAACCCGCGCTCCGACCTGATGCAGCAGGCCGAGAAGGAATTCACCGAGCTCACCGGCATCAAGGTCTCCTCCGAGCAGGTGCCGGAGCAGCAGCAGCGCCAGAAGGCGGTGATCGAGTTCGCCTCGGGCAAGCCGAGCTTCGACGTCAGCGGCATCTCGCTGCATGTCCAGAAGCGCATGGCGGCCAAGGGCAAGTGGTTCGAGAACCTCGAGCCCTACATCAAGAACGCGGCGCTGACGGCGCCGGATTTCGACTTCGCCGATTTCGGCGCCGGCCCGGTCGCCTATGCTCGGCAGGCCGATGGCGCGCTCGATACGCTGCCCTTCTTCGTCGACTACTGGATGATCTACTACAACAAGGAGCTCTTCGACGCGAAGGGCGTCTCCTATCCGAAGACGATGGACGAGATGTTCACCGCGGCGCAGAAGCTGCACGACCCGGCCAAGGGCGTCGCCGGCTTCGTCTCGCGGGGCTTGAAGAACGCCAACATCCCGGTCTGGACCTCGCTGATGCTCGGCCAGGGCATGGAGACGACCTCGCCCGAGGGCAAGCTGCTCACCGATACGCCGGAGGCGATCTGGGCCGGCGAGCTCTACAAGAAGCTCAACAAGGAGACCGGCCCGGTCGGCTCCGTCGGCTTCAACTGGAACGAGTGCCAGACCACCTTCATGCAGGGAAGGGCGGCGATGTGGCTCGACGGCATCGGCTTCGCCACGCCGCTGGAGGACCCCTCCAAGTCGCGCATCGTCGGCAAGGTCGGCTATGGCGTGACGCCGCCGGGGCCGAAGGCGCATTACGCCGGCATGTTCGCCGACGGCATGGGCATCTCGCGCGGCTCCGCCAAGAAGGAGGCGGCCTGGCTCTATCTCCAGTTCATGACCAACAAGAAGAACCAGATCGCCATGCTCAAGGCCGGCGCCGGCGCGCCCGGCCGCTCCTCGGCCTATCTCGACACCGAGACGATCCAGCAGTCGAAATTCGGGAAGCAGTATTTCGAGTGCCTGCTGGCCTCGGCCAAGATCGCGCGGGCCGGCCTGCCGCAGATCGTCCCGGTCACCGAGTTCCGCGACGTCTTCGGCGTGGCGCTGACCAACGCGATCGGCGGGGCGGATGTCGCGACCGAACTGAAAAAGGCGACCGAGGCCTTCGCGCCGGTGCTCGCCAAGAGCGAGCAGGGCTGAGCGGCGCCCTTCGGCGACAGGCGTCATGGCCGGGCCCGACCCGGCCATGACGTGACCACCGGAGCATCGGACCGAAAAGTGGAATCCATTTTTCGGAGAAGTCCGATGCAGCAGCGATGAGATCGATCATCGTTACCGCGTCCGGAAGGACGCGCGATGATCCAGACTTCCTTGGAGAGATGCCCGGGTCGAGCCCGGGCATGACGGCCCGGAACGCATGACCAGCACATCCCTTCCAGCGAGACTCTCCAGCGCGGCGCCTGCGAGCGCCGCCGCGACCTCGCAGGATTTCACGCCGCGCTACTGGCTGTTCTCGCTGCCGGCGGTGCTGGTGATCGCCGCGGTGATCGTGTTCCCGTGGCTGTTCACGCTCTACATGTCGACGCAGGACTGGAAGATCGGCGGCGGCGCCGAATTCGTCGGCCTCGGCAATTTCGCCGAGCTGGCGAAGGATGCGCGCTTCCTCGAATCGATCTGGCACACCGTCTATTTCACCGTGCTGGCGGTGGTGCTGCCGATCGTCTTCGGCACGGCGGCGGCGCTGGTGTTCCACCGCGAGTTCCCGCTACGCGGCCTGCTGCGCACCATCTTCGTCATGCCGATGATGGCGACGCCGGTCGCGGTCGCGCTGGTCTGGACGATGATGTTCCACCCGCAGCTCGGCGTGCTGAACTACATCCTCTCGCTCTTCGGCATCGCGCCCTCGGGCTGGGTCTACGATCCCGGCACGGTGATCCCGACGCTGGTGATGGTCGAGGTCTGGCACTGGACGCCATTGGTGATGCTGATCGTGCTCGGCGGCCTCGCCGGCCTGCCGCGCGAGCCCTACGAATCGGCGCTGATCGACGGCGCCAACGACTGGCACATGTTCCGGCACATCACGCTGCCGCTGGTCTGGCCCTTCGTCATGGTGGCGATCGTGATCCGCACCATCGACGCGCTGAAGGCCTTCGACACCATCTTCGTGATCACGCAGGGCGGGCCGGGCACGGCGTCGGAGACGCTGAACATCTTCCTCTATCTGCAGGCCTTCCAGTTCTACAAGATCGGTTACGCCTCGGCCGTCGTGGTGATCTTCTTCGTCATCATCATCATGCTCTCGCTGCTGCTGCTCTATGCCCGGCAGAAGTCGAAGTGGAACGCGTGATGGGCCGCTTCGCCAAGAAACTCGGCTTCTGGGCCTCGGTCTTCGTGCTGGTGTCGCCGGCGGTGCTGGTCTTCCTCTGGATGATCTCGCTCTCGCTCAAGAACGAGCTCGACAACACCGCCTTCCCGCCGATCTTCATCCCGGATCCGCCGACACTGAAGAACTATGTCGACGTCTTCGCCCAGAACAATTTCGGGCTCTATCTGTGGAACTCGATCCTGGTCACCGGCGGGGCTGTGCTGCTCGGGCTGATCGTGGGCGTGCCGGCGGGCTACGGCATCGCGCGCGGCAAGGCGCATAAATTCGCGATCCTGATCCTGGTCGCACGGATGACGCCGGCCCTGTCCTATCTCATCCCGCTCTTCCTGCTGTTCCAGATGACCGGACTGGTGGGCTCCATCACGGCGCTGGTCATCACCCATCTCGTCATCACCATCCCGATCATCGTCTGGATCATGATCGGGTATTTCGAGAACGTTCCGATGGAACTCGAAGACGCCTCGCGCATCGACGGTGCCACGAGCTGGCAGGCCTTCCGCCATGTCGCGCTGCCGCTGGCGAAGCCCGGCATCGTGGTCGGCGGCATCCTCGCCTTCATCTTCTCCTGGAACAATTTCATCTTCTCGGTGGTACTCGGCGGCAAGGCGAGCCGGACGCTGCCGTCGGCCGTCTACAACTCGCTGACCTTCGAGCAGATCTCCTGGGGGCCGCTGGCCGCGGCGGCGCTTCTGGTGACCTTGCCCGTGCTCCTCGTCACCGTCATCGCCCAGCGCCAGATCGTCGCCGGCCTCTCGGCCGGAGGTCTCAAGGACGGCTAGCGAAAAACCAGCCGGCCGCTTGCGGGCGGATCTGTCTTCAGACTAACATGTCAGTCACCAGTCAGCCCTGAAAGCATCTCCCATGGCCACCGACAAGACCCGCTTCGGCCTCTCCTGCGCGATCACCACCCCGATGCGGGAGGGCGGCGGGGTCGATCTGCCCCGCCTCGTCCATCACGCCCGCCACGTGCTGGCGCGGGGCTGCGACTCGGTCACGCTGTTCGGCACCACCGGCGAGGGCGCCGCGCTCGGCCTGCCGGCCCGCACCGCGATGATGGGGGCGCTGATCGGGGCGGGGATCGACCCGGCCGCGAAGATCTATGCCGGCGTGGCGGCGGCCTCGATGCACGAGGCGGTCGAGCAGGCGCGGCTGGCGCTCGATGCCGGGGCGAAGGGCCTGCTGGTCGCGCCGCCCTTCTACTTCAAGGGCGTCGGCGACGAGGGGCTCTATGCCTGGTTCGCGCAGTTCTTCGAGAAGCTCGGCGCCGCGGCCCGCAACGTCGTCGTCTACCACATCCCCTCGGTGACGGCGGTCCCGCTCAGCGTCGCACTGGTGCAGCGGTTGAAGACGGCGTTTCCGGGGCTCGTCATCGGCGTCAAGGATTCCTCCGGCGACTATGCCAACACCGAGGCGCTGCTGAAGGCGCATGGCGAGCTCGCCATTCTGGTGGGCGACGAGCGCCAGCTCGCAAAGGCGGTGCGCAATGGCGCGCAGGGCACGATCTGCGGCGTCTCCAACCTGGTGCCGGAGCTGGTGCGCCCGATGGTCTACGAAGGCAAGGACAGCCCGGTGGTGAACGCGCTGGTCGACGAGATCTGCGCGTATCCGGTGCTGGCGGCGGTGAAGGCGCTGACCGGGCATATCCATGGCGATGCCGGCTACGGCGCGATGCGCCCGCCGCTGGAGGCTCTGGACGAAGCGACGCGGAAGCGGCTCTTTGCCGCCTTCGATTCGATCACCCAGGCGAAGGCGGCCTGAAGGAGGATGTCGTGACGACTTTGCCGTCATTGCGGGGAGGGAGGCGGTGAGCCAGCCGGAGCAGGAGGCGCGCGAGGGCGAGCCGCTGAAGCTGCGGGAGCGCGCCTATGCCTCCTTCACCGAGCGGCTGCTGGCGCGCGAGATCAAGCCCGGCCAGTTCGTCACCCAGCGCGAGCTCGTGGCGATGACGGGCTTCCCGCTCGGCGCCATCCGCGAGCTGATCCCGAGACTGGAAGCGGAGGGGCTGATCAAGACCGTGCCGCAGCGCGGCATGCAGGTCGCCCATGTCGATCTCAACCTGATCCGCAACGCCTTCCAGTTCCGGCTCTTCCTCGAGAAGGAGGCGACGGCGCTCTACACCCGGAACGCGACCGATGCGGAGATCGCCGAGCAGCGGGCGCGGCACGAGGCGATCGTCAGGCGGGCCGAGGCCGGCGGCGACGAGACCCTGATCGAGGATGCCGAGGATATCGACCGGCTGATGCATGAGGCGATCATTGACCATCTCGACAACGAGATCGTCAGCCAGGCCTTCCGCGTCACCTGGCTCAAGATCAGGCTGATCCGGCAATACGAGACGCGCATCCACAACAGCATCATCGTCCCGGTGATGCAGGACCATCTCGCCATCATCGCCGCGATCGAGACGCGCGACCCCGAGCGCGCGGCCGAAGCGATGGCGGCCCATATCGGCAACGCCAGGGCACGGGCGATGCAGTACTGAGATCATCACGAACGAGCCGGACAACCGGCTGTCTCCGGAGGGAACGGACATGAAGAAGCAGACGAGACGCGATTTTCTGGCTGCCACGGCAGCGGGTGCGGCGGCGATCGGCGCGCCCGGCATCCTGCGGGCGCAGCAACTCGTGCTGCGCTGGGCCGACGGCCAGCCGGCGAGCCATCCCTCGCCGCAGAGCGCGCTGAAGGCCGGCGCCGAGATCAAGGAGAAGACCGGCGGGCGCATCGACGTCCAGTCCTTCCCGAACGGGCAGCTCGGCTCCTCGCGCGACATGGTCGAATCGGTCGCCTCGGGCGCGCTGACCATGGTGACGGAAGGCGCGGCGCAGCTCGGCCAGTTCGTGCCGCAGATCTCGATCATCGAGGCGCCCTATATCTGGAAGGACGCCGCGCATGTGACCCGCGCGCTGAAATCCCCGCTGATGGACGAGCTCAACCAGGTCCTCGTCGCCAAGCGCGGCATGCGCATGATCGGCGTCAACTATTACGGTGTGCGCCATCTCACCAGCGGCAGGAAGCCGATCAATTCGGTCGAGGACATGAAGGGCTTCAAGCTGCGCGTGCCGGAGGTCGATACCTTCCGCGCCATGGCCGAGGCCTGGGGCGCGCGGCCGACGCCGCTCAACTTCTCCGAGCTCTATCTCGCGCTGTCGCAGGGCGCCGTCGACGGGCAGGAGAACCCGCTGCCGACCATCGCCTCGGCCAAGCTCGCCGAGGTGCAGAAATATCTCGTCCTGACCGCGCACATCATCACGCCGCGGCTCGTCATCGTGAACGAGGCGGCCTGGCAGAAGATCCCGCAGGCCGACCGCGACATCGTCGTCGCCGCGATCGACAAGGCCGCCGCCTGGCAGGACCAGGAGATCCTCGACCAGGAGAAGAGCCTGGTCGACGGCCTCGCCAAGGCCGGCATGACCGTGTCGACGCCCGACAACGAGGCCTTCCGCAAGCCGGTGCTGGCGAGCGTGCCGGCCAAGTTCGAGAGCAAATGGGGCAAGGGCCTCTGGGACCGCATCCAGGCGCTGTGACGGCGGCTGCTTCCCAAGCGAACCTCGCCGGTCATCCCGGGCAAGCCGCTCCGGGCGGCGCCGCTCCGGGATCCATGCATGAGCCTTTCACGGTCGCGTTCCGGCATGGATCCCGGGTCTTCCTTCGGTCGCCCGGGATGACCGGCGACTGATCTTCCGCGCTGACGCTCACTCTCGCAAAGGCATCCGCATGACGCTCTGGCCCAGGCTCTTCGACCGGACGATGGAGGTCGTCGCGGCGATCCTGCTCGTCGCGCTGCTGGTCACGGTGACGCTCGGCATCGTCACCCGCGCGATCGGCGAGCCGCTGATCTGGACCGACGAGGTCTCGCGCTTCCTGATGCTGTGGGTGGCGGTGGCGGGCTGGATCATCGCCAGCCGGCGCCGCGCCCATATCCGCATCCGCTTCTTCCACGACATGCTGCCGGTCAGGGCCTGGCGCGCGGCGGAGGCGGGGATGCAATTCGCCATGATCCTCTTCGGCGGGCTGATCGCCTGGTATTCCGTGCATCTGGTGCAGTCGAACTACGATCTCGAGGCGACCACGGTGCCGCTCTCGATGGGGCTGCTCTACGCGCCGATGGTGCTGGCCGGGATCGTGACGCTGCTCCAGGGCCTGCACGAACTGGCCGACAATCTGCGCAACCGGCGCGTGGCGCCGCATGCCCCGGCCGCGGCTCCCCTGCAGGAGGCCGCCGAATGAGCGCGCTGATCTTCAAGATCTCGGCCGTCTGGCTGCTGTCGATCCTCGCCGGCTTCCCGCTCTTCGCCTCGATGGGGCTTGCCGCCTTCGCCTTCGTGCTGTTCGGCGATCTCTCGGCCTCGATCGTGCCGCAGAAGATGGCGCAGGCGATGAACTCCTTCCCGATCGTCGCGGCGCCGCTCTTCATCCTGATGGGCAACATCCTGGCGGCGGCGCGCATCACCGACCGCATCGTCGCCTTCGCGACCTCGGTGATCGGCTGGCTGCGCGGCGGCTACGCCCATGCCTCGATCCTGACCAGCATGATCTTCGCCGGCATGGTCGGCTCGGCCGTGGCGGATGCGGCGGGCTCCGGTGCGATCGAGATCCGGGCGATGCAGAAGGCCGGCTACCGGCCGGAGACCGCGGCGGCGATCACCGCTTCCGCCGCGACGATCGGGCCGATCATCCCGCCCTCGCTGCCGATGGTGATCTATGGCGTCACGGCCGATGTCTCGATCGGCCGGCTGTTCATCGGCGGCGTCGTTCCCGGCGTGCTGATGGGGCTGTCGCTGATGGTGATGGTGATGTTCGTCGCGCGCCGGCAGGGCTTCCGCAAGGAGGGCTTCAAGGGTTTCCGCGAGATCGGCCGCAGCTTCCTCAACGGCTTCTTCGCGTTGATGACGCCGCCGATCATCCTCGGCGGCATGTTCACCGGCATGGTCACGCCGACCGAGGCGGCGGCGGTCGCCTGCCTCTACGCGCTCTTCCTCGGCTTCTTCGTCTACCGCACGCTGGAGGTGAGGCAGCTCTGGCCGATCCTGATCGAGACG
>Ga0180223_1001886_pt1 | contig 14269 bp, 11 predicted proteins | sample eDN5th30CKraftOP_FD_151337 | JGI IMG/M metagenome (GOLD analysis project Ga0180223, IMG submission 151337) | Enriched Organic Plus compost microbial communities from Emeryville, California, USA - eDNA 5th pass 30_C Kraft OP (version 2) (version 2) ...
GATCTGACAGATAGACCGCCTCGTCCGGATCATGGGTAATCAGGATCATGGCGCATTGGAATTCGCGCTGGATGCCGAGCAGCCACTCGTGCATCGACGCCCGCGTCAGCGCGTCGAGCGCGCCGAAGGGCTCGTCGAGCAGGATGATGGGCCGGTCGCACAGGATGGTGCGCAGCAGCGCCGCGCGCTGGCGCATGCCGCCGGACAGCGCGGTCGGGTAGACATTCTCGAAGCCTTCGAGGCCGAAGCGGCGCAGCAGCTTGCGCGCTTCGGTGCGCGCCGCGGGCAACGGCTTGCCGGCGAGCTCCGGGCCGAGCGTGACGTTTTCCAGCACCGTGCGCCACGGCAGCAGGAAATCGCGCTGCATCATGTAGGTCACCGAGCCGGGGCGGCCGACAATGGTGGCGCCGTCGAGTTCGATGTCGCCCGTATCGGGGACTTGAAGCCCCGCGATCATGTTGAACAATGTGGACTTGCCGCAGCCACTCGGGCCGATGATCGAGACGAACTCGTTCGCCTTCAGCGATATGTCGAGGTCGTCGATAACAGGAAGACGCGCGCCCGTTTCGGTCGTGTAGGCGAAGCGGAGATTTGAGACCTTCAGCATTCATGGGCGCATCAATCTCTCGATGATCGACCCGGCTGAAGAACCTTATTGTACTATCGTAATACCGACAATCGGCAAAATTTCGATACAGAACCGATGGGCGCAACCGCGAGTAGTCGCGGATCTGAAATTCCTCCGTCGGCGCTTAGTCGTAGCCGAATGCGCCGCCCTCCTAACCTCGATGTTAGTAAGCGCCGATGCTGAACAATCCGGCGCGGACGTTCGAGCACGAGCGCCGTGGCGGTCTCGGGGCCGGGAGGCCGCGCTCAGGTGAACAGCGGCGCGTTTTCCCTGATGATCTCGGGCAACCGCTCCATCGTACCCGACAGGTGTTCGCGCATCGCCGCGGCTGCCGCTTCGCCATCGCCGGCCTCGATCGCCTCGATGGCGGCCTTATGGCCCTTGAGTACGGACATCATCTTCACCGCGCGCGGCAGATCGAGCGAGCGCACGCGGGCAAGATTGCCGCACCGCGCCGTGACATGGGCGTGCAGGTTCGATTGGCCGACGCCGGCAAAGAGCGCGGCGTGAAAGGCTTCGTCGAGTTGCCGGAACAGCGCAGCCTGTTCGACGTCATCGACCAGCGCTTCCTGCATCTTGATGAAGCCCTTGGCTTTCGCCAGCGCCGCGCCCGGTTGCAGCCTGGAAAGCTGGCGCACGACTTCGCACTCGGTCGCGATGCGCAGGAAGTGCTCTTCACGGATGCGCACGACGTCGATCTTGGTCACCTCGGTCCGCGATTGCGGATAGGACACGACGAGGCCGTCCTGCTCCAGACGAAGGATCGCCTCGCGCACCGGCGACTGGCTGACGTTGAACTGCTCGGCCAACTCCGCGCGCGACAAGGTCGTCTGCGGTGGCAGTTGCAGCGACACGATCCGGGAGCGCACTTCGGAATAGACAAGAGCCGAGGCCGGAATATGAGCGCTGGTCCGGCCAAGATCGTCGGCAATCTCCGCCATTCCGAATGAGAATGGGTTATTGCTCATCGCCCTGCTCTTTTGTCGTGCATCCTGGTCATCACCTGCTGCTACATCAGTGCCTTCGGGAGCAGCAGCGACAGTCCGGGTATGAGAGCGACGGCCACGAAGAACAGCAGCATCGCGACATAGTACGGGAGCGCCGCTTTGGTAAAGGCTCCCGTCTTGACGCCCAGGATCCCGCACACTGTGAACATGATGACGCCCACCGGCGGAGTCAATCCGCCGAAATTGATGAGGCTCACGATCAGGATGCCCATGTGTACCGGATCGAACCCGGCCTGCGTCAGCACCGGCAACACGATCGGCGTAACCAGAAGAATGTTGGCGGCGCCTTCCAGAAACATGCCGCTGACGATCAGCAGCAGCGTCACGAGTACAAGAATGGCGGCCGGCTCACTGGTCAATGATGTCACGAATTCGGTGATTTGCTGCGGTCCGCGCTCGATGGTGACTGCGTAGCCGAGCACCGCCGCCATCATGATGAGCAGCATGATCATGCCGAGGTCAGTGATCGAGTCCTTGACAGCGTCATAGAAGCGCGCCCAGGTCAGGTCGCGGTAGATGAACATGCCGATGAATAGCGCGTAGAAAATCAGGAATGCCCCGGCTTCCGTCGCGGTGAACCAGCCGAAGCGGAAGCCGACGATCAGCACGACCGGGAAAGCCAGCGCCCATATGCTCTCGACGAAGCTCGCAGCGAGCTCGCGCAAGGCCGGCATCTGTGGCAGGTCCGCCCTGTAGCCGTTGCGCTTGGCGACGATGTAGGCGGTCACCATCAGCAGGACAGTAAGGAAGAGTCCGGGCAGAACGCCGCCGAGAAAAAGCTGGCCGATCGATACATTGTTGATAAAGCCGAACAGGATGAGGCCGATGCTGGGCGGAATGGTCGCCGTGATGATCGAGCCAAAGGCGAGCACGGCCGCTGTCGCGGCTTTCGAGTAGCCGCCCTTGGCGATCATGCTCGGGCCGAGCAGCCGCGCTTCCATCGAAGCGTCGGCGACGGCGGAGCCCGAAATGCCGCCCATGATCAGGCTGAGAACGATCGACACCTGACCGAGCCCGCCGGCCATCCAGCCGGTGAGCAGCCGGGCAAAGTTCACCAGCCTCTCGGTGATCCCGGTCGCATTCATCAGGTTGCCGGCAAAAATGAAGAACGGCACGGCGAGCAGCGGAAAGCTCTGCGTCGCCGTCACCATCTTCTGAACGGCCACCGTCGGCGGCATCGTGCCGGTGACGACGAAGACGGGAATTGAAGCCAGCGCCAGCGCGAACGCGATTGGCATTCCCAGAATCAGAAACAGGGCGAACAGCCCGGCAATCGTCAACAGCATCAGACTTCGTCCCAGTTCCTGATCCGCTGGAAGAGTTGGACCAGCAGGGTCCGTATCAACAGCCCGAAGCCGACCACCATCGAGCCGTGGTAGTAGGACCCGGGCAATTGCAGCGCGCCGTCGAGGCGCGAATGAATGAGGATGGTGTTGTTCCAGGCATAGTAGAACAACATCGCCAGCAGCCCGATCATCACCAGGATGTTCGCGATTTCCGTCGCCTTGCGGATGGACGACGGAACATTGTCGAGCATGATCTGCATGCCGAAATGCCTGTTCGTCTGCATGCCGAGATCGGCGGCGATGACGACGAGCCATACGAACAGCAATTGCGCCACCTCGACCGACCAGATGATCGGCATTCCCATGCCGCGGGTGACCGCGGCGATCCCCACCAGGATCACCACGGCGCCGAGCAGAAGACCCGCACAGGCATACTCGATGCGTTGGAGCATTGGTTTTCTCTCATGGGCATCCGGATTTCGGATTGCCCGTGCGGGTCGTTGCGGCTTATCGGCCAAGCACGCGGTTGACGATCTCTGCTTCCTTGTCGAGCTTGAGCTTGCCGTAGACGGGCTTCACCGCCGCCTTAAACGGGGCAAGATCGACGGTACGGATTTTCACGCCCGAGGCTGCGACTTTCTCCATCGCCGTCTTGCCGAGCTTGATCGTCAGGTCGGATGCATAGCGCCCGTTCTCGACCGCGAGGTCGCGGACGATCTTCTGGTTCTCGGGCGAGATCTGATCCCAGGCCTTGGCGCTGACCACGAGCGCGGTCACCAACTGGATATGGCCGGTCTCGGTGACGTCCTTGATGACCTCATGAAGCTTGGCGCCCAGGATCGCGGTGGGCTGCGCTTCGGCGCCATCGATCGTCTTCAGCTGCAGCGCGGAGTAGACTTCGCCCCAGGCGATCGGCGTCGGCTCGGCGCCCATGGCACGGATCGTCTCGATCCAGACCGGCGCGCCGATGGTGCGCATGCGCACGCCTGAAAGATCGGCCGGCGCGGACACCGGCTTCTGTGTGAGCAGATGGCGCGGGCCCTGGTACCAGTTCGATGCCAGCATCACGAGGCCGGACTTCTTTTTCAGTTCCTCGCCCCAGCCGAGATACTCCTTGGAGAGCGCGAACTTGTCGGCCTGTTCGTAGGTGTCGAACAGGAACGGCGCCGACATGATGGCGAGTGACGGCACGAAGCTGGACAGCCGCGCGACGTCGGTCACGGTGCCGACACTGGCGCCGGCCCGCGCCTGATCGATCATTTCGGTGGTGTCGCCGAGTTGCGAGTTGTGAAAGACCTCGACCTTCACCTCGCCCTTGGTCGCCTTGGCGACATCGGCCTTGAACTTGTCCAGGCCCTGGCCCATCGGATCGTCCGGCGCCAGCACGGTGCCGATCCGCAGGACCGTAGCCGCCGTCGACGGCAGTGGTGCCGCGAGCAGCCCGGCTAGCGCAACGCAGAGTCCAAGTCCCTTGATGCTGAGATTCACTGGTTTCCTCCCCCATGCTGTCGCCGCAGGTTCGCGGCAACTAATATATTAGTTATTCTGAAATACTAATTACGATAAAGCCGGCAAGTCAACTACGCTGAAGCCGGCTTAGGATCGCCGCCGTAACGCGGCGACCGCCGGCACTGCACGGCGTAAAATTCAGAGCGAGCAATGAGTTACGCGGGCATTCGGGCCCTGCCCGGGCGCACGAAAACACCGAAAGGCCGACATAGTTTATCAGGTCTTAACCTCGGCCCTTCTATTGTGCTTCACGTTTGGCCGCGGGGTCCCCGCGCGATCCCGACTGCCGGAAACCGGCAATTGGTGTGATCGCGCCAACCCTCCCCGGCAATGTGTCGTTGATGTCCATGCAGTCCGCCCAGCGCGAAAATTCCAACTCCGCCGCGGCGGCCGCCGAAAACAGCCGCTCGCCTTTCGTGCGGCTGACCGATCTGATCGCCGGCATTACGCCCGGCAAACCGGTTATCAACCTGTCGGTCGGCGAACCGCAGCACGCCGTGCCGGATTTTGTCGGCCCCGTGCTGGCGCAGCACATTGCCGAATTCGGCAAATATCCCGCCAACAAAGGCACCGATCCGTTCCGCCAGGCGGTCGCACAATGGCTCGGCCGCCGTTACACCCTCGACAAACCGGTCGATCCGGAACGCGAAGTGCTGGTGCTGAACGGCACGCGCGAAGGCCTGTTCCTCGCCGCCATCGCGGCCAAGCGCTATGTCAAAAATCGCCTGGGGCCGCCGGCGATGCTGATCCCCAACCCGTTCTACGCAGCCTATGCCGCCGGCGCGGCGGCGGCCGAATGCGAACCGGTTTATCTGCCGTGTCGCCGCAACACCGGCTTCCTGCCCGATCTCGACGCACTCGATCCGGCACTGCTCAAGCGCACCGTCGCCTTCTACTTCGCTTCGCCGGCCAATCCGCAGGGCGCCGTCGCCGACCGCGCCTATCTCGACAAGCTCGTCGCGCTGTCGCGCCGCTACGGTTTCATCATTTTCGCCGACGAGTGCTATTGCGAGATCTACAGCAAGGACAAGCCCGCCGGCATGCTCGAAGCGGCCGGCGCGGGCTTTGCCAACACCATCGTCTTTCATTCGCTGTCGAAGCGGTCGAACCTGCCCGGCCTGCGCATGGGCTTCGTCGCCGGCGATGCGAATTTCCTCGCGGCCTTTCTTGAATTACGCAACGTCGCCGCGCCGCAGGTGCCGGTACCGCTGCAGCACGTCGCCGTCGCCGCCTATAACGACGAAGCGCACGTGATCAAGAATCGCGAGCTCTACAACGCCAAGTTCGACCTTGCCGACCAGATTATCGGCGATCGCTACGGCTACAAGCGTCCGGCCGGTGGTTTTTTCCTCTGGCTCGACGTGTCGAAGCAGGGCGGCAGCGAAATCGTAACCAGGCGCCTGTGGGCGGAGGCCGGCGTGCGCGTGGTGCCCGGCAAATATCTGGCGCGCGAACAGGCCGACGGTTCCAATCCCGGCGCCGACTACATCCGCATCGCCATGGTGCAGGATGCCGAAGCCACCGCCGAGGCACTGCATCGGATTGTGGAAGTTCTGGGCTGACAATGAATTATTCACCGGCGCTGGCTCAAAAAGGTGATGTGAAGAGGCATTAGGAGACGAATGGCAGCCACCGACCGCAATATCGATGTCGTCGCATTTGTCGCGGATCATTTCCGCGACATCCTGCGTCGCCGTCTGAGCGAGCTGGCGGGGCTGGCGCTGCTCTCCTGCGCACTGCTTGGTGCCATCGCGCTTGCCACCTGGTCGGTGCAGGATCCCTCGCTCAGCCACGCCACGCAGAAGCCGATCAACAATCTGCTCGGCCTGCCCGGCGCCATCTTCGCCGACCTGGCCATGCAGCTGCTCGGCCTCGCCAGTGTCCTGCTGTTGCTGCCGGAAGCGATCCTCGGCTGGCGACTGTTGTCGCACAAGCCGATCGGCGAAGGCTGGCGCACTCTGGTCTGGATTCTCGCAGCGTTTCTGGCCGCCGGCTTTGCCTCGACGCTGCCGCGCATCGGCACCTGGCCGCTGCCGACCGGCCTCGGTGGCGCCTGCGGCGATGCCGTGCTCATCCTCCCGGCGCTGATCCTCGGTTCGGCCTTCAAGGGCATCGGCCTGATCATTGTCGCCGTCGTTCTGGCGCTGATGGCGGTTTTCGCCACCGCGGTCGCGGCCGGCGCTTTCTTCAAGCGGCGCGATGAGCTCGCCGAAGCCGCCGAAGGCGACGACGACGACGACGACGAGAACGCCGAAGACGCCGAAGACACCGACCGCGGCTCGCCCTTCCTCGGCATGATCGTCCATGCGCTGCTCAGCTGGAAGGCGCGCTTCGGCCTGTGGCTGCGCGGCCGCCTGGAGCGCAGGGCCGAGCCGAAGCCCGTCGCCGCCAAGGGCTCGCGTCAGGAGCCGCGCTTCGATGCGCTCGGCCGCGTCGCCGCGCCGAGCACCGCGCCGGCGATGGACGACGAGGAAGAGTACGAGGACGAAGAGGAGGAGGAAGAAGAAGCTCCGGCCAGGGTCAAGCGCAGCACCGCGCCGGCCAAGAAGAAAGGCGGCCGCTTCCAGCTTCCCTCGCTCAACCTGTTGTCGGCGCAAAAGCCCGGCGAGCGCACCGCGATGCCCAAGGACGTCATCGACGCCGCCGCGCAGCAGCTGGAAAGCGTGCTCGGCGATTTCGGCGTGCGCGGCGAGATCGTCAATGCGCGGCCGGGCCCGGTCGTCACCTTGTACGAACTCGAGCCCGCGCCCGGCATCAAGTCGTCCCGCGTCATCGGCCTTGCCGACGATATTGCCCGCTCGATGAGCGCGGTGTCGGCGCGTGTTGCCGTGGTCGCCGGCCGCAACGCCATCGGCATCGAGCTGCCGAACCCGGTGCGCGAAAAGGTCTACTTCCGCGAACTACTCTCGACCAAGGACTACAACGAATCCTCGGCCAAGCTGCCGCTGTGCCTCGGCAAGACCATCGGCGGCGAAAGCGTCATCGTCGATCTCGCCCGCATGCCGCATCTGCTCATCGCCGGCACCACCGGCTCGGGCAAGTCGGTCGCCATCAACACCATGATCCTGTCGCTGCTGTACCGGCTGACGCCGGACCAGTGCCGCCTGATCATGGTCGATCCCAAGATGCTCGAACTGTCCGTCTATGACGGCATCCCGCATCTGCTCACGCCCGTCGTCACCGATCCGAAGAAAGCGGTGGTCGCGCTCAAATGGGCGGTGCGCGAGATGGAAGGCCGCTACAAGAACATGGCCAAGCTCGGTGTGCGCAACATCGACGGCTACAACCAGCGCGTCGCCGAAGCGAAAGCCAAGGGCGAGGTGCTGACGCGCACGGTGCAGACCGGCTACGACAAGGAAACCGGTCAGGCGATCTACGAGAAGGAAGAGCTGGCGCTCGAGCCGCTGCCCTTCATCGTCGTCATCGTCGACGAAATGGCCGACCTGATGATGGTCGCCGGCAAGGACATCGAAGGCGCCATCCAGCGTCTGGCGCAGATGGCGCGCGCCGCCGGCATCCATGTCGTGCTCGCCACGCAGCGCCCGTCGGTGGACGTCATCACCGGCACCATCAAGGCGAACTTCCCGACCCGCATCTCCTTCCAGGTCACCTCGAAGATCGACTCGCGCACCATCCTCGGCGAGCAGGGCGCCGAACAACTGCTCGGCCAGGGCGACATGCTCTATATGGCCGGCGGCGGCCGCATCAGCCGTGTCCACGGACCTTTCGTTTCCGACGCCGAAGTCGAAAAGATCGTGAACCATCTCAAGACCCAGGGCGCGCCGGAATATCTGGAAGAAGTCACCGCCTCCGACGAGCTGGAGGAAGGCGAGGACGGCGCCGTGTTCGACAACACCAGCATGGGCGCGGACGGCGGCGGCGATCTTTATTCCCAAGCTGTCGCCGTGGTGAAACGCGACCGCAAGGCCTCGACCTCCTACATCCAACGGCGCCTGCAGATCGGCTACAACCGCGCCGCTTCGCTGATGGAACGCATGGAAAACGAAGGCATTATCGGCCAGGCCAATCACGCCGGAAAACGCGAAATCCTTATTCCCGAGGACCCGAACAGCGACCGCTACTAATTTTCGGGCGCTGGATTTTGGGCCTTGGCTGCTGCGATTTTGCCCGAATCACCGCATGATCCGGATGTTCCGGGTCGTGAAATAGCCACAGCCGCTTCCTATCTTTTCCTGTCAGGAGCGGCGGATCGACAGGCGCGAGGCGCGGAGAATTTGATGTTGCGAGTTGCGGCGACCATCACCACGGCGGCCATGTTGTTGGCCGCGCCGGCTTTGGCGCAATCGGTGCCGACGCCGAAGCCCCGGCCGAATGCGGCCGCTCCCGCGCCCAAGGATGCGATCAAGACAACCGCCAAGTCCGCGGCCAACGTCAACGACATAACCGCATCGATCATCAAGCAGAAGAACATTCCGCGCGAGGCGCTGGTTGTCCGCGCCCAGGCGCCGAACCCGTCGAGCAATCCCTTCGCCGGCCTGCTCGGCAAGACGCCGACCTCCACCGCGCAGCTCACGCCCGAACAGCGCAGCATCATCGACCGGATCAACAATTACCTGTCCAGCACGCCGCGCCTCACCGGCCGCTTCGTGCAGGTCGGCCCCGACGGCCGCCGCGCCGAAGGCGAGTTCTACCTGTCCAAACCCGGCCGCGTGCGCTTCGAATATGACGATCCGAGCCCGATCGAGCTGATCGCCGACGGCGACTCGGTCGTCATCCGCGACCGCAAGCTGGCGACGCAGGATGTCTATCCGCTGTCGCAGACGCCGCTGCGCTTCCTGCTCGCCAACCGCGTTGATCTGATGCGCGACGCCAACCTGACCGCGGTCTATGCCGACGACACCTTCATCACCGCGGTGGTCGAGGAAAAGAACGGCGTGGTCGGCACCAGCCGGCTGATGATCATGTTCGACGCCAAGGACATGCAGCTCAAGCAATGGACCGTTACCGACCCGCAGGGCTACGACACCACCGTTGCGGTCTATAACCTCGACACCACCAAGACACCGGACCCGAGCCTGTTCAAGGTCGATTACACAAGGTATCGGTAGGGCGCTTTACCGCGATTTTCCGTTGTCATGGCCGGGCCGCCCGAAGGGCGAGACCCGGCCATCTCGCTTAGGGACGCACTGTACCCGCCTAAGCGGGATCACCGGGTCAAGCCGGTGATGACAGATGGTGTGTGGCGACCGGCAGGGGACAAAGCCCGTCCCGACATGGCAATCACGGCGCACCGCCCCTAAATTACCGGCGCCATGCCCCTCAAAGTCACCACCTGGAATATCAATTCCGTCCGCCTGCGCATCGACCTCGTCGCCAAATTCCTGAAAAGCGCGCGTCCCGACGTGCTGTGCCTGCAGGAAACCAAGTGTCCCGACGACGTCTTCCCGCTCAAGCGCTTCCACAAGCTCGGTTATGAATACACCGCGCTGAGCGGGCAGAAGGGCTATCACGGCGTCGCCATCGTCTCGCGCGTGCCGTTCGAAAGCTTCGCCATCGAGAACTTCTGCGGCAAGACCGACTGCCGGCACATCTCGGTCGTGCTCGGCGAGCGCGCCGGTTTCAAGGACCCGCTGACGGTGCATAATTTCTACGTACCGGCCGGCGGCGACGAGCCGGACCCCGAGGTCAACGTCAAGTTCAGACACAAGCTCGACTTCCTCGACGAAATGACGGTGCTGCCGTCGCTGCGCCCGGCAACTGGCCAGCGGGCCATTCTCGTTGGCGATCTCAACGTCGCGCCGCTCGAGCACGACGTGTGGAGCCACAAACAGATGTTGAAGGTGGTGTCGCACACGCCGATCGAATGCGAGAAGCTCACCGCCGCGCAGAAGGCCGGCGGCTGGATCGATTCCATGCGCGTGCTCACGCCGGAGCCGGAGAAGATCTTCACCTGGTGGAGCTACCGCGCAATGGACAACTGGCTGACATCCAACCGCGGCCGCCGTCTCGATCACGTCTGGACCTCCGACGCGCTCGCCGGCCAGGTGTCGAAGATCAAGATCGCCAAGGATTTCCGCGGTTACGAGAAGCCCTCGGATCATGTGCCGGTGACGGCGACGGTGGAGATATAGCCACATCGTCGTCCCCGCGAAGGCGGGGACCCATAGCCCCTGCGCTCTCGATGGCGCGGTGGCTATGGGTCCCGGGTCTTCCTCGCTGACGCTCGGTCGCCCGGGACGACAGAGAACTACTTCTCCATCCTCTTCTTCACCGCGTTCAATTCACCCTGCCAACCCTCCAGGCGCTTGGCGAACAGATCGCGCAGCGCCACGGCGGCAGCCGGATAACCTTCGAGCATCTTGCGGAACAGATTGCGCGTGATGCGCACCACCGTCACCGGTTCGCGCGCCACCGCCGTGAAGTGCCAGACCATGTCGGTCAGCATTGCCAGTTCGCCAATCAAAGTGCCGGGGCCGACGACGCGATCCTTGCCCTCGGCGTAAGTGCCGGATTCGAGCGACAGCGTGCCCTCGAGCACGATGTAGCCACCATCGGCGAGATCGCCGGCATAGAACAGCACCGAGCCCATCTGGAACGAGCGCGTCTCGGCGCCGATGGCGAGAATGCGCACGGCCTCCTTGTCGAGCGCCGCGAACAGCGGCACCTGACGAAAGAAGGCTATGTCGTCATCGAGGGACATGAAATCTCGTCATTCCGGGACGCGAATGAAATGAGCGGGCCCGGAATCCATACGCCGCAGCGCTGGGGTTATGGATTCCGGGCTCGAATGCATTCGGCCTGCGGCCTCACGCATTCGCCCCGGAATGACACCCGGGAAATTTCTCACGGCACCAGCTTGTAGCCGCCGGCTTCGGTCACCAGGATCGCCGGCGTCGCGGCATCCTTCTCGACCTTCTGCCGCAGACGATAGATGTGCGTTTCCAGCGTATGCGTGGTGACGCCGGAATTGTAGCCCCACACTTCCTGCAAGAGCGTCTCGCGCGACACCGGCTTCTGTCCGGCGCGATAGAGGTAGCGCAGGATCGCGGTTTCCTTTTCGGTCAACCGGACCTTGCTGCCCTTCGGGTTGAGCAACAGCTTCGAGCTCGGCCGGAATGAATATGGCCCGATGGTGAACACCGCGTCCTCGCTCGCCTCATGCTGGCGCAGTTGCGCGCGGATGCGCGCCAGCAGCACGGCGAAGCGGAACGGCTTCACTACATAGTCGTTGGCGCCGGATTCGAGGCCGAGGATGGTATCGCTGTCCGTATCGTGGCCAGTCAGCATGATGATCGGCGCCTTGAAACCGCCCTTGCGCAGGATGCGCACCGCCTCGCGGCCGTCGATGTCGGGCAGGCCTACATCCATCAGCACCAGGTCGACCTGCTCGTTCTTGGCGGTCTGCACGCCCTTGGTACCGTTCTCGGCGGTGACGGTGTCGAACTCGTCATGCAGCGCCAGCTGCTCGACCAGCGCTTCCCGCAGCTCGGCATCGTCATCGACAATCAGAACGGTCCGCTTGCTGGCCATAGCTTGGCAGTCTCCTCACGGGTCACGAACGTCATCTTATCGGCGCAGGAAGGAATAGGAAATTCCTGGGGCCTTATCCATCCCGTACCGAAAAAGGCAAGTCGAAACTGGCATTTAGGTTCGAATCGCGGTTACGCTACCGCTAGAATGATCACCCGCACGCTCTCCACGCTTCGCGTCCGCCGCCGCCCGGGCAACCCCCGGCAGGGCTGGCTGACCGCCGGCTCCATCGTTCTGCCGGTCGCCATCGGCCGTGGCGGCATCAAGGCCAACAAGCGCGAGGGCGACGGCGGCACGCCGCGCGGAACGTTCCGGCTGAAGCGGCTGTGGTGGCGCGGCGAGCGCCATATTCGGCCGCCGACCTTGCTGCCGTCCCGCCGCATCAAGACCGATGACGGCTGGTGCGAGGACCCGGCGTCCCGGCACTACAACCAGCCGATCAAGGTGCCGCCCGGCTCCAGCGCCGACCGCCTGGCACGGGCCGACCACCTCTACGACTTCATTATCGAGCTCGACCACAACACCCGGCCGCGTATCGCCGGCCGCGGCAGCGCTGTTTTCATTCACGCCGCGCGACCGCAATTCGCGCCCACCGCCGGCTGCGTCGCACTCGACATTCACGCTTTACGCAAGCTCGTCGGCCGCCTCGGACCGCGCACCCGCATCGTGGTCGACTAACGATAAGACCTGACCACCGGTCGCTACGATTCCTTAAGCATGGCGCGCGGCCGCCCCGCAGCCTTTATCCATTTTAACGGTCATCCAAGCGGGGCCTGTTATTTGTGGGTCGAGCGGACGTTCCGCGTCCCACAAAGCAGGCACGCCTCGAGGGCGGATATGGATACGATTCAACCCACCGCCATTTCATCGTCATCGCAGCCACTGGGCCGCGTCATCGCCGTCAACGGCGCGCAGGCTAGCGTCGACATCAACGGCCGCCCGCTTGGTACAGAAACGCCGACGGTCGGCAAGTTCATGGCGCTGACGACGGCGAAGGCACTGATCGTCGCGCTGATCACCGACGTCAGGGAAGAGCCGGTTGCCGGCGCCAGCGGCAGCGCCGCCTACCGCAAGATCGCGCATCTCGACCTGATCGGCGAAATCAAGACCATCGACGGCAGTCAGCGCTTCCAGCGCGGCGTCGCCGAATATCCCAACATCGGCGATAACGCCGCCATGCTCGGCGAACGCGAACTGCGCTTCGTCTATGGCGCCGCCGATGGCAACCACGCCAATATCGGCGACCTGCAGCAGAACGCGAAGATCGGCGTCCACATCGACATCGACAGCCTGGTCAGCCGCCACTTCGCCATTCTCGGCACCACCGGCGTCGGCAAGTCGAGCGGCGTTGCCATCATCCTGCAGAAGATACTCGAGACGCGCCCGAACCTGCGCATCTTCCTGGTCGACCCTCACAACGAATACGGCCGCTGCTTCGGCGACAAGGCCAACGTGCTCAACCCGCGCAACCTGCGCCTGCCATTCTGGCTGTTCAATTTCGAGGAGACGATCGACGCCTTCTTCGGCGGCCGTCCGGGCGTCGACGAGGAAATCGAGATTCTCGCCGAGGTCATCCCGCTCGCCAAGAGCGCCTATCTGCAATTGCGCAATGGCGGCGGCGCCGCCAACAACGGCCTGCTGACCAAGAAGAAAGAAACGCGCGACTTCGGCTTCACCGCCGACACGCCGGTGCCTTATCGCATCGAGGACCTCATCGGTCTGCTCGACGAGCGCATGGGCAAGCTGGAGAACCGCTCGCGCGCCACCGTCTATCACCGCCTGATCGGCCGCATCCAGACCTTCCGCAATCATCCGCGCTATGCCTTCATGTTCGAAAACGCGAACATCGGCGGCGACACCATGGCGGAAATCCTCGGCTCGCTGTTCCGCCTGCCGCCGAACGGCAAGCCGATGACGGTGATGCAGCTCGCCGGCTTCCCGGCCGAGGTCGTCGATTCGGTCGTGTCGGTGCTGTGCCGCATGGCCTTCGACTTCGGCCTGTGGAGCGACGGCGTCGCGCCTCTGCTGTTCGTCTGCGAGGAGGCGCATCGCTACGCGCCGGCCGACAGGAAGATCGGCTTCGGCCCGACCAAGCGCGCGCTGTCGCGCATCGCCAAGGAAGGCCGCAAATACGGCGTATTTCTCGGCCTCGTCACCCAGCGTCCGGCGGAAATCGACGCCACCATCATCTCGCAGTGCTCGACCTTGTTCGTCATGCGACTGGCCAGCGAAGGCGATCAGAAGCTGATCCGCTCGGCGGTGTCGGACGCCGCCGCCAGCCTGCTCGATTTCATTCCCTCGCTCGGCACCCGCGAAGTCTTCGCCTTCGGCGCCGGCGTGGCGCTGCA
>Ga0180223_1001887_pt1 | contig 14268 bp, 9 predicted proteins | sample eDN5th30CKraftOP_FD_151337 | JGI IMG/M metagenome (GOLD analysis project Ga0180223, IMG submission 151337) | Enriched Organic Plus compost microbial communities from Emeryville, California, USA - eDNA 5th pass 30_C Kraft OP (version 2) (version 2) ...
CCGACACCGAAAATATCCGCGGCATCAGCGCGATGGGGATGCAGGCACTCAGTCTTTACTACCAGACCGAGGAGTCCAAGGAAGGCGTGCGCGCCTTTACCGAGAAGCGCAAGCCGGAGTTTCGCAAACACGTGACATAGCGTCGGCAAGAAGGACCAAAACGAAGAATAAAAAAGACTTGGGTGGAAGCAGAGGGCAGGAGTGTTGACGTGGTGACAATGTTGCTCTCCGACGAGCAACGCGCGTTCCGTGATGTGGCGCAGCGTTTCGCGCGTGAGAAGCTTGCGCCGCATTATCAGGCGCGCGAGCGCGAGGCCGTCATTGATCGCGCGCTCATGCGCGAAATGGGATCACTCGGCCTGATCGCGCCCGATCTGCCCGAGGAGCATGGCGGCATCGGCGCCCCGAGCGAAACGACCGGCGTCATCATCGAGGCGCTTGCCTATGGCGACTTCAATGTCGCCTACGTGCAACTGCTCGGCTCGCTGTGCGGCCAGGTGCTGGCGCGGCACGGCTCGCCCGACCTTGCGGCCGAATGGTTGCCGCGGATCGTGGCGGGCGAAAGCCTGCTCGCACTGGCGCTGACCGAGCCCCGCGGCGGCTCGGACGCCGGCAGTCTCATGCTGTCGGCGCGTCGGACCGACAACGGCTATGTGCTCAACGGTGAGAAATCGTCCATCAGTGCTGCCGACCAGGCCGATGCCGCCCTGGTGTTCGCCCGCACCGGGCGCGCTGAAGACGGACCCCGCGGCGTTTCGGCGTTCCTGGTGCCGATGGACGCGCCAGGCGTGCGCCGGAGTCGCTTCGACGATCTCGGCAGCAAGATCGTCGGCCGCGGCTCGATCTTCTTCGACGATGTCGAAATTCCGACGAGCTATCGGCTGGCGGGCGAGGGCGCCGGATTCGTGCAGGTCATGCAAGGCTTCGATTTCAGCCGTGCGCTGATCGGACTGCAATGCATCGCCGCAGCGCAGGCCTCGCTCGATGAATCGTGGGCCTATGCCTGCGAGCGCACGAGTTTCGGCGTGCCGCTTTCGCAGCATCAGGGCGTCACGTTTCCGTTAGCGGAGTTCGAGACCATGGCCGCCGCCGTGCGCCAGCTCTGCTATCACACGCTGCGCCTGCGCGATGCCGATCTGCCGCATACGGCCGAAGCCGCGATGTGCAAGTGGCTGGGGCCGAAGACGGCGGTCGACATCATCCACCAGTGCCTGCTCACGCACGGTCACTATGGCTGGTCGCTCGACCTGCCGCACCAGCAGCGGCTGCGCGACGTCATGGGCCTGGAAATCGGCGACGGCACGGCGCAGATCATGAAACTGATCATCGCGCGCGAGCGCACCAAGCCATTCGGCCGGCAGGCGGGCCGAACGAGGGAGGCCGCGCCGTGACCGCACCTGCCGCGCAGAAGACGGAGGACAAGCTGCTGGAGGCAAGCGGCATCACGCTGTCCTTCGGCGGCGTGAATGCGCTGCGCGGCGTCGATCTGATCGTGCGCCGGGGCGATCTGCTTTCCATCATTGGCCCCAACGGCGCCGGCAAGACCTCATTTCTCAATTGCATATCAGGCCGCTACCGGCCGACCGGAGGCAGCATCGCCTTCGAAGGCCAGTCGATCGATCGTCGTCCGACATCGGCCCGCGCCGGCCTCGGCATTGCTCGCACCTTCCAGAATCTTGCGCTGTTCGCGCATATGAGCGTGCTCGACAACATCATGGTCGGCCGCCATCACCTGCTGAAGAGCGGTTTCCTGCGCGGTGGCCTCTATTGGCTGGGCGGCGCCCAACGCGAAGAGCTGACGCACCGGCGGCGCGTCGAGGAGATCATCGAGCTCCTGGAAATCGAGCAGATCCGTCACGCGATCGCCGGCACCTTGTCCTACGGCATGCGCAAGCGTGTCGAGCTGGCGCGCGCGCTCGCGGTCGAGCCGAAGCTCCTGCTGCTCGACGAGCCCATGGCGGGCATGAATCTCGAAGAAAAAGACGACATGGCCCGCTACATCGTCGAGATCAATCGCGAGTGGGGCGTGACCGTCATCATGATCGAGCACGACATGGGTGTGGTCATGGACCTGTCCGACCGCGTCGCCGTGCTCAACTACGGTGAAAAGATTGCCGATGACGTCCCGGAGCGCGTCTCGGCCGATCCGCATGTACGCGCCGCTTATCTGGGCGAAGACGATGCCGCGGCATGATCTCCCGCCCGTTCCCTTCGGGGGACATTTGCCGGACGAACTGGCGACCTGCCCGCGTCTGATACGGCACCATGGCCGGATGCACGCTAACGAGTCGGCGTTGCGCGAGAAAGCGTTCGGCATCTGGCAGGAAATGACCTGGGGTCAGGCGCTCGACCGCACACGCTCGATCGCACTCGGCTTGCGCGAGCTTGGCGTCGGTGAAGGCGATGTCGTCGCTTTCGCCGGCCAGAACCGGCCCGACCTCTTGTTCACCGAGATCGCCAGCCATGCTGTCGGCGCGCTCAGCCTCGGCATCTACAAGGATTCGCTGCGCGACGAGATGGGCTATCTTGTCGATCACGCCGGCGTATGCGTCATGGTCGTCGAGGATGAGGAGCAGGTCGACAAGCTTCTGGATCTCGGCGATGCCATCCCCACGCTCAGGCGCATCGTCTATTGCGACCCGCGCGGCATGCTCAAGCATGACGATTCGCGGCTGATGGCGATGGCCGACCTGGTCGCCAGCGGCAACGCCGCGCACGATCGCGAACCGCAATTGTTCGATGCGCTGGTCGATGCGACGCGGCCGGACGCGCCGGCAATCCTGTGCACGACGTCCGGCACGACCTCGCATCCCAAGATCGCCGTGCTCAAGAGCGGGCCGTTCCTGCGTCACGGCATGAGCTTTCTCGAGGTCGATCCAAAAGGTCCCGAGGACGATTACGTCTCGGTGCTGCCGCTGCCGTGGATCGGCGAGCAGGTCAACGCGGTCGCGCATTTTCTCCTGGCGCGCATCAGGCTGAACTTCGTTGAGGACGAGGAAACCACCAACAACGACATGCGCGAGATCGGTCCGAGTTGCGTATTGCTGGCGCCGCGGGTCTGGGAGGCGATGGCCGCCGACATCAAGGCGAAGATGATCGAGTCGACGCCGCTCAAGCGCTTCCTCTACGACCAGGCGTTCCGGCTTGCCGAACGCGCGCTCAATGACGGCCAGCGTTCGGTGATCGCCGATCTCCTGCTCGGTCGCGCGCTGCGCGATCGCCTGGGGCTGTCCTACATGCGCTCGGCTGCGACGGGCGGCGCGCCGCTTGGGCCCGACGTCTTCCGCTTTTTTCGCGCCATCGGGGTGCCGCTGCGCCAGGTTTACGGACAGACCGAGATGGTCGGCGTCTATTGCGCGCACCGCTTCGACGACGTCGATTTCGACACCGTCGGCATGCCCTTCCGCGACGTCGAGATCAGGATCGACCAGCCGGACCGCAACGGCCTGGGCGAGGTGGTGGTGCGTCATCCTGGCATGTTCGCCGGCTATTATCGCAATGAGGAAGCGACCAAGGCCGACCTGCGCGACGGCTGGATGTATACCGGCGACGCCGGCTATCTCAACGCGCGCGGCCACCTGATCGTGCTCGACCGCATGCGCGATCTGGCCAAGCTCTCCAACGGCGATCGCTTCGCTCCGCAATACCTGGAGAACCGCCTCAAGTTCTCGCCCTACGTCGGCGAATGTGTCGTGCTCGGCCAGGACCGCGATTGGGTCACCGCCATGATCTGCATCCGCTACAGCATCGTGTCGAAGTGGGCGGAGGCGCGCCGCATCTCCTTCACCACTTACTCGGACCTGAGCGCGCGGCCGGAAGTGCGCGAGCTGATCCGCAAGGAAGTGGCCGCCATCAACGACGTGCTGCCGGAAAGCCAACGCATCGGCCGATTCCTGCTGCTCTACAAGGAACTCGACGCCGACGACGGCGAACTGACCCGCACCCGCAAACTCCGGCGCGGCACCATCAACGAACGTTATGCCGACCTGATCGAGGCGCTCTACAGCGACCGGCGCAACGTCGATATCGACACTACCATCACCCTGCAGGATGGCCGCCGCCAGCGTATCCGCACCAATCTCGCAATCGAGACGCTGATCGAGCCCTCCGCTCGGACGCGGGGCAAGCGCACGCAGGCCGTGGCATGAGCATCCGTTTCGATCTTCTGGCGCTGTTTCTGGTCAATGGCCTCATCGTCGGCATCCTCTACGGCCTCGTCGCGATGTCCTTCGTGCTGATCTACAAGGCCTCGCGCGTCGTCAATTTTGCGCAAGGCGAGCTGCTGCTGATCGGCGCCTGGGTGTGCTGGGCGAGCGTCACCCAGTTCGGGCTGCCGTTCCCGTTCGCCTTCCTGGTGACGCTCGTGTTCACCGGCGTGCTCGGCCTGCTCATCCAGCTCGTCACGCTGCGTCCGCTCATCGGCGAGCCGTTGATCTCCATGATCATGGTCACCGTCGGCCTGTCGGTGTTCTTCCAGGCGATCCTGAAATGGATCTTCGGTGTGGCGCCGCAGTCGTTTCCGCCGATGCTGACAGCCCAGCGCGTCAACTTCCTCGGGCTCGAGGTCGAACTCGCTTATCTCGGCAGCGCCGCCTTCGCGCTCGTGTTGCTGGCCGGGTTTGCCTTCTTCTTCAAGTATTCCAAGCTGGGGCTCGGCATGCGTGCCACCGCCTTCAATCAGCAGGTGGCAAGTTCGCTGGGCGTCTCGGTGCGCCAGGTGTTCGCCGTGTCGTGGGCGATCTCCGCGATCGTCTCGGCCATGGCCGGTATTGTCATCGGCCTCGTGAACGGCGTCAGCGCCGGTCTTGCCGCCTTCGGCATCAAGGTGTTTCCGGCCGTCATCCTCGGCGGCCTCGATTCGATTCTCGGCGCCGTCGTGGGCGGCATCATCGTGGGGCTCCTGGAGAACGTCGCGGAGTTTCTCGACGGCCAGGTGCTGCACTGGGGCAACCTCTACACCATCGTTCCCTTCTACGTGCTCGTCATCATCCTGATGATCAGGCCCTACGGTCTGTTCGGCACGCGCGACATCGAGAGGCTGTGAGATGGCAAGTTTCTCGCAGCGTCCCTGCGGCGACTTCCGCGTCAGCTACGCGGCCGACACCACGATCTTCCCGACGCGGGCCTCGGCCTATGCCTGCGTAATCGGGGTGCTGGCGCTTGCCTGCGCGCCGCTGGTGTTCAACAGCTACATCCTCTCGCTGCTCATCTATATCGGCATCTACGGCATCGCCGCGCTTGGTCTCAATCTGCTGACCGGCTGCACGGGCCAGATTTCGCTCGGTCACGCCGCGTTCTTCGGGCTTGGCGCCTTCGCCTCCGCCTTCCTCAACAACAAGCTCGGCGTGCCGGTGCTGCTGGCGATGCCGTTGGCGGCCTTGTTGTCCACAGTGGTCGGTCTTGTCGTCGGCATTCCGGCCGCGCGTATCCGCGGGCTCTATCTGGCGATTGCCACGCTTGCCTCGCAATACATCCTCGAGGACTTCTTCGCGCGCGCTGAATGGTTCACCGGCGGAGCGGCCGGCGCCTTCGCTAAGCCCCCGGTGCTTTTCGGGCTAACCATCTCCGGCGAGCGCGCCTACTTCTACCTCGTGCTGGCCTGCCTGATCGCGGTCTATGTTTTCGCAGCCAATCTGCTGCGCACCCGCGACGGCCGCGCCTTCATTGCCATCCGCGATCACTATCTCAGCGCCGAGGTGATGGGAATCAATCTCACGCGCTACCGCATCCTCGCTTTTGCGGTGTCGACCTTTTATGCGGGGCTCGCCGGCGCGCTGCTCGCACACTATGTGAGCTTTGTCTCGTCGGAATCGATCAACATCCTGCTGTCGGTGCAATTCTTCGCGATGATCATCATCGGCGGCATGGGCTCGGTGATGGGCTCGCTGATGGGCGCCGCCTTCATGGTGCTGATGCCGGAAGGACTCGAGACGCTGGTGCTCATGCTCAAGTCCACGAGTTGGGGCAACGTTCCGCAGATCATGAACGGCATCGCTTTCGCCAAGGAGGCCGCGATCGGCCTGATGATCGTGCTGTTTCTGATCTTCGAGCCGGAAGGGCTCGTGCATCGTTGGCGCCTGATCAAGAGCTACTGGAAGCTTTATCCCTTCGCGCACTAGGTCGGCTGCGCGCACGAACGTTCGAATAATGCCGATCGAGGGAGGAATAACGATGAAGGCGAGATACGCGCTGTTGAGTGCCGTCGCGAGCTTGATGCTGGCGAGCGGACCGAGCTGGGCCCAGGAGATATTCATGGGCATCCTCGACGACACGACCGGACCCACCGCGCAACTCGGCGTCGAGTTCGCGGCGGCCAAGGGCGACGCGATCGACTGGATCAACGCGAACGGCGGCATCAACGGCAAGAAGATCACGCGGGACGCGGTCGACTACAGCTACAAGGCGCCGCAGGCGATCACGACCTACAAGCGCTGGATGTCCGGTTCGACCAAGCCGGTCATCATCTACGGGTACGGCACGGCCGATACCGAGGCGTTGAGCGGCTTCGTCAACGACGACAAGATCCCGTTCCTGTCGCACTCATTCTCGGCCAAGATCACCGATCCGACCGGAAAGAGCGGCAACGTTCCGAAGGCGACGCCGTACAACTTCTTCCACGGTCCGAGCTACTCGGATGGCTGCCGTGCGGTGGTCACCTGGGCGCGCGACGACTGGAAAAAGAAGGGCGGGGCCGGCAAGCCCAAGTTCGTGTTCATGGGCGACAACCACCCATTCCCGAACTCGCCGAAGGAAGCCTGTGTGCAGGCGGCGGGTGAACTCGGCTTCGAGGTGCTGCCGGCCATCCAGTACAGCTTGCGCCCCGGCGACTTCAAGGCCCAGTGCCTGACCTTGCGTGAATCGGGTGCGAACTACGCCTTCCTCGCCAATACCGGCGACGGCAACGTCGCGCTGCTGAAATCCTGTGCCACGGTGGACGTGAAGACCCGCTTCCTGACCAATATCTGGGGCTTCTCGGAGATCGTGATGAACGCGGTCGGCGATGCGGCCAATGGCGTGGTGATGCCGTTACACGTCAAGCCGTGGGGCACCAACGTGCCGGGCATGAAGACCGTCAGCGACATCGCCAAGGGCAAGCCGCGCAGCACTTACTACATCGCAGCGGTGTGTACCGTCTTCTACGCCAAGGAGGCGATGGAATGGGCCGACAAGAACGGCGGCATCACCTCCGAGAACATCCGCAAGGGCATGACCCAGAAAAAGGACTGGGTGCCGGCCGGGCTCGAAGGCATGTGCGCGCCCGCGACCTGGACCGCTGAGGACCATCGCAGTGTGGTCAATGTTGAGGTGGTCGAGGGCCGCATCAAGGACGGCAAGCCCGGTTGGAACTCGCTCGCCACCATCGACGTCGGTCGCGACGCCAAGTGGTGGGGCAAGTAAGCATTCGATGCCAAACGACGGCCGGGCGGCGCATGGCCGCCCGGCCGCTTCCCCCGAACCGGACGCATGTATGATGTCGGTTTCTGAGCCCATCCTCTCGGTCCGCAACATCGAGGTCGTCTACAACGACGTCGTGCTGGTGCTGCACGGCGTCAGCTTTGACGTGCCGGCCCGCGGGATCGTGGCGATGCTGGGCGCCAACGGCGCCGGCAAGTCGACGACCCTGAAAGCGATCTCCGGTCTCTTGAAGGGTGAGGATGGTGAAGTCACGCGCGGTGACATCGTGTTCGCCGGAGAATCCATTCGCGGCATGGAGCCCGACCGCATCGTCAAGCGCGGCATCTTCCAGGTGATGGAAGGCCGGCGCATTATCGAGGACATGACCGTCGTCGAGAACCTGCGCATGGGCGCCTACAGCCGGCCGGGCCGGGCGCCGCGCGAGGACATCGACATGGTGTTCGAGTATTTCCCGCGTCTGAAGGAGCGAAATACGCTCGCCGGCTATCTGTCGGGCGGCGAGCAGCAGATGCTGGCGATCGGCCGCGCCTTGATGGCGAAGCCGAAGCTCATTCTGCTGGATGAGCCGTCAATGGGGCTCGCGCCAAAGGTCGTGCAGGAGGTGTTCGCGATCATCAGCCAGATCAGTCGCGAGCAGAATATTCCGATCCTGCTGGTCGAGCAGAATTCGAAGCTTGCCCTGCAATACGCCGACTACGGCTACATCATGGAGGTCGGCAAGATCGTGCTCGAAGGCACCAGCGGCGAGCTGCGTGACAATCAGGATGTCAAGGAGTTCTATCTTGGTGTCGGCGACAACGACAAACGGCGCTCGTTCAAGAATTTGAAGACCTATAAGCGCCGTAAGCGTTGGCTCTGATTTGGGTCACCTCAACGCAGATGGCTCGACAAGTTACGACCCGGATTAGTCCCAGCTGAGCGCACCGCCATTCTGGTACTCGATGACCCGCGTCTCGAAGAAGTTCTTCTCCTTCTTCAGGTCCATCGCTTCCGACATCCATGGGAATGGGTTGTCAGCCTCGGCGAACACGGGGGCTAGGCCCAACTGGGCGCAGCGCCGGTTGGCGATGAAATGCATGTACTGCTCGCAGAGCGCCGCATTCAGACCGAGGAAGCCGCGCGGCATGGTGTCCTTCCCATAGGCGGCCTCCAGCTCTGCCGCGTCCGAGATCATGGCCCGCACCTCGTCCTGGAATGTTCTGGTCCAGAGGTGCGGGTTCTCGATCTTGATCTGGTTGATCACGTCGATGCCGAAATTCAGGTGGATCGACTCGTCGCGCAGGATGTACTGGTACTGTTCGGCGATACCGACCATCTTGTTGCGGCGGCCTAGCGACAGAATCTGCGCAAAGCCGGTGTAGAACCACATGCCTTCGAAGATGACGTAGAAGGCAACGAGGTCGCGCAGGAAGGCCTGATCGGCCTCGGCAGTGCCGGTCGTGAAGTCCGGGTCGTCGAGATTCTGGGTGTGCTTGAGCGCCCAGGCGGCCTTGTCGGTGATCGACGGAACCTCGCGATACATGTTGAACAACTCGCCCTCGTCGAGGCCGAGGCTTTCGACGATATATTGGAACGTGTGCGTGTGCACCGCTTCCTCGAAGGCCTGCCGCAGCAGGTACTGCCGGCATTCCGGGTTGGTCAGGTGGCGATAGATCGCCAGAACGATATTGTTGGCGACGAGGCTTTCTGAGGCGGCAAAGAAGCCGAGATTGCGCTTGATGGCGCGGCGTTCGTCTTCCGTCAGGCCGTCGCGCGACTTCCACAGCGCGATGTCGGCTTGCATCGATACTTCGGTCGGCATCCAGTGGTTGTTACAGCCGGAAAGATACTTCTCCCATGCCCATTTGTATTTAAGCGGCAGGAGTTGGTTGACGTCGGCGCGGCAGTTGATCATCCGCTTCTGATCGACCGAGACGCGGGCGCCGTTGCGGTCGATGGCGCCGAGGCCTGTCAGTTGGCCGGTGGCGTCGTTCGGCAGGCCGTTCGGCGGAGCGGGTGTGTTCGTGGCTTCGGACCAGTCGAGCATTGTTCTTGTTCCTTGGTTTGGTCTTACTGGCACGCTTCGCAGGTCGGATCGTCGATCCGGCACGCGGGCATGTCGGCGCTGATCGCAACCGCCGTAGCGACGGCGGATACCGCATTGAGCTTGCCGTCCGTGCCCTTGAGCGTCGATTTCTCGACATGCGTCGCAGAGCGCGAGCGCAGGTAATAGGTCGTCTTGAGCCCGCGCTGCCAGGCCAGGCGATAGAGCGCGTCCAGCTTCTTGCCGGAGGGATTGGCGATATAGAGGTTGAGCGACTGTGCCTGGTCGATCCACTTCTGCCGCCGTGCCGCGGCTTCGATCAGCCAGGACGAGTCGATCTCGAAGGCGGTGGCGTAGACCGCCTTGAGGTCGTCCGGAATGCGGCCGATCTGGCCGAGGCTGCCGTCGAAATATTTGAGATCCGACACCATCACCTCGTCCCACAGGCCGCGCGCCTTGAGGTCGCGCACCAGTGCCTCGTTCACGACCGTGAAGTCGCCCGACATGTTCGATTTGACATAGAGATTCTGGTAGCCGGGCTCGATGGACTGCGACACGCCGCAGATATTGGAGATCGTCGCCGTCGGCGCGATCGCCATGGTGTTGGAATTGCGCATGCCGACTTTCTTCACGCGCTCGCGCAATTCGTCCCATTGCAGCCGGGCCGAGCGGTCGAGATCGAGACCGCCGCGGGTATCGGCCAGCAACTGGATGGAATCGATCGGCAGGATGCCTTTGGACCACAGCGAGCCGTCGAAGCTCGGATAGCGGCCGCGCTCGCCGGCGAGATCGCAGGAGGCCGAAATGGCATGGAATGAGATCGCTTCCATGCTTTCGTCGGCAAAGGCGACGGCCGCATCCGAGGCGTAAGGCAGACGCAAAGCATGCAACGCATCCTGGAAGCCCATGATGCCGAGCCCGACCGGACGGTGGCGCAGGTTCGAGCGGCGCGCTTCCGGGATGGTGTAGAAATTGATGTCGATGACATTGTCGAGCATGCGCATCGCCGTCGTCACGGTGCGCGCCAGCTTGGCGTGGTCGAGGCCGTTCGGACCGACATGGGCGAGCAGGTTGATCGAGCCGAGATTGCAGACCGCGACTTCTTCAGCCGAGGTATTGAGGGTGATCTCGGTGCAGAGATTGGACGAATGCACCACGCCGGCATGATTTTGCGGTGAACGGATGTTGCAGGGGTCCTTGAAGGTGATCCACGGGTGCCCGGTCTCGAACAGCATGGTCAGAATGCGCCGCCATAGATCGGATGCCCGCACCTGCTTGAACACCTTCATCTCGCCGCGCGCGGCCTTGGTCTCATAGGTCTCGTAGGCGGTCTTGAAGGCCGGCCCGTAAAGGTCGTGCAGGTCGGGCGTCTCGTCCGGCGAGAACAGTGTCCAGCCGGCGTCCGTTGCGATACGCTCCATGAACAGGTCCGGCACCCAGTGCGCCGTGTTCATGTCATGGGTGCGGCGGCGGTCGTCGCCGGTGTTCTTGCGCAGGTCGAGGAATTCCTCGATGTCGACATGCCAGGTTTCGAGATAGGCGCAGACCGCGCCCTTGCGCTTGCCGCCCTGATTGACGGCGATGGCGGTGTCGTTGGCCACCTTGAGAAACGGCACCACGCCCTGGCTTTCGCCATTGGTGCCCTTGATGTGAGCGCCCAGTCCACGAACATTGGTCCAGTCATTGCCGAGGCCGCCGGAATATTTGGCGAGCAGGGCATTGTCCTTGATCGCCTTGAAGATGCCGTCGAGATCGTCGGCGACGGTGGTCAGGAAGCATGACGAGAGCTGCGGCCGCGTCGTGCCGGCGTTGAACAAAGTCGGCGTCGACGCCATGAAGGCGAAGGACGACAACAGATCGTAGAACTCGATGGCGCGCGCCTCGCGATCGATCTCGCGTAGCGCCAGACCCATCGCCACGCGCATGAAGAAGGCCTGCGGCAGTTCGAAGCGCGTGCCGCGCACATGCAGGAAATAGCGGTCGTAGAGCGTCTGGAAGCCGAGATAATCGAATTGCAGGTCGCGCTCCGGCTTCAGCGCCGCGGCCAGCCGCGCAATATCGAAGCGGCCGAGTTCCAGATCGAGCAATTCATTGGCGATGCCGGACTTGATATAGAGCCCGAAATAGTCCGCGTAGTGCTCGGTCATCTCCGCCTGCGTCGCTTCACGCGGATGGCCGGAGACGAAGGTCAGCGCTTCGCGGCGCAATTTGTCGAGCAGCAGCCGCGCGCTCACCTTGGAGTAGTCCGGCTCGGTCTCGATTAAGGTGCGGGCGGCGAGAATCGGCGCCAGCGCCAGTTCATCGAGCGAAATACCATCATAGAGATTGCGATGGGTTTCGGTGGCGATCGCCTCGACGGAAACGCCACCCAGTCCGGCGCAGGCTTCCGCAATCACGGCATCGAGACGCGCGGTGTCGAGCGCGATCAGGGAGCCGTCGTCAAGTTTGGTCCGCAGCGTCGGAATGGCAACGACAGTCGTCGAGGCCGGCTTGGCCTTGGCGCGCTCCTGCGCGCGCTCTTCGCGATAAAGCACATAAGCGCGCGCCACCTTGTGATGTTCGCCGCGCATCAGCGCCAGTTCGACCTGGTCCTGCACGTCCTCGATATGAAAGGTGCGGCCCGCATCGGCGCGTCGCGTCAGGCCGACAACGATCTGGGCCGTGAGCGCCTCGACAGTGTCATGCACGCGGCGCGAGGCCGCCGCGCTGTTGCCCTCGACGGCGAGGAACGCCTTGGTGAGCGCGACAGCGATCTTCGATGCGTCGAAAGTCGTGACCGCGCCATTGCGCCGGATGACCTGATAGCCGGGCTCTGCGGGGATGGAGGTTGCCGACGGGGCGGGAACGGGAACGCGCGGCGAATAGGCGGCATCGTGGGCGAGGGACATCGGCTCATTCCGTAATGTTGGAGCGGAGAGCCGAAGGTTCGCGCGCAGCATTCCCCGTTACGGAAAGCCGTTGGCGATCCACCGGGGCACCCCGCCCGAGGACGTACATCTGGTCACGGCAGGTCTCCTGGCTCGCGGGTCGTAGCGTTCGTCTGGCCTTCCCGAATCCGAAGGATTCAGTGGCTTTACTGTCGACGTCGGCTCGCCGCTTACAGTTGCGGGGGCAGCGCCGGCCTTGCCCTGGATGGGGCGCACCGGCTTCCCTCTTGGCCCTTGATCTTGCGATTCAAGGGACCGTGACAACTAAATTTAGTATCTCACTCGCGCGGCCTGTCAATGCGAGACCCGTAAAATTCTTCGCAGCGCTAGGCATCTGTTGATTGCGGGCTTTGACCGAGCGCTGCGTGGCCTCCTGCCAACGCAATTTCGTCAGCGCCAGCCGCTTAACCATCGCCATTAGCGTTAAGTCTGCTTGCCGATTTTCTAAAGGAATCAGGCTGCCAGTTCGTGAGGGCTACTATTTCAGCCCGCCTCAGCCACCGGTCCGTACCGCCGAATTGCTGCGAAAAGGCGTGCTGTCGCCTGGCGCCGCTGAGCTGCCGCAAAGCGCAGCCGCGAAGATTTAGAGCCTCATTTCTCCGGCAGGCCCGCCGCGACCATGGACTGGATTTGTCGGTCAGACGCTTCCTTGAAAGCCGGACTCGCGTTCTTCATCGGCGGCGCAACGTTGAGTGCCGTTGTGCCGGGCCGCAACTTCAGTCCTTGCTGCATGGCTGCCCGAGCTTCCTCGGTGCGTCCGAGTTGCTGGTAGGCCGCCGCGAGTAACATGTGCGTGCGCCCCGTGGCCGGCGTGATGGCAATCGAACGCTGCAGCCAGGGCAGGGCGGCCCCGGCGTCGCCGAGGACGAGCTGCGCCCATCCGGCACCGACCAACCAGGTCCAGCGCGACACCGGCGGGGTGTCGTAGCGATCGGCGAGCCGGAAGGTCGCGAGCGCATCCTCGAAGCGGCCGAGATGCAATTGGCCGAGCCCGACGAGAAAGTGGGCGAGGCCGTTCCATGGGTCGAAGCTCAGCGTCCTCGCGCAGGTCACGAGGCTTTCGGCGAAATGGTTGGTGGCGCTGAGGAAGCGGCAATAGGTTTCGAGAACGGCAATCGAATTGGGCTTCGCCCGCAAGGCGCGCTCAAGCGTCGCCGCGGCCTTCTCCTCGGCCGCGATCGCTTCGTCCGGCGTGTACCAGACCATCTGGATGCCGCGCATCTGCAGCGCCGCGAGCGCGACCGCGACATCGACATTGTCGGGATCATCGTTGAGCGCGTTCTGCAGCAGCATCTGCGCCATACCGAACCGTTCCCGTGTCGTCTGGTAGATCGAGGCGACCGCCTGCTCGATGACGACTTTGGTGGTGCTGCCGGCCGTCCTGCTCTTTTCCGCGGCGGCCGCTTCCAGCATTTCGTTCAGGCGGCGCGCCAGCGGATGGCCGACGCCGGCCGCGAGACGCGATTGCTGCACGTCGGTATCCAGGCCGTCGGTGGCGACCGATACGGTGGCGACCGATTGCACTTCGCCGGTGTTCGGTTTGATGATGCGCGCCCGCAAGGTCCAGGATTGCTCGCCGCGCTGCAATTCGCCTGTCACCTCATAGACTGGCGCCACCGTCGAGGTGGACGCCGGCATGGCGCCGGCCGCGTCCGCTCGCGGCGCGATCACGCTGATATTGGCGATCTTGGCGAAACCGTCGGTCAGGCGGGCGGTCACCTCACTGGCCATCGCCATGCCGCGCGCATCGCCGACGGAATCGACAATCGGGCTCAAGGCAATGAGCGGCCGCGGCGGCTCGAAGACGGACGCCGGTCTGAAAGCCAGCGCTGCGGCGCCTACCGCGACAATCGCGCAAAGACCTGCAAGGCCTGCAAGACCTGCCGCCAGCGCAATCGGCCT
>Ga0180223_1001890_pt1 | contig 14244 bp, 8 predicted proteins | sample eDN5th30CKraftOP_FD_151337 | JGI IMG/M metagenome (GOLD analysis project Ga0180223, IMG submission 151337) | Enriched Organic Plus compost microbial communities from Emeryville, California, USA - eDNA 5th pass 30_C Kraft OP (version 2) (version 2) ...
AGCAGTTGCCCGACTATGTGGCCGGCCTGGGGTTCACCCATGTCGAATTCCTGCCGATCTCCGAGCACCCTTTCGATGGTTCGTGGGGATATCAGCCCACCGGCTATTTTGCGCCGACCAGCCGCTTCGGCACGCCGGAGGATTTTATCGCCCTTGTCGATGCCTGCCACCGCAAGGGACTGGCGGTGATCGTCGATTGGGTCCCCGGCCACTTTCCCGACGACCCGCATGGGCTTGCCCTGTTCGACGGCACGGCCGTCTATGAGCACGCCAATCCCATGCAGGGCCGTCACCTCGACTGGAACACGCTGATCTTCAACTTCGGCCGCCGCGAGATCGCGAACTTTCTGGTCGCCAACGCGCTGTTCTGGCTCGACCGCTACGGCATCGACGGCCTGCGCGTCGACGCGGTGGCGTCGATGCTCTATCTCGACTACAGCCGGCCGGCCGGCGGCTGGATCCCCAATCGTCACGGCGGCCGCGAAAATCTCGAGGCGGTGGATTTCCTGCGCCGCGTCAACACCGAGGTGTTCGGCCGTTATCCCCGGACGACGACAATGGCGGAAGAGTCCACCGCCTGGCCGATGGTCTCACGCCCGGCGGATATCGGCGGGCTCGGCTTCGGCTACAAATGGAACATGGGGTGGATGCACGACACCCTCAACTACATTTCCAAGGACCCGGTCTACCGCAAGCATCATCACGGCGACGTGGTGTTCGGGCTCCACTATGCCTTCACCGAAAATTTCATCCTGCCGCTCTCACACGATGAAGTGGTGCACGGCAAAGGCTCCATCCTGGGGCGGATGCCGGGCGACCGCTGGCAGAAATTCGCCAACCTGCGCGCCTACTACACCTTCATGTTCGGTCATCCGGGCAAGAAGCTGTTGTTCATGGGTTCGGAGTTCGGCCAGGACCGCGAATGGAATCACGACCGGAGCCTTGACTGGCATCTGCTGGAGCAGCCGGAGCATGCCGGCGTCCAGATGCTGATCCGCGACCTGAACAAACTCTATCGCGAAACGCCGGCGCTGCATCAGCTTGATTGCGAAGCCGCAGGCTTTGAATGGATCGTGATGGACGATACCGACCGCAGCGTGTTCGCGTGGCTGCGCCGCGGGCGGGGCTCCGGCGTGATGTGCCTGGTGATCATCAACTTCACCCCGGAGGTTCAGCGCGGCTATCGTCTGCCTGTTCCGGTGGCCGGCGCATGGCGCGAGGTCTTCAACAGCGATCTGGCGCGCTATGGGGGAAGCGGCGTCGGCAATGCGGAGCCCGTAACGGCGTCCGACACCGATGCGGGCGCTGAACTTTCGCTGGTGCTGCCGCCCCTCGCCGGCCTGATCCTGGTTCCGGAGCAATGAATGCGTGTCGTTGAAGGCTCCCCCCACCCGCTTGGCGCGAACTGGGACGGGCGCGGAACAAATTTTGCTATATTCTCAGCAAATGCTGACAAAGTTGAACTCTGTCTGTTCGACAAGCTGGGCCGGCGTGAGCTCGAACGGGTGGCGCTGCCCGAGCGCACGGACGACATCTGGCATGGCTATCTCCCCGATGTCATTCCCGGCCAGGCTTACGGCTATCGCGTCTACGGACCCTACGACCCGGAGAACGGGCACCGCTTCAATCCAAACAAACTGCTGCTCGATCCCTATGCGAAGAAATTCGCCGGCAGCCTGGTGTGGAGCGATGTCCATTTCGGCTATCGCACCCATAGTGTGCGTGAGGATCTCTCATTCGACCGCCGCGACAATGCTCGCGGCATGGTGAAAGCGGTCGTTGTGGACGACGCCTTCACCTGGGGCGATGACCGGCCACCCGACGTGCCGTGGCATGAGACCATCTTTTATGAGGCTCATGTGAAGGGACTAACCATGCTGCGCGACGACGTTCCGCCGGCCTGGCGGGGATCGTTCCGCGGCCTCGCCGCCCCCGGCGTGGTCGACCATCTGCGCCGCCTCGGCGTCACGTCCATCGAGCTGCTGCCGATCCACGCCTTCTGCGACGACAGATATCTGGTCGAGCGGGGCCTGAGAAACTATTGGGGCTACAGCACGCTCGGCTTCTTCTGCCCCGAGCCGCGCTACGACCATGACGATTCCCTCAGCGCATTCAAGTCGACGGTCAGCCAGCTGCATCAGGCCGGCATCGAGGTGATTCTCGATGTGGTTTACAATCACACCGCCGAAGGCAATCATCTTGGCCCCACGCTCTCCTTCAAGGGCATCGACAACGCATCCTATTACTGGCTGACGCCGGATCAGCCGCGCTACTATGAGAACTTCACCGGAACGGGGAATGCGCTCAGGCTGACACATCCACGCGTGCTGCAGATGGTCATGGATTCGCTCCGCTATTGGGTCGAGCACTGCCATGTCGATGGCTTCCGCTTCGATCTCGCCACCACCCTGGGACGCGGCCCCAACGGGTTTGATCCGGCGTCCGGCTTCTTCATGGCGGTGGCGCAGGACCCCGTTCTGGCGCGCGTGAAGTTGATCGCCGAGCCGTGGGACCTTGGACTGGGTGGCTACCAGCTGGGCGCGTTTCCCGCCGGCTGGTCTGAATGGAACGACGCCTTCCGCCGCACCGTCCGGAGTTTCTGGCGGGGCGACACCGACCAGATCAGCGATCTCGCCGCCCGCCTGACGGGGTCGGCGGACAAATTCCGCCATAACGGCCGGCCGCCCCGCACGGGCATCAACCACGTGACCGTCCATGATGGCTTCACCCTGACCGACCTCGTCAGCTACGCCCACAAGCACAATGAAGCGAACGGCGAGGACAATCGGGACGGCTCCGACGACAACCTGAGCGCCAACTGGGGCACCGAGGGCCCCACGGACGACCCGGCGATTCTCGAACTCCGGCATCGCGCGCGGCGCAACCTGCTGGCGACCCTCTTCCTCTCGCAAGGCGTGCCGCTGCTGCTGGCCGGCGATGAGGTGAACAATTCGCAGGGCGGCAACAACAACGCCTATTGTCAGGATAATGATACCAGCTGGATCTCCTGGCAGGGTCTTGGTCAACCGGATGAAGACCTCACCGATCTGGTGTCCCAGCTCACTGCGATGCGGCGCAAATATCCGCAACTGCAGCCGCACCACTGGCTTGACGGCAAGCCCCGGAACGGCAGCCGCGACATTGTCTGGTTTGCCCCCGACGGCAACGAGATGAAGGAAGAGAACTGGGGATTTGCCGAAGCACGCTTCCTCGCCTATGTGCTATCTCCCATTCAGCAGGACGGTGAGCCGATCTTCATCGTCCTGAATGCTGCAGAGGACGGCGTGGAATTCACTTTCCCATCATGGCCCGGCGCCAACCACTGGTCGTGTGTCTTGACCACCGCCAATGGTGACCGGCTGCCCGATTCGGACGCCGGCGCCGCCGCACAGGCCCAGCCGCGTTCGGCAAGCGTGTATGCGGGCCTTCCATGATGCGTCCCCGCCAGTTCGGTCCCCGCATCGAACCCGATGGTGGCGTGACCTTCCGGCTGTGGGCGCCGGCGGCGCGCAGCGTCGCGCTGCTGACCAATCGCGTCACCCCGATGCGCCGGGACGATCAGGGCTGGTACGAGGTCACGCTTCGGGATGCGAAGGCCGGCACGCGCTATCGCTTTCGCATTGACGGCGAGCTCGACGTGCCGGATCCGGCATCTTCATTCCAGCCGGACGATGTGAGCGGCCCGGGTGAAGTCATCGACCACGAATTCTCCTGGCTGGCGGACACCTGGCGCGGCCGGCCCTGGCATGAAGCGGCGACGCTTGAAATTCACATCGGCACCTTCACGCCCGAGGGGACCTTTCTCGCCGCCATCGACAAGCTCAGCCACGTCGTCACCACCGGCTTCACCGCGATCGAACTGATGCCGGTCGCGGATTTCAGCGGCCGCTGGAACTGGGGCTATGACGGCGTGCTGCCGTTTGCACCGGATTCGACCTATGGCCGGCCGGAAGACCTCAAGGCGCTGATCGATGCCGCGCATGCGCGCGGCCTGATGGTGTTTCTCGACGTCGTCTACAATCACTTCGGTCCCGAAGGGAATTATCTCGGCCGCTATGCGCCGGAATTCTTTGATCCGGAGAGCCGCACGCCATGGGGCGCGGCGATCGACTATGACGTGCCGGAGGTGCGCGCCTTCGCCATCGAGAACGCCCTGCATTGGCTCGACACCTATCGCTTCGATGGACTGCGCCTCGATGCGATCCATTCCATCAGCAAGCGTGGCGCGCCGCCGATCCTTGAGAATCTCAGCCGCGCGGTGGGCGCGCTCGCCATCGAGACCGACCGCACCATCCATCTGATCCTTGAGAACGACGCCAACACCGCGAGCCTGCTCGATCCGCGCACCGATCCGCCGCGCGGCCGCTACCGGGCGCAATGGAATGATGACTATCACCATGCCTGGCATGTGCTGCTGACAGGCGAGACCAGCGGCTATTATCGCGACTTTTCCGAAACACCCCGCGCGCAGCTCGCGCGCATCCTGTCCACCGGTTTCGCCTACCAGGGCGAGCCTTCTCCCCATCGCGGCGATGAGCCGCGCGGTGAACCGAGCGGATATCTGCCGTCAACGGCGTTTGTTTCATTCCTTCAGAACCACGACCAGATCGGCAATCGTCCCCGTGGCGAACGCATCGCGTCTCTCGCGCCCCAGCGGGCCATCGAAGCGGCGCTGGCGGTGATGCTGCTCGCACCGATGCCGCCGCTGATGTTCATGGGTGAGGAATGGGGCTCGGTCCAGCCCTTCCCGTTCTTCTGCGACTTCGAAGGTGATCTTGCGGAGGCCGTGCGGGAAGGACGCCGTCAGGAATTCCGCGAGGCCTATGCCAGCCAGCAGGAACAGGGAAGCATTCCGGATCCGCTGGATGAGGCCACCTTCCAGGAGGCGAAGCTCAAATGGTTTCACCGCGACCAGTCGCCCTATGACGGCCGGCTGGAATATGTCGAACGCCTGCTGAAGCTGCGGCGCGAGCATATCATTCCGCGGATGGCCAATCTCGGCGACCGGCACAACCGCGCCACCCGGGTCGGTGATGCGATCAGCGTGCAATGGCAGCTCAATGGCGGCACGCTCTCTCTCGTCGCCAACCTCTCCGACAAGGTCACGCGATGTCCGCTGGTGTCGCCCACCCGGCCGATCTGGGGCGGCGAGCCGGAAGATACGCTGGCGCCGTGGGCGGTGCACTGGGGCTGGAGAGGAGGCTGATGCCTCCCGCCATCCCGCTCGCGACGTACCGCCTCCAGCTCTCGAAGACATTCGGTTTCGACGAGGCGGCGGCGCTTGTGCCCTATCTCAAGGCGCTGAGCATCAGCCATCTTTACGCGTCGCCGTTTCTCAAGGCCCGCAGCGGCAGCACCCATGGCTACGACATCATCGATCATTCGCAACTGAACCCGGAATTCGGCGGCAACGACGCTTTCGCGAGACTGTCGGCAGCGCTCGACGACGCGGAGATGGGATTGATCCTCGACTTCGTGCCGAACCATATGGGCGTCGGACATGCCGACAACATGTGGTGGCTCGACGTTCTCGAATGGGGGCCGCGCTCGCCCTATGCGGACAGTTTCGACATCGACTGGGACGGCCTTTCGAACCGCCGCGGACCGGGACTCCTGCTGCCGATCCACGGCAAGCCCTACAGCGAGGCCCTCGAACACGGCGAGATCGAACTGCGATATGACGCGGACGAAGGCAGTTTCTCGGCCTGGTATTTCGACCATCGCCTGCCGATCCGTCCCAGCCGCTACGCGGAAATCCTGCGCGCCGTTGTGCATGCGGCAACGGCCGAGACCGAAGCGGCCGGGCATGCGCTGATCGACATCGCGGCAAATCATTCACGGCCGGATTCACCGGATCGCGATGAAGCACCTGCGCTGAAGTCTGCGCTTGCCGCCCTGCCCGGCGCAGCCGAGGTGATCGAACGCGGGCTTGCCGCCTATCGCCCGCAGCAGAACGATCCGGCCCGCGTCGCGATGCTGCATCGCCTGCTCGAGCGCCAATACTACCGGCTGGCTCACTGGCGCGTGGCGGTGAGCGAGATCAACTACCGGCGTTTCTTTGATGTCAGCGATCTCGCCGGCATCCGTGTCGAGAACTGGCGGACGTTCCGCGATGTCCACCATCTCGTCGCCGCGCTGATCGCTGACGGGCGGCTGCATGGATTGCGGCTCGACCATATCGACGGATTGTACGACCCCGTTCAATACACCCGCCGTCTGCAGCGCCTCGCGCGGCGCAGCCGCAAGGAGCCCGTGCGCCAGCCCTTCTATATTCTGGTTGAGAAGATCCTGGCCGACGGCGAGGCTGTCCCGGCGCTGCCCGGCGTCGCCGGCACGACGGGCTACGAAGTCCTCAACGACATCATGCGTGTGCTACAGGACGACAGCGGCACATCGCGGCTCGACCAAAGCTGGCGGCAGGTCAAAGCAGCGCCCGCGGATTTCGAGCAGGTAGTGCGGCAGGCCAAGCAGCATATCGTCAACAGCATCATGGCGAGCGAGTTCATGGTGCTGGTCCGCCTGCTGGCCCGCATCGCTGCCGGCCATTGGCCAAGCCGCGACTATACCCTCGACCGGCTGCGCGCCGCGCTCGAACTGTTTGTGATCCATTTTCCGGTCTACCGCACCTACATCACCGAGAGCATTTCGGCGGACGACCGCACGATCATCATGGCTGCGATTGCAACGGCACGCGATGAATGGGTCGGGCCTGATGCGAGCATCTTCGATTTCGTGGCGGATGCGCTCACCCTCGATCTGATCGCACCGGGCCGCGCCGGCTATGGCAGCTCCCGCGTGCGCCGCTTCGCCGCCAAGATGCAGCAGTTCACCGGGCCGGTGATGGCGAAGGCGCTGGAGGACACCTCCTTCTATCGCTACCATCGCCTGCTGGCGCGCAACGAGGTCGGCGGTGAACCCTCCCTCCCCGCATTGGCGCCGGATGACTTTCATCAGCGCATGGCGGCGCGCGTCAAAACACAGCCGCATGGGCTGACGACGACCGCCACCCATGACACCAAGCGCGGCGAAGATGCCCGCATGCGCATCCTCGCCCTGTCCGAACTTGCAGCGGACTGGTCGGAAGCCGTTGCGCGCTGGATGACAGCAAACAGCCGCGCTGACGGACCGTCGGCAGCGCATCAGTACATGATCTATCAGGCGCTGATCGGCGCATGGCCGCTGAACGGAACCGATGACGATTTCGTCTCCCGCATGCAGGCCTATGTGGTCAAGGCCGCGCGCGAGGGCAAACAACAAACCAGCTGGATGAATCCGCGCGAGGACTATGAGGCCGCGCTGACGCGCTTTGTGACGGACATTCTTGATCCGGCACAGTCGTCCGGCTTCATCAGCAACTTCGCCGCCTTCGCACGGCGCGCCGCCTTGATCGGCGCATTGAACAGCCTGTCGCAATTGACGTTGAAGGCCACCATCCCCGGCGTGCCGGACATCTATCAGGGCACCGAATTCTGGGATCTTTCGCTGGTCGATCCGGACAACCGCCGGCCGGTCGATTTCGCCGCGCGTGAGCAGGCGACCATCGCGCTGGTCGCCGAGCCGCCATCCGCGCGCGTGGCGTCATGGCCCGACGGACATATCAAACTGGCTCTGACCCTGCGCCTGCTGGCGCTGCGCCGGCAATATCCCGATATCTTCACAGACGGCCGCTATGAGCCGCTGGCCGTCTCCGGTCCCGATTCCGATCACGCCATCGCATTCGCCAGAATCCATCGGCGCGAAGCGATCATCGTCGTGGCCGGACGCCATTTCGCGCAGATCAGCGACGGCGGCCGCCACTGGCCTGATTTCAGCACCTGGAATGCAGTGCTTGATCTCCGGGGCTACCGCGGCGTGCGGACCTGGCTGGGACAGAACCAGATTCCATCGGCCACACCCTCGATCGGTTCGCTGCTTGCGGCACGTCCGGTGGCGATCTTGCAGGCACAGCTTCGCTAGCTGCCGTTCGCATCGGTCCGGGTTGGATCAATCGGACAGCGATGGCAGTGCGACCATATTCCGCCCATGCACGCCGGATGCGACATCTGGAATTGATTCCAGCGTCCTCCCATGGGCAGAATGGAGTTGAACGGCCCTCCCGGTGTCCAACGGAGGGCCGAATGAACATGCCTGCGGTCCATCCGGATCGTCCCAAGGAGAATTTGATGTCACTACGCTGTCGTCCTGTTGCTGCTCTGGCATTGGCCATCGCAGCCCTGCCGCTTGTGGGCACCCTGGCCCATGCGGAATATCCGAACGATCATCCGATCCGGATCGTGCTTGGCTTCCCGGCCGGCGGCGGTGCCGACATCATGGGCCGATGGTGGGCGGAAAAGCTGAAAGAGGTGTCGGGCGCGACGGTGTATGTGGAAAACAAGCCCGGCAATTCAGGCAATCTTGCCGCAGACATGGTCGCAAAGGCCAAGCCCGACGGCTACACGATCCTGCTGGCGGCAAGCGCCAGCATGGGCGCGGGGCGCTTCATCTACAAGAATCTGACCTACGATTCCGTCAAGGATTTCACGCCGGTCACGACGCTGAACCAGTTGCCATTCTCGCTGGTGGTCAGTACGAAGTCACCGATCAACAGCGTCGCAGAGCTGACCAAATCTCTCAAATCGAAGAACGGCCGCGCGACCTATGGCTGGTCGCTCACCAGCGCGCTGGCGTCATCGGTGCTCTACATCAACTCGGAGAAGATCGACATCACGCCGGTGAACTACAAAACGACGCCGGCTTCGGTCTCGGACGTCGCCGCCGGCGAAGTGGACTTCGCCTTTGCCGATCTGGTGTTTGCGCTGGGCCAGCAGAAGGCCGGCCGCGTCAAGATCCTTGCGGTCACCTCCGACAAGCGGGCCGCAGGCGCTCCCGATATTCCGACCATGGCCGAGTCAGGCGTGCCGGCCGCGACCACCGCGCCGTGGTGGGGGGCCTTCGTGCCGGCCAATACGCCGCCGGACGTGGTGGCCAAGCTGGAAGGCTGGTTCAACAAGGCGGTCGAACTCCCATCGTCCAAGGAGTTCCTGATCACCCAGGGCGCCGACCCGCTGCCCGGCACATCCGAAGGCATGAAGAAGAAGCTGCTCGAAGCCATCGAATCCTGGCGGCGGGTCACGTCGATCGCGAAGCTCGAACCGCAATGATGCGCGGGCCTGAGCCCCGGATTGGATCGATATCCTTCTTTTGCACTGCACCCAGTGTGCGATAGCGGGCAGAATCATCAACTGCCCAGTGGATGGGCAGTGGTGGAAATAACCAAAAGAAGTCATCGACAAACCGGAAAAATGAGTGAATGACATGTTGCAGAAGCTGACGGGGCGGGCAGGCTGAGCTGATGGCCGCCCGGCTGCGTCTCAAGCGACGAGAAGAACCGGTCGAGGAAACGGCAAGCGCCGATCAAGCAGCCCCGACCCAAAAACAGAACAACAGTGAGCGGGTCGCACACCGTGCGAACCACCGATAAGGGTGAAACCTCAAGGCAGGGGGAGAAGGACATGAAAGCTTGTGTTTCGGTCTTCACGCGAGGCCTCGTCGCTGCGGCAGCACTGATAGTCGCCGCAACCGCCAGTCAGGCGCAGCACTATCCGGACAAGCCGGTTCGCATTCAGCTCGGTTTTCCCGCCGGAGGCGGCGCCGACATCCTGGCCCGCTGGTACGCCGACAAGCTGTCGAAAGTGTCCAACGGCACGTTCATCGTCGAGAACAAGGTCGGCGCGTCTGGAAATCTCGCACTCGACGCGACGGCCAAGGCCAAGCCGGACGGGCTGACGCTGCTGCTCGCGTCCACGGTGACCACGGCTGGCAATGCGGCCGTGTTCAAGAACATGCCGATGGACGTCCGCAAGGACATCGTCCCGATCGTGTCGTTTGCTGAAACGCCCTTCGTGCTGGCCGTCGCGCCGGACTCGCCGATCAACACGGTTCCCGAACTGACCGCCTTCATCAAGTCGAAGAACGGCAAGGCGACATATGGCAGCGCGACGACTTCGGCGCTTGCTTCGACCGCGATCTATCTCAAGGCCGCCGGCGTCGAAGCCACCTATGTCGGCTACAAGTCGACGGCCAACGCCATCCAGGACGTCAACGGCAAGCAGATCGACTTCGCCTTTGCCGACGTGGTGTTCGCAACCGGACAGGCCAAACAGAACCGCATCAAGCTGATCGCCATCTCCTCCGATGAGCGTTCGCCGGGCCTGCCGAACGTCCCGCCGCTGAAGGATTATGGCGCGCCCACCGGAGACATCACCGCGGTGTGGGGCATTTGGGCACCTGCCGGCACGCCGAAGGAGATCCTCGACAAGCTGGCTCAATGGACCAACGAGATCACCAACTCCGAAGAGACGAAGCAGTTCATCATTTCGCAGGGCGGCACGCCGCGGCCCAGCACCCAGGCGGAATATGCCCAGCGCTTCCAGGTGGCGTTGAAGGCCTGGGCCGATGCCGTCAAGCTCGCCAACATCGAAGCGCAATAACGACAATGGAATGATGCCCGGAGCGGCGCACCCCGCCCGGGCAGACGGCTAGGGATGAATTGAATGATTCAGGTGAAAAGCCCACAGGACTTTTGGGCCGGCCTCCTGTTTGCCGCGATTGGCTGCGCGGCGCTTTGGGTCGGGCGCAATTACAATGCCGGTGTCATCATGAAGATGGGGCCGGGCTATCTTCCCCGCGCCCTGTGCTGGGGACTCATCGGCCTTGGCGCCCTCCTCTCGGTTCGTTCATTCGCCATTTCCGGCCCCGGCATCGATGGCAGCAAGGTGCGGCCGCAGTTCTTCATCCTGCTGGCGATCGTTGTGTTTGCGCTGACGATCGAGCGCTTCGGCCTGGCGCCCTCGGTGCTGGTGGTCACCGTGATCGCCGCGCTTGCAAGTCATGAAATGAAGTGGATCGAGACCGCCACCCTGGCGGTCGCCATGTCGGCCGCCTCGGTATTGCTGTTCATCTATCTGCTGAGCCAGTCGATGGAGATCTGGACCTGGAACCTCTGACATGGACGTCTTTCAGAATCTTGCGACCGGCTTCTTCGCGGCTGCCACACCTATCAACCTGCTGTTCTGCCTGTTCGGCTGCCTGATCGGCACGCTGATCGGGGTGCTGCCGGGCATCGGCCCGATCGCGACCATTGCGATGCTGCTGCCGATCACCTTCGGCCTCAGTCCGCTGGGCGCGCTGATCATGCTGGCCGGCATCTATTACGGCGCGCAATATGGCGGCTCGACCACGGCCATCCTGCTGCGGCTGCCGGGTGAATCATCCTCTGTGGTGACGTGTATCGACGGCTACCAGATGGCGCTGAGAGGCCGCGCCGGCGCAGCCCTTGGCATTGCCGCGGTCGGTTCATTCTTCGCCGGTTGCGTCGGCACCGTGCTGATCGCCGCCTTCGCGCCGATCCTCGCGAGCTTTGCCGAGCAGTTCCGCTCGCCGGAATATTTCGCGCTGATGCTGTTCGGCCTGCTGGCTGCGGTGATCCTGGCGAACGGCTCGGTCATCAAGGCCATCGCCATGGTGATCCTCGGCCTGCTGTTCGGGCTGGTCGGCACAGAATCCCAGAGCGGCACCGCGCGCTTCACCTTCGGCGTGCCGGAGCTCTATGACGGCATCGACTTCGTTCCCGTCGCCATGGGTCTGTTCGGCTTTGCCGAGATCATGATCAACCTCGACCGCAAGGAAGGCGTGCGCGCCATCACCGCCAGGATCACCAGCCTGATGCCGACCCGCGAGGAAATCCGGCGGGCCCTGCCGGCCGCCCTGCGGGGCACCAGCGTCGGCGCCCTGCTCGGCATCCTGCCCGGCGGTGGCGCGGTGCTCTCCTCCTTCGCCGCCTACACCCTTGAGAAGAAGATCTCGAAGGTGCCGGCCGAGTTCGGCCAGGGCGCGGTGGAAGGTGTCGCCGCACCTGAGTCGGCCAACAATGCCGGCGCGCAGACCTCGTTCATTCCGCTGCTGACGCTGGGCATTCCCTCCACGCCGGTGATGGCGATCATGATGGGCGCGATGACCATCCAGGGCATTGCGCCCGGCACCGCCATCATCAGCGACCGGCCGGAGCTGTTCTGGGGCATGATCGCCTCGATGTGGATCGGCAACCTGATGCTGGTGGTCATCAACCTGCCGCTGATCGGCATCTGGGTGAAGCTGTTGCGGGTGCCCTACCGGCTGCTGTTCCCCTGCATCCTGGTGCTGTGCTGTGTCGGCGCCTACAGCATCAGTTCGAGCACGTTCCTGGTGATGCTGATGGCGGGCTTTGCGCTGCTGGGATACATTTTCTCCAAGCTCGGCTGCGAAGGCGCGCCCTTCCTGCTCGGCTTCGTGCTCGGCCCGCTGATGGAGGAAAACTTCCGGCGCTCCATGGTATTGTCGTTCGGCGATCCGATGATCTTCGTGCAGCGGCCGATCTCGCTGACGATCCTCGTCGCCTCGCTGGGTCTTGTGCTGCTGATCGTGCTGCCGCAATTCCGCTCAACGCGCGAGGTCGCATTCCAGGAATAGCGCCAACCGGATCGAGGAGGTCGGATGGTTCATCTCGCCGAACAGGACACCGCCCCGGCCACCATCGAGGCCAGCGTCAACTATCTGCTCGATACCGGCGTGACGCCCTACACCTTCACCGGCGGCCCGGGCTCGACCTTCGTCGAGTCCAGCGGCAAGCAGGATCCGCATACGGTCACCATCCACAATGGGCGGCTGCATGCCGATGAGTTCACCCTGGAGCGCGACGGCTTTCACTTCGTTCCGCACGACACCCGGGTCGCCGACTTCTTCGATCCGGACCAGATCCGCAACGTCTATTATCCGGAGATGGAAGCGCTGGTGAAGGCGGAGACCGGCGCATCGCGGGTCGTCGTCTTCGACCATACGCTGCGCACCGCCGACGATGCCGACCGCGAATCCCGCAAGATCCGTGAGGTCGTGCGCCGCGTCCACAACGACTATACGGAGTGGTCGGGACCGCAGCGCTTGCGCGAGGCTCTCCCCGGCGAAGCCGATGAGCTTCTCCAGCGCCGCTTCGCCATCGTCCAGGTGTGGCGGCCGATCCGCCATCCGGTCGAAACCTTCCCGCTCGCCATCTGCGACGCCCGCAGCGTCTCCACCGATGATTTCGTGATTTCCGAGCGGCGCTATCCCAACCGCATCGGCCAGACCTATTCGGTCACCTACAATCCCGGCCACAGGTGGTACTGGTTTCCGCGCATGCGGCGCGACGAGGCCCTGGTCTTCAAGGTCTACGACTCCCTGAAGGACGGCCGCGCGCGCTGGACCGCCCACACCGCCTTCGACGACCCGACCGCCCCACCCCATGCCCGTCCACGGGAAAGCATCGAGATCCGGACGCTGGCGCTGTTCTGATCTGTCCGGACCCACCGGCGAAAGGCGCATGTCACGTGGAAGAAAATCGTTTGATCTGCGCCACGCCGCCGCCAGCCGATGACCCCGGCGCCGTTGGATCGGAGCGGTCCCCCGCTGGATTGTTTGAGCGTGATCTTTTCCGAAAACCGGTATCCACTTTTCGGGATCATGCTCCAGAGCGCTGTCCGATCGGACTGAATCGGAAAGCGCTCTGGATTCCCTTTGTTTGATCGCATTTTCCACGGAAAACCGGTGTCCACTTTTCCGGAAAATGCTCTAGGATGCACCCAAGCGCGAACCGCGCATCGATCCGGCGTGGCCGGACAAACCGGGAGGGACAGATGACAGGACTACGGACGACGACCGCGCTCGCCGCCTCGGCCGCTCTGGGCTTGCTGCTGGCTGCCACATCAGCTTTCGCCCAGGACAAGACCGTCGAACTGCGGCTGTCCCACTGGGTGCCCCCCTCCCATCCGCTGCAGAAGGCTCTTGAGGACTGGGGCGCGTCCGTCGAGAAGGCATCGGGCGGCACCATCAAATACAAGGTCTATCCGTCCGAGCAGCTCGGCAAGGCGTTCGACCATTACGACATGGCGCGCGACGGCATCGCCGACCTGACCTATATCAGCCCCGGCTATCAGCCCGGCCGCTTCCCGATCATCGACGCCGGCAACCTGCCGTTCATGGTCGGCAACGCCACCAGCGGCTCCGCCGCCATCGACCAGTGGTACCGCAAATACGCGGCGACGGAGATGAAGGACGTCAAGTTCTGCTTCGCCTTCGCCCATGATCCCGGCACGTTCCACACCCGGACCAAGAAGGTGGTCGTCCCTTCCGACCTGCAGGGCATGAAAATCCGCCCGGCCCACGCCACCATCGCGACGCTGGTGACCAGCCTCG
>Ga0180223_1001892_pt1 | contig 14240 bp, 15 predicted proteins | sample eDN5th30CKraftOP_FD_151337 | JGI IMG/M metagenome (GOLD analysis project Ga0180223, IMG submission 151337) | Enriched Organic Plus compost microbial communities from Emeryville, California, USA - eDNA 5th pass 30_C Kraft OP (version 2) (version 2) ...
CAATGTCGATCCGCACGCGTGGCTAACCCGCACCCTCGAGCGCATCGCATCCGGCTGGCCAAACAGCAAAATCGAAGACCTCATGCCATGGACCTTCCAAACCTGACGGCTTCGCCTACACGCTTACCCATCGCCGTTCTTTGGCTCACACACTGCGACTTGATACCGATGTCACGGAGCTTTCGGCCAACAACAGTTACTGACCGCGCCAACAAAGGCTCATTTTGGAGGCCGCTCGTTGCTGCTATCGGCATTTTGGTCGCTACGCTGCTGCCCATCATGCTGTTTGCAGGAACGCCGTTCACGCAGACGTGGATGGTGGGGCTTCTCGGACTGGCAGTCCTGCTGCCGCATGCCCTATGGCTCGCTGTCGTGCTCTACTTTGACGGTTGGACGCTGCGGCCGTGGCGTCTTGTAATATTGGCCATTGCCTGGGGAAGCCTGGTTTCCTCTACCGCCGCGATCCTTCTGGTAACCGCTTCAGGCGTCATAGCCGATCGATTGGGGGTTCCCAACCTCGACGCGATGATCATAGCGCCCTTTGGGAAGAGGTCACAAAGGGCGCCTTCATTGTACTGCTCTACATCTTTGCCCAGCGACAGATACGCGGCGCTTGGAATGGGCTTTTTTACGGGGCCCTGGTGGGCACCGGCTTCGGCATTACAGAGGACCTGGTGGATTTAATCAGTAATCTTGACGACTTTGCCGACCTCGCGAGTGCCTATATGGTCAGGGAGGTTTTCATGGCCCATCTACACCCGATGTTCACCGCTTCTACGGGGTTGGCCGCGGGCATAGCCGCGCAGCAGGGAGTTTCGGTGGCTCGCGGATTGCGTTGGATCTTATATGGATTCCTGGTTGCATTGACCTTGCACGCAATTTTCGACAGCGCGACCGTTTTCGTTACTTTCGCTACCTTGATCCTGGGGCCTCTCTACGCAGTGATAGCTGTGATCGCCCTGCGCCACTTGCGCCGACGACGAGAGAAAGCGATCGCTCAAGGTGAATCCGCATGATTTGCGATCGGTACCGCCTTGTTTGCTCTTCTGATTCCGGACAATCCGGACCCGGTGGCCAATGAGGTCCGTCAAATCGCGGCCGTCACCTACGCTCTGCTGCAATCGTCTATGGAATTTACCCCTCACTGCTGCGTGATAGGGTCATCCATCGCCTCGTTCAACGACGATCTCAATCCGGAGGCGTAGTCAAAGGCCCCATAAAGAATATCGTCGATACGCCATTCGTCTGTGTGGCGAGATAGGACAAGCCGGTCGGTCCAGCCTTGAGTGGGATCATCGTAGTAGTGGTAATGAACCTCGACTTCACGCCGCTCGCTTGTCCCCGAAACCGTTCCTACCGTACAGTCTGATGCGGCATCCTGATAGCCCCCTTCCAAGGCACCCCGTCGCCGAGAGGCGGCTTCTCGCCAGTTGCCTCCTGGAACGCGGAACCGTGCTCGATAGTTTGTTGAATCAATTCAGCCAATTCCGGTGTCACGAGCGGGCCGAAAACAGAAGGGTCGTCAGGAGGCCAGCCACCAGGCGCGTTCGGATCGTAATCGGCGATTGCCGGAATAAGCGTTATGCAGAATCGCTGCACGAATGCTGCAGCCTCATCTTTTGAAAGCGCTGGTGAGGCAGAGCTCAAGGCGGTGCTGAAGAACAGCATGGTTGCAGTGGTGGCAGTCAGATGTCGCAACATACTTCACTCATTTAAACTGTGTCTTGGCTGTCACGGCGCGGGAAATGGACGTCACCTTCTTGGTATGACGGCTTCCTGAGCACGTTATCCTTCGGGGTCAGGCAACGACCTGTCGTTGCGGCAGCGCGCCAGCGGAAGGATCTCGCCCGCGATCACCCTGGTGATCCTTTGTTGCTTGGCGTTGGTTACGACGGTCATGCACGCACACCCATAGCCATGGCCCGAACCAGGCACATTGGTCTCCACGAATTGCCGATCATCAAAGGCCGGTACATTGTCGATGCCTTTGGGGTCCGGCCGTCCCTGCATCTGGATCCACCAATCACCTTCCCCGTCGGTCAGGAGGAGGTTGCCAGGTGTTGGACTGGAGTACCAGCCACAGCGGCGTTCGGCAGTGGCTGCCGGCAGGGAGATGATGGTTGCTAGGCAGAGGCAAATGGCGAATCGCAGGCGCATGGAAATTCTCCCCTTCCTTGCAGGTCCTAAGGCTTCAACTCCGTGTCGTAGTTTTCTTCGATCAAAGCGCAGTGAAGCGTCACGGGCGCCTTCTGGACATTGCTTACCGGACCGTCGATAAAATCACAGGCGAGCAGATTGTCCGAACCGCTCTTGCGTGCAGAAGCGACGTTGACATTGACACTGACATCGCCCTCAACCCAGTTGAGCGTTTTCTTATCGACCTTTGCGCCGCTGATGTGAGCGCGCCCGCCCGTACCCGCAATCTCCACGTCTTCGTCCTCCGGTGACACGCTGATTTGACCGATCTCGTTGGCGTGTTTCTCGGCGCTCGACTTCGGGTCTCCGTAATAGGAAGCAAATACGACGATCTTCTCCTTTTCAGCCTTAAGCTTGGCGGCGGCTTTCTTGGAGAGCGTGACGTTCACGTCGAAGCCCATGTCCTGTGCACTTGCTGGTATGGCACATGCCAAAAGGACAGATGCCGCCATCACAATACGATCAAAGCTCATTTCCATTTCTCCTTTTCCAGTTCACGTTAAGCAAAACAATTCGCACTCACTTTACGATCACGTCCTCCACGTCATCAACTTTCAGCCTGTGCGAGAGTCCGGCTGAATTTGCGGATTGAACACCATCCTGTCCCCGCAATTATCAGGCTGAGCACAAGGCCGCACAGAAGACGTTCATGGCGGGCGAGCTCCGCGCCGATGAGTTGTTCGGCTCCCAGGCCGAAGACATATCCGATGCCAATGAAGAGGAACGCCCAGACCAGCGCGGCAAGCGCATTGAGGACCAGGAACTTCGGCAGGCTGATGTGCGAAAGCCCTGCCACTACGCCGCCAATCAGCCGGAAACCATAGATATAGCGGTTGAGCAGGACGTAGGGTGCCGGATATGCCTGCACCATCCGGCAGGCGTAGGCGAAAGCTGGTTTCCGGCGCAGTTCGCGGACGAAAGAGCTGTCAGAGAAGTACTTTCCGGCCAGAAAGAAAAGGACGTCCCCCAGGAAGGAGCCAGCAAAGGCCACCACCAGAACCTGCCACGTCTTGAGCAGCACATATGACCCTTGAAAGCGTTGCACCTGGGCGCATCGAAAGCTCAAACAGCGAGCGTGCAACGACAGAACAGACTTGCGCCATTCCCTCCCTCTCCGACAGTTGTCTGTGCGGCTGGAAGCGCCGCACAGACTGTACTTTTCACATCAGTCGTTGACGGCGATAATCCTGACGGTCTGCTTTTCGCACGCCTCATTGTTGCAGATGCCTGAGAACCAGACTTCTCCGTCGCCGATCATGACGCCCTGCCAATTGGCAAACAGGGTCGCATAGGTCTGCTTGGCAACCGCTTCCTTGACCTTCTTGGTGAAGACCTTGTCGTAGTCCGCTTCAAAATGAGCGGCGTCCCTGATGGTCACGGCCTTGTCATTGATCCGCGCCTTGAAAGGATAATCGACCATGGAAGCGACGGTCTTCTTGTCGTTCTCGGCGACCGCCTTTTTCAGCTTGTCAAAGAACGCCTTATACGGGGCGTGTTCGCCGAAAAGTTCGTCGAACGTCTTGTTCACCTCGGCGGCCGTTTGAGCCCCCGCGACCGTAGCTCCCGCAAGACCGATGAACACAGCCGCAAAGAGCGTTCGATTTAGCTTGTGCATGTTATTATCCTCCTATGGATTGATCATGAGTTCCTATTGCCGGAATCCTTTGGCACGCATGCAGGATTTGATGAGCTCATCCTCATCCATGGCCTGGACTATGCCATCGCCAATTCCCTCTCCAATGGCATCGCCCCAGGTCTTCGGGTGATCATTCGCCCCGATCCCGATCGTCGCTGCCTCCGCCTCATACTTGCATTCGGCCAACGCCTGTTGGGCCTCCGAACGAGGCGTGTCGTCCTTCACCCACGCGTTGTCATCACTCACGCAGCCGGCCAACATCAGCGAAAAGGCCGACAATGAGATAAGACCACGAAAACGCATCATTCATCCTCCGTAACGGTCTCGGCGAAACATCTGGCCAGATCGGCAGACGCACCAAAGCTTCCTTGCCCAGGCCACCAGTTCAGGCTGTTCCGACGGGTCCGCCCAGCCACCCCATACGTCGCGGACGTGCTTCTTTCCGTTGACCGTCTGCAAGGTTCACTCGGAATCATCGTCATCCGGATCATCAACTTCACAGCCGATACCGCGGCACCCTTGATAATTGCCGTCTTCATCGAAGTTGGGATTGCCTTCGCGATCGAATTGCGGCCGGTCGTCGATGGTTTGATCATCGTCGTCGGGATCGTCGACCTCGCAGCCGATACCGCGACATCCCTGATACCGGCCGCGCGTATCGAAGTTGGGATTGCCTTCCCGGTCGAACTGCGGCCGGTCGTCGATCACCTGGCTCCGTCGGTTGGGATCATCCACCATGCAGCCGACGCCGTGACAGCCGTCATAGCCATCGTCCGTTGTGCAGCCGGCAATCGCCAGCAAGGTGAAAACCAACGTTGCGCAGGATACCGTTTTCAAAGAATCCCTCCTTCATTCATTCCCGGTGTTTTCACGGACCTCAGAACCGCACCGAGAGTTTGCCGTTGAAGCCATGCTCCTGCGCGTCCGAGGCAAGCTGTCCCTGATAGGAAAGGCCGAGCGTGGCCGTTTCGGTTAGATTCATATCGAGGCCGGCCTCGATCACCGCGGCGTTCCTGGCTATCGGTGTGCCCTTGACGGCAAAGGACGAGCCGCCATCAAACGCAAGGCTGGTTTCAGGCGTTACGTCGCCGAACGCATGTTGCCAGCCGATGCCGCCCCGAACCGTTGCAGCCATCGAACCCAGCATGAAGTCCGACGAGGCCCGCAGTCCAAGCGTCGTGAAGGTCGTATCGCTCGATTGATCGCCACCCGAGAGTGCGGCCGCACCGCCATCTTCCGAGAAACTGTCGGCATCGACTTTCACATAGGCAAGGTTTGCGTAGGGCTCGAAGGACGCTGACGCCGCATCCATCCGGTAGCCGAGCTCGCCGAAGGCCTGGAAGGTGTTGGCATCGTAGTCGGCCGAAAGCCTGTCGGAAAAGCCGGGGAAAGCCACAGTTCTGTCGGTCTCAACGCGATGCCAGCTATAGGCAAGGCCGGAGCGGAAACCGAATGGTCCGCGCTGTGTGCCGGCATAAAGGCCGAGATGGTAGTTTTTGCTCGAGCCTGATGATGCCACGTCGTCGACATCGAAGGAGGTGTGGCTGTAGCCGGCCAGAAGCCCGAGCCGCCATTGTTCGCCCACAAGCGTATCGCCGCCGGCAATGAACCCGCCGGTCGAGTGGTCGAGTCTTGCCGCATTGCCGTCGCCGTCAAGATGGCCCCAGGCGCCGAAGCCTTGTCCCCAGACGGCAAACCGTTCACTTGTTGCCGCAGCCATCTCCGCTCCACCAGGTCCATAGGCCATGACCGGAACAGTCGATGCGCCGACGCCTTCGAACGCCGCACGGACGCGGTCGCTCGCAGCATCGCGGACGAAATGACTGTTCTGAATGAGGGTACTGTGAACGGAGGAATGGACTTCGCCGGAGAGCTGGTCGAAGGCGTGGCGCGTTTCCGGCGTGGTCAGGAAGAGGATATTGTCATGGATCGGATTGCCCGCTCCGAGCGCTTCGGAAGCCGCGGCCACGGAGCGTTGATTGAAACTCGTTCCCACCTCGGCGAAGGCCGTCCCGGTCCGTTCGGTATCGAGGAAGACGTTTTGCGGATCATAGGCTAGCGAGAAATCGACAAAAGGCGTGTCCGCCACCCAGGCGCCCGTCAGTCCACCATAGGTGCCGTCTACACCACCCGCCGCTGATAGCAGCGTATAGCGCGTATCGATGGAAGGTGTTCCCTGGCGCAGCAATTCGATATGCGCACCGCCGTCGATTGCAGCAGTTCTGCCTACCTCAATGAGGTCGGACGTCGAAGCGAGATCGGCCTGATAGGTCGATCCGGCCTGTTGATCGAGGTCGCCATCTACCGTCAGCGTAGAGACCATCCTGGCCGAATCGAGCACACTGCCCGGTGCGATCGCGCCGCCTTCGGCCGCCGTGAGGGAACCGACCGCTCCAAGGCCTGCAAGAGTACCCGCTCCGGAGACGTTCACATGGGAGACGATGCTTCCGTCGACAGCCAGCGTACCGCCGAGAACCCTCGTCGCGCCGGTATAGGTGCTGTTGTCGCCGCTCAATATGAGCGCTCCTTTACCCCGCTTGGTGAGGTCCCCCGGACCTGAGATCGGATTCGACCAGATCGAGGAATGGCCCTGCGTGTTCACGTCGAACACGCCCGAATAGCGGAACTCCATGGGGCCGTGGACGGCATCTCCCAGATTGAGGAGACCTTGCCCGTAGATTTCTTCCGGACCAATGTCCGTTGCGGTTGTCAGGATGGTTTCGATCGTCTGGCGCGCATTCATATAGGGGAAAGCTGACCGCACCACTGCCGCAGCTCCGGCCACGTGCGGAGAGGCCATGGATGTTCCCTGCTCATTTAGGTAGCGTGGCAAATGGTTGTCGTCGGCATTGGTCTGCCAGGTCGACAAGATGCCTTTGTCGACATTGCCGTCCTCGTTACCGCCCGGTGCGGCCAGGCACCATTCGGCCGCCTCGCCGCAACGATTGCTATAGTCGGCAATCTTGCGATCCTTACCGACAGCCACGACGGCGATCAGAGAACCCTTCAGATCGGAGAAGTCCAGATCCTTGATGGCGGGATCGGACGGATTGTGAAATCTATAGGTTTTCTCATTGTTGATATCGAAACCCTTTTTGCCGGCATTTTTAACTAACCGGAACAGGCCGTTCTCGATATTTTCCGGTGTGAGCAGGGGAAGCATCCCGTTACCGCCAGGCCGTTTGGATGCGGTCGGCTGGTCTTCGTATTCATTGCCCGCCGAGAACACCAAAACCATGTCTTTGGCCGCAGCGGATTTGATAGCGTCGTAGGTGTCCTTCAGGTCATCGAGGGTGTCATAGATCGGCTGATACTGAAGTTCGGTGTAATGTTCTCGTACAATGGGATTGCCGTTTTTATCGAGGATCTCGTTTCCGTCTTCGTCCTTCAGAAATTTTTCGAGGGTGGGTGCACCGTAGCTTCCGTTGAGCACCTTGGCGCCGGATCTGGCAGCATAGCGGATCGCGTCGTTGGCGATGTCCCTGTCCGGCATGGCACTCTCGACATCTATCGCCTGAAGCGGCAGGATTGTCGCTTCATACGCAACGCCCTGCATATTGACGATTCCGGTCGTGCCGTCGCGCGCTGCGGCGATGATACCCGCGACGTGCGTGCCGTGCGCCTGCGCACTCCCATCCTCATTGATGACGTGCGTCACATCCTGCAGGTTCTGCCCACCCTTCGCAAAGGTCCGAAGCGCCGCGGAAATTCGGCCGGCAAACTCCGGGTGATCGACGTCCAATCCGCTATCGACGACCGCGACGATGACACCCTTGCCGGTATAGCCTTCCAGATAGGCGGGCAGGGCGTTGATCATGCCAAGCCCCCAATTCGATCGATATTCGACGTCATCCGCCGGCGGCACAGGAGTGGGAGCCTTCTGCGCGAATGCCACATGTGGCGCAAACAAGGCCGTCGTCGCCGCCAGAAACTTGATCGTCTTGGTACTTACTCTCATGTCCGTTTTCCCAATTTAGATTGGCTCTGCTGCGCTCACCTGAGAATGCGAGCGCGGCGCAGTGCGCTTGGCGTTGTGAATTTGTGACGCCGCATCGATGCGGTTAGGTGGCTGTGATTGGCAAAGCCGGTAAGGCGAGCAATATCTGCTAGGGGCATATCGGTCGTGATGACGAGGTGCTCGGCCACCTGGAGGCGGGTCGCAAGGATATATTGATGAGGCGATTGGCCGACGGTCTGCTTGAAGGCGCGTAAAAAATGGCTCGGCGATAAACCGGCAAGCAGAGCCAAACGCTCGACCGACAATTGCTCGCCTATGTTGGCCTGGATGTAATCGCGAACGTCACGCCAGGCTTTGTGCGTCAGTCCTCCTCGAAGCGTGGACTCCGAATGGTCTTTGAGGCTCGAATAGTTGCGCAGGAGATAGGTGGAAAAGACCGTCAGCAGGGAATCCATATAAAGATGGTTTTTGGGTTGACCTTCTCGAAACTCCTCCCGGACCAACTGGGCGAGCAATAGCGCTTTCTCATCAACATATCCCGCCGGCGGGGGACGGAACTCAAAATCCTCTCTGTCGAATTCACGGCCCGCCAGCTTGCTGATTTGCTCGGGCGCCAAGGCCAAGAGCAGGTTTTCCTTTGGCGTCTTCCAGCGCGCGAAAAGCTCCGCGTTGAAGGGAATGAGCTCGATTGTTCCAACCGGAGCCAGAAACTGTGACCTCCTGTCCGAATTGAGCGCAACTTCACGTCCGGGCTGTGGCGTCAGCAACACCAACGCCATATGGGAAGGCGCCTTGAAGCTGATCGAATTGGGGCCTGTCAGCGTACGGGTAACCGCTCCACTGGTCGTCTCGAACTTGGGACCCCAGTCATCAGGAATGCTGGTCAAAAGGCTTGCAGCGGTTTCGGCCAAAGTCTGTCCCCTGTAGGATCGCTTCAACGAGAGGGCGTATCCGCCCGCAACCAACCCCTTGCCTGAAGTGATTTCGACACCCCCATCCCGAGCGATTTTTTAACAGCTGGTTTCAGAATTCAAGTTGTGTTCCTCATTTACGCCATCATATGGCTAACAGGTTGACACTAAGGCGACAATTTCACGGTATTTTTCAGGATATTACAGGATTTAACCTGAACATTCTGATTCATTTCCTGATTATACTTTCAAAATCCTATCATTTGTCAAAATATTGCTGCTTTTTCACCGCATTTGGCTAACTGTTATCGTTTCTGTGCTTCATATTTGGCTACTCGTTTTGTGAACTGGTGAACCAGTCACAGGCGCAAGGTCGTGGGGGTAGGAAACGAAGTGACAGGTAAGAGTATGATCAAACAAAATGTAATCGGCTTCGCTGCCGCTAGCATGCTGCTGGCTGGCTGCCAGGCCAGTTCGGACCCACAAGTTCAGGCGCGCAACCATGAGTTTGGCTGCATCGCCGGCACCGTGGGCGGCGCCATTGTTGGCGGGCTAATCGGCAGCACAATCGGTGGTGGCACTGGCCGCGTCATAGGCGAAGCTGTTGGTATCGGCGGCGGCGGCTACCTCGGCAATCGTTTGGCTTGTCGTTAGGGGGGAGGAAATCCAATGCACAAGACAATTCTCGCTGGAGCATTCACCTTCCTGACCGCAACCGGCTTGGCGATGGCACAACAGGCCCCGGCCATGCACGAAGGTCATCTCAACCAACTCGACACCGATAATGACGGAGGCGTCAGCCAAGGCGAATACCAATCCTTCATGACCGAAGGCTTCGCCAGGCTGGACCGCAACGGGGACGGTGTTCTTGTCGAAAGCGAGGTGACAGGCGTGCTGACACCGGAGCAGTTCGCCTCTGTTGACGCCAATGGAGATGGTGGTGCGAGCCGGAACGAATTCCTGAACCGGGTCATGAGCGATTTCGCATCGGCTGACCGTGGCGGTGACGGTCAGCTGAATTAACCATCGGGCGGGGGGCGGGGCCGCTCAAGAGCTTGCCGAAAACGAAAGGGATGTCGATGAAAACCGCCATACTAACTGCTGCGATGGTAATGGCCATACCGGCTTTCGCCTTCTCTCAGGACAAATGCTACGATGAGGCCAAGGATCAGGCCGCAATGAACAAGTGTGCCGATGCTGCCTACAAAGAATCCGACAAGAAGCTCAACGAGCTTTACAAGCAGATCGAAGCGCGCCTGAAGGACGATGCCGATACGAAGAAACTTCTCGTCCAGGCACAACGGGATTGGATCAAGTTTCGCGACGCCGAGTGCGGTTTCCAGACTGCAGAAGCGGCCGGGGGAAGCATGATGCCAATGCTTGTCACCCAGTGCATGGACGACCTGACGCAAACCCGCGTCGAAGACTTCGAAGGGTATTTGAATTGCGAGGAAGGGGATATGAGTTGCCCCGTTCCGGCCGCAAACTGACGTATCCCACAACTGATTGATCGAGATGAAGCAGGCGGCGAGCCTGAAGTCACGCTTGCGAGACGCGAAGCGTGAGGCATCAGTACAGACCCGCCGGCAGAGGGTTATGGAATGCAAAAGAGCCGTATGAGGATCGTTCTCGCCGTTGCCCGATCATTGGCCTCGGTAAGCAAACTTGCTGTCATTGCGAGCCTTTCCATTCCGCCGACAGTGACAGTCGCCTATTCTCGGTATGATCTGCCGCGGCCCTATGTATCGCGGGCGCTCGATGCAGTTCTAGTGCCGATCAACAATGCGTCGAGGCTGCGCTACAATATTCCGCGGTCCATGCACGGTGTTTATGTGCTGGCGGTCGACCCTCACGGTATCGCGGCACACCAGGGCATTCGCCCTGGCGACGTCCTGTCGACTGTGCGCGACCATCCCATCTATTTGCCGGCCGACGTGGACAGCCTGGTCTGGGCTGCACTTGCCGTGAGCGTCACGGATTTTCTTTTCGGCGTATCGCGCGGCGGCACCATCATCGATGTCAACACCAACATCACGGTCAACAATTTTAATCAAACCATCAATGTCAACAATATCAGCAACTGGACGAGCATCGAGAACGAACAGGACTGGACGCAGTTTGTCGATCAATACAATACCGATATCTCGAACAGCATAACTGATACCAGCTACGAAGATACGGCGTCCGACACGACTGTGCAGGACGTCGACAGTTCAAGTTCATCGAACAGCGACGAGGACAGCAATACCGACGTTAGCGATGATAACGACGACGCCACCACCGGTGACGATGACAACACCAGTGATGATGCTGAAGACGACGACAGCGTTGGCGACGGTGACGACAATACCGATGACGGGGATGACGACACCGACACTGATGATGCTGATGACGGCGATGACGACAGCATCGACGACGGTGATGACAATACTGATGACGGGGATGACGACACCGACACCGATGATCCAGATGGCGATGACGACAGCATCGACGACGGTGATGACTATACCGATGATGGGGATGACGACACCGACACCGATGATGCAGACGGCGATGACGACAGCATCGACGACGGTGACGACTATGCCGATGACGGGGATGACGACACCGGCGACGATTATGCAGACGGCGACGACGACAGTGATGACTATACCGATGATGGGGACGACGACACCGGTGAAGAATGACGGTGTAGACCGCGGTTGGACCGGCACAACAAAGAATGGGTGTAATTCCTGCTAACTAAGAGGCACTGGTTTTGGGTGCAGGGTGTGAGGCAAGAGGAACGTAGGGATGGGCTCTTGAATCGATTGCTTGTCGCATCCACCGCACGGGTGAGCTTCCGCGTCGGGAGCTTTGGCTAAGGATTTACCGGTCTACGAGCCTTCGCTGGCACTGCCGTTTCGTCGGCAACACCAAGCAGATGAGGCAGCATGAGGAAAATCGTTCTGCATGGAATAAGCGTGGCGGTCGGCTTCCTGCTGATGACGGTCGCAACGGCTGCGAACACCGTCGAGATCCCCGAAGGGGATTATTATATCGTTGCGAAACACTCCTATAAGGCGCTCACCGCCTTTGAAAGCAGCGACGGAGAGATTGTCCTCGGCCAGTCTGACCGTAGGCCCAGTAAGGATCCCAAGCAACTGTGGACCATCACCAGGTCACCCGCCAAAGCCAGTGATGCAGAGTATCAAATTCGATCGAAGAGATTCGAATTGTATCTCGCGGAGGGTGACGAAAACGAAAACGGCGATACGAGCGTCGTCCTCAAGGAGGAGCAGTCCGCCAGCGGGCAGATTTGGCGCTTTAAGCCGCATCAAAACAGCTACGGCATTGAACTGGGCAATAGCGGGACAACGCTCAATGTTACGGGCGCTGAGGAAGCTGACGATGCTCAGATCATCGTCTATGACGCCAGCCCGGACGATAACGCACAATGGTTGCTCTATCCGGCGCTTGATGAAAACGAAGCGGCACCGAGGACTGCACAGAAATCTGAATTCGACAATCAGAACATGCGCTATCGCCTTGCTCCGATGCCTGCGGCATCTCGCGAGGCAAGTCGGCTGCGGCGCATGAAGCTCATGGACTACCAGCCGAGCGGCGTGTACGTGAAGAAAGGGGAAGCTGTTTCAATCACAGTTCGTGGATTGTCACCGTCACCGGATGGTCTGACGATCATGGTCGGCCCGATGAACAGCTTCGAGGACGATAGCCCCAAAAACGACCCGCAAATGGTCATCGCCAAGGAAGGTCGCACGGACTTCACGGCCAAGCGAAGTGGCCTGATCTACTTCCTTTATTCCGACAGCGGGTTCAATGCGACGGCTCTCCCTGTTCTCGATGTGGCGGTCACGCGCGGCGGCAGTCCAATCCCGCTTTACATCGAAGGACACACGCACTTCGACGGATGGCATGACCTGCTTGCCGATCTTTCATCTGCGCCGTTTGTCGAAATGATGAGCGAACACGTGCTGATCACGGCAACGCGCAACGTTTATATGAAAGCACCACAAGGCGACCCAGTGGAAGTTCTCGACACCGTCGAACGGATACTCGGCTGGTACGATGAACTGTCTGGGCTTGACGGCTCATCTGCGCTTCATCGACCGTCCCCTTTGCGCGTCCATTATCTGCAGGATACGGTGACACCGCAGAAGGTCTTTGACGACAGTGTATATATGTATGCAACCGACTACTTCGTCGGCGTCCCCGGCGAAAACATGGGCGATCTGCTAGACGTGGACAAGCTGCGGCATGCGTGGGCGATCTGGCATGAGACGGGTCACAAGTATCAACAGCTGGAATGGAGCTGGGACGAGATTGTAGAAACAACCGTCAATATCTATTCCCTCAATGCCCAGGCGCGCTTCGGCGATCCGTCTCGCCTGAAAGAGCGGGATTCATATACCGGCAGAACCACGCTGGAACTGGCAGCCCGATACTTGGCACGAAAGACGCGTGATTTCGACAATGCAAAACAGATGCGCCTTCACGCGGATGACGACAGCGAGCTTTGGGTCCGGCTCGTCATGTTCGATCAATTGCGCCAAGGTCTCGGCGAAGATTTCTATCCGAAGCTTCACCGGTATTATCGCGAACATCCGCTCGACGAGGACGATGAAGCCAAGCTGTTACAAGCCTTCGTCCTGCGTGCCAGCAAGGTCGCCAATCACGACCTGACCCGGTTCTTTTCCGACTGGGGGGTGCATATCGAGAAGGATACCGCCAACAGATTGAAGCAATTGAACCTGCCTCCAGCAGATCCTGATCTGTCACGCGTCGGACTGAAGGACTGAGGAACTGTAATTCCCTCTCGATCGTTCTAGGCCTGGCGGGGATCGCTTGAAGCGTGCTGCGTAACTGGTAATCTATGCCCAACCGACATGCGTGTTGTTCTAGGTTTTGAAGTGATCGAAGCAGAAACGATAATCGGCGCTGCGGCACGGAATAACTATATCACCGTCGATGACAATGAGGCATAAAGTCCCTTGCTTCCGGATTCTGTTCGCTCGTTCGCCCTTCAGCCGTTTTCATTTGTTGTGCCCGAGCTACATCGAGCCAACACGATGACGTTTGTTGAAATTTCCGCTTGTTGGGCTTGTATGACGAAATCGAACCTGCTCGCGATTCGCCCGGAATTGACCCATAACGATTTTGCAAAAGACGACACTCGACAGCATCCGTCTCCATCAATTGCCCGATGATGGGGTCCGTCGCCGGCTGACTTCAGTCGGTCCGGTACGCCGTGACGAACCAAATCCCCAGGAGCCGCTGTGGTGCGCTCATTGGAGAGACATGGGGTCGGTTCCGAACGGCTATAACAATCCACCAATTGAGGAGCAGAAGCCGGTCAAAGAACTCACTCTTGGAGCAGGCATGCTCTTACACCTCGCGGTGGGATCATTATGGGAAGTGATCCTCCCCCAGTGAAGTGGTCCGCCGTTATGATTAGGAAACGGAGGATCGAGAATGGCCAACAAGCGACCGAAGCCGGAAGAGATTGTCTCGAAGTTGCGGCAGGTTGAGGTTCTGATGG
>Ga0180223_1001893_pt1 | contig 14228 bp, 11 predicted proteins | sample eDN5th30CKraftOP_FD_151337 | JGI IMG/M metagenome (GOLD analysis project Ga0180223, IMG submission 151337) | Enriched Organic Plus compost microbial communities from Emeryville, California, USA - eDNA 5th pass 30_C Kraft OP (version 2) (version 2) ...
GGAGGTGTGGGAGGCGGCGGCAGGGGAGCCGGCAGCGTCGTAGGCGGAGAGACCGGCGCCGGAGGCGGTTCGGGCGGCGCCGGCGGGACGGGCGGCGCCGGCAGCGGCAAAGTCGTCACCGGAGTAGGCGGCGGGGGCGCGGGCAGTGTCACGGGCGGTACCGTGGGATCCGGCACGCCGGAGCGCAGGAACCAGTCGTTATCATTGGCGGCGTCTGCCGTCGTGCCGCCGCGAAACAGCTGGTATTCGTAGACGCCGGCCGCCACCCGGCTGCTTAAGGCAAATGCCTCGGGCGCGGTCGTCGCGCCTTCGACGGCATCCACCACCCGGATGCCATTGCCGGTAGTCAAGGCGCCCAGGCCGTTCAGGTTGGACACGTTGAGCGCTGTGAGGCCTGACGCAGTCGGAACGGCCGTAGCCGTAGAGTTCCTTTGGATCACGAGTTGGTCGGACGGCGAGTCGTCCGCCCCCAGCACGGTCTGCAGACTGAGCTGCCCACTCTGCCCGGTATAGTTGCCATAGACCACGAAGCGGTCAGTTGCCGTCGCCGGCCCGTTGGTCAGATCAATGAGCCCCGCGTTGGTCACGTTGGCCAGCGCGCTTGGATTCCATGGCCGTACCGCATGCGTGCCGTTGCCGGCCAGCACGGTGCTGCTGCTGTCGATGGCAAGCGTGCCGGTTCCGGTTCCGTCATCGCCCAGGGTCAGGGTGCTGTAATTCTTGAAAGTGAGCTGCGAGCCGCCATAAAGCCCTATGTTTTCCCAGCGTGTGAGCTGGGCGACGTCCAGGCCGGTGCTGTTTTGCGTGTTGTTCCAGCTCATGCGGTCGGTGCCCAGGCCCCCGTCGACGATCAGCCCCGGGACCAGGTTCGTGGCATTGAGATTGGAGAACAGGGCGGTGTCGGTGCCGTCGCCCATCCGGATTCCGGCGACGACCTGGCCACCCTGCCAGGCGACCGTGTCGTTGCCCGCGCCCCCTTGTATGTCGGAGCTGATCGTGCCTCGGGAAACGTAGGCGATGTCGTTGCCGTCGCCGAGATCCACGGTACAGCACACGCTGCCGTCCAGCAGAGCGAAGATGTCGTTGCCGGCGCCCATGTTGACGCCGCCGTTGATCTGCGCACGGTTGATGAAAAAGTCATTGCCGGCGCCAAGAGAAGTGGGGCCGTTGATCACGCCGCTGTTGTCCACGTTGTCGAACGAGTCGCCAGTGTTGCTGATGCCGTTGATGACGCCGTTGCCCCGGTTGATGACGACATTGTCGTATTGGCTGCCGGCGGTGTGCCCGTTGGAAAAACCCAGGCCCTGGTTGAACAAGCCGTCATTGTCGATGTGGTTGGATGGGCCTGACAGCGTAAGCAGATTGATCGCCGCGCCCGTCCGATTGGTGACGGTGTTCGACGACGTGGCATCCAGGGTGACGGAATTATTCAGGACCCCGAAATTGTCGATCTGGTTCTGTGCGCCGGCCATGATGGTGGTGCCGATTGAGCGCCCGGCCCTGACGGTCAGACTGTTGGTTTCGGAGCCCGTGGCCGAGAGCGTCGTGCCCCCAAAGGTGCCGTTCTGGTCGAACGTGAAATCACCAGCGTTGGTTACCGTGATATTGCCATTGACCTGGCCGTTGTTGTTGAACGTGAGGGATAAAAGATTGTCGACCAATATGTCGCCGTTCACCGTGGCATAGGGGTCCACGGTAAGCAGCAGATCGGGTCCGGCGGGAGGAGGAATGACGAGGCCGTCCGGATCGGTGCCCGAGCACGTTACCGTGCTTGCATCCGTTGCTGCGCATTGCGCGAAAACATGCCCGCCCGGAATGAGAAGCCATAATATGATCGCCGGCTTTAGTATTCGCCATAGCGCCAAGCCTGCAACGCTACCCAGTGCAGCGCGATAATTGTGCATGGCAGAGTCACCTCCGTAGCTATTCTTACTATGTATAGCGGGGTTAATGCAGCGCGGGGTCAAACGCCTTACTGGCGAACCTATCAAGATAGAAGATAGCAGAAATTGTCAAAAAAAGACAAATGTTATTGCAGTCTTGCCGACAGTACATTTTCAGGCAAAACGCGGGCCCTGCGGGTTGCAAAACAAACGGGCGAGTAACTTTCTGCCGCTGTCGGTGTCCGTTCAGGGAAAACCGTGTGCCGGTTTTGCCCGTTTACCCATTCGGTTTTTCTTCGCGCGCCGTCAGCCGGCGCTCCAGCAGGCTAAGGTCTTCGCGCAGCTGGCGCACCGACTCGTCTATCGTGCCGCTGCGCAGCCGCCTTTCCTCGCCGCGCACCAGGGCGTTCAATGCCAGGGTGGCAATGGAATTGACCACCTGGTCCAGGGGGATCGCGCCTTGGGGGTTGAACCACCAGGCGCCCCAGTTGCACATCCCCAGTATCGCAAAAGCGGCCACCTTGGGCTCGACCTCGCGGAACTGCCCGGCCCGCACGCCCGTCTCGATGGCCGTGACGAAGCGGTTCAGGACCAGGCGCCGCGATGCCTCGGCCTTTTTGCGCAGCACCGGCGAAAGGTGCTCTTCATTGCGCTCCACTACTCTGAACTGAAGCGGGTGGCTCAGGATCAGCCGCGCGTGCCGTGACACCAGTTCGCGCATCGCCTCGATGGGGTCGGACTGCTGCTGCAGCGTATCGGCCGCCAGCTTGCCGGCCATTTCGGTGACCTCGGTGGTCAATTCCTTGAGGATGGCCTCTTTGTTGCGGAAGTAATAGTAGATGGCCGTGCGCGTCACCCCAAGCGCCTGCGCGATGTCTCCCATGCCCGTGCCCTGGAAGCCGCGCTGTATGAACAGCGTCGAGGCGGCTTCCAGAATGGATTCCTGAAGCAGTTCGCGGCGGGTGGACTTGGAAGCCGCGCTGGGTTTCTTGGGCATGGACGAGTTCTCTTGCAGTGCAGTGGCAACGCCTTTTAGGGTGCAACGATTATAGGCAAAAGGCGGCTGGGCGCCCGCCGGTAAGGGTTTTTACTACTTAGACAAATTTTTCACACATTAGTCAAATTCTCCATTAGAATATCTTCCGGAAGGAGGAAAAAGGCATGACACAGCCTAGAGACAAACACGCTGCGGCCGGCGCGTCCGCGCAGCAGGCCACGGCGGGTTTCCTGAATACGGACTGGAATCCGCGCGACCTGCCGCCCGACGTGGACACCCGCAATGTGGTGCTGCGCACGCAGGACGGCGCGGCCACCGGCGGCGCGCTCTACTGCCCGCAGGCGGGTTCGGACACCGTGGTGTGCATCATGCATCCGCGCGAGTTCATGGCCTGCCACTATCTGATTCCGGACATCGTGGCGGCGGGCTACGCCGCCTGGACGCAATGGCCGCGCTCAGTGGGCAATGACTTGCGGCTCGAGCACGAAATCGCCTTGTTCGACGTCGCGGCGTCCATGGACTATCTGCGCCAGGCGGGGTTCCGCCGCGTGGTGCTGCTGGGCAATTCCGGCGGCAGCGGCCTGTACAGCCTTTACGTCCAGCAGGCTTCGCTGGCGCCGCGGGACCGCATCGCGCGCACTCCGGGCGGACGCCCCACGGGGCTGGACGCCTTGTCGATGCCCGAGCCCGACGGCATGATCTTCGTGGCGCCGCATCCGGGACAGGGGGCGCTGCTGATGCAATGCATAGATCCTTCGGTCACGGACGAAAGCGATGCTTTCTCCACCGACCCGGCGCTGGACCCGTTCAGCCCGGCCAACGGCTATTGCCAGCCGGGCGAGGGCACGCGCTACGCGCCCGATTTCGTGCAGCGCTATCGCGATGCCCAGCGCCAGCGCGTCGCCAGGCTGGACGCGCTGGCGCGCCAGCTGATCGCCGACCGCATGGCGGCGCGGCGCCGCGTCAAGGAAGGCTCGACCGACGCCCGCGACAAGCGCATGGCGGCCCATACCCAGATCATGACGATCTGGCGCACGGACGCCGACCTGTGCTGCTTCGACCTGTCGCTGGACCCGTCGGACCGCAAGCCGGGTTCGCTGTGGGGGCGCAACCCTTATGCGTCGAACTACGGCTCCGTGGGCTTTGCGCGCCTGTGCTCGCCGGAAAGCTGGCTGTCCACCTGGTCCGGCATTTCCTCCAATGCGCTGCTCGGCAAGACGCTGCCCGCGCTGCGCCAGCCGACGCTGCTGATCGAGTACACCGGCGACCAGGCCTGCTTTCCCTCCATCATCAAGCAGATCTACGACGGCATCGCATCGACGCAAAAGCGCCACCTGCGCGTACGCGGCGACCATCACGGCCGCGCGCTGAGCGCGGAAGAGGAGCCGGGCCGCTACGAGGCCGGCCGGCTCATCCAGGACTGGTTGCGCGAGCATTTCGCGCAGTAGCGCCTGGCGACCCGGGGCCTGCCCGCAGGCCCTGACCCAGCATACAAGGGGAATACCATGCAAGCAGCGACACATCCTCAACGCCTGGCACTGCGGGGCGTCGACCATACCGCCCGCCCGACATGGAAGCTCAAGGAAACAGTGGCGTTCTACCGCGACATCCTGGGGCTGCCGCTCGTGCACACCATATCGGCGCGCGGCTGGGGCCCGGCCACGCATCCGGACTTCCTGCACTTTTTCTTCGACAGCGGAAACGGCAGCACCATCGCATTCTTTTACTACCTGGGCACCTCGGCGCCGCAGGAGATGGAAGGCCGCAGCCTGGGCAAGCCCTGGCCCGAGGACTTCGTCACCGACGCCACCCACACGGCGTGGCTGGTCGACGAGGACGAAGACCTGCTGGCCTGGAAGAGCCGGCTCCAGGAAAAAGGCGTGGAGGTCTCGGTGGAGACGCGCCACGAAGTCATCGAGTCCATTTATTTCCGCGACCCCAACGGCTACTTCCTGGAAATCACGCGCAAGCTGCGCACGCTGGAGCCGCGCGATGCGCGCGATGCCCAGCTGACGATAGAAGCCGCCATCCGCCTGGAAAGCGAACGCGAAGGGGGTATCGCGGGCCTGGGGGCCATCGACGAAATCTGGCGGGAAAAAGCCGCGGGCCTGCTGCCCGACGCCCAGCCGGGCGTGGCGCGCCTGCCTGTGCTGAAGGTGCCGGAATTCCAGCCCTTGGTCGATTCGGCGCGGGCGCAGCCGGGCTGCCGGGTGCACGACATCGACGACGCCTACTGGGTGGTCGAGTCCCCGGGGCCGATGGAGTTCGGCCGGAAATCCCTGGGGCTCAAGCCGGCCGTATGGTATGGGCTTTTCACCGGGGGGCTGCAGGGACGGATCACCGTGTTCGACCGCGACATCGTGCGCATCGAGCCGTGACGCGGGTCAGGGAGGAGACATGCAAGACATACTAAGCCCCGTCGACGGGGTGGTTTATCAGACGGCCGAAAGGGCCGGGTCGTACTTGCGCAGCGGCGCATGGGTGGACAGCACAGTGGGCGATGCGCTGCGCGCCACGGCGCGCCGCCATCCGGACAGGCCGGCCTTTATTTCCGATGAGCGCAGCATCACGTTTGCCGAACTGGACGATGTGTCCGAGCGGCTGGCCGCGGCCTTGGCGGGACTGGGCCTGAAGCCGGGCGATCGCGCGCTTTTCCAGCTGGGAACGACGGTGGAGACGGTGATCGCGGCGCTGGCCTGCTACAAGGCCGGCGTGGTGCCGGTATGCGCCATACCCCAGTATCGCGAAGTCGAGATAGGCGCCCTGGGCCGGTCCAGCCAGGCCAGGGCCTATTTCGTGCAGGCCGATTTCAGCCAGTTCGACCTGGTGGGCTTCGCGCGCCAGATGCAGGGCGGCTTGCCGGCGCTGGAACACCTTGTCGTGGTGCGCGGCCGGGCGCCGGAAGGCACGCACGACATGCTGGCGCTGGCCGATTCCATCAGCCTGGAGCAGGCGCGCCAGCGGCTGTCGGGCCTGCCCGTGGGGCCGCGCGACCTGCTCAGCTTCCAGCTTTCCGGCGGCTCGACCGGCCTGCCCAAAATCATTCCGCGCTTCCATGCCGAATACCTGGGCCATGCGGCGGGCTGGGCCCGCCGCTATGAAATCGACGGCGATTCGCGCATCATCTGGTCGCTGCCCCTGATGCACAATGCCGGGCAGCTGTATGCGCTGATCCCTCCCGTCCTGATGGGTGTGACGGCCGTGCTGATGCCCAGGGTCGACATCAAGCGCATGCTGGAACTGATAGAGGAACACAAGGTGACGCACGGGCTGTCCATCGGGCCCATCGCGCCCCAGCTCATCGCCTACCAGGACGTCGCCCGCCACGATCTTTCTTCATTGCGGCTGTTCGCCACCATGAGCCGCGCCGATTCGCTCGAAAATCACCTGGGCGTTCCCTGCTCGAATCTGTACGGCATTACCGAAGGGCTGCTGATGGGCGCGGGCGCCGGCGAACCGGCACAGGCCCGGCATCATACCCAGGGCGCCTCGGGGTGCCCGCATGACGAGATCCGCGTGCTGGACCCTGAGAGCGAGCGCGAGATGCCGCCGGGCCAGATGGGCGAGCTGTGCTTTCGCGGCCCTTCCAGCCTGCTGGCGTATTTCGGCGACGCCGAGGCGACCCGCAATTGCCTTATCCGCGACGGTTTCGTGCGCACCGGCGACATGGTCACCGCCCACCGCATCGGGGACGGCCTGTACTACAGCTTCGAGGGCCGGCTGCGCGACAACATCAACCGCGGCGGCGAAAAAATCGGCTGCGAAGAGGTCGAGGGCTTCATCAGCCAGCATCCTGCCGTGTCGGACGCCAAGCTGGTGGCCATGCCCGACCCCTTTTATGGCGAGAAGGGTTGCGCCTATCTGATTCTGCGCCCCGGTCATGCGGCGCCCAGCGTGAAAGAGCTGGCGGCCTTCCTGTCGCGGCAGGGGCTGGCCAAGTTCAAGTGCCCCGAGCGCATCGAGGTCGTCGAAGAATTCCCCATCACCCGGGTGGGCAAGGTGGACAAGGCGGCGCTGCGCAGGCAGATCGCCGAGACGCTCGCGCGCGAGCTGGCCGCAAGTTCCTAGCAGTACTCATCATTGAAAAAAACCAGGAGACAACAATGAAGACAACACTGAAGTTGACTTTTGCGCTATCCCTGTCCCTGCTGGCCCTGCAGGCCAGCGCGGCGGACAAGGTCAGGCTGGGTTTCATCGCGGCGCAAAGCGGCCCCCTGGGCGTGCTCGGCGCCGAGCAGAAGCGCGGGCTGGAGCTGGCGCTGGACCAGCTGGGCAACAAGCTGGGCGGCCGCGAGGTCGAGCTGTTCAACGCCGATTCACGCGCCACGCCGGGCGTGGCGGTGCAAGAGGTCGCCAAGCTGGTGGACAAGGACGACGTGGACGTCATCACGGGCGGCACGGCATCCAACGAAATCCTGGCCATGGTCAAGCCCATCGCCCGCGCGGGCCTGACGCTGGTGGGCTCGAACGGCGGCCCTTCGCCGCTGGCGGGCAAGGAATGCAGCCCGGCATACTACAGCGTGGCATTCCAGAACGACCAGTGGAGCGAAGGCATGGGCGCCTACATGTCCAGCCATGGCGTCAAGCGCGCCTATTTCATCGGCATGGACTACCAGGCGGGCTGGGACCACGTGGGCGGCGCGCAGCGCGAGTTCAAGGGCGAGACCGTGGCCAAGGTGTTCACGCCGCAGGCCCAGCTTGATTTTTCGGCAGAGCTGGCCCAGATCCGCGCGGCCAATCCCGACGGCGTGTTCGCCTTCTATCCGGGCGGGGCGGCCATCGCCTTCGTCAAGCAATACGCCCAGTCGGGGCTGTCGGTCCCGCTGTTTTCCAACGCGGGCCTGGTCGACACGCTGTTCCTGCCGGCATTCGGGGACGGCGCGGTGGGGGTTGTCATTTCCAGCCATTACAGCGCCCGGCTGGACAATCCGGCCAACAAGAAATTCGTCGAGGCCTTTCGCGCCAAGTATCAGCGCGATCCCTCCGTCTATGCGGCGTCGCAGTACGACGCCGTGATGCTGCTGGACAAGGCCATCGAAACGCTTCCCGCCGGCAAGTTCGACCGCAAGCAACTGCAGAAGGTCATCGCGACGACGCAGTTTCCCAGCGTGCGGGGCGACTTCAAGTTCAACACCAACCACATGCCCATCCAGAATATCTACGCCCAAGAGGTGGAGAAGGACGCCGACGGCAAGCTGACGCTGAAGCTGCTGGGCGTGGCCGCCGACCACGCGCAGGACCGCTATGCGGGGCTGTGCCCCATGGGCCGCTGACGGCGAGGCGCGGCGATGACGTTTTCGATATTGCTGGAGCAGCTGTTCAACGGATTCCAGTATGGCATGCTGCTGTTCCTGATGGCCACGGGCGTGACGCTGGTGTTCGGCGTGATGCGGCTGGTGAACCTGGCGCATGGCTCCATGTTCATGGTGGGCGGCTATCTGGCCAGCACGGCGATGCAGGCCACGGGTTCATTCTGGATTGCGGCCCTTTGCGCGCTTGTCGGCTCGGCCGTGCTGGCCGCCATGCTCGAAATCCTCGTCGTGCGCCCTTTGTACGGACGCGGCCACCTGGACCAGTTGCTGGCGACTTTCGGCATCACGCTGACGCTGAATGAGCTTGTCGTGCTGGTTTGGGGGCGCGAACCCATCTTCGTCAAAGTTCCCGCCATGCTGAGCGGGCATACCGACATACTGGGCTTTCCCTACCCGGTGTACCGCCTGGCCATCACCGCGGTGGCCGTCCTGGCCGGGCTGATCCTGATGTGGCTGGTGGCCCGGACGCGCTTCGGCATGCTGATCCGCGCCGGCGCCGACAACCGGACCATGGTGGCGGGCCTGGGCGTCAACGTCACAGTCCTGTACACGCTGGTGTTCGCGCTTGCGGCGTTGCTTGCGGCGCTGGCCGGCATGATGTCGGGGCCGCTCATCGCCATGCAGCCCGGCGTGGGCGACCCCATACTGATCCTTACCCTGACGGTGGTGTGCATAGGCGGCTTCGGCTCGCTGAAAGGCGCGCTGGTGGCTTCGCTGCTGATCGGCATGTTCGATACTTTCGGGCGCATCTTCGCGCCGCAATGGTTCGGCGCGGCCGGAAACACGCTGGCCAACATGCTGGTCTACGTCGTCATGGCGGCGGTGTTGTTCTTTCGGCCCGCGGGGCTGTTCTCCAGCCCGGGGAAACATCAATGAGCAATCGGCTTCAATTCTTTTCGCGCCGCCAATGGCTGCTATGGCTGCTTCTGGCGCTGGTCCTGCTGTTGCCGCTTTCCGGCGAACTGTATTACGTCAAGCTGGTCACGCGCATGCTGATCTTCGCCATCGCGGCGCTCAGCCTGGACCTGCTGGTGGGCTATCTGGGCCTGGTCAGTTTCGGGCATGCCGCCTTCATGGCGATAGGCGCCTATGCCACCGGCATGCTGGCCAGCCAGGGCTACGTCTCGGCATGGCTGGCATGGCCGATGGCCATGCTGCTGGGTGCGGCGTTCGCCCTGGTGGCGGGGGTGGTGTCGCTGCGCTGCAGCGGGCTGTATTTCATCTTCATCACGCTGGCTTTTTCTCAGATGGTGTTCTATGGCGCGCAAAGCCTGCGGTCATACGGCGGCGACGACGGCTTCGCGCTGGATGGGGCCAGCGCCATCGCGCCCGGACTGGACATGTCCGACCCGATGCTGCTGTTCTACGTGTCGGCGGCGATTCTGCTGGCCTGCCTGTACATAAGCCGGCGGCTGGTGTGGTCGCCTTTCGGCAGAATCGCCGTGGCCGCCCGCGACAACGAAGCGCGGCTGGCGTCCATAGGCGTGCAGGCCTATCCCTACAAATTGCTCATGTTCATGATCTCGGGCGCCATGGCGTCGCTGTCGGGAGCGCTGCTGGCCAACCTGACAGGCTTCATCGCCCCGGGCTACGTGTCGTGGCTGGTGTCTGGCGAGCTGCTGGTCATGGTCATACTGGGCTCCGTGGGCACGCTGGTCGGCCCGGTGCTGGGCGCAGCCGTGTTCGTGGGCTTCGAGCATGCGCTGTCCGACCTGACCGAGCACTGGATGCTGGTGTTCGGGCCCCTGATCGTGTTTCGCGTGCTCTTCCTGAAGGACGGCATCTATGGCCTGTTCAGCCGTTCGGGCAAGGACGGCCGGGAGGGTGAGGCATGAATTCGCCATTGCTGGAACTCGCGGGCCTGCGCAAGGCCTACGGCGCCCTGACGGTGACGGACGACGTGTCCCTGACCGTGTCCGAAGGTGAAATCCATGCGCTGATCGGCCCCAACGGGGCGGGCAAGACGACGCTGGTGGGCCAGATATCGGGGCTCCTGCCTTCGGACGCCGGCCATATACGCTTTGGCGGCCAGGACATCACTGCGCTGGGCACGCCGCAGCGCACCCGCCTGGGCCTGGGCCGTTCTTTCCAGATCACCAGCGTATTCGGCAGCATGTCGGCGCTGGAAAACGTCGCCCTGGCGGTGCGGGCGCGCATGGGTACGGGTTTTCGCTTCTGGCGTCCGGCCAGCGGCTACGTACAGGCGCAGCACGAGGCCGAGGCCATTCTGGAAACCGTGGGACTGGGCGGACTGGCCCAGGCGCCTTGCGGCCAACTGGCGCATGGGCAGCTGCGCCAGCTGGAGCTGGCCATCGCCCTGGCCGCCAGGCCCAGGCTGCTGGTCCTTGACGAGCCCATGGCGGGCCTCGGGCCTGTTGAGTCGCGGCAGATGACGCAATTGCTTGCCGCGCTCAAGGCACAGTATTCCATCCTGCTCATCGAACACGACATGGAGGCGGTCTTTTCGCTGGCGGACCGTATTTCGGTGCTGGTGGCGGGCAGGCTGGTGTTCAGCGGTTCGGCGCAGCAGGTGCGGGACAGCGAGGTCGTGCAGCGTGCCTATTTGGGAGACGATGATGAGTGAGCCACGCGGCGGCGGGCCGCTGTTGTCCGTCGAGGGCGTCAGCAGCGGCTATGGGCGCGGGCAGGTGCTGTTCGACGTGTCTCTGTCCATCGCCCAGGGCGAGGTCGTCTCGCTGATGGGCAAGAACGGCATGGGCAAGACCACGCTGATACGGACCATCATGGGCATGCTGCCCCAGCGCGGCGGCGACATCCGCTTTTCGTCGCGCTCGATCAAAGGGGCGGCCATGCACCGCATCGCGGCCCTGGGCCTGGGCTGGGTGCCGGAAGGCCGGCTGATATTCCCCAGCCTGACGGTCGAGGAAAACCTGGTCGCCACCGCGGCCCGGCCCAAGGGCGCAAGCCATGTCTGGACGCTGCGCGAGGTCTATGACCTCTTTCCCCGGCTGCGCGAACGCCGCCTCAATGGCGGGGCGCAGCTGTCGGGCGGAGAGCAGCAGATGCTGGCCATCGGCAGGGCGCTGATGACCAACCCGCGCCTGCTCATCCTGGACGAGGCGACCGAGGGCCTGGCGCCCAAGGTCAGGCAGGAAATCTGGCTGACGCTGCAGCGCGTCAAGCAGACGGGGCAGTCCATTCTGGTGGTCGACAAGGACATCAAGGCGCTGTCGCGGCTGGCCGACAGGCACTACATGATAGAGAAGGGCCGCATTGCCTGGCAGGGCGGCTCGGACATGCTGTTGTCCGATGCGGGGCTGGCGCAGCGTTATGTGGGCATTTGAAACAGACAGAGGATGAAATGGAAATAGCGGTCATAGGCGGCGGCCCCGCCGGCATGTATTTTTCGTTGCTGATGAAGAAACGCGATCCCGGCCACCGGATCACCATATACGAGCAGAACCCGGCCGGCGCCACATATGGCTGGGGGGTCGTGTTTTCCGATGTGGCGCTGGGCTTTCTGAAAAAGGCCGACGAAGCCTTCTACAAGAAGTTCACCGCGAGCCATGAACGCTGCGACTATATGGAGGTGGTGCACCAGAATGTGCACGTCCAGCTGCGCAACAACCATTTCTCGCGCGCGGCGCGGATCGACCTGCTGAACGTCCTGCAGCGCGAATGCGCCGAGACGGGCGTGCAGTTCAATTTCGACACCCGCATCGAAGACGTGGGCCAGTTGGGCCAGCCCGACCTGATCGTGGCCGCCGACGGCGGCAACAGCGCCGTGCGCACCCAGTTCGCCCAGCACTTCCAGCCCAGTTTCGAGAGGCGCCGCAACAAGTTCGCATGGTACGGGACGCGCCAGCTGTTCCATCCGGTGTCGCTGATCTTCCGCCAGACCGAGCACGGCGTCTTCATCGCCCACAGCTACCAGTACAGCAGGGACCTGAGCACTTTTCTGGTCGAGGTAGACCCCGACACCTGGCGGCGCGCCGGCCTGGACGCCATGTCCGACGAAGAAAGCCGGCGGTTCTGCGAGCAGGTGTTCGCGCCCGACCTGGGCAGCAACGGCCTGCTGTCCAACCGCTCGATCTGGTTTTCGGCCAACATCGTCAGCAACCGGAACTGGACGCACGGCAACATGGTGCTGCTGGGCGACGCCTTGCGCACGGTGCATTTCTCGCTGGGGTCGGGCACGCGCATGGCCATGCAGGACGCCATCGCGCTTTACGAGGCATTCGCCAGCCACGGCAGCGACCTGCCCGCCGCCTTTACCGCGTTCGAGGCGCAGCGCCGAACATCCTCGTCCGACTTCCAGGAGGCCGCGGCCCGCAGCCTGGACTGGTACGAGAACATCGAGCGGAAAATGCACCTGGATCCGGTGTCCTTTGCCTACGACTACATGCGCCGCACCGGGCGGGTCAGCCACGAGGACCTGAAAGAGCGCGACCCCGACTTCATCGCGCGCTACGAGGCCTTGTCCGGGCGGTGCCCGGCGTAGGCGGCTTTAGTGCAGGTCGCGCGTGTAGACGAATTTCGGCATGCTCCAGCGGAAGCGCAGGGCGAGCAGGCGCAAGGCCAGACCGGCGGCCAGGGCAATGAACATCACCCAGTCGTGGCCCAGGCCCGCGGCAAGGCCCGCCACATAGATGCCGCCTGTCGCCACCGACACCGTGGCATAGAGCTCACTGCGGAACAGCAGGGGAATGTCGGCGCAAAGCATGTCGCGCAACACCCCGCCCACGCAGCCGGTGATCAGCCCGGAGGCGATTATCACCACCAGCGGCAGCCCCATGCCCATGGCCACGTTGCAGCCTATGATCGTGAACACGACCAGGCCGATGGCGTCCAGCAGCAGGAACAGCCTGCGCAGATGGTGCATGAAGCGCGCCATGGCGATGGTCAGCAGGGCTGCGCCGCCAGTCATGAGCAGATAAGAAGGGTGAGCCACCCAGGACAGCGGGTGATGGTTCAGGAGCACGTCGCGCACCGAGCCGCCCCCCAGCGCGGTGACGCAGCCCAGCATGACAACGCCGACCCAGTCCATGCTGCGCCGGCCCGCCGCCAGGGCTGCGGTCATTGCCTCGGCGACGATGGCGATCAGATAAAGGGAATGAAGAAGCATCCGACGTGTCCGGGCCCATGGTGGCGGAAGCGGTGAGATTCGAACTCACGAAGGGTTGCCCCTTGCTGGTTTTCAAGACCAGTGCCTTCAACCACTCGGCCACGCTTCCCTGGTGGGCAAGCCACCTGCAAGGCTCGAAAGTTTAGCTCATGGCCAGGGCCTTGTCACTTCTGGCAGACGCCGCTGTGGGCCATAATGGCGGTTTGGCGGGCTAAACACATGGCCCGCGGACAATCAGCAAAGTACGAAGGAGTGTTCTCATGAAAGCCGTGGAAATTTCCAAGCCTGGCGGTCCCGAGGTATTGGTGCCCGCGCTGCGCCCCATGCCTGAGCCTGGCGCCGGCGAGGTCCTCATCAAGATATCCGCCGCGGGCGTCAACCGCCCCGACGTCCTGCAGCGCATGGGCACATACCCGCCGCCGCCCGGGGCGTCCGACCTGCCGGGCCTGGAAGTGGCCGGCGAAATCGTCGGCGGCGACGCGGCCGCGGGCGGTTTCGCGCTGGGTGACAAAGTGTGCGCCTTGGTGGCCGGGGGCGGCTATGCGGAATACTGCGTCGCGCCCGCGGCGCAGTGTCTGCCCATACCCAAGGGCCTGTCGGAAATCGAGGCTGCCGGTCTGCCCGAGACCTATTACACAGTATGGAGCAATGTCTTCGACCGTGGCCGCCTGGGGCCGGGCGAAACCCTGCTGGTGCACGGCGGGGCCAGCGGCATCGGCACCACGGCCATCCAGCTGGCGACCGCCATGGGCAACAAGGTGTACGCCACGGTGGGCAGCGACGCACGCGTCCAGGCCGTGGAGCAGCTTGGCGCCGTCAAAGGCATCAACTACCGCAGCCAGGACTTCGTCGAAGAAGTCAAGCGCGCCACGGACGGCAAGGGCGTGAACGTCATCCTGGACATGGTGGCGGGCGACTATATCAACCGCGACCTGAAATGCCTGGCGGAC
>Ga0180223_1001897_pt1 | contig 14198 bp, 14 predicted proteins | sample eDN5th30CKraftOP_FD_151337 | JGI IMG/M metagenome (GOLD analysis project Ga0180223, IMG submission 151337) | Enriched Organic Plus compost microbial communities from Emeryville, California, USA - eDNA 5th pass 30_C Kraft OP (version 2) (version 2) ...
GTTGGACCTATCACGAAGCCGGCACCGGGCTTCGCTTCGCTCGCTCCGAAGGGCTTGCGGTTGCGAGCCTGGCTGCGTTTGGTGAGGGGAAGTTCTCGTCGGATCAGGAGCAGCTTCAGCGGGTGGATGGTGAGGCGCTGGCAGCGATCGATGCCAACCGGCTTGGCGGGATGTTTCAGGTCTCGGACGCAAATCCGTTGGCCGGTCTCGACCAGCGTGCCGCCCTGTTGCAGCGCCTGGGCGCGGCCCTGCGGGAGAATCCTCAGGTGTTTGGTGCGCCCCTCGCGCGCCCCGGGCACCTTGTCGATTATCTGCTTTGCAGGTTTCCCGATCGCCGTGTGGCTGCGGGAGATCTCCTTTCGATCCTGTTGCGGGCTTACGGGTCGATCTGGCCGTCGGCGATTGAGGTTGACGGCATCCCGATCGGTGATGCGGGACGTCACATCGCTGCGGAGACGGATGACCTGACCAGCGGGATCGTTCCCTTTCACAAGCTTTCACAATGGCTGGCTTATTCCCTGATCGAGCCGCTGGAACGGGCTGGCATTGTTGTCGATGGCGTCAGCGGTCTGACCGGGCTTGCCGAGTATCGCAACGGCGGACTGCTGATCGATGGCGGCGTGATCAGGCCACGTTCTTTGATTGATCCGCAATGTCGTCACGATGTCCAGTCGACACTGATCGTCGAATGGCGCGCGCTTACTGTGGTCCTGCTGGATCATCTGCTCGAGCCCGTCCGAAAGCGCCTGGGCGTCGGAGAGGCGTTTTCCATGCCGCAGATGTTGCAGGGTGGAAGCTGGCTGGCCGGGCGTGACATCGCCCTGACACGACGTCCGCCGGATGGCCCGCCGCCGATCTCGATCGTTTCAACCGGGACGACGTTCTGACCGTGCCGGTGGGACTGGCCAGCTGCCAGTACCCTAAACCATGACGTGAGCGGGCCTGGGCCGTGCGCGCTCGCCCGGAGCATGACCCGTTCTCATGGAAGCTTCGCCACGATCCTGAGCAATGCATCTCTGTATTGAAGACCAAGCTCAAGTATGTGGCTTCGACAGAGGAGCGCCGCATATTTTTCAGGCTATGCAACCCCGCATAATATTTTAATCTTTGCCGCATGGACCAATGGTCTCCTGAGGCACTGGGAGTTGTGAATGTTTTCGAGTTTCGATCCGAGCCGACGCGACGCAGTTAAATTGCTTGCTGCGCTTGCGGCTTATCCTGGTGTTGCGTGGGGGCAGTCCGGCGTTCCGGCAGAGTTTCCCAAACGGCCGATGTTGCTGATGCTGCCGCTTGCCGCTGGCGGGCCGGTTGATGTTCTCGGGCGGCTGCTGGCGCAGGAATATCAGATCCGGTCCGGCCAGACGACGACGGTCGAGAACCGCACGGGCGGAGCGGGGAACATCGGCATTGAAGCCGTGCAGCGCGCGACGCCGGATGGCACGACGTTGCTGGTGATTCCGGCCGGCAACCTCACCATCAATCCGACGCTCCTTCCCAACCTGCCGTTTGATGTCGAGCGCGATTTTGCGCCGATCACGATCCTTGGCACGGCCGCCAACCTGTTCGTGGCTTCACCGAAACTCGGCGTGAAGACGATTCCCGAACTGATCGCCAAGGCGAAGAGCACGTCTCTGACCTATGGCACGCCGGGTGTCGGCAGCCAGCTTCACCTGGCGATGGAGCTGTTCAAGCAGAAGACCGGCGTTGAGATCACGCATGTCCCTTATCGTGGGACGGCGCCGGCGCTGAACGATCTGCTGGGCGGACATATCGACCTGCTGGTGAGCAACCTGCCGGTGGCGTTGCCGGTGATCGAGAGCAACTCCGTGGTGCCGCTGGCCATGACCACGGCGGTGCGAAGCCCGCTGGCGCCGAACATTCCGACTCTTGCCGAGGAAGGTGTCCCGGGCATCGACGTCACGTCCTGGTATGGACTGCTGGCGCCAAAGGCGACGCCGAAGCCTGTGATCGATGCGATCTTTTCGGTGACGACCGACATCCTGAAGTCCCAGGAACTGCGGGACAAGCTGAAGGCTCAGGGCCTCACGATTATGATCGAATCGCCGGATGTGTTCGCGCAGCGTATCCGCAGCGAGACGGCGGTCTGGCGTGATCTCATCAAGGCGCGCAACATCACCGCGAACTAGATTCGCGGTGATGGCCTTTGCTGCTCGCAGGCCCGCTGGCGATCAGGTATGATCACGGCCGCACTGATGTTGGCGCCAACCAGATAGCCGGCTGGTCCTTACGCGTGGCCGCGGCCCGACTGGTCGGTAGCCACCACCTGGCGGCGCGTGGTGCCGTCGATGCCGCCGGCAATCGCCCATTCGGCGAAGTTCTCGGGCTTGCGCACGTGCTGCCGCGGCTTCCAGTTCTCGGTGCAGTGATCCTCGTCGGCGTAGTATTCGAGCGGCGCGCAGAGCGGGTTGAGGAAGTACCAGAAATAGGCGGACGAGATCGGATGGCGGCCGGGCCCGATCTCGGTCTTCCAGCCCTTCTTGCTCATGGCGATGCCGCCGCCGATCACCTCGTGAATATCCGAGACTGTGAAGGCGACATGATTGATGCCGGGCTTGCCCGGCCGGTTGAGCATGAAGAAATTGTGGTGACCGCCGACCGGCAGGCAGCGCAGGAAGATGCCGTGGCCGGGATATTCGTCACTCAGGGTGAAGCCGAGGCCATCCATATAGAAAGCGCGCATCGCCTCAAGATCAGCGGCGAATGCGACGACGTGGCCGATATGGATGGGATGCGCGCGATCGTAGATCGGTGAGGCCCGGTCGATACGCTGCGGATTGCCCGGCGCGTTCACGGGCGTTGGCGACACCGAGATCGGCTGGCGCTTGCTGATGCGGAATGCGACGGAGAGCCCGTTGGGATCGCGTGAGCGTGACAGGCCATCGCCGCCAATCTCGACCGGATATCGCGCCGCCAGGTTCGCGAGCGTCTGGTCAAGCTCAGCCTGGGATTCGGCGCCCCAGATGATTTCCCGCAGCGTGTTGCCCGGCTCGATGGCCGGCGGCAGCGCGGGGTCATCAGCCCTGCGGACAATCACTTCGCTGCCGTCGCGGGTTTCGTAACGCAGCAGATCGTCAGTCACCGCAATGGGCTTGACGCCCCAGTCGTCAAGGAACCGCCGGGCCTCCGCCATGTCCTCGACGCCAAACACGACCGCATCGATGCCATTCAACGCCATCAAACCTTCTCCGTCATCCGGCGCATGCCGGTCGTTCTCGACAACTCCCCGCAAGCCGGTCAGCTTGCGGAGCGGGCCATCGTGGCCTCTTCCTGGGCGATCTGCGCCTTGGCTTTGTTCAGCAGGGTCCGCCGCACGCGCGTCAGGCCGATGTCGTGCTGATAGAGCATCTCGCGCTTGCGCGCGTCGTCCGGCATGGCGACGAGCATCTCGCGATCCTGCTCCAGCACATGCCAGTGACGCTCTTCCAGGTGGTTGCGGTACAGCAGCCGCCAGGCTTCCCGCGCGATGCCGCTGACCTTGCGGGCCCGCCAGAAGAAGACGAGGCAGTTGTGCTCGTCGACCGGCGTCGTGAAGCCGATGATACGGAACGGTCCGCCAGGTCCGCCGGCGGCGGGATAGGGGATGTCCAGCCGGCAATAGGGCGCCGGGCCTTCCGTCACCATCTCCGTCCAGTCGAAGTTCTGACCCTGCTGCTCGACCCGCGACACGATGAAGCCGTCCTTTGTCTCGTCGAGCTTCATGGTGTCCTGCTTCGCGCCATAGGCCAGCGTGAACGAGTCCGCGTGCAGGTAGCAGCCGTGCATCGGATCGGCGAGATTGTCGACCGCGTAGCGATAATTGCAGGCCCAGGGCGAGACGCACAGGAAGGCTTCCCATTCCGGGGAGGTGAATTCCTCCGGCCACGCGACCGGCAGCGGCTCCGGATGCTCGGCGCTCGGAACGTAAACAAAAATCGCATCGCGGATCTCGGTGACGGCGTAGCTCATCACGGGTCGGCGGCCCTCCAGCGCACAGTCCGGCATGGCCGGCACGCGGGTCACCAGGCCGGTGCCGTCAAGGGTGACGCCGTGATAGCGGCAGGCGATCTGGCCATCATGCACTTCGCCACGCGACAGCCGCGCGCCGCGATGCGGGCAATAGTCTTCGATGCATTGCGGTTTGCCAGCTTCATCACGCCACAGCACGAGATGGCGGTCCATCAGCTTGACGGCATGCGGCTCGGAGCGGACCTGCACCGATTTCGCAATGGCATACCACTGGCCAAGCAGGCCCTGGTTGATCCGTTGTTCGATCCTGTTGGCGACGGAATCAAGAGCGACCATGTTGTGAGTTCCCTCGGTCAAAGAATGGCGGCGGCGAACATGAGGAGCTCCGGAAGCGGCTGATACCGGCGAGAGCGATCAGACATCTCCAGGGCTCCTCCATTGATCTCGGCAACGTGTCCTATTTCACGAACTCGTTGGTATAAAGCTGCTCGACAGGCTGTTCGGCCGGGATGAAGCCTTCCTTCAGATAGAACTTCTGCAGGGTCGCGAGTTGAGCGGGATCCACCGCGCCCAGCGTCGTCTGCCCTTTGTAAGTCCGCTCGGTATAGTTGACGAGAATCTTCCGGATCAGCTCTTCCTTCCCGGCGAAGGAGGGAGAGGCCTCGACATAAGCCTTGGCGGCTTTGGCCGGGTCGTCCATCACGTATTTCATGCCCTTGAGGGTTGCCTGCACGATGGCCTTCACCATCTGCGGGCGCTTGGCGATGACGTCGTCGGACGCGAGGATCGCCTGCGCCATGGACTGGAACGCATCCTTGGTCGGGATGGAAACCGCGTTGTCCTTCAGTGCTTCCTTGACGTCGACCTCCCAGTCCGGCGTGCAGGCGCAGGCGTCGACCGATCCGGCGATGATGAGGCTGGTGACGCCGGCGGGGCCGACAGCCTGGGCATCCACATCGTTCTTGCTGATGCCCTTGGAGGCGAGGGCTCCGAGCAGCGCAAAATAGGTGGTGTCCTGGAAGGCCATCGCCGAGATTTTCTTGCCTTTCAGGTCTTCGAGCTTCTGGACGCCGCGATCCTTGCGGCCGACGACAACCGTCAATGCGCCGCCGCCCATCAGCCCGACCACCTTCACCGGCACGCCGTTGCCGCGCACGATGATCGGCGTATCACCGATGGCGCCGCCGATCGGCGCATTGCCGACGCCGACCTGTTTGGCGACATCGACGCCGCCGCGGGCGACGACGAATTCGACGTCATAGCCGGCGTCCTTGTAGTAGCCGAGATGCTTCGCCAGCACCCAGGGCGCAAATGCCGGAAGGCTGGGCGGTGCGGGCAGGAGATAGGTGATCTTCTCCTGCGCCAGCGCCGCACCGGACCATGCGGTGACGGTGCTGATCGCTGCGGCAGCCAGTACCGCTTTCCATGCTCTCTGATTCTGGTGTCCCATCTGCAACGCTCCCGTTTGTTTGGTTAGGTGATTGTTGTCAGTCTTGTTTGGCGGAGGCGCGGGCTTCCCGCCATTCGCGCGCAAGGCGCTCCCGCACCGGGATGAAGTCGTAGGTCGGATAGAATTCGGTGGTGAAGACGCCCCATGCCGAACGCTCGATCTCGACGTTGACGACATTCAGGAGCCGGGCGGGGAGGCGCAGCGTCACGATCTGGCCGATGCCCATGACCACATTCCAGCTCACGATCTCCACGCCCCGCGGCGGAAAACGCTCCCACCAGGCCTGATCGCTCAGGTGGCTCTGAATGCTTTCGAGATTCTTGGACTGATCGTGTTTGAGGAAGATCGTCAGGAGGATTTTATCCTCAGGCGCATCGCCGCTCACCGATCTACTCCGCGTTCCGGTTGACTCTCTCTAGAAGCATGTTAACCTGTTCATAAGAGAACGCAAGGTTCAAAAATAGACAGGTCGATAAAACCCATGGCTATCGCTGCTTCCCATGCCGACCTCGCAAACCAGTCCCGTGGACGGCCGCTGACTGAGTCCGAGCAGGCGTTGGCGGTGGCGCTCGAGCGCATCTTTGCAACGGGTGAACACGACTTTGAGGGCGTTGCCCGCGCGCTTCAGGAGCAGGGAGTGCGGCGTCCGTCCGGCGCCACGGACTCCTGGACGGCGGCGACGCTTGAAGATGAACTGAAGACCATCAACGCTTCACTGGATGCAGCCTATGCCGAACACGGCTTCGGTGCTTGATCTCATTGGGGTGACGAAGCGCTTCGCGGCGCCGGGCGGCGCGGCGACGCTGACCGCCATCGAGCAGGTGAGCCTGACCGTGCGGCCGGGAGAGTTTGTTGCTGTTGTCGGCCCGTCGGGCTGCGGCAAGAGCACGATCCTCAATATGGTGTCCGGCCTCGACAAGCCGAGCGAGGGGCGCATCGTCCTCAATCAGAAGCCGGTCGAGGGGCCTAGTCCCGAGGTCGGCTTCATGCTGCAGAAGGATCTGCTGCTGCCCTGGCGCACGATCCTGCACAATGTGGAATTTGGGCTCGAGGCCCGGCCGATCAGCAGGGAGGAGCGCCGCGCCCGCGCATTGCGTGAGCTGAAGCGGTGCCGTCTCGAGGATTTTGCGAACAGCTATCCCTATCAGTTGTCCGGCGGCATGCGGCAGCGTGCGGCGCTGGCGCGGACATTGGCGATCGAGCCTGCGATCGTCCTGCTTGATGAGCCGTTTTCGGCGCTGGATGCGCAGACGAAGCTCATCCTGCAGAAGAGCTTCGCCCAGACCATTGCCGGTTCTGGCATCACCACGCTGCTGATCACCCATGATCTGATGGAAGCGGTGACGATGTCGGACCGGATCCTCGTCATGAGCGAGCGGCCCGGCCGTCTGGTCGACGAGATCAAGGTCGATCTGCCGAACCGCGACAACCCGATGTCGCGGATGGGGTCTCCGCTCGCCAAACAATATGTCGACCATCTGATGGCGACCCTGCATCTGGAGGAGAAGGCCGCGTGAGTGTACCCGACCTCGCATCCGTTCGGACTGTGGAGCCGGCACAGGAGGTCGGCGTGGGCGACAAGGCGTGGGTCGCTCCGACGCTCAGCAGCCAGCATTCGGCGATCCTGGGCAGCCTGGGCTTTGGCGTGCTGTTCCTGCTGGCGTGGCAGTTCGTGCCGCCGGCATTGGGCGTGCCGTCCTACATCATTCCGACTGTCACGGATCTGGTGAGCGAGTTCGGGCGCATGGCCGCGCGCGAGCGGCTCGTCTATCACATCGTCTCCACCTTCGTGATCGGTACGGTCGGGTTCGTCGTCGGCAGCCTGCTGGGCGCGGCCATCGGCTATGCGCTGGGCATGTCGACATTGCTGGAGAAAGTGATCTCCCCCTATCTGCTGGGGCTGCAGATCGCGCCGAAGGTGGCCTTCGCGCCGCTGTTCATCATGTGGTTCGGCTATAATGCCTGGCCGAAGCTGATTGTCACGGTCCTCGTCGTGTTCTTCCCGATCCTCGTGAACGTCCTTCAGTCGATGAAGACTGTGGATCGCGACCTGATCAATCTCGCGCGCGCCTACAGCATGAGCCGCCTGCAGATTTTCTGGAAGATCGAGGTGCCTGCGTCGATGCCCGCCCTGATGGCGGGCCTGCGCATCGGCGCGACCCTGGCGGTGATCGGCGTGACGGTCGGTGAACTGGTCGGCGGCAACACCGGGCTTGGCTATCTCATTACCTTCGGCGAAGGCCAGGCCAACACGGCCATGGTGTTCAACGCCATCATCCTTCTCACGGTGGTCGGCATCGTGCTTTACGGCGCGGTCGCCATGATCGAGGCGCGTGTCCTCCACTACATCCCTCGTGCGCATCGTTAGTCGGGCAAGAAAGGACGTCACATGGAACATACAAAAATCTATCCCGAGATCAGTCCGGATCGCGTTGCCATTCCGGAGGGCGAGAACCTCTCGTCGTGGCTGACGACGCGCATCGCGCGCTACGGCACCCGGCAGCTTGACTGGGATGCCCTGAAATTCCAGGCGGACTACGATCCAAAGTATCGCCGCGCGCAGATGCGTTACGTCGGCACCGGCGGTACCGGCGTCGAAGGCGATGATAACGCCGTTCCGGCGGAGCACTTCACCTTCTCGACCATGGTGCTGCCGGCGGGCTGCGAAGGTCCGTTGCATCTCCATACTGATGCGGAAGAAGTGTTCTTCATCCTGCGCGGCAACAAGCTCCGCTTCATCATCGAGCACCAGGGCGAGCGTTTCGAGACGATGCTCAGCGAGCGCGATCTGTTCTCGGTGCCGCCCGGCGTCTATCGCGGCCTCGTGAATGAAGGCATTGAGGAAGCGCTGATGTGCGTCATCATCGGCAACAGCAAGCCGGTGACGCCGACCTATCCGCCGGAGCATCCGTTGTCGCAGATCAAGCGCAAGAAGGCTGGTGCTGCCTGAGATCGCGGGACAAGCAGGAGCGGCGGATGAGCGCAATTGACAAGGAACTGATCGAGAGGCGCCTGACCACAGGCGTTCTCGGTCAGTGGTATGTGGTCGGCAAATCTTCGCAGGTGAAGCCGGGGCAGCCGCATGCGGTCAAGGCGCTCGGCCGTCATCTCGTCCTCTGGCGCGATGCGGCCGGCAAGCTGCAGTGTCTTGAGGATTACTGCCCGCATCGCGGTGCGCGGCTCTCGCGCGGTGAAGTCCACGACGGCGATATCTCGTGCCGCTACCATGGCGTGACGCTGGATGGCGCCGGCGTGGTCGTGCGTGTCCCGGCCATGCCTGGATGTGCCCTGGAGGGACGCAAGGCCGTTGACAGCTATCATGTGATCGAAGCCAACGACGGCATCTTCGTGTACTTCCCCAGTGCGGAAAAGCCCGAGCCGACGCCGCTCAACCTGCCGGAGGAATTCACCAGTCCGGAATGGTCCAGTTTTCTGTGCATGACCAAGTGGGATTGCAGCTATCTGTTCGTCTACGACAATTTCGCCGATCCCATGCATGCCTGTTATCTGCACGCCGATTCGTTCACGCTGGCCTTCGGCGCCAAGCAGGATGTGATGCAGCTGGAAGAGCGCGACGACGGCTTTCACATCGCCAAGATGGCCCAACAGGGCCAGAATCTCGACTGGACCCATGTGGTGATCGATGGCAGCCAGCTCTATTGCCGCCTCGATATTCCATATCCCGCGGCGGCTGGTCCGGGCGGACCGTTCCAGATCATCGGCTATTCGACGCCGGTGGATGAGACGTCCTGCATGAGCTTCTTCTGGCGCTGCCGCCGTGTGACGGGCGTTGCGCGCGAGTCGTGGCGTTTCCTCTATCGTTCGACATTGGAGGCCCGTCACTGGCACGTCCTTGAACAGGACCATCACATGCTGGCGAATATTCCGTCCGACGCGCCCAAACGGGAAATGCTGTATCAGCACGATATCGGTGTCTCGCGGCTGCGGCGCATGCTGTTGCAACAGGTGAGACAACAACTCGCTGCCGAGGATGCCGTCGCGGTCCGCGCGGCTGGCTAACAACAAGGATCACGATGCTGTCAGGACGAACGATCGTCGTCACCGGGGCGGCGCGGGGCGTAGGCCGCGCCATCGCCCGCGCGTGCGCGGCGAAAGGAGCCCGGCTGGTGCTCGCCGATATTCTGGAGGCCGAAGGACGGGAGACAACCGAGGAGATTGCAGCGTCCGGCGCATCTGTGCGTTTCGTCACCGTCGATATCGGCGATCCACAGTCGGTCGAGGCGCTTGCGCAGGATATCAAGGCGCACGAAGGCGCCATTCACGGCCTCGTCAACAATGCGGCGATCGCGACCAATGTCGGCGGCAAGCTGTTCGAGGAGATCGAGCTTGAGCTGTGGGACCGGGTGATGCGCGTCAATGTGCGCGGGACCTGGCTGATGATCCGCGCGCTGACGCCATTGTTTGCGGACGGCGGGCAGGGCCGCATCGTCAATCTTGCGTCCGACACGGCGCTGTGGGGGGCGCCGCGGCTGCTCGCTTATGTGGCGAGCAAGGGCGCCATCATGTCGATGACCCGTTCGCTGGCCCGCGAGCTTGGACCGCGTGGGGTCGGCGTGACGGTTGTCGCGCCCGGCATCATGCGCTGCGAGGCGACGGAATACGTGCCGGCGGAACGGCATGAGCTGTATGAGAGCGGACGCGCGGTGCCGGGTCCGCAGGATCCCGAAGACATCGTTGACACGATTGCGTTCCTTCTCACGCCGGGCGCGCTCGCCCTGACCGGGCAGGTGCTGCCGGTGGATGCGGGATTTGTGTTCACATGACAGCCGGCCAGCTGCAGACCAGTGGTGGCATTTCATTCCTGCGCCGCGATGGCGAGGGGATGCCCGTGGTGCTGCTGCATGGCATCGGCAGCAATGCGGAGTCTTTCACGCCGCTGATGGCGGCTTTTGCTGCTGGTCGTCCGGTGATCGCCTGGAATGCGCCGGGCTACAACGCATCCATGCCACTGACGGCCGAATGGCCGGATGCCACGGACTATGCGTCGGCATTGGCTGGTCTGCTCGATCGTCTCGATCGTCCCCGCTGCATTCTCATTGGGCATTCGCTTGGCGTGCTGATGGCTGCGCGCTTCGCCGTGAACTGGCCGGAGCGGGTGGCGCTGCTCGCGCTGATATCCCCGGCGCTGGGCTATGGCGGGACGCGCGGTGACGCCTTGCCGCCTCCGGTGGCCGCGCGGATCGCTGATCTCGACCGGCTGGGGCCGCAGGGCTTTGCGGCCTTGCGGGCGCCAGGGCTTGTCGGTGATCCCGCCGCCCGTCCGGATATTGTCGAATCCGTGCAGCAGGCCATGAGCCAGGTGAAGCGTCCTGGCTATGATCACGCATCACGCATGCTGGCGACGGCGCGTCTGCTGGATGATGCGGCGTTGCTGAAGGTGCCGACGACGGTCATGGTGGGTTCGATCGACCGTGTCACGCCGCCGAAAAATGCCCACCAGCTGTTTGAGGCGCTGGGTCTTGCCCGCAGGCGTCATTTGGTCGAAATCCCAGGCGCGGGTCATGCTGTGTGCCAGGAACAACCTGATGCGGTTGTCCGGGCATTGTCACCCATGATCGACGAAGCCTCGGATTTAGAAAAGGTCGAAGCTGATGCCTGATACCAAACGAAAGCGCGCGAGCGGCAGCGCTTATATTGCGCCGCCGGCGCAGCGCGCCGTGAGACTGATCCGGCACATTGCTGATGGCAATTCCGTCGTCAACATGAGCGAGACGGCGAAGTTCCTCAAGATCAACCGGACGACGCTGCTGCGGCTGCTGCACACCCTCGAGGTGGAGGGCTTTGTCGAGCGGCGGCCGAATGGGGACGGCTATCAGGTCGGTCTGACCTTCCTGGGCGTGGCGGCACGGGCGCTGTTTTCGCAGGACATGGTGCAGGTATCGATCCCGGTCCTGACGCGGCTCGCCGAAGTCCTTCAGCTGTCGTCGCATCTCGGGATTCTCGACGGCACCGATGTGCTCTATCTGGTCCGGCGGACGCCGAACACTCCGCTCGCCAGCAATGTCCGGGTCGGAAGCCGCTTGCCGGCTCATGCGACGACAATGGGGCGCATGATCCTTGCGTTCATGACCGAGAGCGAGATTGAGGCGCTCTACAAGGGCAAGCCCCTTGAGAGATTCAGCGAGCGCACGGTGACCAGCCTGACTGAGTTGCACCGTCAGACGGCCAGCGACCGTGACGCCGGAGTGGCCTGGAGCGATGCCTATTTTGAAAACGGCATCAGCTCGGCGGCCGTGCCCGTGCTCGACTTCGCCGGCATTCCGGTGGGGGCGATCAATGTTTCGGGACCGGTAAGCGCGTGTGCTGATCCGCAGCGCCGGCAGATCATCGGCGAGGAATTGAAGAAGGCCGGCCGGGAGATTTCCAGCCGCCTGGGCTGGATCGCGCCGGACGCTCAGACGTCCGAGGCTGCAAAGACTCTCGTGAGGGCGGGCTGATGGATCTGGGCTTGCGTGAGAAAGTTGCGGTCATCACCGGTGGCAGTTCGGGTATCGGCCTGGCGACGGCCCGTCTGATGCTGGCTGAAAGTGCATGCGTGGCGATCTGCGGACGTGATGAGGCGCGCCTCGAAGCCGCAAAGGCATCGCTGCTGAAAGAAGCGCCGTCCGAGCGGCTGCTCGCGGTCCGGTGTGATGTTCTGAGGGAAGCCGAGGTCGCCGAATTCGCCAGTCATGTGGATGGCTGGAAGGGCCGATGCGATATCCTGGTCAACAACGCCGGCCAGGCGCGCATGTCGACCTTCGCGGAGACCACCGACGAGGCATGGCGGCAGGAGCTGGAGCTGAAATTCTTCAGCCAGATCTATCCGGTGCGTGCGTTCAAGCCGCTGCTCGACAAAAGCGACACGGCGGCGATCCTCGCGGTCAATGCGTTGCTGGCCTATCAGCCCGAGTCCTACATGGTGTGCACCTCGGCCGCGCGGGCGGGCGTGCAGAACCTCATCAAGTCATTGGCGCGCGAATTTGCGCCGCGCATTCGCGTCAACGCCGTGTTGCTGGGGCTCGTTGACTCCGGCCAATGGCAGCGCCGGTTTGCCGCGCGTGAGGATCAGTCCCAGTCGCGTGATGCCTGGTACGCGGACCTCGCGCGCTCGCGTCATATTCCGCTTGAGCGCCTTGGCCATCCTGAAGAGGTCGCGAGCGCGATTGCATTTCTGTGTTCACCGGCAGCCAGCTTCATCACCGGTGCCCAGCTTGAGATTTCGGGTGGCGCGTCGCGCTACATGTAAGGAAGGAAGTTTATGTCAGGAGTTGCGATCCGGGAGCACGGCGAGAACGCGGTGACCGAGGAGCCGGTGGGTGATGCGATTGCGCACGCCCTGGCCGAACTCGGCGTCACCACGGTGTTTGGTGTGATCTCGATCCACAACATGCCGATCCTCGATGCTCTCGCCAGGCAGGGGCGCATCCGTTTTGTCACCTCCCGCAGCGAGGCGGGAGCGATGAACATGGCGGACGCCTATGCGCGCGTGTCGCGCTCGCTCGGCGTCGTCATCACCAGCACGGGGACGGCCGCCGGCAATGCCGCGGGCTCGCAGGTGGAGGCCCAGACGGCGGGTTCGCCGGTGCTGCATATCACCTCGCAGGTGGACCGGCCCTTCATGGATCGCGATCGTGCGCCGATCCATGACGTTCCGCGCCAGGCGGAGATGCTGAAGGCGATTTCCAAATCCTACTTCCGCGTCTGGGAAGCGCGCAGTGCCGTCGGCATGATCCAGGCGGCCGCACGGGCGGCGCTGACCGCGCCGCGCGGTCCGGTGTCGCTTGAGATTCCGATCGACGTCCAGCGTGAGATCGTGCCCCGGCAGCAGCATATCAGCCTGGGTATGATCACGCCGCAGGCGCCGGATGCGGATGCCATGGCTGATCTTGCCGCGATGGTGCGGCAGGCGCGCCGTCCGATGCTGTGGCTCGGCGGTGGTGCGCGTCACGCCGGCGCTGCTGCGCGCCGGCTGGCCGAACTCGGCTTCGGCATTGTCACCAGCACGAACGGCCGCGCGGTCGTTGCCGAGGATCACCCGCACAGTCTCGGCGCGTTCAACATGACGCCGGAGGCGCAGGCGATCTATGACCGCTGTGATCTGATGATCGTTGTCGGCTCCCGTCTGCGCGGCAACGAGACCCGCAACAACGAGACCCGCCTGCCGAAACCGCTGGTCCAGATCGATGCCGATCCCGCGCAGGTGGCCCGCAACTATCCGGTCGATCTGTTCATCGCCGCCGACGCGGCGGCCGCGCTGGAGGATCTGCTCTCCCGCCTTCCCGAGAAGCTCGATGTGGATCGCGAGTTCCTGCGCGATGTCGGTGCGGCACGGATACGTGGGGAAGAAAAACTTCGCGGCAGCCTCGGCCCCTACCGCACCGTAGCCGATGTTCTGCGCCAGCGGGTTCTCGCCGGCCGGCATCCTTTTGTCCGCGATGTGACGGTGTCCAACAGCACCTTCGGCAATCGCTATGTGCTGTTTGCTGAGCCGCATCTCGGCGTGCATGCGCTGGGCGGCGGCATCGGGCAGGGGGTCGCGATGGCGACGGGTGCTGCGCTTGCGGGCGAACCGGCCAAGACGGTCGCCTTGCTGGGCGACGGCGGCACCATGGTCAATCTCGGCGAACTCGCGACCGCCGTGGAGGCGAAGGCCGATATTGTCTACGTGTTGATGAACGATGCGGGCTACGGCGTCATCCGCAACATCCAGGACGCCCAATACGGCGGGCGGCGTCACTATGCCGACCTACTGACGCCGGACTTCAGCCTGATCGCCAGG
>Ga0180223_1001898_pt1 | contig 14188 bp, 16 predicted proteins | sample eDN5th30CKraftOP_FD_151337 | JGI IMG/M metagenome (GOLD analysis project Ga0180223, IMG submission 151337) | Enriched Organic Plus compost microbial communities from Emeryville, California, USA - eDNA 5th pass 30_C Kraft OP (version 2) (version 2) ...
TCTCCACGAAGAGCATCGTCCGCAACCTCGCCGGCACCGTCCCCAATCGCCTGGATGACATGCTCGGCGAAGCCGCGAACCTCCATCGCCTGCATCCGCGGGCGGTCATCGGCTACTTCCTGGTCATGTCCGAGCAGGAGATGAGCGCCGGCGCGCGCGACAGTGCCACCTGGTTTGAGCGCTGCGGGAAGCGGATCGCCCTGGCCGCCAGCCGCAACAGCCCAGCAGGGCCCGCCGAGCAGTGGGAGGGCGCGTGCGCGCTCCGCGCCCCGCTGGGCGCGACAGCCGCCGCGGCCGCCGAGCGTCACGTCGATCTGTGCAGCGTCAGCGGGTTCTTCGACCTGCTCGCCGCCCGCGTCAGCGAACGGTTCTGACTGCGGACCGGCTCCTGCGACCTTCCCGCTGAGAACGGGCTTCTTGCTGCTCCTACCGCATTTTCGGGATGCGGCTGGAGGTATGTTGACCCATGAAGCACAAGGACATCAACGTCGGCGACGAGCTGGTCTACATCCCCTGGCGCAGCAGTGAGGGCGCCGCCGTGAAGGTCCTGGACACGAAGGTGAAGCTGTACTCGGGTAGCGCGGTCAAGGTGCGGTTCCTGGACCCGACCTCCCGCCCGCGCGGGCGCGGAGCGGAGGAGGTCGTCGAAGCGCGCCAGCTCGCCCGTCCCGGCAGCGCTGAGGCGCGGGCTGCGACCCCCGGCTACGTGGATTCGCGGATCGCCCAGATCGTCCTCGCGCTCAGCGAGATGGGCTACCGGGAGAACAGCCCGCGCGGGTTCCGGGTGCGTCGCAGCGCTGCCAACCCGACGTTCCTCGTCTCCTGGGAAGTTCTCGATCAGATCCTCGATGTTCCTGACGCGGCCGCCCGCGCCGGCGCCGGGGAGGCCTCCGACCCGCTCGTCGAGCTGTTCGGAGGCGACGAATGAAAGTTCAGGACGTGAAGGTCGGGCGCGACTACGCGTACCGGTCCTGGTCGCGCAGCAAGCCCACAAGGGTCCGCGTCGAGGCGATCGACGGGGCGAAGATCACCGTCCATGACTACGACCATGCCCGAACGTTCAGCTCGACCGCACGGCAGCTGATGAGCTTGTGGGAGGACCTCGCCGAGGAGCAGGCTCGGCGCGAAGCCGAGCTGCAGGAGCGCCGGGAGCGGCGTAACACCGCTAACCGGGCGGTTCAGGCGGTCGCTCGGGGCTACATGGGCGATCTTGAGGAGCTGCTCGGCTTCAAGCTCGGCGAGGACTTCAAGGTCGAGTACCCCAAGCCCAATGGGAAGGTCGCGCCGCGGTTCTGCATCGAATGGGACGCGATGCAGCTGCTCATGAGCCAGCTGCAAGCTGCCGCGGCGTCGGGAGAGTCCGGCGGCGAGCTGAACGTCCTGTTCGGCGACGAGGACTGAGACGCGGCCGCTGGCCTGGCGGCAAAGTCCGGCACGAGAGCGCCCGGCGCCGCGCGAGCGCGGCCGACTGGTTGATCTTCCCGCATCGGTCACCTAGGCTCACCCGCGCGCACAAGGGCTGACCAGGAAACCAAGGACGACCGCCATCATGAAGTCTCTACTCGCTGCGATGCTCATCGCCGTCATGCTGCTTGCCGCGGCGCCTGCCGGCGCTGCCGATCAGCCGGTGCTCGGATCTCCGGACTACGTGATGAACGGATCCGGCTGGGGGACGGTCGCTCCGACCGGTGTCAGCAACGGCGGCTCACCGGGCGGGGTGATGAGCAACATCCGCTGGAAGAACTGGGGCGCCCCGACCGCTACCGGCACCGGCGAGGTCCACATCAACCCGCCACAGGGCAACTACTACCCGCCGATCCGGGTCCCGGTGAAGGTCACGAAGATCGGCACCTGCCCGGGCAGCGACAGGCCCGCCTACCTGGAGCTTTGGCTGCGCTCGCCGCAATGGCCGGGCGGCCCGTTGGGGACTTGGTGGAAATGGAGTGGAGGTGACGTCTGCCATTACGGCGACACTGACCCGGCGTACGCCTCCTCACGTTGGCCTGGCCGCTGCGGGAACGTCGGCGAGTACGGGGATCCCGGCGCGGTGCAGTCGATTGACGTCTACCGGCTCAGCTGCTCCCGGGCGCGCAGCGTCGCCGGGCTGATCCGCTCTGAGCCGAAGTACTCGCAGCAGCGTGCCTGTGTGACCGCGGCCGGCTGCAAGGTCCGCATCCGAGGCATGCACTGCCAGCTGAGCGCTCGCCCGGAGGAGCGCGACTACAACGGAGCCCAGGAGCAGCGGGTCGCCTGCACGCGCGGCAACGCGAACTTCAGCGCCTGGCATGTCCTGCCCGGCGCCGGTTGAGGCGGCAGGTCAGCGCCCGCGCGCGAGACCGGTGCGCTGTGCGCTTCTCAACGCCAACTGCTTGGCTGCTGCCGCGCCGGCTCGGGTTCTCCCGACAGCTGAGCCTTCCGCCGACCCGATTCGCGACGCGTTCTTGGAACCGTAGCCGCGGACGGTCCGGCGGAATCTGTCAGTGATCTGCGACATCACATCTTCACGCTACGCGGAGATACCGCGGCGCGTCCACCAGGAGGCCAGGCCGACGGCGGCGATGATCCCAGCAACGATCACCCAGATCAGGTTGTAGCCGACCAGCACGCACAACCCAGCGCCCGCGCCGGCGCACGCAGCCTCGAACCCCAGGTAGGAGAAGCGGAGCTTCTCGCCGCAGCACGCCGCGCGCCCCCGCTGAACGAGGAAGGTGAGAATGGGGATGTTGCGCCAGGCGGAGATCTGCTCACCGCACGCCGGGCACCGCGAACGGCCGTTGAGGCTGATCCGGCGGGGGATCCGGTAGGCGGCGCAACCCACGAACGAGCCGATCCCGGCGCCCAGCAGGGCGCCCAGCACCAGCTCGATGACCGTCACGCTGACCACCCGCTCATCATGCGTCAGACCGCGGGCGGGCCGCAGAAGTTCAGCAGGCGGGGGAGGGAACAGCCGGCTCCCACCGGGCGGGGAACGCGAACCGGACTGTCATCTGGGACTGATCGACCTGCAACCGGACCGGCTGCCCGTTGGCAGCTGACACGTCCATGGTCGCGGTGACCGCCCCGCGACGCGCTTTGAGGCGAATCACCCCGGCGGGGCTGCGCTTGGCCGTCTTGACCTGGCGGCGGGTGAGGCGGGGAGCGGCCATCCGCGCCCGCTCCTCATCGGTCTGCAACGCGCCGAACGGTGTCGTCTCCATCCGGTACGGGGCGGAGAACCCGAGCACCTTCCAGCAGGGCTGCCCGGCCCGCAGCTCGAAGACCCCGGTCAGGGTCGGCGCCTGCCCGGCGATCAGTGTGCCGCTCCACAGCAGCGCGTCGGTGCGCAACGGCTGGCCGCCGAGGAACCGCTGCACGAGCTGGCCGCCGCCGGCGACATGATCGACGACGATCCGCTGCTGGCTGGGCAGGCTCACCTCCGCGTGAATGGACGGGCTGCCGGCGATCCGCGACGCCGCCTGGTTGAACAGCTTGGCGGCCATCGGCGACGCCTGCGCGGGCCCGGCCGCCGCGACAGTGATCCCGACGGTCGCAACGACTGACACGAGTAGGCGTCGCATATGTCGACCCTGCCATATCACCAGGCCTGATGAAACCGAACCGGCGCCAACCCGCGGCGAACAATGCGTGGCATCTGACATGTCAGGCACGATGAAGACGCGAGGATGATGCCGCCAAGGACGCTGCTCATCGGATGTCTGGTCCTGGCTGCGCTGGCGGCCGCAGTCTTCGCTGCGCGAAGCGGCGCCGCACCCGCCGCCGAACCCGCGATCGCGTTGTTGCCTTCCTTCCAGCCGCCCGCCGGCGCTGACGGCGCCAGCCTAGTCGAAGATCGCGGGTGGACGTACGATTCCGCGCTCGCGGTCATCGCCTACGCAACCGCGGGACGAACCAAACGCGCCGGAGAGCTGCTCGCGCAGCTGTCTGAGCTGCAGAACCCGGACGGGTCACTGGACGGCTCCTACAGCCTGACGGGCGGCGCCGGTGACAAGGTGATCCGCGGCGGGGTGATCGCATGGACGGCGGCCGCCGCGACCCGCTATCGCGACTTCGCCTGCTCGGGCAGCTACGACCAGCTGCTGCGCGGAACGGTCCGTTGGCTGCTCAACAACCGCGACATGCGCCGAGGGTCCGCCACCTACGGGATGGTGCTCGGCGGCCCCGGCATGGACAGCATCGCCGCGGAGCACAACCTCGTCGCCTCCGCCGCGTTCGCGCACGCGCTCGATGAGACCGGCGGGTCCTCACGCGGCTGCAAGCTGCCTCTGAGAGGGCTGCCGCGCCGCCAGCTGGCCCGCGCGAACCGGCTACTGGACGCCGCGATCAACCGCACCCTGCTGGCACGAGACGACGCCGGCCGGGTGACCGCGATCCGCCAAGGCCCCGCTGATGACGCGATCGCTCTGGACGCCCAAGCCTACGGCGCCCTGTGGCTGATCCGTCACGGCCGCCTAGAGGACGCACGCCGGGTGATCGACAACGCCGACCGGCTGATGCTGCTCGCCCGGCCCGACGGGCGGGTGGGCTACAAGCCGTTCGCGGAGCCGTGGGGGCCTGATGTCCTCTGGACGGAAGGGACGTTGCAGATGGCGTTCGCCAAGATCCGCCTGGGGCAGCGCCCAGGCCGACTGCTGCGCGAGGTCCGCGCCTGGGCGGCAACCAGCGTGCCAGGGATGCTGCTGCACTCCGACCGTGACGATCTCGGCTCCCCCGCCGGCGACTATCACCGCTGGCCGGCGTCCGCCCCGGCCGCCTGGCTGACCCTCTCCCAAGCGACCCTGCGCCATCAGGACCGCCGGGGCAGCTGACCGCGCGAGACCGGCTGCGCGTTGAGGATCCTCCCGGTAGGCTCCCCGACCCATGAGACCTGCCCGTCTGGCCGCCTGCGGCGCCGCGCTGATGATCGCTTTCGCTTTGCTGCCTTCCACCGCGCAGGCGGACCCGCCGACCGGCCCGGTGCGCGCCTGCCCGTCGTTCCGTGCCGGTCCCGTCAGCTTCAGCAAGATCCGCGCGCACGGGCACAACCTCACCTGCTCCTTCACGAAGAGGACGCTGAAAGGCTGGGCCAGCTTCGGCGACTACACCGACACGCTCAAGTTCGGCGGCCCACTCGCCGGCGGGGCGTGCAAAGGGCACGGGCAGAAGACGTTCGGCGGGCATGGCAGCTGGTACTGCCACGGCTTCACCCCCAACCTCGGCTGCGGCCATGACGGCTACACCAACGACTACTGCGAGCATCTCGGCGAGGATGTGACCTTGCGCTTCCAGATGCGCGACGACCGGTTCTGATCGGCGCAGAACCTCGTCGAAGCTCGCGATCCGCGCAGCGCGGATCTACGGTGAGATCACCGGCCCCGCCGGCCGCTCACGCGCCCCTGCTCCCGCCGCGCCCTCTGTTGGGTTTCGCCGGGTGAGGGCTCCGCAACAGCTGCGCGCGCGGGTACCGGTGAATCAGGCCCCAATGGGCACACCGCAATCCTGCAAAGGAGCAAGCATCATGTCCAACGACACCAACGTCATCGCCGCCGCTGATCTGCCGATCCCGCAGCTGGCTCTGCTCATCTGCGCGGAGATGAACAAGGTCAAGGACAAGGACCCGAGCAACAAGAACGCGTTCGTGTGGGACGTCTTCGCCAAGCTCGGCCTGTCGGACGAGTGGGTCGAGGACAACCTCACGACCGAGGACGCTTCGGCTTTCGACTTCGGCGATCATCACAACGACATCATCGATCTGATGGATGGCGGCTCCCGTGGGAGCGTGGTGCGGTTCCAAGGCGGTCGCTGGGAGGTGCGCTGAGCACACTCGCGTCCAAACCAAGGAACGCACAACGGCCGGGGGAGACGATCCTCCGGCCGTTTCTGTTGACGACCCATGTCGCGCACCGGACGTAAGGTTCCTACTGCACGTGGGGCACTACGTTACTGCGCGACGCGCACTATGCGAGGCGCTGCTGCGCGCCGCCTCTGCGCCAGTTTGCCCGCCATCTGGCGCGCAAACTGGCGGGCGAGGGGCCAGGTTGGAGTTGCGCGCCATCCCCGTCTCCGCGAACGTTATCGCGGAGGCGCGGATAAGGGGCGGATAGTCTCGCGCCCCTGGTACGGCGACAAGCGACGCTTCTCGCGAACAGCTACCCGCTAACGCCAGCATATCCCGAACCGGCGCGTATGTTCGATACAGACGCGCATGGCAGCACTAGACACGACAGACTTCAACCACCTTCACGTACACAGCGAATATTCCCTTCTCGACGGAGCATGTCGAATCGACAAGCTCGTGCAGATGGCAAAGGAGCGAGGCGACCAGGCTGTCGGCCTGACGGATCACGGGGTCATGACAGGCCTGCTCACGCTGCAGAAGGCCGCGGACAAAGCTGGGATCAAGCCGATTCTCGGGCTGGAAGCCTACTTCACCGAGGACCGTTCGGTCCGCGATCACACCAACCGCTACTACCACCTCACGCTCATCGCGGAGTCCGACGAGGGGTTCCTGAACCTCTGCAAGATGAACTACGAGGCGGCGAAGACCGGCATGTACTTCCGCAAGCCTCGTATCGACTACGAGCTGCTCAAGAAGTACGGCAAGGGTGTCATCGTCCTCAGCGGATGCATGGGTGGCCGGTTCATGCAGGAGCTGGCCAACGCCGACAAGGAACCCAACGAGCGCAAGCGTCTGCACAACGCCCGCGACGAGCTGATCCGTCTGTCGGACTGCGTCGGCAAGGACAACGTCTTCGTCGAGCTGCAGAACTCCGGCGTCAAGGAGTACGGATCCAGCCAGTGGGATTGGAACGCGCAGGCTGACACGCTCGCCAAGGACCTCGGGCTGATCTCGGTTGCCACCTCCGACACGCATTACCTGACGGCGGACGTCGCCAAGGGCGCCCGGCACGGCGACCCGTACTTCGAGGAGCTGCTGCTCTGCGTGCAGGTCAAGAAGCCGATCACCGTCCCGCCGTCGGATCGCATGTCGCTGGTCCATGACTGGAAGGACCCGCACTACTACCACCTGCGCACAAGCGCCGAGATGCATCAGATGCTCGGCAACGTCGCGCACGCCATCCCCAACTCGTTGATCGTCGCTGAGCGCGCGAACGCCCGGATCAAGACCGGCCGGACGTTCGAGATGCTGCCTGACTTCCCCATGCCTGATGGCTACACAGCGCCCGCAGGCAAGCCAGAGGGAATGGAGGACAAGATGTGGGCTCAGCAGTCCTATTTGCGTGAGCTGATCTGGGAGGGGCTCCATCAGCGCTACGGCAGCCCCCTGCCGGCCGAAGTCGCCGAGCGCGCCGAGTACGAGCTGGGCGTCATCAACAACATGGGGACGACGTCCTACTTCCTCATCGTCTGGGACGTCATCAGGTTCGCGAAGAGCATCGGCATCGTCGTTGGCCCGGGCCGTGGATCCGGCGCCGGCAGCCTCGTTCTCTACGCGCTGAACGTCACGCAGCTGGACCCGATCGCCCACAAGCTTCTGTTCGAGCGCTTTCTCAACCCAGAGCGCATCTCGATGCCGGATATCGACACCGACTTCTCGCACGCATACGACAAGATCCGCGCGTACCTGTCGGAGAAGTACGGCGAGGAGAACTGCGCGCAGATCATCACCTTCCAGACCATCGGCGGCAAATCTGGCATCCGCCGCGCCGCGAAAGCCATCGGTGGCGACGACCTGTTGCCGCTGGCCAACAGCATGGCCAAGGCGATGCCGATGAAGGGGCCCGTCCCCGCGAAGCTGACCGAGGCGCTAGACCCGGAGTCGGAGCATTACGGGGTCGAGCTGAACAAGATCATCAGCCAGTCCGATGAGGCCAAGCAGGTCATCGAGGCCGCCCAGTGGATGGACGGTCTCATCAGCGCGGAGTCGGTCCACGCGGCCGCGTACGTCATCTCGCCGTTCCCGCTCACTGAAGCGTTGCCGATCCAGCTGTCAAAGGACGACGGCAACGTCACCGCCTTCGCGATGAGCCAAGCCGAAGAGGTGGGCTGCCTGAAGCTCGACCTTCTAGGCCTGCGGAACCTGACGATCCTCGCCGACACCAAGAAGCTCATCCTGAAGCACAAGGAGCTGAAGGACCCCACAACCGGTCAGGACATTGACCCTGTCGAGTACCAGCTGCCGATGGACGACAAGAAGACCTACGAGATGCTCGCCGCCGGCGAGTCCGTCGGTGTCTTCCAGTTCGAGTCCGGCGGCATGCAGGACACCCTGCGAACCGTCGGCACCACCGAGTTCAACGATCTCATCGCCATCGTCGCAGCCTACCGGCCCGGCGCGATGGAGCAGATCCCGCTGTACGCGCGGCGCAAGCGCGGCCTGGAAGCCGTCACCTACGGCGATCCGCGCATGGAAGAGCACCTGGCGGAGACCTACGGCCTGATCCTGTACCAGGAGCAGGCCATGCTGCTGTCGCGTGACCTTGCCGGTTTCACCGGCGGGTACATGGACATGCTCCGTAAGGCCATCGGCAAGAAGCTGATGGACAAGATGATGGAGCTGAAGCCGGTCTTCTTCGACGGCGCCATCGTCAAGGACAAGGACGGCAATGACGTCGAGATCCCCGGCGCGTTGAAGAACGGCGTGCCGAAGGACACTGCTGAATGGGTCTGGTCGGTCTTTGAGGCGTCCGCGAACTACAGCTTCAACAAGTCGCATGCCGCCGCGTACGCGCTGATCAGCTACGCGACCGCGTACCTGAAAGCGAACTTCCCCGTTGAGTACATGGCGGCGCTCATCAGCTCGGTCATGCACACCAAGGACAAGGTCCCGCCGTACGTGTATGAGACCAAACGGAGGGGCATCGAGGTGCTGCCTCCCTCGGTGCAGGACTCGTTCTCCACGTTCGAGCCGGACGGGGAGAGCAGCATCCGTTACGGCCTGACCGCCATCAAAGGCGTCGGCGAAGGCGACGTCGAAGCGATCGTGCAGGAGCGCGAGCGGGGCGGGAAGTTCAAGTCGCTGTGGGACTTCTGCGAGCGGGTCGAAGGTATCAACCGCAAAGCGATCGAGAACCTGATCAAGGCCGGCGCGTTCGACTGGACCGGCGAGACCCGCAAGGGCCTGCTGATGGTCACCGAGACCGCCGTCAAGAAGGCCAAGAAGATCCGCGAGAAGAAGGCCCAAGGGCAGGACAGCCTGTTCGATTTCGGTGGCAGCCTCGAAGATGAGCTGGGCGCGTTCGAGATGAACGACGCCCCCGAGATCCCCGACGAGTGGTTCACCGAGGACGAGAAGTGGGCGCTTGAACGCGAGGCGACCGGCGGCTTGTACGTGACCGGCCATCCGCTGGACGCCGCCCGAGAGCAATGGGAGCGCGTGCGGCATGTCGGCCTCGGTCAGATCAACCCTGACGAGTGGCTGCCTCAGCCCCATCAGGTCGACGATCGCGGCCGGCCGAAATGGCGGACCGCGACGGTCGCCGGGGTCGTCACCAACAAGCGGATCATGTGGACCAAGCGCGACAACAAGCGCTGGCTGATCATCACGTTGGAGGATCTCACCGGCTCCAAGGAGATCCTGCTGTTCAACAAGACGTTGGAGGACGGCTGCGAGCAGTATCTGGAGGAGGGCGCGATGGCCTGGGTGCGCGTGGAGATCCAGGAGGATGACTCCGGGTTCGGCGCCTCCAACGACGATGACGAGGATGGCGGCGAGGACGCAGTCGAGAGCCGCCAGATCAAGCTGATCGGCAAGACCGCCGGCGTGTTCGACCCCAACGCGATCGAAGTCACAGACTTCTACGACATCACGTTGCGTCCTGATCAGGTGACCGAAGCAACGATGACGGCGATCCACCGGGTGCTGGAGAAGCATGCCGGGGTCAAGCCGGTGCGGGTGGTGCTGATCACCGGGGACGGCGAAGCCAAGCACTACCGGGCCAAGCCGACCATCGAACCGTCCGAGCAGCTCACCAATCAGCTGCGCGCGATCGTCGGCGCCTGATGGGCGGCGTTCTGCTGCGCCGCTACTACGACGGCGTGTGGATCCTGGACAGCACGAACATCAACGTCCGCTGGCGCGATGGCCGCTGGCAGCTGGAGGCGTTCTACATGCCTCCGGGAACCGAGGACGGCTCCGCCGAATGGCTTGCGCGCGCCGGCCTGGTCGAGGCGGAGTTCAGGACGCTGCGTGACACGCGTCGGGCGATCGCCGCGGCGATCGCGGTTGAGAAGCCGCCGTGTGGCTCCCAGGAGAAGCTGACACGCGCCGAAGGCGGCTATGTGACCGGTGACGGTCGCTTCCAAGTCCGCCGCGGCGCTTACCCGGTGCAGTTCCTCGACCGCCACGGAGCGATCGTGCCGGCGGTGCGCCGCTGGGAGATCACCGACCGTGAGATCCCGACCATGTCGGAATGCTGGGTGACGTCGCTGGAGATGGCGCGGGTGATGATCCGCCAGTTGCGCCAGCTCGACGCGTCACGTCAAGCGCGGTTCCGCGGCCCGCACCCTGGCCGTTAGAACGTACGTTCAGGCATGTCTGATCTCCGTCTGACTCGTCTGCCGGTGCGGGGCTGGGCTGTTCGCGGCGCCGCGGTCGGCGTGGAACGCCGACCGGGCGGCTGGACGATCCTGTCAGGGGAACGCTGGGCGGAACGGGTCGGCCTGCACGGCGTGATCTTCCCGCGTCGCTCTGACGCGTTGCGGGCCCTCGCGGCGGCCGCAGCGTTGGAGCCGATGCCGGCCACGAGGCCAGAGCGCCTTGTACGTGTCGGCCCGCGTCGTTACCGAACCCCGGATGGGGTTCTGGAGGTGATCGCCCGCGACAGCCTGGTCACCGTGTTCGATGAGCACGGCCGCAAACGGCGGGTTCCGACGCCCTGGTGGATCCAGGACGCGCAGACGCAGCGGTGGCTGGCCCACTGCCATTCGCTCAGCCAGGCGATCGATCACAAGCTCGCGTGGGCGCGCGAGCATCGCGCCGCCCGCGCCGCCAGGGAGGCGACCTGATGGCTTCCCGAGCTGACCGGTTCGCCGGCGGGGTGAGGCTGCTTCGCCGCAACGGAATCAGCTGGGTTGTGGACGGCGCGTACATGCAGTTGTCCCGGCGGAAAGGGTGGCGAGTCACCCACATCGACGCGATGCCCGATCATCCCAGCCCGACCCTGGCATGGCTGGGCCGCGCCGGCCTGCACGACCGCACGTTCAGGTCGTTGGGGGAGGCGCGCCGGGCGATCTGCGCGGCCGCCGCGTTGGAGTCGCCGCCTGCCGCCACCCTTGAAACGCTGGTGAAACAGTCGGCGGGCCGGTACGCGACGCGGGACGGAGAGTTCGAGGTTGTGTATGAGCCGAAGGGGATCACCGTGCTGGGTTCCAAGCCCGTCGGCTCGCCGATCACGTACCGGTGGGTGCTGATCCGTCGCGGCGAGCGGGTGCGTGCGGTCCCGACGCTGGGGCTGGCCAGGTACGCGATCGACACGTTCCGCCGCGACGATCGCCGGTAGGTTCAACGATGAAGCTTCCGCGGATCCGCCGCGCACAGAATCTGGGCTGGGTGGTTGACGGCACGCGCATCAGGCTGCGCCGTCGCGACAGTAGGTGGCGGGTGCAGAGCTGCGAACGGGATCTCGGCCCGACCGCCCGCTGGCTGGAAACGGCCGGGTTGAGCTTCGCCGTCTTCCCGACACGCCGGGAAGCGCTGACCGCGGTCGCGGCGGCGATGGCGCTCAGCGACCCGCCGGCCGATCATGTCGCCAAGCTGCGTCGGGCCGGACCGGGGCGTTATGAGACCCAGGACGGCCGCTACTGGGTTGTGCGCGCCACCCAGCATCTCAGGATCACCGACCGCCACGGCAACGAGCATGCGCGCTGGGACACCTGGCGGATCTTGACGTCCGATCCGGCCGGCTCGGCGTTCCCTGTCGTCGAGGTGGGGTCCGCGGCGACGTTGCGTGATGCGTCCGTCGCGGTCGGGGCGATCCTCGCCCGCGAACGTCATCGGGCGCGGCGGGAAGCCGCCCTCTGACCGCGGGGTGGCTACGCGGTCCAGGTCCAGCTGTCCTGCTCATCCTGCGGGTCGCGGGGACCGCGAACGGTCTCCCAGTAGGTGACCGCGAACTGCCTGATGAGCGTCAGCGGGTTCAGGCTGCGGCGCCGGTCGTTCTCATCAGCATGGGGCATAGGTCAAACATACGCGCGCGGGAGTGGGCTGATCGGCTGGCTGGGAGGCTAACTTCGTTGCGAGCGGCAGCGTGGGGGATAGGTTGACAGTAGATGTTCGTTGATCTGCACACTCATCTGATCCCTTGCGTCGATGATGGAAGCCCTGATCTGGCGACCAGCATCAACTGGCTGTCGCAGATGGTCGCGTCGGGCGTGGATGAAGTTGCGGTCACCCCGCACGTCAACATGTTCTTCGACCCGTCCGCCGGCGACTCGCATGCGCACATGCTGCGCAGCCGCGGCTGGGGGATGGGCGGAGCGGATCCCCGCACGTTCGTCGCCGCCGGGTTCGACTCGCTGCAGCGAGCGGCCGCGGTCGCCGGTCTGGATGTGCGGTTGCATCAGGGCGGGGAGCTGAACCCGACTGTCGCGCTGATGCAGACCCGCGAGACTCTTGAGGTGATCGCGCTGGGCCCGAAGGAACGGCCTTGGGTGCTGATGGAAGTGGATCTGTTCATCGCGTTCGATGAGCAGTGGTCGGTCGCCGCCGATCATGTCCGCTCTCTGGGGTTCGACGTCGTGCTCGCTCATCCGGAGCGTGCGATCAACATGGCTGAGAAAGCGTCGCTTGACCGGGTTCGCGCGGAGGCCCGCAACGGGGTGCGGATCGCCGTCAACGCCCCGTCGTTGCTGTATCAGGGCAGCGAGCATCAGCGGATCGCGTTGCAGCTGATCGACGAGGGCCTGGTGACCGCCGCAGCCTCTGACGTGCATCCGTCCAGCCGGGAGACCCTGATCAGCTCGCTGCTGGATGAGCGACGCAGCCTGGGGTTGAGCGAGCGGGATGTGCTGTCGCTGATCGGCGACGGGCCTCGCGGCCTGATTGCCGACGGTTGCGTCTGATCTGCGGGCGCGCTCAGCTGCCCGGCTGGCCACGTTACGTGGGCGCCGGACAGCTTGAAGCGCGGTTTCAGTTGGCGGCGAGCGCCTTCTGGAACCGGGTGTTGAGCAGCTCGTAGCGTTCCGCGGTTGCGGGATGGCTGAGAACGTAGTCACGTTCGCGCTCGACGCTGTCGACGTCGTAGCGGCTGCCGTGAGGGAACTGATCGAACGTCAGATCCTCGTACCTGCCGGTGGGCAGGCGGTTGTAGTAGTGGCTCACGCCGTCAACAATCGTTCGTTGCAGAGTGCCGCCAAGCTGATCCTGCACGATCAGAGCGGTCACTGCGCACTGGCCGTACGAGCGGTTCTCCGGGGTCCAGTTAGCCGGATCAGCGCTGGTGTCGGCGTCCCAGCAGGCGGTTTCCAGGATCGTGCGAATCGTCATGCAGTCCATCGTGTATCTCCAGTCGTCATTAGGTGACAGGAACAGCTGAATCAGCTTACCTGCGATTGCCCATAACGTGACATCATGGGCCGTTGTATCGGACGGCTGTGTCAGGAGCCGCTGCGGTTTTCGGGGAGCACGGTGACGCCGAACAGCTTCAGCGGCTTGTCGCGTTGGGGGAGGTCCAGACCGAGGAAGCGCTTGGGCTCATGCTGGCCGGCCGGCTTCGTGTCGGCGCTGGCGTTTTCGTCGTCGCTGCCGTCATCGTCGGTCTCTTCGACGGCGGCGACCGCGACGGGGAACACGTCGCTGCAGCGGACGCACAGGCCGTACCAGTCCGAGTAGGACTCCTGCTCGCAGTGAGGGCAGATCCCGCCGGTGGGGGTGCCCGGGGCGACCGGGGTCAGCTCGAACTCCTCGTAGGTTTCCTCCTGGTCGTCATCCTGGCCGCGCAGGGCGGGGATGGGAAGCTTGCCGCGTTTGGGTTCCTTCCAGTCCAGGCTGCCTTCGACGAGGCTTGTGCGCACCGTGGTGGTCGGGCGCATCTTCGCCAGCTCCACCAGCGACAGCGGCTCAGGCTCCGGTTGCGGCGCCGGAACCGGCGGGCGGACGGGCGGTTGAGGACGTCGCGGCGGCGCCGGGCGTTCCACCTCAGGCTGCTCGTGGTCCTCCTCGTCGATCACCGGTGCGGCGACTGGCTCGGCGGCGGGGACGGGAAGCTCTTTGATCTCCTCGTCGTCTTCCTCGGGGGCAAGCTCGTACTGG
>Ga0180223_1001899_pt1 | contig 14186 bp, 13 predicted proteins | sample eDN5th30CKraftOP_FD_151337 | JGI IMG/M metagenome (GOLD analysis project Ga0180223, IMG submission 151337) | Enriched Organic Plus compost microbial communities from Emeryville, California, USA - eDNA 5th pass 30_C Kraft OP (version 2) (version 2) ...
CAGCCCGAACAGACCGTCATCGTCCTGCATCCGTGCTGCCACAACCCTACCGGTGCCGACCTGTCGCCCGCGCAGTGGGACGAGGTCGTTCAGATCGTGTCGCAGCGCCGCCTGCTGCCCTTCCTGGACATGGCCTACCAGGGCCTGGGCGAAGGACTGGAGCAGGACGCCTACCTGGTGCGCGCGCTCGTGGCGGCCGATCTGCCCTTCCTGGTGGCCAACTCTTTTTCCAAGATATTTTCCCTGTACGGCGAGCGCTGCGGCAGCCTGAGCATGGTCTGCGCCAGCCCTGACGAGGCCGCGCGCGCGCTGGGCCAGATGCAGCAGGCGGTGCGCCGCAACTATTCCAGCCCGCCCATCTACGGCAGCCGGCTGATCGAGACCGTCCTGCTGGATCCGCAACTGCGCGCCCTGTGGGAGTCCGAGGTCGGCGCCATGCGCGAGCGCATCCACGCCATGCGCGGCCGCCTGCACCGGGGCCTGTGCCAATACCACCCGGGCTACGACTGGGACTTCCTGCTGGCGCAGAGCGGCATGTTCAGCTATGCGCCGGTGCTGGCCGCCCACATGGGCCGGCTCATAGAAGAATTCGGTGTCTACATCATCGAATCGGGCCGCATCTGCGTGGCCGGGCTGAATACCCACAACGTAGACCGCGCGGCCCAGGCTTTCGCGGCGGTGCTCAAATAAAGTAAACGAGCGGGCCGGATGGCCGGCGGGCGGCTGTGCCTGCCGGCTTCAGGCGCCGCCAGATACGGCGCTTCCGGTGCTTCTGCCGCAAGCGCTTACGAGCCGTTTTTGCTGGAAACGCCCTGGCCGGGCGCGGCGCCCGCCTGGCCGCCGAACAGTTCGCGCGCGCCCGCGATATAGGCGCGCACGCGGTCGCGGATGACGGGCCGCAAGTCGTCCGGCACGGCCTGCTGGTATACCCACTGCTGGATGCCAAGGTAGAAAATGCCGCCGTGCAGGCCCCATACCAGCTGGAATTCGCGTTCGCTGTTTTGGCCCGCGCCGTGCAGGCCCAGATGGCGCCGTGTTTCGCGCACGATCCGCGGGAAAAGTTTTTCTTTCAGCATGGCCAGGTACCGGTCCGGGATATATCCGTCGCTCAGGCCAGAAAAAATAAGGATGCGCACCCATTCCGGCGTCAGTATCGTCGTGGCGTAGTCCTGATAGAAGCGGTTGAGCTTTTCTTCCAGGTCAAGCGCGTCGTTGTCCAGCCAGTCCTCCCATTGCGGCCTCCAGCGTCCCAGGTAGACCTCTTGGTAGACCCGCTCGATCAGCGCTTTCTTGGTCGGAAAATAGTGATACAGCAAAGGATGGGTGATGCCGATTTCCTTGGCCAGGTCGCGGGTCTGGCCTTCCAGCCCCCGTTTCGAGAAAAAGGCGATGGCGCCGGCCAGGATCTGCTGTTCGCGTTCTTCGGCGCTGAGCCGGCGCCGCGGCGCTATGGTCCCGGAAGAGGGGGGTGGGGCGGAGGGCAAGGAGTTTCGCAGAGGCATAAGGCGGTTGGCGCGTCGGTGCGGACGGGCCTAATTATGGCATTGACATTATTTACCATATGGTAAACAATGTGCTGAACATATCACAATAGCCGCGGTCCCGCGCCCATGCGGCAGTACGGGCGGCCAGGCGCGGCAAGACGGGGACAGACATGGAATTGAACGGAGAGCAGCTCATCGGCGCCCCCCGGGAAAAAGTGTGGCAGGCCTTGAACGACCCGGACATCCTGCGCCGCTGCATACCCGGCTGCGAAGAAATCCAGAAGGTCTCGGACACCGAACTGCATACCCGCGTCATGGTCAAGATGGGGCCGGTGCGCGCCCGCTTCTCGGGCAAGCTCATCATGCAGGACGTCCGCCCTCCGGGCGAGTGCACCCTGGTTTTCGAAGGGGCGGGCGGCGCGGCCGGGTTTGCCAAGGGCCGCTCGGGCGTCACCCTGTCCGAGCAGGATGGCAAGACGCGGCTGGCCTATGCCGTCGACGCGACGGTGGGCGGCAAGCTGGGCCAGATAGGCGGCCGCCTCATCGACTCGTCGGCCAAGAAGATGGCCGACGAATTTTTCGCGCAGCTGCAGCAGGCCTTGTCGGGCGAGACTCCGGCCAGCGCCGGCGGCCAGGCTATGGACCAGAACCCCGGCGTTCAGCCGGTTCACGCGCAGGCCGGCGGGGCGCCGCCGTCAGGCGAGGATGCCGCCGGCAAGCCGCCGTCCTCCGCCTTCGGCCCGCACCAGAAACCGGCTTTTGCCGGGGGGGTCGGGCAGGAACTGTACAGGGTGTTCTGGTTTGCGCTGGGTGTCGCCTTCACCCTGCTGGTCAGCCGCTGGCCGGCCTGAGGCGGCCCCTTGCCATGTTGTGGAATCCTGCGCGCAGGCGCACTCGGGAGACGCCATGAAAGCCCCGCCTTTCGACTATATCCGGCCCCGGTCCCTGGACGAAGTCTTCGCCCTGCTGGAACGCCATGGGGACGACGCCCGCATTCTCGCGGGCGGCCAGACATTGCTGGCCACGTTGAACATGCGGCTGTCCGAGCCCGGCCTGCTGATCGACATCGGCGCCCTGGAAGAGTTAAGGGGGGTGGCATTGCGGGACGACTGCATTTCCATTGGCGCCCTGACTCGGCACAGCGAGATAGAAGACTCCCCGCTGATCGCCCGGCATCTTCCCCTGCTGAGCATGGCGGCGCCCCACGTGGCGCATCGCGCCATCCGCAACCAGGGCACTTTCGGCGGCTCCATCGCCTTTGCCGACCCCGCCGCCGAGTGGCCGGCCTGCGCAGTGGCGCTGGATGCCGTGCTGGTTCTGGCCGGCCCGCGCGGCGAACGACGGGTCGGGGCGCAGGACTTCTTCCTGGACCTGTACACCACCGCCATGGATGGCGACGAAGTGCTGACGGCCTGCGAATTCCCGCTGCGGCCCGCGGGGTCGCGCCATGCCTTCCTGGAGCTGGCTCGGCGCCACGGAGACTATGCCATTGTGGGGCTGGCGGCCTGTGCGCGGGCCGATGCGGACACGCTGGACGATGTCAGGCTGGTGTTTCTGGGCACCGGCAATATCCCGAACCGGGCCGCCGGCGCGGAAGCGGCGCTTGCCGGCCGGACACCCGACGCCGATGCGGTTGCGCGGGCCAGGCTGGCGCTGGCCGACGATCTGCAGCCCTTCGCCGACCTGTACAACAGCGCGCGCACCAAGCAGCACCTGGCCGGCGTGCTGATGGGGCGGGCGGTGGCGCAATTGGCCGGCCGCGGCGCCGGCAATCTGCAAGCCGGAGGCAATCATGGCTGAACCGATACATGTCACGATGCGGGTCAATGGCGTCGAGCAGACGCGCCAGGTCGAGCCGCGCATGCACCTGGTCGATTTCCTGCGCGACACGCTCGAAATAAAAAGCGCCCGGGTCAGCTGCGAGCATGGCGCCTGCGGCGCATGCACGGTGCGGCTGGACGGCAGGATCGTGCGGGGCTGCCTGCTTCTGGCGGTGCAGGCCGAAGGCTGCGAAGTCGAAACCATAGACGGCGCCAGCGACCGCGGTGACCTGCTCGAACTGCAGCAGGCCTTCCACGCGCACAACGCGGCGCAATGTGGGTTCTGCACGCCCGGCATGCTGCTTACCGCCGCGGCGCTGCTGCAGGAAAACCCCGGTGCCACGCGCGAGCAGGTGCGGGAATATATTTCGGGCAATTACTGCCGGTGCACCGGCTACCACGCTATTGTGGACGCCGTGTGCGAGGTGCTGGAATCGCAGCGCCAGGCCCGCGCCGTGAACGCCTGACCAGGAGACGGCCATGAGCATACTGGTGGAAAACGAACTGTTCACCAAGGACGAAACGACCCAGCGGCGCTATGTGGGCGCTTCGGTCAAGCGCCCCAACATGCGCCGCCATCTGGAAGGCAGGGGCTGTTATGTGGACGACATCTCGCTGCCGCGCCTGGCCCATGTGGTCTATCTGCGCAGTCCCCTGGCGCATGCCCGCTTCAGCATCGTCGACGTCGCCCAGGCCAGGCGCATGCCGGGCGTCATCGCCATCGTCGACGGCCGCGAAATCGCCCGGGTGTGCAGCCCCTGGGTGGCCACGCTGGCGCACCTGCAGGGTATGAAGTCGGCGCCGGAATATCCCCTGGCCATAGACCGCGCATGCTGGCAGGGCGAGCCGGTGCTGGCCATCGTGGCCGAAACCCGCCACCAGGCCGAGGACGCCCTGCAATATGTCGAGGTCGACTGGCAGGAGCTGCCGGTGGTCCACGACATGGAAACCGCCCTGCTGCCGGAAACGCCGGTCATCCATCCCGAGCTGGGCGACAACCTGTGCTTCACCAAGACCATAGACACGGGCGACGTCGAAGAAGCCATGGCGCGCGCCGACCTGGTCGTCGAGGAAACCTACCGCTTCGGCCGGGTCACCGGCGCCACCATGGAGCCGCGTTCGGTGCTGGCCGACTTCCAGCCCGCCGACAACAGGCTGACGGTGTATCAGTCGCACCAGGCGCCGCACATGATGCAGGACTTGTACGCGCGTCATTTCGACCTGCCCGAGAATTCCGTCAGGGTGATCTGCCGCGACGTAGGCGGCGCCTTCGGCATCAAGGTCCATTCCTACCCCGACGACTTCGCCACCGTGGCCTTGTCCATTCTGCTGAAAAGGCCGGTCAAGTTCGTGGCCGACAGGCTGGAGTCCTTCACCAGCGACATCCACGCGCGCGAACACGTGGTGCGCGCCCGCATCGGCGTCAAGGCGGACGGCGAGATCCTCGCCTTCGATTTCGACGACCTGACCGGGGTGGGCCCGTATTCGGTCTATCCGCGCACCAGCGCCATCGAAGGCAACCAGGTGCTCAGCATCGCCGGCGGCCCCTACCGGCACAAGTCATACCGCGCGCGCCTGAACGTCGTGTTCCAGAACAAGTCGCCCACCAGCCAGTACCGGGGGGTGGGCCATCCCATCGCCTGCGGCATCACCGAGGGCATCGTCGAGCTGGCCGCGCAGCGGCTGGGCATGGATCCGCTGCAAATGCGCTACCGCAACGTGATCCCCGACGACGCCTATCCCTGCTCGGGGGCATCGGGCATCAAGCTGGAGGGCCTGTCGCACGAGAAATCGCTGCGAAAACTCGAGCAGATGATGGACTACGCGGGCCTGCGGCGCGAACAGGCCGAGCTGCGGAAAAAGAACATCCATCGCGGCATCGGCTTTGCCGTGCTGGTCGAGCTGACCAACCCCAGCGCGGCCTTTTACGGCGTAGGCGGGGCGCGCATCGCGGCCCTGGACGGCGCGACCGTGCGCCTGGACCCCACCGGCGTCGTGACCTGCCTGGTGGGCGTGGGCGAACAGGGGCAGGGCACCGAAACCATATTCGCCCAGATAGCGGCCGACGCCATAGGCGTGGACATCAGCCGGGTCAAGGTGGTGACCGGAGATACCGAAACGACGCCCTACGGCGGCGGCACCTGGGCGTCGCGCGGCGCCGGCATCGGCGGCGAGGCGGTGCTGCAGGCGGGCATGGCCTTGCGGGCGAACATCCGCAAGTTCGCGGCGGTTGCGCTGGAAAAAGACGAAGAACTGCTCGACGTGCGCGGCGACCAGGTGGTGGACTCGGCGACCGGAGCCCCCTTGATGCCCTTGTCCGAGCTGGCGCGGCTGGCCTATTTCAGGCCCGACATCCTGCCCGCCGACGCCCGTCCCGAGCTCATGGTCACGCGCCATGCGGCGCAGCGCGGCTATCCGTTCACCTTCACCAACGGGGTGCAGGCCTCTTATGTCGAAGTGGACGTCGAAACCGGCTTCGTCAAGCTGCTCAAGCATTGGTGCGTCGAGGACTGCGGACGCGTCCTGAACCCCATGCTGGTCGACGAGCAGGTGCGGGGCGCCATCGTGCAGGGCATAGGCGGGGCCATGCTGGAGGAATGCCTTTACGACGAGCACGGGCTGCTGCGCAACGGCACCATGGCCGACTACCTGGTGCCGATGGCGTTCGAAATGCCCGACATCGAGGTGGGCCACGTGGAAACGCCCACCCGCACTTCCGACCTGGGCGCCAAGGGCGCCGGCGAGGCGGGCACGGCCGGCCCGCCGGGGGCCGTCATGAATGCCATCAACGACGCCCTGGCGCCCTTCAACGCGCGTGTCGCGTCGCAGCCCATGACGCCCGAGAAAATCCTGCAGGCGCTGGGCGTGGTGTAGCGGCGCCTGGCCTGCCTGTCCAAGGCCGGCCGGCGCGGCTGCCCTTTTGGTGGCGACGGGCCCTAGACCGCGCAGTAGCGCTCCTGCATCCCGGGGTCATCGAGCAGGGCGCGGGCGGTGCTGGCGTGGACCACCTCGCCCTGGTCCAGTATATAGACACGGTCCGCGATGCCCAGGGCCAGTTCGACGTTCTGCTCGACCAGCAGTATGGTCTTGCCGGACTGCTTGAGGGCGGCGAACAGCTCGAACATCTCGTCCACCAGTATGGGCATGATGCCCTCCGAGGGCTCGTCCAGCAGGATCATGTCGGGGTCCGAGGCAATGGCGCGGGCGATGGCCAGCATCTGCTGTTCGCCGCCCGACATGGTGATGGCCATCTGGCCCAGCCTTTCCTTCAGGCGCGGGAAAGTATGCGCTATCCGCTCGACGACGTCTTTTTCCTGCTGCCGCAGGGGCGAGGCGACGATGCCCAGCCGGATGTTCTCCAGGACGCTCAGCCCCGGCACGATGCGCCGCTCTTCGGGCACATAGGCCAAGCCCAGGCCAAAGCGGGCGTGGGCCGGCAGCCGGATGAGCTCGTGGTCCTTGAACCGTATGGCCCCGGCCGTCCTGGACAACAGGCCCATGATGCTTTTCAGGGTGGTGGTCTTGCCCGCGCCGTTGCGGCCCAGCAGCGCCACGACTTCGCCCCTGCCGACTTCCAGGTCGATGTCCTGCAGCACATGGCTGGCGCCGTACCAGGCGTTCAGTTTCTCGATCGCTAGCATTGCCTTGCCCGTCCTTGCTCAGTGTTGTCCCAGGTACACACGCTTGACCTCGTCGTTGTTGCGGATGTCCTCGGGCGTGCCGCCGGCCAGGTATTCCCCGTGATGCAGCACGACGATACGGTCGCTGATGCCCATGATCATCTTCATTTTGTGCTCGACCAGGATCACAGTGCGCCTGGCGGCCAGATCGACGATGAGGTCCATCATGGACTTGGTTTCCTCGGGGCTCATCCCGGCGGTGGGCTCGTCCAGCAGCAGCAGGGCCGGATCCGAGCCCAGGGCGATGGCGATCTCCAGCGCGCGCTGCTGCCCGTGGGCCAGCTCGCGCGCGGGGCGGTTGGCGTATCTGTCTATGCCCACGGTGCGCAGCAGCGCATGCGCGGGCTCTTCGAGTTGCAAGGCGCTGCGCCTGCGCCACAGGCCGTAGCGGGAAACCTTGGCCTGCAGGGCGATCTGCGCGTTCTGCAGCGCGGTGAAGTTGGGGAACACATTGGTGATCTGGAAGGATTTGGCTATGCCGATGTGCGAGAAGTCGTGGGGACGGGTTCCCGCAAGGTCTTTGCCCTGGAAGACGACGCGGCCTTCCGATGGCGGGAACGCGCCGGAAAGAATATTGAAGTAGGTGCTCTTGCCGGCCCCGTTGGGGCCGATGATGGAGGTCAGCTTGCCCCGTTCGAACTCGATGGAGACGTTCTTCAGCGCGGTGAAGGCCCCGAAGCGGCGCGTGACCCCCTCGGTCTTGATGATGGTGTCAGTCGGCATGCAGCTTCTCCAGTATGGTGCCCCACACCCCTTTGGGGAAAAACAGGACGAAGAACATGAAAATGCACCCCACGTACAGCTGCCAATGCTCGGTCCAGTGCGTGAACACGTCTTGGATGAGCAGGAAGAGCAGTGCGCCGATCAGGGGCCCGAAGAAAGTGCCCATGCCGCCCAGCAGGCAGATCATGACGACCAGCCCCGAGGTTTCGTAATGCAGGGTTTCGATGGCGACGCTGGACAGATTGATGGCATACAGGGCGCCGGCCAGGCCGCAGAACGCGCCAGACAGCACGAAGGTGATGAGCTTGGTGTTTTCGACGTTGAAGCCGCAGGCGCGGGTGCGCGTCTCGTTTTCGCGTATCGCCTGTATGGCGTGGCCGAAGGGCGAGGCCAGGATGCGCGAGATCAGCCACAGCGCCACGGCCACGAAGCAGAAGAAAAAGTAGTACTTGACGATGGGATGCAGGATGTCGAAGGTCAGGCCCAGCACGTGGATTTCGGACACATTGACGCCGCGCAAGCCGTTTTCGCCTCCCGAGGCGGGCAACTGGTAGATCAGGAAGTACACGCACTGCGACAGGGCCAGCGTGACCATGGCGAAGTAGATGCCCCGCGTGCGTATGGCCAGCATGCCTATGACCAGCGCGGCGGCGGCCGACAGCAGCGCCGCGGCGGGGATCGCCAGCCACCAGATGACGTGGTGCTGGGCGATGAGGATGCCGGCCGCATAGGCGCCTATCCCCAGGAAGGCGGCATGCCCGAAGGAAAGCATGCCCATGTAGCCGAAGATCAGGTTGAAGCCCAGGGCGTACAGGCCGAAGATCAGGATGTGCGTGGCCACGGAATAGTTCGGCGTCAGCCAGGGCAGAACGACCAGGAAAAGCAGCGAGGCCAGGACCCTGTGCGCGCGTATCAGGCGGAACAGGGGCGCGCAGCGGGACCGGGGCATGTCGAGGGTGCGTGTATTCATAGTCTTAGCTCATCAGGCCGGCCCTGCCGAACAGGCCCAGCGGACGCACGAGCAGCACGAATGCCATGATGACGAACATGGACACTTTTGCTGCTTCGGGAAACATGAAGGCGGTCAGGCTTTCGACCACGCCGATCAGCAGGCCGGCCACCACGGCGCCGGTCAGCGAGCCCATCCCGCCGACCACGGTGACGACGAAGGCGACGATCAGCACATTGCCGCCCATCTCGGGGGCGATGCCCTGCATGGGCGCGGACAGATAGCCCGCCAGGCCCGATATGCCGGTGCCGATGCCGAAAACGATCAGCCACACCCTGGAGATGTCTATGCCCAGCACCCGGACTATCACCGGATCGCGGGCGCCGGCGCGGATGACCAGGCCGAACGATGTCTTCTCGATGAACAGCCACAGCGCGGCCAGCACCAGGGCGGTGACGCCGATCACGAAAAGGCGGTAAAGAGGGAAAGGCCCGACGAACACGTCCACGGCGCCCTGCAGGGACTCGGGCGTGTCCACCGGCAGGCCCTGCTTGCCGAACTGGATGCGTATGAGCTCGACCATGACATAGGCCAGCCCGAAGGTCAGCAGCAGCGGGTAGTCGATGCCGCGGCCGTACAGCGGCCTGACGAGAAAGCGCTCGACGACGATGCCTATGCACCCCGTGACGACGGGAACCGCCACCAGGCACAGCCAGAAGTTGGGCACGTACTGGTACAGGCTGTAGCCGGCATAGGCGCCCACCATGAAGAAGGCGCCATGAGCGAAATTGACGACCGTCAGCATGCCGAAAATCAGCGACAGGCCGACCGCCAGCAGAACGTAGATCGAGCCCAGGGCCAAGCCTGTGAACAACTGCAGGCCGAGCAGTTGGAGGGTGAGTCCGTCCATTGTGCCTCCGTGGCTATCGTTGGCGAAGGGCCGCGCACGCCTGGGCCGGCGTGCGCGGCCCCGCGTTCAGTCATTTGAAGCCCAGCTCCGCGCAGCTGCGCAGGATGTCCTCGGTGGGAGGGACCTCGTCGACGATCTTGAACACATCGTCGGGGTTCTTGGGGTCCGCCTCTTTGGATTCGATGATAAGCACCGACTGCACCGACTGATGGTCGCAGGCGCGATAGTATTGCGGCCCCTTGTAGGTGTCGTATTTGAGAGCGGCCAGCGTGTCGACGACTTTCTCGGTGTCGGTGGTGCCGGCCTTCTTGACCGCCTCGAGCAGCGACTTGACCGCCGAATAGGCCAGCGCGCCGTAGTCCGAGGGGTAGGCGCCGTTGTAGGCGGCCTTGTAGTGGTCGTTCAACGCCTTGGCGCTGGGGGATTTGTCCTCGATGGCCCAGTAGTAGGACGTGGCGCCGATCACGTTCTCGTAGACCTTGGGGCCCGCCGCCTGGCGCGCGGTGTACAGCAGCACGGGGGTGGCGAACTGGGTGTTTTTCTTCATGCCGAATTCGCCGGCCTGCTTGATGGATATCTGGTTGTCGCGGCCGAAGTTGTTGAAGATCAGGATGTCGGGTTTCAGCGCCTGCAGGCGGGGCAGGAAGATGGAGTAGTCCGACGTGCCCAGCGGATGCTTGACCTCGCCCACGATCTTGGCGCCCATCTCTTCTGCGACGGCGGTGAAGCCTCGCGCCATTTCGTGCCCATAGGCGTAGTCGGCCGTCAGGAAGGCGATGCGCATGCCTTTCTTGAACAGATGGCGGCCCAGCGCCTGGGTGGTCATGTGCGGATTGAATGCCTCATGGAAGGTATAGCGCGACATGTCGGCGGCCTCGTTGATGGCGTCCGACTGGCTGATGGAAATGTAGATGACCTTGCGCTGCTTGGTGATGTTGTTGGTGGAAAGCTGGGTGGCGGCCGAAAGGCCCCCCACGATGTAGTTGACCTTGTCCTTTTCGATGAGGTCCAGCGCGCGCTGCGCGGCCTCGCCGGGGTTGAGCTTGTCGTCCCGCACCAGCAGCTCGGCCTTGCGCCCGTCCAGCCCGCCGGCGTCGTTGAATTCCTTGACGGCCAGTTCGGCGTTGCGCACCTGGTCCTTGGCTTCCGCGCCGTATGGTCCTGTCAGGGGCACCGGCAGGCCGATGCGTATGGGCGTCGCGTTCTGGGCGTGGGCCGCCGATGCGCCGAGCGCGGACGCCAGGCACAGGGCGTAGGCCAATTTGTTCAGGTTTTTCATCTCGTCTCCTTGGGTTTGCGTTGCGCCGGGGCATCTGCGGCCCCGGTCGGGCATGGCGCCGTCAGGACGGCGCCTGTTTCTCGAGAAAACGTGCGATGGCATGCGGGGCGGCGTCTATGAACGCCTTGATCGACACGTCGAGCAGGTCTTCACTGAGTTCGTGGTCGGCCGACGTGCCGAAGGCGCAGCGCCGGATGCCGTGGTAGAAAATGCCGCCATGGAAGGACCAGACATAGTCGAGTTCGTCGTCGGTGACGGGCAGGGCGGCCGGTGCGGCCATCTTGAATTCGGCGCGCAGCTCCGCGCACAGGGGGCGCAGTATCTGGTATTCGATGATCTCGAAGAAGCGCCGGTTGATGGCGATGTTGGCCAGGCCGGCATAGATGTACAGGCGCATCCAGTCGCGGCTGAACACCACCTCGAGGTATGAGCGGTAGAACCGCGCCAGGCGTTCGCGCAGCGGCAGGCTGCGGTCGCGGATCAGGCGCGGCCATTCGTCGCGCCACTGGTCGGTGAAGACTGCCTTGAAGACCGCCTCGAACAAGTCTTCCTTGGAATCGAAATAGCGGAACAGCAGGGGCTGTGTCACGCCGATCTGCCGGGCCAGCTCGTGCGTCGAGCCCGAAAAGCCGTGTTCGGAAAAGAAAGCAATGCTTTCCCGCAGGATCTGGGCCTGCCTTTGCCCGCGCGATTGCCGCCGGGCTACCACGCGGGTTTCCTGCTCGGGGACGGTGGCGGGTGGGCTGCTTTTTTCGCTCATTGCGCTGTCCATCCCCCGTCGATCTTCAGGCTGGTGCCGGTAATCATGGCCGCGGCGGGCGAGGCCAGGTAGCACACCGCCAGCGCCACGTCGCGGGCGGGCAGCAGGCGGCCCATGGGCAGCCGTTGCATGACCCAGTCTCGAAACGAGGCGTCCTTCAGAAAGCCCTGGGTCATGGGCGTTTCCACGAAGGTGGGGGCCACCGTGTTGACGCGGATGTCGTGCGCGGCCAGTTCCAGCGCCATGGCCTTGGTCAGGCCCTCGACCGCGTGCTTGGTCATGCAGTAGACCGAGCGCCTGACGGCGCCCACGTGGCCCATCTGCGACGACATATTGATGATGGCGCCCCCATTGCCGCAGGCTGTCATCTTGCGCGCGGCCGCCTGGGCGGTCAGGAAGAGGGCGCGCACGTTCAGCAGCAGCAGCGCGTCCAACTGCCCGGGGGTGACGTCGAGGAAGCCGGCCGGCATATTGGTGCCGGCGTTGTTGACCAGCACGTCCAGCCTTTCGATGTCTTCCAGGACGCGCTCCACCGCCTCGGGGTCGGTGACGTCGCAGGCCACCGGCGTTGCGTCGCCGCCGCTGGCGCGGATGTCGCGGGCGACGGCCTGCAGTTCCTCCTGGCTGCGGCTGAGCAGCACGACCCGCGCTCCCAGCATGGCCGCCGCGGCGGCGATGTCGGCGCCCAGGCCACGGCCCGCGCCGGTCACCACGATAGTCCGGCCGTCGAGGCGGAAGGCCTGCGGGGCATCGGCCGCCGTGGCTTGCGGCAAGGCCGTCATGGCGTGGCGCCCTCGGTCGTGCGGCCGTACTTGCGCACGCGGTAGTCGGCCTGCTCTTTATGGCCCCAGAAGCGTTCGATAGCGCACAGCCGCGAGCAGTATTCGCCTATCATGACGCTGGCCTCGGGGGTGCATTGCTGATAGGTGCAGGTCTTTAGGAACTTGCCCACCCACAGGCCGCCGGTGTAGCGCGCCGCGCCCTTGGTCGGCAGGGTGTGATTGGTGCCGATGACCTTGTCGCCGTAGGCGACATTGGTTTCGTGGCCCAGGAACAGCGCGCCGTATTGCTTCATGTTGTCCAGGAAGTAGCGCGGATTGCGCGTCAGCACTTCGACGTGCTCGTAGGCCAGCCTGTCGGCTTCGGCGGCCGCCTCGGCCTCGTCCTTCACCAGGATGATCTGTCCGTAGTCGCGCCAGGCCTTGCCGGCGACTTCGGCGGTGGGCAGCACTTGCAGCTGGCGTTCGATTTCTTCCGGCACGGCCCGGGCCAACTGTTCGCTGGTGGTGATAAGGGCGGCGGGCGACGTGTAGCCGTGTTCGGCCTGGCCCAGCAGGTCGGCCGCCACCATGCCGGCTTCGGCGCTGTCGTCGGCGATGACCAGGATTTCGGTGGGCCCGGCGAACAAGTCTATGCCCACCCGGCCGAACAGCTGGCGCTTGGCCTCGGCGACGTAGGCGTTGCCGGGGCCCACCAGCATGTCGACCGGCTGGATGGTTTCGGTGCCGACCGCCATGGCCGCCACGGCCTGCACGCCGCCCAGGATGTGGATTTCGTCGGCGCCGGCCAGCGCCATGGCGGCGATGGTTTCGGGATGCGCGCCGCCGTCGGTGGGCGGCACGCAGGCCACCACGCGGGGCACGCCGGCCACTTTGGCGGTGACGATGCTCATGTGGGCGGACGCCACCATGGGATATTTGCCGCCGGGGATATAACAGCCCACCGAGCTGACGGGTATGTGTTTGTGTCCCAGCGTCACGCCGGGCAGGGTCTCGACTTCGACGTCCTGCATCGACGCGCGCTGTATTTGCGCGAAGCCCCGCACCTGCGCCTGCGCGAAGCGGATGTCATCCAGGGTGGCGGGGTCGACCGAATCGACGATCTGCTGGATCTGCGCCGGGGTCAGGCGAAAGCCGGGGGGCGACCATTTGTCGAATTTCAGGGAGTAGTCGCGCACTGCCTCGTCGCCGCGCGCTTCGACGTCCCGAATGATGTTTTCGACGGTCTCGCGCACTTGCGCATCGAGTTCGGCGCTGGTCTGTGCGCTGATGGTTTCTTTCAGGATCCGGGCCACGTCAGCCTCCTATTTGATGGCGATGGGGTTCAGCGGCGAACCGACGGCCTTGGTGATGGGCAGGGGCGGGGCGGTGAACATGAATTCATACACGCCGTCCCGGGCACAGTCTTCGGCCAGGTCCTTGACGTAGAAGATCTCGCCCATGCTGATGCCTATCATGGGGATCACCACCCAATGCCACGGCTGGGTGCAGTCGTCGGTTTCGTTGGGCCTGACCTCGCAGCCCCAGGTGTCGGTGCAGATGGCGGCGATCTGCGTGTCGAACACCCAGTCGGCCGTCTCGAACGCCAGGCCCGGCGCCGCGCCGCCCGCATAGCCGCCCCAGTCGCCCTGGGCAAGGCAGCGTTCCATGTGCCCGGTGCGCACGATGACGAAGTCGCCGCGGCGCACCTGCACCCCCTGCGACTTTTGCGTGGCCTGCAGATCGGCGATGGAAATGGCCTGGCCGTCTTCCATCCAGTCCACGCCCAGGTGGCGGGCGACGTCCAGCAATACGCCGCGGCC
>Ga0180223_1001901_pt1 | contig 14182 bp, 12 predicted proteins | sample eDN5th30CKraftOP_FD_151337 | JGI IMG/M metagenome (GOLD analysis project Ga0180223, IMG submission 151337) | Enriched Organic Plus compost microbial communities from Emeryville, California, USA - eDNA 5th pass 30_C Kraft OP (version 2) (version 2) ...
CTCGCGCGGGTCGCAGCGCGTGCACATCGCCCAGACCACATCGCTGAAGTTCGTTGGATCGATGTCGTCATCCACCACGATGGTCCAGCGGTTGTTGTAGGCGCCGGCGTGGCAGTGCGCCGCCACCATCGCCGCCTGCTTGGAGTGCCCGCCGTAGAGCGTCTTGATCGACACCACCAGCATGAAGCGGCTGCCGCCGGCCTCGTGCGTCCACACGCCCTTCACCTCCGGAATGCCGGCGGCTTCGAGCTGGTTCCAGACCGCGCCCGCGCGGTAGGAGCCGAAATAGAAGGTGTTGTCGTTCGGCGGCACCGCCGGGATCGCGCCGACCAGGATCGGATTGTCGCGGTACATCAGCGTCTCGATGCGGATCGCGGGTTCGAGATCGCTGCCGCTGGCGTAATAACCGGTCCACTCGCCGAGCGGCCCTTCCTGGATCTTGTCGTCAGGGTGGATGAAGCCTTCGAAGGCGATCTCCGCGTTCGCCGGAACCGGGAGTCCGGTCTTCGGCATGTTGATGACCTCGACCGACTCCCCGAAGATGCCGCCCGCCGCTTCCAGCTCGTTCTTGCCGTAGGGAATCTCGATGCCGCCGAGCATGACCAGCGCCGGGTGCATGCCGGCGATCACCGCGACCGGACATGCCTGCCCGCGCTCGTGATACTTGCGCATGATGACGAGGCCGTGCTTGCCGGGTGACATCATGACGCTCGCCAGGTCCGGCTTGTGCGACTGCACGCGGTAGGTCCCGTAGTTCACCCAGCCCGAGTCCGGGTCCTTCATCACCACGAGGCAGGCGGTGCCGATGAACGGCCCGCCATCGAGTTCGTGCCACACCGGCGTCGGGATCTTCTCGATGTTGACGTCCTTGCCCGACAGCACATTGTCCGTCAGCGGCCCGCCGTTGACCGCCTTGGTCGGGCGCATCGGCGCGTCCTTGAAATACTTCCGCCACCACTGGATCTGATCGAGTTCGGTCGCCTCCGGCGGCAGGCCGAGCGCGAGGTTCACGCGCGGCACCGAGGTCAGGATGTTGGCGAGCACGCGGTGTCCCTTGGGATAGCCCGGCACCTCGTCGAACAGAACCGCCGGGTTGCCCATCTTGCGCATATAGATGTCGACGATGCCGCCGATCTCTTCCTTGGTTTCCGCGCCGTTGATGGTCTTCAGCTCGCCGGCTGCCTTGACGCTCTCGATCCAGTCCCGCAGGTCCTTGTTGGCCACGCCTTTGCTCCTTGTGCCGCACGCCGATTACGGCGAATATCGTTAGTCGCACACCCCCGCGGGACTGACAATTGCCCGCCCGCGCATGCGGCACATTGACGGCCCTGCCATGCGTCCGTAGCCTCGCTTGCAGGCCTGTTCGGCATGGAGGCGCAAATGCACAGCTACGACATACCCCAGTCGGTCAAGGATCGCGTGATCCGGCGGCAGGGCAAGCTCCTGAGCCATGACACCATCGATGCAGGCCGCACCGCACTCGTCGTCGTCGATATGCAGAACTATTTCGTGGCCGAAGGCTTCGCCGCCGAGGTTCCCGCGGCGCGCGCCATCGTGCCGAACATCAACCGCATGGCGCGGGCCATGCGCGCCGCCGGCGGTACCGTGCTCTGGGTCCAGACCACCGCCAACGGCGCGATGGAGCAATGGAACAACCATCACACCCACATGCTGACGCCGGACCGCGTCGAGAAACGGCTCGCCCAGCTCGACGAGGGCCACGAGGGCTTCAAGGTCTATCCGAAGCTCGAGGCCCTGCCCGGCGACCCGCGGGTGAAGAAGATCAAGTACAGCGCCTTCATCGCCGGCTCGTCGGACATCGACGCGCAGCTCAAGGCCCGCGGCATCGACACCATCCTGGTGACCGGGACCGTGACGAACGTGTGCTGCGAGTCGACCGCGCGCGACGCGATGATGCTCGACTACCGCGTCATCATGCTGTCTGACGGCAACGCCTCGCTGACCGACGAGGAGCACGCGGCCTCGCTCAACAACTTCATGATCTTCTTCGGCGATGTGATGACGGTCGACGAGGCGGCCGCCCGCCTTGCCCCCGCCGAGCAGCGCAAGACGGCGTAGCACGACCTGAGATTGCGCCCTCTCCCCGGCGGGAGAGGGCGCGGAGACGCACACCCGATTCCACGGAAGAGCGGTTCACCGCCGCTTCATCACCGCCGTTTCCAGCCAGTAGATCGCCAGATACATCAGCGACGATACAATCGCGAGGATCGTGATCGCCGTCATCACGATGTTCATCTTGAAGATCTGGCTGCCATACTGGATCAGGTATCCGAGCCCGAGCGTCGCCGACTGGAATTCGCCGACGATCACGCCCACGAGCGACAGGCCCGCGTTCACCTTCAGAGCCGCGATCAGCGTCGGCACGCTGCCCGGCAGGATCACCTTGGTCAGTATCTGCCCCTTGGTCGCGCCGAAGGTCTGGGCGAGCTTGATCTTGTTCGGGTCGATGCCCTGAAAACCGCTGTAGATCATCAGCACGGTGATGAACAGCGAGATCGCGAGCGACATGCCGTAGATCGACAGCGTCGCGCCGAGCCAGATGTAGAAGATCGGCACGAACGCCGTCTTGGGCATGGCGTTCGCCACCACGAGATAGGGATCGAGCACCTTGTAGAGCTTCGGCCACCACCACAGCGCCGCCGCGATCGCGACGCCGAGCACCATCGCCGCGGTAAAACCCACCACCGTCGCCACCACCGTCGACCAGGTGTGCGCGAGAATGCTCGCCTGCTGCGGCGTCGCGTGCAGCATCTCCAGGAAGGTTGGCCAGATCGTCGACGGATAGCTGGTGAACAGCGGATTGATCAGGTTCAGCCGCGGCAGCACCTCCCACAGCACGAGGAACACAACCAGAAGGCCGAGCTGCGCCAGCCGCACGGTCAGGCGGCCGCGCCGCTCCTGACGCAGCCATTCCAGATAGCGCGCGCTCGGGCCGTTTGCGGCATCAGCCTTCGACATGGACCTCAAGCTCCTTCCAGAGCGCGTTGAAGTAGCCGTTGAACTCGGGCGCGTTGCGGGCCGCGAACGGCGCGGGCCGCGTGCCGCCGGCGCTTGCGAAGGCGATGGCGTGCTCGGTCTTCACGCGGCCGGGCCGCCGCGACAGCACGACCACCCGCTCGGACATGCTGACCGCCTCGCCAATGTCGTGGGTGACGAGGATCGCCGTCTTCCCCTCGCGGCGCAGGATGTCGGTGATCTCGTCGGCGAGCGCGATGCGGGTCTGCGAATCCAGCGCCGAGAACGGCTCGTCGAGCAGCACCACGTCGGGCTCGGTGCAGAGCGTGCGGGCGAGCGCCACGCGCTGCCGCATGCCGCCGGAGAGCTGGCGCGGCAGATGGTTGAGGAATTGGCCGAGCCCGTAGCGGGTGAGGAGCTGCGTCGCGCGTTCGCGCGCCTTGCGCATGTCGGCGCCCTGGATTTCAGCGCCGAGCACCGCGTTCTCGAGGATGGTGCGCCACTCGAACAGGTAATCCTGCTGGAGCATGTAGCCGATCTTGCGGCTCGGGCCGGTGACGGCCTGGCCGTCCACCAGCACCTGCCCTTCGGTCGGCTGCAGGATGCCCGCGATCAGCGACAAGAGCGTGCTCTTGCCGCAGCCGCTCTGCCCTATGATGGCCACGAACTCGCCGGGGGCCACCGAGAGCGAGATGCCTTTCAGCGCCTCGGTTTCCCCCTCCAGCCCGAAGTAACGCAGGCCGACGTCGCGCAGTTCGACCTTGGGCGAAGCACCGCCCGCGCCCGGCATCGCCACGGACTACTTCGCCTTGGCCGCGAATTCGGTGCGGACCAGATCCTCGAACTTCACGCGCTTGGCCTTGTCCAGCACATGCCCGTTCACCAAGATGTCCTGGAACTTCTCCATCGCCTTCGGCTCGATGACCGGCGAGGTCTTCCAGATCTTGAGCTTCTGGTAGCGCTGCGAAGCCGCCACCAGCGCCTGCTGACTGACGCCAGGGAAGAACTGCTGGATCGCCGCGACGAGTTCCGGGATCGGCGCGGACGCGGTCCACTTCTGGGCCCGATAGATGGCGTTGGTCCAGTTCTGGATCACCTCGGGATTGTCCTTGATGTATTTGTCCGTCGCCATGAACGATGTGTAATCGGCAAAGCCCACGGTCTGGCCGATGGAGGCAAGGAAATGGGCCTTGCCATCGAGCTCGAGCTGCGCGGCGTCGGGCTCGATGAAGATGCCGTACTGGTTCTGGCCGGCGAGCCAGGAGCCGACACGCGCCGGGATCGCGACGTTGTTGTTGAGCTTCACGTCCTTCTGCGGGTCGATGCCGTTCATCCGCAGCGCCTCTTCGAAGAACAGGAGCGGCGTGCTTCCCGGACGGAAGCCGAGGATTTCCTTGCCCTTCAGCGTGCTCCAGTCGAACTTGTCGACCTTCTCGCGGCCGAGCAGCATGAATCCGTCGGTCGCGGTGAGACCGCAGAAGATGCGGAACTTGGTCGATGAGTCACTGTTGATGACGTAGATTGTCGACTCCGGTCCGATCAGCGCGATGTCGGCGGCATTCGAGAGGAGCGCAGCGGCGGACTTGTCGCCGCCGAACGCCGTCGTCAGCGAGACGTCGAGGCCCGCGTCCTTGAAGAAGCCCTTGGTGATGGCGACGTAGGCCGGAGCGTAGAGCAGCGACCGCACCACTTCATTGTAGCGGATTTTGACCATCGGCTTGCCCTGCGCGCGGGCGCGGAACGGGCCGAGGGTCACGGCGGTGGCGGCAAGACCACCCTGAACAACGCGGCGACGGTCGAACATGTTGGGCCTCAGAGGATCATGGGAGCCAATTTGCATGGTGCAAAGGGAAGGCTAACACCGCATTTTCGGCATTGCCACGCCCTCGCTGACTTAGGGATGTGCAGCAGTGTCGCGTCCGTTGCACAAATTCCAGACGTTGGATGGTGAAAGCGGCAGATCGCGCAGCTCGACCCCGAGCGGGCGAAGCGCCGCCGCCACGGCGTTTGCGACCGTCGCCGCGACCGCGACCATGCCGCCCTCACCCGCACCTTTGGCGCCGAGCGGATTGGTCTTCGAGCGCCGCAGTTGCATCGTGATCGCGCGGATGTTGGAGAAGTCGGTTGCGAGCGGGACCAGATAGTCCGCAAGCGAGGCGTTGAGCATCTGACCCTCGCGGTCGTAAAGGATCGCGTCGAGGAACACGCCGCCGAGCCCCTGCACCAGCGCGCCGATCGCCTGACCGTGGACGATATGCGGGTTGATCGCCACGCCCACGTCCTCGATCGCCACATAGTCGAGAATGTCCACCTGCCCGGTCCGCGGATCGACCGCCACGTGGCAGGCATGCGCGCCATAGCTGTAGGTGCGCGTGGTGGTTGCGAAGCTTCCCTCCGCCTCAACACCCGCGAAGTCGGAGAAGCTGGCGCGCTTGCCGCCGGCCGTCACCTGCCCGTCAGCGATCTCGATCTCCTCGTTGGGAAATCCGAGCCGCTCCCGCGCCGCAGCACGGATCGCGGCGAGCAGATTGTTGCAGCCGTCCATGACGGCCGAGCCGCCGACCACCATCGAGCGCGAGGCGAAGGTGCCGAAGCCCTCCTTCAGGTAGGTGGTCGAGCCGTGCAGGATTTTGATCTTGTCGAACGGCAGCGTCAGCGTATCGGCCGCAACCTGCGCCAGCGTCGTTTCAAGCCCCTGCCCGAGGATCGACGAGCCGACATAGACGCTGACCGAGCCGTCCTTCTCGACCGCTGCGCGCGCGTTCTCCTTGCCCGAGCCGCCGCTCTCGACGAACGGCACCGCGGCAAGGCCGTGATAGCGCCCGTCGATCAGCTTTCCCTGCTTGTCCTTGTGCGTGTCCCAGCCGATCTCGGACAGTGCCCGCTCGAAGGTCGCGTGATAGTCGCCGGTGTCGAAATCGGTCTCCGGCTCGTAGGGCACGAGCTTGCCGGTCGCGAACGGAAGCTCCGCCTCCTTGATGAGGTTCTTGCGGCGGAACTCCATCGGGTCGAGGCCGAGGTCGCGCGCCACCAGGTCGAGCATGCGTTCGCGAAAGAAGTTCGCCTCGAAGCGGCCCGGCGCGCGCAGCGTGCCGACCGGCGTTTTGGAGGTGACGAAGGCCTCCACCGTCAGCTTCACGTCCCGCACGCGATACGGCCCCGGCAGGAACTGCGCGGCCTTCGCCGGCACCACGCCGCCATTGGTGCGGATATAGGCGCCCATGTCGGCACAGATGTGCCCGCGCACCGCGAGGATCGTTCCGTCGCGCTTGCAGGCCACCTCGATCTCGCAGTCCACCTCGCGCGAATGGTTGGTGGCGATCAGGTGCTCGCGGCGGTCCTCGATCCATTTTACCGGCCGGCCGACCATGCGCGCGGCGAACGGGATCAGGAAATCCTCCGGGTAGAACTCACCCTTCACGCCGAAGCCGCCGCCCACGTCGACCTCGATCATGTCGACGTCCGCTTCGGTGACGCCCAGCATCGGCGCCACGGTGCGGCGGTTGAAGAACAGCACCTTCGTTGCGCCGAACACGGTGAGCCGCTTCTTCCCCGCGTCCCATTCGGCAATCTGCCCGCGCGTTTCCAGCGGCAGCCCGGTCAGGCGGTGGCAGCGGAACGTCTCCTTGCGGGTGTATTCCGCGTTCGCGAACACCGCGTCGGCGTCGCCATGGGACGTGACGTAGCGCACCGCACGGTTGCTGCCCGTCTCGTCGAACAGTAGCGCCTTGTCCTCCCCGGCCGTCTGCCGGTCCGGCAGCGCGGGCAACCGCTCGATGTCGAGGCCGATCTTCTCCAGCGCGTCTTCGGCCTGCGCCAGCGTGTCGGCCACCACCACCGCCACCGGCTCGCCCACGTAGCGCACCTTGCCGGCCGCGATCACCGGCTGGAGGTAACCCTTGAACTCCGGCAGGTTGGCGAGCCGCAGCGGGATCGTCGGCACGTTTCCGATATCCGCTGCGGTCATGACCGCATGCACGCCCGGCATGGCCCGCGCCATCGTCGTGTCGATGCCGCGGATGCGTCCGTGCGCGACCGGGCTCCGCAAAATCGCGGCATGAACCATGCCGTCGCGCTTGAGATCGTCGACGAACGCGCCCGCTCCGCGCAGGAAGCGGAAGTCCTCGGCCCGGTGCACCGGCTCGCCGATCAGCGTGCGGACATTCATTGCGGCCTTCCCAGGCTGGCTTCGCTTGAACGGTAGTCCGCACCCTGAGAACATACAAGCCGAACGGACAACGTTCGCTGCGCCGGGGAGACGCACACGCCATGAAGATCATCGACATGTCCCACGTGATGAACGTGCACACGCCGGGCTGGGTCGGTTACGCCGGCAACAAGATGTATTACGCGCAGAACCTGCAAACCGTGCGGATCGTCGCCCAGCGCATCGACACTGCGCTGCATGTCGGCACGCATTTCGACGGCGCGATGCATGCCACCGACAACCGCCAGGGCGACATGGCGCACCTGCCGCTCGATTACCTCTGCAACCGAGGCGTGGTGGTCGACATCTCGAAACACATGCACGACTGGGCGGTCATCACGCCGCAGATGATCGAAAGCGCGGGCGCCGACATCCGCGACGGCGACATCCTCATCCTGCACACCGGCTGGCACAAGCACTACGAGGGCCAGCCGCAGCAGGACCTCGTGCGCTACTTCTGCTATCACCCGGGGCCGAGCCTCGAAACGCTGCACTGGATGTTCAAGAAAAAGATCAAGTGGTGGGGCATGGACACCGGCTCCTGCGACCACGCCATGAACACCTCGATCCGCACTATGCGTCCCGACCTCGCCGAGGAGTTCACCAGAAAGCACGGCAAAACGCCGGGCGAGTTCTTCGGCACCTTCGAATACGTGCACAAGAAATCCGGCCGAAAAGTCTCCGCCGATGTGTTTCCGTTTCACAACTGGGCGTTCCAGGAGGGACTCCTGCACGCCGAGAACCTCGGCGGCGACATCGAGCTGATGCTGAACAAGCGCGCGATCATCGGCGCCTTCCCGTGGCGCTATGAAGGCCTCGAAGGCTGCCCCTGCCGCATCGTCGCCTTCCTCGATTGCGGCGAGAGCGTCGAGGCGGTCGGCGACGCCGCCAAGGCCATTTTGGGATACTAGATCGCGAGATGGCACAGCACTTGCCGCGCGCTCCGCTTCACCTCTCCCATAGGGAGAGGTCGCCTCGCGAAGCGGGGCGGGTGAGGGGCTACGGCCGATGGAGAGTTCGAGACCCCCTCACCCCAACCCTCTCCCCACTGGGGAGAGGGGGACCACCGCCGATGCCGCACGAGCGTCGCAACGATCAAGATCAAGGATAGTCAGGAGAGAACATGGACCTGCAACTCAAGGGCAAAACCGCGCTGGTGACCGGCGGCAGCGAGGGCATCGGCAAGGGCATTGCGCTCGCGCTCGCCAGAGAGGGCGTCGATGTGGCGATCTGCGCGCGGCGCATGGATGTGCTGGAAGCCACCGCCGCAGAAATATCCAAGGCCACCGGCCGCAAGATCGTGCCGATCCCCGCGGACCTGCGCAAAGACGCCGACGCGAAGAACTTCATCGAGCAGGCGGTGAAGGCGCTCGGCCGCGCCGACATCATGGTCAACAACGCGGGCTCGGCCGCGGGCGGCGTGATCGAGCACCTCACCGAGGACGACTGGGAGAAAGGCCTCCAGCTCAAGTTCATGGGCTATGTGCGGTGCCTGCGCTACGTGCTGCCGACCATGGTCAAGCAGGGCGGCGGCCGCGTCGTGAACCTGATCGGCAATGACGGCGTGAAGCCCTCCTACTGGGAAATCTGCCCCGGCGCTGCCAACGCCGCGGGCCAGAACCTCACGATGTCGCTCGCCGGGCAATACGGCAAGCACGGCATCAGCTTCTGCGCGGTCAACCCCGGCCCGGTGCGGACCGAGCGCTGGGCCGGCCTCGTCAAGGCCATGTCGCGCGACATGAACCTCTCTTATGAAGAAGCCGACCAGCTCGCACCGTCCTCGATCCCGATGGGCCGCATCGCCGAGGTGGAGGAATGCGCCAACCTCGTCACCATGCTGGCTTCCCCGCTGATGCACATGGTCAACGGCACCATGATCGAGATCGACGGCGGCCAGGAAAAATCGCTGATGGACCGGCTCCGGGACAGGAAATAGCTGTGACCTGAGCCTATGCTCTCACCACGTCATGGCCGGGCTTGTCCCGGCCATCCACGTCTTGCTTCGCGGCCAAGACGTGGATGCCCGGCACAAGGCCGGGCATGGCGGAGTAGAATTGAGCCGCCGGAATCCAGCGTAGCGACCATGCCCATCGACACCCACGCCCATTACGTCCCGCCACAACTCATCGCCGCCATCAAAACCCGCGGCAAGGACATCGGCGTGGAACTCGCGCCCGCCGACGGCGGCAAGGAGGCGCTGCGCTTTTCCTACGGTTTCAAGGTGCGGCCGTTCTTCCCGCGCCTGATCGAGCCGGTCGCCGAGCGCCACAAATGGCTCGACGAACAGAAGATCGACCACCAGATCGTCGGTACATGGCCGGACATCTTCGCCTATGGCCTTCCCCGCGAGCACTGCATCGCCTGGCACAGGATGCTGAACGACACGCTCGCCGAATGGACCGCCGACAACGCGCAGAAATTCTCGTGGATCTCCTCGGTGCCGCTGACCGACGCCGAGGCCGCCGCGTCGGAGCTCGAACGAACGGCCAACGCGGGCGCGATCGGCGTCATCATCTCGGCCAACGTCGAGAACACCAACATCGGCGAAGTGCCGCTCGATCCGTTCTGGCGCAAGGCCGAGGCGATGGAGCTGCCGGTGCTGCTGCATCCGGTCTTGTCGAGCGCGGTGCCCCGTGTCGGCAAGTTCGCGCTCGGCCAGATCGCCCACTACACCTACGACACCACGCTCGGCATCGGCTCGCTGCTGATGTCCGGGGTGCTCGACCGCTTCCCCAGGCTGAAGCTGCTCCTTTCGCACGGCGGCGGCACATACCCCTATCTCGCCGGACGCTTCGACGTGATGCATGGCCGCATGGACAAGGCTGCGCAACACAATGTCGCGGCTAAAACCCCATCCGCCTATGCGCGGACGATGCACTACGACAGCATCGTCCATGCGCCCAAGGCGCTGAAATTCCTGATCGACATCGCCGGTATCGACAACGTCCACCTCGGCACCGACTATTCGTTCCCGCCGGCCGACATGGCGCCGCTGTCCCTGATCGCCTCCGCCGGCCTGTCGAAGGCCGACACCGAAGCCATCTCCGACGGCAACCCACGAAAGCTGTTCGACCGGCTGAAATAGGCAGAGCGGCGCCTCGCATTCGCGGCCGAACGTTTCAATCGACGGGATCGAAGTCGGCGCCCGAGGCCACTCCGGCCCAACTACACCGTGCGCTCGAACCGGCTGAACTGAAAATGCTGGATGCTGCCGCCGGGGGTCCGATGGGCGTGTCGCCGGGTCTCGCGAAGCTTGAACGACGGCCCCAGCATTTGCCCAAGCGACGCTGCGTCGTGCCGCATGACGGGCAGGCCGCTGCATCGTTCCGGCCCCTCGGGCGCGAACGTGCCGATGATGACGTGCCCGCCCGGCCGCACGGCTCTCCGGACCCGGTCGGCATAGGCCGCCCGGTCTGTGGGTTCGGTCAGAAAATGAAACGCGGCGCGATCGTGCCATACATCATAGATGGAATCGGGCTGCCAGGCCGTGACGTCGGCGACAATCCAGTTGACTCGATCGGCGCGCGCACCGAGCCTGTCCCTCGATGCGGTCAGCGCCCGTTCCGAGAGGTCGAGAACGGTGATCGAACGAAAACCCTGCGCGATCAGGGCATCGGCCAGGCGGGATGCGCCGCCGCCGATGTCGATGATTGCCGCGTCGGCGCCCGCGCCCGTGGCCCGAACGAACTCAAGGGAAACGGCCGGGCTCTCCTGGAACCAACTGACCTCACGCTCGTCCCTGGTGGCATAGACGTTCTGCCAGTGGGTCCGTCTTTCGGGCGTGCTCAGGTTTGGTGTCCTTCTGCTTCGGAAGCACTTCGTCAGGAGCTTCATATGTCATCGGCCCCTCTTCTCGACAACAAGGACCCGGATGCGCCGTCGGTGTTCGATCCGGCCGCTCTGTTACGCGAAGCCCGCCGGCAGAAGGGACTGCCGGTCGCCGATATCCCGGCGCTTTGCATTCTCGATCCGGACGGCGACATCGTCCGCCGCCTGAGGAATTCCGGGCACGCCGGTCGCTCGGACCGGTGGCCATGCTACCACACGGACCTGTACGAGTTCACGCTCGCGGGAAAGACCGCAGGCATCATTGGATGTGCTGTCGGCGCGCCATTTGCCGTCCTGGTGGCCGAGGAGCTGTTTGCGTGCGGCTGTCGGATGCTGATCAGCCTGACCTCAGCCGGCCGGATCGGACCGGTGGGCGATCCTCCCTATTTCGTGGTCATCGACCGCGCACTGCGCGATGAGGGCACCAGCTATCATTACGCCGCGCCGGAAGCCTTCGCCGGGGCCGATCCCCGCCTTGTCGAAACCGCGATACGCGCCTTGACGGAAGCCGGTCTGCGCGCCCACGTCGGAACGAGTTGGACGACCGACGCGCCTTTTCGCGAAACCGCAGCCGCCATTGCCGCAGCGCGGGCCAAAGGAGCGCTGACGGTGGAAATGGAGGCCGCCGCGCTCTACACATTCGCGCGAAAGCGAGGAAAACCCGTCCTTTGCCTTGCCCATGTCACGAACACGATGGGGCTTGCCGATCGCGATTTCGAGAAAGGCGAAGCAGACGGAACGGCCGACGCCTTGATGATCCTCGAGGCCCTGGCGAACGCTCTGCCGGTGGAATAGCGCGCGAGCATCGCGAACGCCGATCCTCGCCCCCCGAACACGTCCCGAGCATCCGCGAACGGCGGGAACAAAAAACTTATCCCCGCCCCTGAATCCGCGCTTAGATTCCCGCACAGGCCGGTCCGACCGAGGGCGCTTCGCGAGGCGTCGTTAAGCGGGACCGGCTCGCGGTGGCCGCGCAAGGGTGCAAAACGCACACCCAACGCACGGCGGCCCAAGCTCCGCCGGTCCCGGCGCGACGAGTTCGCACCACAGGGCCCTTGGAGGCGACTGCCGTAACTCCGTGCCAACGGCCAGGCGGTCGCAGAGGTCCAAAGCGGTGGGTAGCAAAGCTGAGCCCACCGGGGGCCGCGGAGAGCAAGCCTCAAACACCGCGCGCGGGACGCTGGAGAGAAGGCAGACTTGCGGTACTGACTTCCGGACTGCCCCGCTGCGGCAACGCATCGGGGTCCGCGGGTTCGCAAGAACCCCGGCGTCCCGCGCGCCCTCGGACCTCTCCGAAGGCGCTCCACCCGTCACCCGGGCGCGAAACGCGCGCCGGGAGGGGTGGAGGCTGTTTGACAGTTGAATCGGACAACAGTGTCGCGCACTCGCGCCAAGAAAACGCCGGGCCAAGCTGGCCCGGCGATGACATTCCGAAATCCGATCGGACCGCTACTGGATCAGCCCTTCCACCTTCATCGCCTCCTGCACCTTCGGCCGCGCCTGTACGCGCTCCATGAAGGCCATCACGTTCTTGTTGGCGCTGATGTCGAGCTTCACGCGGGAGGCCCAGCGCAGCACCGTGAAGAGATAGGCGTCGGCGACCGTGAACTTGTCGCCCGTCAGATACGGCTTGCCGGCGAGCTGCCGGTCGACCCAGGCGATCCGCTTGCCCAGCGTCTCCTTGGAGATTTCCTTGAAGGCGTCCGGCGTGGTCGGCCGGAACAGCGGTGCGAACCCTTTGTGCAATTCGGAGGTGATGAAATTCAGCCATTCCTGCACGCGGTAGCGCTCGGGCTTGCCGGCCGGAGGGATCAGGCCCGCGGTAGGGTTCTGGTCGGCGATCCACTGCACGATCACCGGGCCTTCCGTCAGCCGCTCGCCGTTGTCGAATTCGAGCACCGGCACCTGCCCCTTGGCGTTGATGGACCAGTAATCCGTGCCGGATTTGGTCTTCTTCTCCTGATTGTTGACCTGCTCCATCTCGAACTTGACGCCCGCCTCACGCAACACGATGTGCGGCGACAGCGAGCAGGAGCCGGGCGAGAAATAAAGCTTCATTGCGGGAACCCCCTTCATGCGAGGCGGCCCCTATAGCCCCAGCGCCCTTCCCCGTCCACGGGTCGTTAACGGAACTGCGGCACGCTTTGTGCGTTTGAGTCGCCGCTGATTGGTCGCCGCCGGGCCGATGCCGATTCGGATGAATCGGAAATAGGCAGCTAGCCTGTTGTTTGCGCACAAGGATTCAGCGCGTCCGGGCTAGCCTTGAGGAAAGGTGATTCGGATGAACGCCCCGCTCGAACGCACCAAGGAGCCGACCGATCCGGCCGGATCGGATGCCGAAAGAGCCCGCGCGCTGGTCGAACGTCTTTATGCGGCCGGCCGGCGCTCCACCGCAGAATTGCTGCACGAGTTGCGACGCGCCTTCCCGAACGCACCGCTGGAAACACGCGTGCACGCACTGAAGGCGCTCGGCCGCCGCTGAAGGCTACATGCCGAGATAGGCCTGCCGGACGCGGTCGTCCGCCAGCAGGGCCTCGCCGCTTCCCGACAGCGTGACGCGGCCGTTCTCCAGCACATAGGCGTGGCTCGCAAGCTTCAGCGACACCGCCACGTTCTGCTCCACCAGCACGCAGGTGAGCCCGTCGCGGTTGAGATCGCGGATCGTCGCCAGAAGCTGCTGCACGAGCGCCGGCGCAAGGCCGAGCGAGGGCTCGTCGAACATCACGATCTCGGGCTTTCCCATCAGGCAGCGGCCGACCGCCAGCATCTGCTGCTCGCCGCCCGACAGCGTACCGGCCGCCTGCTCCTTGCGCTCGGCAAGACGGGGAAACATGGCGAACACCCGTTCGAGGCTTTCGGCGAGGCCTGCCCGCGCCCGCGGCAGCATCGCACCCATCTCGAGGTTTTCCAGCACCGTGAGCGAAGGAAACACCTGCCGTCCCTCGGCGACCTGTCCGATGCCGAGATTGCAAACCTTGTAGGAGGGCAGGCCCGCGATGTTCCGGTCCCGCAGCATCACCCGCCCCCGCGCGGGCTGCAGCATTCCCGCGATGGTGCGGATCAGCGTGGTCTTGCCCGCCCCGTTGGCCCCCACGATCGCGACGATCGCCCCCTCGTCGACCGCGAGCGAAACCCCGTCCAGCGCCCTCACATCGCCGTAGGAGACTTCGA
>Ga0180223_1001905_pt1 | contig 14154 bp, 14 predicted proteins | sample eDN5th30CKraftOP_FD_151337 | JGI IMG/M metagenome (GOLD analysis project Ga0180223, IMG submission 151337) | Enriched Organic Plus compost microbial communities from Emeryville, California, USA - eDNA 5th pass 30_C Kraft OP (version 2) (version 2) ...
ATTTTGGTCGGGACGAGAGGATTCGAACCTCCGACCCCCACACCCCCAGTGTGATGCGCTACCAGGCTGCGCTACGTCCCGACCGGAGCCGCGGCACATAGATGCATGTTCGATAACATGCAAGGCCCTCGGTCATCGCTTTTTACGGCTTGCCTCATTCCCTAATCATATTGCCTCGCCGGTCCCGCTGTGTTAGCCGCCCGCCCTTGATCCGTGGGTGCCGCGCGCCTGCGATTTTGGACAAGAGAACAAGGCGAAAGTCCCACCCATGCTCATAACTCCAGCTTTTGCCCAGACCGCTGGCGGGCAAGCTTCCGGCGCTTCCATGCTGGTGCAGATGCTTCCGCTGGTCCTGATCTTCGTAGTCTTCTGGTTCCTGCTGATCCGTCCGCAGCAAAAGCGGATGAAGGATCACAAGACCAAGATCGAGGCAGTGAAGAAGGGCGATCAGGTCGTCACCGGCGGCGGCCTCGTCGGCAAGGTCGTCCGTGTCGACGACGTCTATGTCGATGTCGAACTCGCGCCGGGCATGAAGGTGAAGGCCGTCAAGGGCACCTTGTCCGATGTCGTCGATCCCATGACCGCCAAGCCCGCGAACGACTGAGCGAGCGATGCTGAACTTCTCGCGCTGGGCGGTCGCCGCGATCTTGCTGCCGCTGGTCATCGGCATCCTGTGTGCCGTGCCCAGCTTCCTGCCGGACTCGGCTGCCGAAAAGCTGCCCCGGTTCATGCAGACCCGCGTGAACCTTGGCCTCGACCTTTCCGGCGGCAGCCACCTGTTGCTCGAAGCCTCCACGCAGGACGTCGCGAAACAGCGGCTCACCAATATGGAGGAGCAGGTCCGCACCGAACTGCGCCGGGGTGATCCGAAGATCGCGGTCGGCGACATTTCCAGCCGCGACGGCAAGCTCAGCTTCATGGTTCGCAATCCCGCGCAGGTCGATGCCGCCGTCGAGCGCATCCGCCCGTTGACCCAGGGCGCGGGTCTCACCGGCCAGCGCGACTTCAATGTCGAAGTGGTGAACAGCTCCACCATCGTCATCACGCCCACCGATGCAGGCATCAACAATGCGGTGAAGAGCGCGATGGAAGTCGCGACCGAGGTTATCCGCAAGCGCATCGACGAAATGGGCACCCGCGAACCTACCATCCAGCAGCAGGGCGACAATCGTATCGTCGTACAGGTGCCGGGCCTTCAGAATCCCAAGGCGCTGAAAGACCTTCTGGGCCAGACCGCGAAGCTCGAATTCAAGCTGGTCGACGTCAACGCCAACCCCGCCGAAGTGGCGCAGGGCCGCGCCCCGGTGGGCAGCGAAGTCCTGCCCTATCCGGACAATCCATCCCGCGTGCCGGTGATCGCGGTCAAGCGGCAGGTGATGGTGTCGGGCGAGGATCTGACCGACGCGACGCAGGGCTATGACCAGAACAACCAGGCGATCGTCAACATCCGCTTCAATGGTTCTGGCGGTCGCAAATTCGGGCAGGTGACGTCGCAGAATGTCAATCGGCCCTTCGCCATCATCCTGGACGGCAAAGTGCTGTCCGCGCCGAATATCAATGAACCCATCCTGGGCGGTAGCGCGCAGATCAGCGGTAATTTCACGGTCGAGAGCGCCAACCAGCTCGCCATCGCGTTGCGTTCGGGCAAGTTGCCGGTTGCGTTGACGGTGGTCGAGGAACGCACTGTCGGGCCGCAGCTTGGCGCCGACTCCATTCGCGCGGGTCTGATCGCATCGCTGATTGCGGTGGTCGCGGTCGCGGCCTTCATGTTCTTCAGCTACGGGCGTTTCGGCGTTTATGCGAATATCGCCGTGACCATCAACGTGTTGGTCATTCTGGGCGTGATGGGCATTCTCGGCGCGACGCTGACCCTGCCGGGCATCGCCGGTTTCGTGCTCACCATCGGCACGGCGGTGGACGCCAACGTCCTTATCTACGAGCGGATTCGCGAAGAGCGGCGACGTGGCCGGGGCGTAGTGCAGGCGATCGAATATGGCTATAAGGAAGCCAGCCGCACCATCTTCGAAGCGAACGTGACTCACGCCATTGCAGGCGGCATCATGCTGGCGCTGGGTTCGGGTCCGATCAAGGGTTTCGCCATCGTGCTGCTGATCGGCATCGCCACCAGCGTATACACCGCCGTGACCTTCACGCGTGTGCTCGCGGCGTGGTGGCTGCGTACCAAGCGCCCGACCGAAATCAACATCTGACGGGGCGGGAGAGACAATATGAAACTGCTTAAGCTCGTCCCCGACAACACCAATATCGGCTTCGTCAAGCTGCGGCACTGGGCGTTCGCGCTCACGGCGCTGCTGACGGTGCTGGCCGTTGGTGCGACCCTGCATCGCGGCCTCAATCTGGGCGTCGATTTCGTCGGCGGCCTGATGATCGAAGCCCGCTTCCAGCAACCGCCCCAACTCGACAAGGTCCGCACGACCGTCGACCGCTTGGGCGTGGGCGACGGATCGCTCCAGCAATTCGGCGATCCCAGGACGGTTCAGATCCGCCTGCCGCTCCCCGAACAGGGCGGGGCGGGCGCGGCCAACGCCATCGTTGAAAAGGCGCGCAAGGCGATGACGGCGGAGTTCCCCGGCGTCACCTTTTCCCGGTATGACACGGTATCGGGCAAGGTGTCGGGTGAGTTGATCCAGAACGGCGTGCTGGCCGTCATGCTGGCGGTGATCGGTATCGCGATCTTCTCCTGGTTCCGTTACGAATGGCAGTTCGGCATATCGACCTTCGTCGCGATCATGCACGACGTGTTGATGACGCTCGGTTTCTTCGCCATCACCCAGTTGGAATTCGACCTCAATATCGTCGCCGCCGTGCTGACGATCGTGGGCTACTCCATCAACGACAAGATGGTGATCGACGACCGCATCCGCGAGAATATGCGGAAATACCGCAAGATGGACATGAAATCGCTCATCGACCTGTCCGTCAACGAAACGCTGCCCCGCACGGTCATGACGTCTGTCACAATCATGCTGGCGCTGGGTGCGCTGCTGCTGTTCGGCGGCCATGTGTTGCGCGGCTTCACCGCAGCCATGATGCTCGGCATTGTCGTGGGTACTTATTCGTCGGTCTATGTGTCCTCCTCGCTGCTGATCACCCTTGGCCTGACGCCGCAGGCGGGCGAGCGCAAGGAGCGCAAGTCCATCGCCGCGCAGGCTGAGCGGGTGGGACCGCGCGACGATGGGGCGCGGCCCTGAACGGCAAACGCACCGGAATAGAGCTGCGCCGTGATGATGCGGGGCAGGGGCCGATCGTGACCGGCTTTTGCGGTCGCGGCTTCCGCGTGAAAGACGATGTCTTCCCGGCCGGACTGCTGCTCAGTCCTTTAAGAGCATTGGCTTGGGACGAAGCGCCCAGCCCCGATGTGCTGACGGCTGCGGCCTTGGGTGACCTGTTCGACCTTGATCCCCGCCCGGAGTTTCTCCTCCTTGGAACGGGCGCCGGTTTGCGTCAACCTTCCCGCAGCTTCGTTCGCGATCTGGAAGCCAGGGGGATCGGCGTCGAAGTCATGGACAGCCGCGCGGCAGCGCGCGCCTGGGGCGTGCTCAGGGCGGAGGAACGCTGGATCGTCGCGGCGCTCTTACCTCTCTGATTCCATGCGCCTTGCGCTTTGGCGCGCATCTGCCTAGGTTTATCATCAAGTACCGGAGCCTCCCGGCCCGGCGTTGATGAAGTGAGATACGGCCATGGTGCAGCACAGCCGCCCATCGCCGCAGAGTTCCGGCCCAGCCGGCCGTTTTTCGGGCAACCGCGCCCGCAACGGTCCGGACAGTGGGAGCAAGGCTGCGGTCATTCCTCCCCCAACCAAACGGGGCGCTCATATATCGCACCAACGCCATGCCTATGCTGCCATCGATCTGGGCACCAACAACTGCCGTTTGCTGATCGCCAAACCGTCGTCGGACGGTTTCATTGTCGTCGACGCTTTTTCACGGATCGTGCGTCTGGGTGAAGGGCTGGCCGCCACGGGCTGCATCAGCGACGCGGCGATCGATCGGGCCATTGCCGCTCTGTCCGTTTGCGCTGAAAAGCTGCGCCGCCGTCATGTCACCCTGGCCCGCTCGGTCGCGACGGAAGCCTGCCGCCGCGCCACCAACGGGCAGGCGTTTATCCACAGGGTCTATCGAGAAACTGGCATAGCACTTGATATCATCAGCGCGCAGGAAGAAGCGCGGCTGGCCGTGCTGGGCTGTCATGCGCTACTGGAGCCAGGCAACGGTCCCGCGCTCATCTTCGACATTGGCGGGGGTTCGACCGAACTGGTGCTGGTGGAAGCGAGAAGCAAGGGCACCCCGCAAATAGTGGACTGGATCAGCGCCCCATGGGGCGTCGTTTCATTGACCGAAAGCGAAGCGTTCGATCACGCCGATCCCGCCGAACGGTTGGCCGCTTATGGCCGGATGCGCGCGCGGGTCACAGATGCGTTTTCCGCCATTGCACGCCGTCTGCCCCGGGATCAGGCGGATATCCGGTTGCTGGGCACATCGGGTACGGTGACGACGCTCGCCAGCCTGCACCTCAATCTGCAACGCTATGACCGGCATGTCATAGACGGGCTCATCGTTCCCTCCACGTCGATGCGCGCCATTTCCGCGCGTCTTTCCACTATGAACCTGGCGGAGCGGCAGAAGCTGCCCTGCATCGGTACGGAACGGGCCGATCTGGTCGTGGCGGGCTGCGCGATCCTCGAATCGATATTGGACATCTGGCCCGCTGCGCGTCTGGGCGTCGCGGACCGGGGCATCCGCGAAGGCATATTGCGTAGCCTGATGGAACGCGATGGAGGCATGATGTGAGGGGCGCGGGCGCAGGCAAGATCCGGGTGAAGTCGGCGAAAGGGCGCACGGCCCAATCGACCCGCTGGCTCGAACGGCATCTGAACGACCCCTATGTCCGCCGCGCCAAGGCGGAAGGATGGCGCAGCCGCGCCGCCTTCAAGCTGATCGAACTGGATGAGAAATTCCATTTCGTGAAGGGATCGCGCGCCGTCGTCGATCTGGGCGTCGCACCCGGCGGTTGGGCGCAGGTCGTGCGGAAGCTCAGCTCCAAGGCGAAGGTGGTGGGCATCGACCTGCTGCCGACCGATCCCATTCCCGGCGTCACCCTGTTCGAAATGGACTTCATGGACGACAAGGCGCCTGACCTATTGCGGGATACGTTGGGCGAGGCGCCCGATCTTGTGATTTCCGACATGGCGGCGAACACGGTCGGCCATCCGCAGACGGACCATCTGCGGACCATGGCGCTGGTCGAGGCCGCGGCATGGTTCGCGGTCGAAAATCTCCGCAAGGGCGGCACCTTCGTCGCGAAGGTTTTCGCGGGCGGCACCGATGCCGATCTCCTCGCCGTGCTCAAGAAGCATTTCACCACGATCAAACATGCCAAGCCGCCCGCCAGCCGAAAGGGCAGCGTCGAATGGTATGTCGTCGCGCAGGGGTTCAAGGGCCAGCCTGAAAAACAGGACTGAAACGGCCATCAGAAAAGGGCAGGGGGGCTCTTGGTTTCCACGGTATCGACAGTGGCCTATCTCGGGCTGGAGGCGCGCGGCATCGAAGTGCAGTGCCAGCTTGTTGCGGGTCTGCCCAATTTCATCGTCGTCGGCCTGCCGGACAAGGCGGTGGCAGAAAGCCGTGAGCGCGTCCGCAATGCTATCGCTGCCATTGGCCTGTCGCTCCCGCCCAAGCGGATCACGGTCAACCTGTCGCCTGCCGGCTTGCCTAAGGAAGGATCGCATTTCGACCTTCCCATTGCGCTGGCGCTGCTTGGCGCGATGGGCGTTATCGATGCGGAAACGCTGGCGGGCTATGTCGTCGTAGGCGAACTCAGCCTTGACGGGCGGATCGCGCCGACGCCGGGCGTGCTGCTCGCCGCGCTCCACGCAGGGGAGCGGGAGATGGGCCTTGTCTGCCCCGTCGCGCAAGGATCGGAGGCCGCCTGGGCCGGACAGGTCGAAGTCATCGCCGCGCCTGATCTTCTCGGTCTTCTCAATCATTTCAAAGGCACGGCCGCCCTATCGCCACCGCAGCCAGGCGCGGTTGAACCGCCAGCCCGCACTGCGGATCTCAAGCAGGTGAAGGGACAGGAAACAGCCAAGCGTGCCCTGGAGATCGCGGCGGCCGGCGGCCACAATCTATTGATGATGGGGCCTCCGGGCGCGGGTAAATCACTGATGGCAAGTTGCCTGCCTGGCATCCTCCCCGAACTGACCCCCGGAGAAGCGCTGGAAACCTCCATGGTCGCAAGCGTCGCGGGCACATTGCAGGGGGGGAGGATCAGCCGTGCGCGTCCCTTCCGTGCGCCCCACCACAGCGCTTCCATGGCCGCGCTGGTGGGGGGCGGACTGCGTGCCCGGCCCGGTGAGGTCAGCATGGCGCATCTGGGCATATTATTCCTCGACGAACTTCCCGAATTCCAGCGGGTCGTGCTCGATTCGCTCCGCCAACCGCTCGAAACCGGCGAAGTGACGGTCGCGCGCGCCAATGCCCATGTCACTTTCCCGGCGCGGGTTCAGCTTATCGCGGCGATGAATCCCTGTCGCTGCGGGCATCTAGGCGATCCGGCCCTCGCCTGCTCACGCGCGCCGCGTTGTGCGTCGGACTATCAGGCGAAGGTATCGGGACCGCTTCTGGATCGCATCGACCTGCATGTGGAAGTGCAGGCCGTGACAGGCGCCGATCTGGTCCTGCCCCCGCCCAGCGAGGGGTCTGCCGAAGTCGCCGCCCGCGTTGCGGCCGCGCGGACGATCCAGACCGAACGCTATGCCGGAACGCGCACCCGGACCAATGCGGAGGTGGATGGTGAAAGGCTGGAAGATGTGGCGGGTCCGGACGAGGCGGGACGGGAGTTGTTGGCGCAGGCCGCCGCCGCCATGAAGCTGTCCGCGCGCGGCTACACCCGCGTTCTGCGCGTCGCCCGGACCATCGCTGACCTTGCCGGAGCCGACCGTGTGGGCCGCGTGCATGTGGCCGAAGCGCTCAGCTATCGTCGCCGCCCGCCGGTGAACTGAATTCAGGCTGCGCCGTCGCTGGTAATCAGCTTCAGTTCGGCGGCTGGGGTTTCTTCACCGTCCCGGTGCGTCAGCCTTCCGTCGATCCGGCTGCCTGGTTCGATGGAAATCCGCCTGTAGGTTACATCGCCGGTGATCCGTGCGCTGCTCTCCACCGTCAGTTCCTCTGCCGTGATCGATCCGTCGACCAGTCCGGCGAGCCGGGCGCTGCTGGCTATCACATGGCCGATGATGTGACTGTCGGGGCCCTGCACCAGCGCGGCGCAGGTGATGTCGCCTTCGATCCTGCCATCGATATGGAGGTCAACCGAGGCGCTCAGATCGCCGGTGATGCTGACATCGCCGCCGATCAGCGAAAAGGGCGTTTTCTTAGCCCCGGTTGCCGATGCCGGCGAAACGGGCCTTTGCGATTTGCTGGATTTGGAGAACATCTTGCCGGGCCTCCAGGAAACGGCGGGGGTTGATGGGTTGGCCGTCGATACGCACTTCGAAATGCAGATGCGTGCCGGTCGAACGGCCCGTCGATCCCATGCGTCCGATGGCGTCGCCGCGCGCGACGGTCTGGCCCGCGCGGCTCGAAAAACCGGATAGATGAGCATAGCGGGTCATCAGACCATTGCCATGTTCGACCTCCACCACATTGCCATAGCCCTGACGCTGGCCGACATAGACCACCTTGCCCTTGGCTGCGGCCAATATGGGCTGGCCATGGCGGCCGGGGAAATCCATGCCTGCATGGAAAGCGGCATGACCGTTGAACGGGTCGCGGCGATAGCCGTATGAACTTGTTTCCATCGGCGCCGTTGTCGGCTTGCCTGAAGGGATGGCGATCAGGCCGCTTTCAAGAAATTCCAGGCGGGACAGCGCGCTGGCGAGCCGGGCGAGTTCCCTGGGCATGTCCTCCCGCTCGCCAGGCCATGGCACGAAGGGCCCGCCCTGCGCCCGCGCGGCATTGCGGCTCAGGGACTCGGGATTAAGGCCGAAGCTGCGGATGGCGGCAGCGGCTTTGTCCGCGCGCCGTTCGACTGCCGTGGCGAGCAACAGCGCAAAATGCCGTTGCCGCGCATCGATCTTCATGAGGGGAGCCGCTTCGGGCGCCATGCTTGTCTTTGTGGCCGGGCCGCCCTGCTCCGCGTCCTTCTTCGTTTCCGCGTCAGGAGAGCCGATTACCCGCGCCGATAGGGCGCCGCCTTCGGCACCGAAATGCGTCCGGTAGAGATCGTCCATGAAATCCTGACGCTCTTCCAGATCCTGCGTCAGTTCTTCGACGGATTTCCGGTAATGTTCGACCTTGCTGGCCTTGCTGGCGACGGTTTTGCCTTGCTGCGCCAGCACGGCACGGTCATGTGCGACGGCGGCGCTGCCCGTCACCATGGCTATGGTGAGCGCGGCCCATCCAATCAGCAGGATGGACAATGCCCCCGCGGCACAAAGCTGTAAACGCCGGGAAATCCGGATGAATTTCACCTGGCCGCCGGAGCGCAGGAAAATCTCTCTTTCCGGGCAAAAGGCTGCAAGCCTTTCCCTGAAGGAAATCCTCCCCTTCTTGCTTCGTTGCGGCAATTGCGACCCCGTCCGACTCTTGATTATGAGTGGCGGGCGGCTAGCAAAAAGAATCCGGTTGGCGCGAATCCATCATTACGGACTCGTGACGAGTCGAGCGCTGGGCGCGGCAAAACGAGGAAAAGGCGTTTTGGTTCCTCTGTTGGCGAGAACAATTTGTCATCAGCCAGCGAACAGGCGGCGGTCGATTCGCTGAAGCTCAGAAATCCGGGACGCGGGGACCGCCGCGCCGAACAGGAAGCCCTGTCCATAATGACATCCGCCGGCGCGCAGATAAGCGAGCTGATTTTCATTTTCCACACCCTCGGCCACGGTGCGGACGATGGCGGCGTCGCCGGGATTGGTTTTAAGATCCCGGATGAAGCAGCGGTCGATCTTGATGATGTCGATCGGAAATTGCTTGAGGTGGGAGAGCGAAGCATAGCCGGTGCCGAAATCGTCCAGCGCGATGGAAATGCCGGCGGCGCTCAATCGTTGCAGATTATATTCCACGACTTGGCACGGTCATGAATATGCGTTTCAGCGTTGCGCCATTATTTGCCAGAGCGGCACGTTGACCACGCCTCCTTGTTATTGGGGTGGAGCGCATCCGGCCCGTGCTTGACCATAAAAGCCCGCTTCGCTATAGGCGCGCCAGCCCAGCGACCTGCGGCGGAAGGACTCGTCTTTTTTCCACATTCGCCGGGCGAATACAGAGCTGAACATTGCCGGGTGCTCTTGCGGCTCCAGGGGGCGTTTGCCCGCCGGGGGCCTTTGCTGTTTGGAGATTATCTCTTCTTTCGGCCAGGAACGCGGGAGTGCGCGCGGTAAAGTAACTGAAAAAAGGTGAAGGGCTTCATGCCAACAATCAACCAGCTGGTCCGCAAGGGCCGCGAACCGCAGAAGGCCAAGTCGAAGGTCCCTGCAATGGATGCGAACCCGCAGAAGCGCGGCGTTTGCACCCGCGTCTACACGACGACCCCGAAGAAGCCGAACTCGGCTCTCCGTAAGGTGGCGAAGGTGCGTCTGGTCAACCAGCGCGAAGTCATCACCTACATTCCGGGTGAAGGTCATAACCTTCAGGAGCATAGCGTTGTGCTGATCCGTGGCGGCCGCGTACGCGACCTTCCCGGTGTGCGCTACCATGTGCTGCGCGGCGTTCTGGATACCCAGGGCGTCAAGGACCGTAAGCAGAGCCGTTCCAAATACGGCGCGAAGCGTCCTAAGTAAGAAGGGGAGACCAATAATATGTCACGTCGTCGTCGCCCCGAAAAGCGCGTTATCCTGCCCGATCCCAAGTTCGGCGATATCGTTCTTTCCAAGTTCATGAACAGCATCATGCAGGACGGCAAGAAAGCCGTTGCCGAATCGATCGTCTATGGTGCGCTGGATACCGTCGAGGCCAAGGCCAAGAAGGACCCGATCCAGATGTTCCATGACGCGCTGAACAATGTGAAGCCCGGCATCGAGGTCCGCAGCCGCCGCGTTGGCGGTGCGACCTATCAGGTGCCCGTCGAAGTGCGCCCCGAGCGCGCCCAGGCGCTGGCCATCCGCTGGCTTATCACCGCGTCGCGCAACCGCAGCGAAACCACCATGGCCGCCCGCCTGTCGGGCGAGCTTCTGGACGCTGCCAACAACCGCGGCAATGCGGTCAAGAAGCGCGAAGACACGCACCGCATGGCGGAAGCGAACCGCGCCTTCTCGCACTATCGCTGGTAAGCACTATATTGGGAAGCGGGGGCCATGCGGTTCCCGCTTCCCTGGTTCCCGTTCGCCCTGAGTTTGTCAAAGGGCTGCACGCCTTCCCGGGAAGGAAACAGGGCTTCGACAAGCTCTCCTGAGTGCAGTCGAAGGGCCGAACGGATTGAAGTTTCAGTCCCAAGTCTCAAGGTTTGACCGCCGCATCGCGGCAACGGAGTAACGATCATGGCCCGCAGCCATCCGCTCGAACGCTATCGCAATTTCGGTATCATGGCGCATATTGACGCCGGTAAGACCACCACGACCGAGCGTATCCTTTATTATACCGGCAAGTCCTACAAGATCGGCGAAGTCCATGACGGCGCCGCCACCATGGACTGGATGGAGCAGGAGCAGGAGCGTGGCATCACCATCACGTCCGCGGCCACCACTTGCTTCTGGAACGACCACCGCCTGAACATCATCGATACGCCCGGCCACGTCGATTTCACCATCGAAGTCGAGCGTTCGCTGCGCGTGCTGGACGGTGCGGTCGCCGCGTTTGATGGCGTGGCGGGCGTTGAGCCGCAGTCGGAAACCGTGTGGCGCCAGGCGGACAAATACAAAGTGCCGCGGATGTGCTACATCAACAAGCTCGACCGCACCGGTGCGAATTTCTACTATTGCGTGCAGACGATCATCGATCGCCTGGGCGCTATCCCGGCCGTCCTCTATCTCCCCATTGGCGCGGAGTCGGACTTTATCGGCCTGGTCGATCTCGTGCATGACCGCGCAATCATCTGGAAGGATGAAAGCCTGGGCGCCGAGTTCGAATATAAGGAAATTCCGGCCGATCTGGCCGACAAGGCCGCCGAATATCGCGAAAGGCTGATCGAACTTGCCGTCGAGCAGGACGATGAGGCGATGGAAGCCTATCTGGAAGGCAATCTGCCTGATGTCGATACGCTCAAGAAGCTGATCCGCAAGGGTACGCTCGGGCAGGCATTCGTACCGGTGCTGTGCGGCTCCTCGTTCAAGAACAAGGGCGTGCAGCCGCTGCTCGACGCCGTTGTCGACTACCTGCCCAGCCCGCTCGACATTGAAGACGTGCAGGGCGTCAAGATGGACGGCGAAACCCCCGACAGCCGCGCGACGAGCGACGATGCGCCGTTCTCTGGCCTTGCGTTTAAGATCATGAACGATCCCTTCGTCGGTTCGCTGACCTTCCTGCGCGTTTATTCGGGGACCCTGACCAAGGGCACCTATCTGAACTCGGTCAAGGACAAGAAGGAAAAGATCGGCCGCATGCTCCTCATGCATGCGAACAGCCGTGAAGACGTCGACACGGCTTATGCCGGCGACATCGTCGCGCTGGCTGGGATGAAGGAAACGACTACCGGCGACACGCTGTGTTCGGAAAAGCAGCCGATCATTCTGGAGCGGATGGAATTCCCCGAGCCGGTGATCGAGCTGTCGGTCGAACCCAAGACCAAGGCCGACCAGGAAAAGATGGGCATCGCCCTCAACCGCCTGGCTGCCGAGGATCCATCCTTCCGCGTCTCGACCGATCACGAATCGGGCCAGACGATCATCAAGGGCATGGGCGAGCTTCACCTCGAAATCCTCGTCGACCGCATGAAGCGCGAGTTCAAGGTCGAGGCGAATGTCGGCGCGCCCCAGGTGGCCTATCGCGAATATCTCGCGAAAAAGGTCGACATCGACTATACCCACAAGAAGCAGTCCGGCGGCTCGGGCCAGTTCGGCCGCGTCAAGGTGACCGTGGTTCCCGGCGAGCGCGGTTCGGGCTTCCAGTTCTTCGACGAGATCAAGGGCGGCAACATTCCGCGCGAATATATCCCGTCGGTGGAAAAGGGTTTCCGCGAAACGGCTCTGACCGGTCAGCTCATCGGTTTCCCGATCATCGACTTCGAAGTTCACCTGACGGACGGCGCGTACCACGACGTCGATTCGTCGGCGCTGGCCTTTGAAATCTGTGCCCGCGGCGCGATGCGCGAGGCGGCGCAGAAGTCCGGGATCAAGCTGCTCGAACCGATCATGAAGGTCGAAGTCGTGACCCCGGAAGAATATCTGGGCGACGTCATCGGCGACATGAACAGCCGTCGCGGACAGATCCAGGGCACGGACAGCCGCGGCAACGCTCAGACTGTCGATGCACTGGTGCCGCTGGCCAACATGTTCGGTTATGTCAACCAGCTGCGCTCCTTCACGCAGGGACGCGCGCAGTACAGCATGCAGTTTTCGCACTATGATGAAGTGCCGCAAAATGTCGCGGACGAAGTCAAGGCGAAGATGGCCTGACGATTTTCCCGACCGGCCTGCGCGAGCGGGTCGGTTTGGGGCTGGTAATCTAGAAATTTGCTGCTATGGACGCGCCTTCGCAAGGCGCGGCCGAGCGGTCAAACCACACAGCGGATTTGATTAGAAGGTAGGATAAAATGGCGAAAGCTAAGTTTGAGCGGACGAAGCCGCACTGCAATATCGGCACCATCGGTCACGTCGACCATGGCAAGACCTCGCTGACCGCGGCAATCACCAAGGTTCTCGCCGAAACCGGCGGCGCGACCTTTGTCGACTATGCCAATATCGACAAGGCGCCTGAAGAGCGCGAGCGCGGCATCACCATTTCGACCGCGCACGTCGAATATGAAACCGAAGCGCGTCACTACGCGCACGTCGACTGCCCGGGTCACGCTGACTATGTGAAGAACATGATCACCGGTGCCGCCCAGATGGATGGCGCGATTCTGGTCGTGTCGGCCACTGACGGCCCGATGCCGCAGACCCGTGAGCACATCCTGCTCGCCAAGCAGGTCGGCGTTCCCCAGCTGGTCGTGTTCATGAACAAGGTCGACCTGGTCGACGATGCGGAAATCCTCGAGCTTGTTGAGCTGGAAATCCGCGAGCTGCTGTCGTCCTACGACTTCGACGGCGACAATATTCCGATCATCGCCGGTTCGGCCGTGAAGGCTCTGGACGGTTCCAACGACGAAATCGGTCGTGAAGCCGTTCTGAAGCTGATGGCTGCCGTCGACAGCTGGATCCCGCAGCCGGAGCGTCCGGTTGACAAGCCCTTCCTGATGCCGATCGAAGACGTGTTCTCGATCTCGGGTCGCGGCACCGTCGTCACCGGCCGCGTCGAGACCGGCATCGTCAAGGTTGGCGAGGAAGTCGAGATCGTCGGTATCAAGGATACCCGCAAGACCACCGTCACCGGCGTCGAAATGTTCCGCAAGCTGCTCGACGAGGGCCGTGCGGGCGACAATATCGGCGCGCTGGTTCGTGGCGTGGGTCGTGAAGATGTCGAGCGTGGCCAGGTTCTGGCTAAGCCCGGTTCGGTTACGCCGCACACCGAGTTCGATGCGGAAGTCTATGTGTTGTCGAAGGAAGAAGGTGGCCGTCACACACCGTTCTTCGCCAACTATCGTCCGCAGTTCTACTTCCGCACCACGGACGTCACTGGTGAGGTTGTCCTGCCCGAGGGCACCGAGATGGTCATGCCCGGCGACAATGTGAAGCTCGGCGTGAAGCTGATCGCTCCCATCGCCATGGACTCCGGTCTGCGCTTCGCGATCCGCGAAGGTGGCCGCACGGTTGGCGCAGGGGTTGTCGGCACGATCTCGAAGTAATATAGGCACCAAGCGGCGCGAATCGCCTGATTCGCGCCGCTTGGAATTTTCGCCGCCTCGGATCGCCTTTCTCCGGCTCGAAGGAGCTAGAAGGGCAATGTTGAGGCGGTATATTTTTGGTTTGGCGCATTTTCTGAATCGTCAGCTGTTCCAGCTGACTGGAAAATGCTCTGGTTTTTGGCTCTTTCGCATCGGTTAGGGATATGGACAGCAACATCCGCATTCGCCTTAAGGCGTTCGATCATCGCGTGCTCGATCAGGCGA
>Ga0180223_1001909_pt1 | contig 14135 bp, 13 predicted proteins | sample eDN5th30CKraftOP_FD_151337 | JGI IMG/M metagenome (GOLD analysis project Ga0180223, IMG submission 151337) | Enriched Organic Plus compost microbial communities from Emeryville, California, USA - eDNA 5th pass 30_C Kraft OP (version 2) (version 2) ...
ATGTCCTGCTGGTTGTCGATGCCGGCGACTTCATCTTCCGCGACTGCGCCTATGAGGAGCTGCTGCAATCGCTCGGCCCGATCAACGACACCGACATCCCCTGGACGATGTTCAACGACGACGTCCAAATGGGATTCTTTGACATCTACGATCAGTATATCCTCAACATCCTCTATCATCCGCGCATCAAGCCGGGAATGACGGTGGATGAAGTGAGCGGGCTGCTGCCGCAGATCATTCCGAAGGTTCGCGCCTTCGTTGAAAGGACGAATTCAACGGCGCCGTAGAGCGTAAAGAAAAATCAGGGTGGAAACGCATGGACGGCTTCGCAGCCGAAGCGGGATTCATGGCGGCGGCGGCCGGCAAGGCGCTCATCACCCTGATGGACCCCTCGCGCCTGATGTTCCTCGCCCTGGGCTGCGGCATGGGATTGATCCTGGGCATCATTCCCGGCATCGGCGGCCTCGCCGGCACCGCGATGCTGCTGCCCTTCACATTCCACATGGATCCCTACAGCGCCTTCGCGCTGCTGCTCGGTCTCGGCGCGACAACATCGACGGGCGATCCGATTCCCGCCGTGCTGTTCGGCATTCCGGGCGGGGCGGCCTCCGCCGCGACAGTGCTGGACGGGCATCCGATGGCGCGGCGCGGAGAAGCCGGACGGGCGCTGAGCGCAGCCTACATGTCATCGCTGATGGGCGGCGTGTTCGGGGCCGCGCTGCTCGCGGTGTCGATCCCGGTCCTGCGGCCGGTGATGCTCTATCTCGGCTCGCCGGAATTGCTGGCTTTCTCGGTGCTCGGCATCTCGATGGTCGCGGTGCTGTCCGGCAATGCGCCGCTGCGCGGCATCACCGCCGGCTGCCTCGGCGTGATGATCGCCATGATCGGCACCGACCCGCAGACCGGCACGCTGCGCTGGACCTTCGAAAGTCTCTATCTCTGGGACGGCCTGCCGCTGGTGCCGCTGCTGCTCGGACTGTTTGCTCTGCCCGAGCTTTGCGACCTGTTGATCTCGCGCACGGCGATCTCGGCCAATGTCGACCGCAAGAGCATCTATAAGGGCCAGTGGCAGGGCGTGAAGGACTGCTTCGAGAACTGGTGGCTGGTGCTGCGCTGCTCGTGGATCGGCGGCGGCATCGGCTCGATCCCCGGCATCAGCGCCGCGGTGGTGGACTGGCTGGCCTACGGCCACGCGCTCAAGACCGAGAAAGGCGCGAGCCAGACCTTCGGCAAGGGCGATGTGCGCGGCGTCATCGCCTCGGAAAGCTCCAACAATGCCAAGGAAGGCGGCGCGCTGGTGCCGACCGTGGCCTTCGGCGTGCCGGGCAGCGCGACGATGGCGATCCTGCTTGGCGCGTTCCTGATCCACGGCCTCGTGCCGGGACCGGACATGCTGCACAAGAATCTCGACATCACCTATGCGATGGTCTGGTCGATCGCGCTCGCCAACATCCTCGGCGCCGGCGCCTGCTATCTGTTCAGTCCGCAATTCGCGAAGCTCGCGATCCTGCGCTACACGCTGATCCTGCCGGCTGTTCTCGGCATCGTTTACATCGGCGCATTCGAAGCCTCGCGCAGCTGGGGCGACCTTTATTCGCTGCTGTTCTTCGGCATGCTCGGCTGGGTGATGAAGCAATGCCGCTGGCCGCGCCCGCCGCTGGTGCTCGGCGTGGTGCTGGGTGATGGCATCGAACGCTATCTGTTCATCTCGATCGAACGCTACGGCCTCTCATGGGTCGCGCGGCCTGTCGTGGCGATCCTGCTGGCGCTGGCGATCTATGGACTGGTGCGGCCACTGTGGCAGGACATCCGCAGCCATGGCGGCATCCGCCGGATGCTGACCGAATTTCAAGCGCCGAGATTCCATCCGCAGCAGGGCCTCACGGTGTTCATGCTGGCGCTGATCACCGCGATGCTGCTGCTTGCGCTGCCCTGGCCGTTCGGCGCGAAGATCGTGCCGGTCACGGTGGGAGTCATTGCCCTGACCACCGCCGCGCTCAGCCTGTTCAACGATGCCTGCCGCAAGCCGGACGCGGCCGCCGCCGCAGCGGATGGCAATGCAAAAATCCACATGGACCTGACCTCCGACACGGAGCACCTCCCGACATACACCGTGCTGAGCCGGGCGGCGCGTTTCTTCGCGTATCTGATCGGCTTCATGGCGGTGATGGCGGTGATCGGTCTGATTCCGACCGCGGCGCTGTTCGTCGTGCTGTTCATGCGGCTGGAGGGGCGCGAACGCTGGTCGCTGGTGATCCCCTATGCCGTCATCCTCGCGGTCTTCATTGCCGTCACCTTCGACTGGTTCATGGCCATCCCCTGGCCGCAGTCGCTGATCGGGCAGTGGGTTCCGGTGCTGAAAGTCATCCCCTCGGTCTGAACGGGACCTCAATACATGCGACGCGACAACAGCGTTCGGGCGGTTGACATCACGGCGCGGCCCATGCTGCCTCATGGCACGGGGCCGGCATTCGATCGAACCCCGGGGAGGACCAACCGATGACTGACGACGCACCGTCACGCCTGCCACGGATCGCGGATCCCGAGTCCGACCCGCTTCTGAGGGAGCAGTTCGCGGCGCGGCGGGCCAGCGGCGGCCGCATCCTCAACCTGCATCTCACCAATGCTCACTCGCCGGCGCTGTCGAAAGCGCAGTGGGGCACGATCAGCGTGATCCGCACCCAGACCAAGCCACCGCAATCGCTGTTCGAACTGGCGATCCTGCGGACCGCGCAGATCTGCGAATGCGAATACGAAGTCGTGCAGCACATTCCGATGGCGCTTCGCGCCGGCCTCACCCGCGCGCAGATCGACGCGGTGGCGCAGTGGCGGGGCAGCAGCCTGTTCGATGAGCGTCAGCGCGCGCTGCTGGCCTGGGTGGAAGCGATGATGACCAACAAGGGCGACGTGGACGATGCGACCTTCGATGAGCTGGCGCGCCACTTCTCGCCGCAGGAGATCGTCGAGCTCACCACCACCGCGACCCTCTATTACGGCACCGGCCTGATGATGAAAGCATTGCGGATCCGGCTCGAGCCGGAGTCGCGTGCAGCGGCAGACCGCGCTGGCCGCTGACGGCATACGCAACAGATCAAACAGATATCCAGCAAGACCATTGGAAAGACCTGACATGGCACACACCAGCGACGCAGCAGCCGATCTCGATATCCGCAAGGGCCTTCTCTACGCGACCCACGACGGCGTGGAACTGCGTGGCGATTTCTATGCGCCGAAGGGCGGCGCTCCCGCACCGGTGCTGGTGGCGGTCCATGGCGGCGGCTGGGTGGCCGGCGCGCGTGAGCAATTCGCGAACTGGGGCCCCTATCTGGCCGCGCGCGGCTATGCGCTGTTCACCATCAGCTACCGGCTGGCGAAGCCGGGGCAGCCCACCTTCCCCCGTGCCGTGCAGGACGTGCTGGCGGCGATCCAGTTCGTGCGCGGCGAAGCCGCCGGCCTGAATGTCGATCCGACGCGCGTCGCTCTGTTTGGCGGATCGGCGGGCGCGCATCTCGCAGCATTGGCCGGGCTCGGCGGGCGCTCGCCGCTATTCGCCAAGGCCTATCCTCAGGACGCTTACGCAAACCTCAGCACGGACGTCAAAGCCGTGCTCGGCATCTATGGCGTCTACGATCTGGTGGCGGCGTGGCAGGCTTTCAACATCGGCTCGCCGCGTGACAACGGCATCACGACATTCATCGGCGCCACGCCGATGGAGGACCGCCGTGTTTATTTCGATGCCTCGCCGGTCAGCTACGCCATCGACGCCAACAAGGCGGCGTCGGTCTTCCTCGCCTGGGGCGACACCGACGATCTGGTCGATCCCCGCCAGCAATCCGAACCCTTTCTGCTGGCGCTGAAACAGGCCGGCTTCTTCGCGCGCACCTGCGTCGTCGTGGGCGCGGGGCATTACTGGGCGAGCCATCCGATCGATGAACCGGAGAGCCACACCGGCTTCCTCGCGCCGCGCCTGCTGCGCTTCCTCGCCGAGCGCCTCTGATAGACGCGGGCCAGAGGAGTTAGCCCGGAAACGCCGATACGCAAAGGCTATGATATCTGCTAGACAGGACCGCCGGATCACGACGGGGGTCGCCATGTTCCGCAGACGTCTAGCCTTGTTGCCGTGCAGCCTTTTGCTCTGCGTCCTCGGGCTGGCGCTGGCGGCCACTTCAGGCCAGGCGGCTCCAAACTTTGTTTATCTGGCTGGCCTGAAGGATCCTGCCGGCTTCCAGAACAAATTCCAGAAGTGCATCACGCAGTTCAACGCTGCGGGTGGTTTGGCCGGCAGCATCCTGAAGCAGCTCGATGGCGCGGAGGTTGTCTTCTACTATCGGAAAGGGACTGCCGCCGCAGTCGACCCGAATCCCGGCGGCAACACCGCGGGGCAGCTTCTCTATTTGCACTGGGACCCGAATATCAATGGCGTGTACGAAGACGACGGCGCACCGAAAATCCCCTGCGCCGTCCTGCTGCACGAGTTGCAACATGCCGCCCGATATTTCACCGGCAAGGAATGCAACGGGCCGGCCATCGACGCCAACGAGCGCGCGCTGTTCTACGATGAGCAGATGGGTTCGCGTGCGGAGAACTGGTGGCTCAATCGCCTCGGCGAGACGCAGCGCAAGACCTACGAGTTCCTCGGACAGCCGAAGGCGCTGGGACGCTGGACCCGCTGGCCTGCGTCATCCGACCATCCGGTCCCGGATGCCCCGCCCTGTGACCGCTGTTCGGATCGCAATGTGAATGTCGCCTCCAACGCGCCGCTCGCGGCGGCCTGCCGCCGCTGCACCATGTTCCATCAGGCCGGCTGTGTCGATTTCAGCGGCGGGGTCTATAGCGGCGGCGACCATCGGCGCGTCGCGACCGGAAGCCTGGAAATCCGGCTCGGACCGGGCGCCTACTGCCAGGGACGGGAGGAGTGCAAATTTGAAAATCAATATATCGCCCCGCACCTCGACACGGCCTTCCCCAAAGGCACCGAAGTGACCGCGATTGCGACTCCGGGCAAGGATTCGAGATTCGCCCGCTGGGGACCGGGAGTCTGCAAGGGGCAAGGACCGGTATGTACCTTCATCGCGCGAAAGCCCTCGTGCATCAGCGCACGCTTTCTCCTCACCAACCCGACAGCTCCACCGCAATCGCTGCCCGACGTTCCGTGTCCGGAAGACCCCTAGACTCATTTTCGCGTTTCCGGACGGCGGACCGGGTTCCACTTCGCCTGGAAACGCCGGCATGACTGATCCATAACGCAGCAAACTGACGGAGGCATTTCTCGTTTGCTGTGTCGTCCTGAGCCTTGGCTGATCCGCGTTGTTTGGATACGCTCCAGACAGAGGAAACGCAGATCAGCAGGAGGCGCCCATGACCACTGCGAGCGAGAGCGAATTGCTCACCCGGGTTGGACCGGGAACACCGCTCGGCCGCATGATGCGGGAATACTGGATTCCCGCCGCGATGTCGTCAGAGCTCAAGCCCGACGGCGATCCGATGCGGCTGATGCTGCTCGGCGAGAAGCTGATCGCATTCCGCGACAGCCGCGGCCGTGTCGGCATCATGGATCATCGCTGTCCGCATCGCTGCGCTTCGCTGTTCTTCGGCCGCAACGAGGATGAGGGCATCCGCTGCGCCTATCACGGCTGGAAATTCGACGTGGAAGGCAACTGTCTCGACATGCCGAATGTGCCGCCGCATCAGGCCTTCCCGCAGAAGGTGAAGGCCAAGGTCTATCCGACGCTGGAAAGCTATGGCCTGATCTGGACCTATATGGGCACGCGCGCCGAGCCGCCGCCGCTGCCCTGCTTCGAAGCGGTGATGCTGCAGGAGGAGGAGCGCAACCTGCTCAGCGTGCAGCGCGAGTGCAACTGGCTGCAGGCGCTGGAAGGCGACATCGACACCTCACATCTGGGCTTCCTGCATCAGGGCAGCGTCAAGTTCGAAGATGCGGACCCGACCAGCAACGGCAAATATGCGCTGCTCAACCGGACGCCCGAGTATCACGTCGCTGACACCGACTGGGGCACCATGTATGCCGCCCACCGCCCGGCCGACGCCGGCAACACCTATCTGCGCTTTGCCCATTTCATGTTTCCGTTCTGGACGCTGCCGCCGGACGGCGCCTTCGGCAATCATATCGTTGCGCGCGCCTGGGTGCCGATGGACGATACCCACACGATGTTCGTCCACCTCTCCTGGAAACGGACGACGCCGGGCCTGCGCAAGCTCAAGGATGGCAGCCCGATCCCCGGCATGTCTATCAGTCAGGACTATCTGCCGAACGGCACCGGCTGGTATGATCGCTGGCGGCTGAAGGCGAACAGCAGCAACGACTATCTGATCGACCGCGACCTGCAGCGCCAGAACATCGTCTATAGCGGCATCGAGGGCATCCATCTGCAGGACCAGGCGATCACCGAAAGCATGGAGCCGATTGCCGACCACACCTTCGAACATCTGGCGATCAGCGACTTCATGCTGACGCGCACGCGGCGGCGCATCATCAACGCGACGCGCGCTTTCGTGGAAGGCGGCATCGCGCCGCCCGGCGTGGACAATCCCGAGGTGATGGGCGGCGCCCGTTCGGGTGACTTCGTGGTGCCGAATTCCGTCGGCTGGCTGCAGGCCTATGCCGACGAGATGCGCACCGCTGACAATCCCACCGGCGCGCTGCGGATCGCCGCGGAGTAGTCGCAGCCAGCCCGCAGCGACACGTCGCTGCCCACAAACAAAGAACCTCCTGCTCACGGCAGGAGGTTTTTTTGCACCTGATCAGCGTCGGCGGAGCAACAACAGCCATCGCCGGTCAGCAGATGTTCGATGGTGTCATTCCTGAGCCGACCGGACGATGACGGCCTTGACGTTGGACACCAGCCGGCCGCCCTGTTTGTCACTCACCACGATCAGTCGCGCCATGCCCTCGCTTTGATCCAGCGGGGCGCCCTCGCCCGTCTGATATGCGATCAATACCTGCTGGCTGCCGAAATTCGGAAGCAGGTCCGCGACCGCGATGACCGACTCGTAACAATCGCTCGCGCGCACCTGGACATACTTTCGCAGGATGTCGTTGTGCCGGCTCGGATCGGTCTTGACCACCGCCTCGTTCAACAGATCCATCAGCGGGACGCCGATATACGACTTGGTGACAAGCCCCGCGCTTCCCGAGAAGTAGCTCACCGTCACACGCGACGCCGGCTTGCTCTTCAACTTCGCCAGGGTGAGCGTGACCGGATTCTCGACCTGCCCCCACAGCCGGAAGCTGCTGGAAAATCCGCCCGGGCACGACTGGGCATGGGCTGCCGTCGTGACGACAAGGGTTGCGAACAGGCAGGTTCCAAGTGCGCGCAGGAGCTTCATCTTAAATCCTTGAGGACATGAGCGGAGGGTGACTGTCCGGTGTCCTGACGCAGGACACCGTAACGATGAGCATTCGTTATGCTTGAATGAATATAGCGATGATGTCAAATCATCGTGCGCTCCCATTCGCTGATGACGGCAGCATTCAGAGCGCAGACGATTGGCTGCCGCGGACAACGTCCGGCGTCACTCAGAACCGAATTTGCAGAATCGCCTGGTCCGGCAATCTCGCCTCGTCGCCGAAGCTCTCCACCCGCAACCACTTGCCGGCTCAAGCGTTGTGCCGATGGGCAAAGTGGGAGCGGGCCAAGCAGGGAGCGGCCTCATGGCGGACGCCAATTCTCATCAGGACCAGCGAAACCGGACCAGCATCAATCTCCTGGATCGAGCCGATATTCTGTACTGGACGGAAATTCTGGGAGTCAGCGAAAGCGGCCTGCGAAATGCCGTGCAGCGGGTCGGGCACTCGGTGCTCGCCGTGCGGGAATATCTCAAATCCCAGGCCAATCAAATCTGAGCCTGATTGCAGGGCGCTCGCGGAGGCTGAGCCGATACACGATGGTCCTGCCAGCCGGCGCAATGCGTTCAAGCCTGCAAAGCCTGTGCTGCTTCGCCCTGCGGGCCCGAGCGTCTCATAAAACGGCCGGGCGGCAAGCCGACATGGCGGCTGAAGGCCGTGCTGAACGTGCTCGCGGAGCTGTAGCCGATCCGCCTGGCCACCTCGTCGAGCGCCATGCCTCCGCTGCGCAACAGATTCTTTGCAATGGCCATGCGCCAGGCCAGCAGATATTCCATCGGCCTCACTCCCACCATGCGGACGAAGCGCTCGAAGAAGGCCGAACGGGACATTCCCGCCTCGCGCGCGAGGTCCGGAACCGTCCAGGCCCATTCCACATCGCTGTGCATCCTGCGCAGGGCAATGGCGATCCGGGAATCTGCCAGACCGCGCAGGAGGCCCGGCTGTGTCCCCTGTACAGGCGCCGCCCGGAGCGCCTCGATCAGCAGGATTTCCACAAGACGCTCGAGGATGAGGTCGCGGCCGATGTCCTCGCGCGCCGCCTCCTCGCCGACGAGACGCACCAGTTGCGTCAGCCGGGGGATGCCGCGGATGTGGATCATGCGAGGCAACAGCGAAACAAGCAGCCCGGCATCCGGTGAGCCGAAAGAGAAATAGCCGCCGAACTGCCTGACATCGGGCGGCCCATCCGGTCGGCCGTAGCGGATATCCCTGTCGGGGGGCGAAGCCGTCTTCGGATCCATGTGCACAGGGGGCGTGGCCTCGAAGCCGGACATGGTGAAGGCCGGCGTGGCGGGCAGCAGGACGAAGTCCCCCTCTTCGAGGACAACCGGCGCTTCGCCGTCGACGGCAAGGCGGCAGCGCCCCTCGATCACGGCGCAAAAGCCCGGCTGGCCGAACTCGGCATAACGCACAGCCCAGCGGCCCGCCCCGCTGATCCCTTTCGAGAACACCGCGCGGGGACGCAGGAGTTGGATCACTTCGGAGAGGGGGTCAGCCATTCTGGACTATTGCCAACAAAATTCGGACTTCTGATTGATGATAGTCCTGATTTTGCGCGCTACATCGGTCGCGTCAACACGAAATACAGGAGACCCGACATGAAAACCGTCCTCATCACGGGCTGCTCATCCGGCTACGGACAGGAAACCGCCCGCCACTTCCATGCGCATGGCTGGACCGTCATCGCCACCATGCGCAGTCCGCGCGCGGGCGGGCTGCCCGAGTCGCAGCGCATCCGCATCCTGCCGCTTGACGTCACCAGCCCTGAAAGCATCGCAGCCGCGCTGGCGGCCGCAGGTCCGATCGACGTGCTGGTGAACAATGCCGGCATCGGCGTGGTCGGGGCATTCGAGGCGACGCCGATGTCGCATGTGCGCAAGGTGTTCGAGACCAACACCTTCGGCGTGATGGCGATGACGCAGGCGGCGATCCCGCAGATGCGGGCGCGCCGGTCCGGTGTGATCGTGAACGTCACCTCCAGCGCGACGCTGGCCGCGATGCCGCTGGCGGCCGCCTATACCGCCAGCAAGCAGGCTATCGAAGGCTTCACCGGATCGCTGGCGCATGAACTGGGGGCCTTCGACGTGCGCGTGAAGCTGGTGGAGCCGGGCTATGCACCGACAACGCGGTTCGCGGCGAACACAGACATTCCCGTCACGGACCTCATTCCCGAAACCTATGCGGATTTCGCGCGGCCGATCTTTGCAGCATTTGCCAATCCGGTGCTGACGACAAAGGAAAGCGATGTCGCAGAGACCGTATGGCTGGCTGCCAACGACGCCTCGAACCGGCTGCGCTATCCGGCGGGTCCTGACGCCGTTGCCCTCGCGCAGGCAGCCTGACCGGACTGGCACCGATCGCCGGCCTGCCACCACGATCGGTGCCCCGGAATCATTCCGTTTGAAACCGACGCGTCTTCAACTGGTTCCAGCACCACCATTTATCGGCAGAGTTGCGCTGATTGCCAGCGATCACGCTCGTTCAGCATCACGAATAGTATACACGTTTCGCCAGACAGAACGCACGGAACAAAGATCAATGGGAGGCTGGTCATGACGCTGTCCGCGTTGCTTTTCACAAAATGCGGTTTGGCGACAGTTGTTTCTGGGCGGCCTCGTCGAGAATGCGATGTTCAACACGCCATCACGCTGCTGCGACGCCGTGAGTTGATCCGCCACGACGTCAGAGAAAGCGAGTCGGTGCGATGATGGTGCGCCACATATGCGCTGAAGAGCTGTGATCGTTACCGAGCCCTTCCTTGGGCTGCCGGAAGTTACGGCCGATGATGTCGGTGAAGTCCTCGAGCTTTGCGACACGGTTCGGATCAAACGCGTAGATATCGTTGATCGTCACCAGACGAGCCGTCATGTACCATTTGTGGTTCCGCGCATAGTCATGCGCCTCTTGCATGAGCTTGGACGGACGATAGTCGGGTCCGAAATAGCGGATATAGGCTTCCGGATAAGCATAGCCGACCGATTCGTCCGGGAAGAAGCGAAGCGCCTGATGGTAGCGGACAGCCCAGCTCACCTCCTCATCGACGTAAGGTTCGATCAGCTGCGCGCCCCAATAGCCATGGTCGGCCTGGATGAAGCCGACGACCGAGATATCGTGCAGGAGACAGGCCAGCACGACCTTCTCGTCGCAGCCGGCTTCCAGCGCGATCGCAGCGCTCTGAAGCAGATGCTGTTGCGCGGGGCGGAAGCGTAGCCGGAAGAAGTCCATCAAGGTCGGCTTTTCCGGCATCTTCTTCAGGCGCGGATCTTCCTCCATCAGCATCACTCGCCCCGGCACCGCCATCGGCGCACTGGGCGCTGTCGGATCGGCCTCGCCGGACGTGTAGATGGCCGACTTAACCGCGACCTTTCCCAACGCCTCCGCCTTTGCATGCTCGACCGCGTCAGTGCGGTCATCAACAGACAGGTGCGCGTTCGATGTCAGGGCCTGTTCTGCAGCCGCTTCGATGACATCCGATGGATGGTTCATCGTACACTCCCGAGGTTCTGTTACACAGAACGATTAGGTCATTTTCTTACGACGCTAAAGACGTCCAGCATGAGTGTCAACACGACCGCCATCGCGGAGATCCTGCGCCATCTCGGTCTGCAATCGTCGGCGAAATGTTGATCGGTCAATGAAAATTGTTGACCAGTCAATAATAATGGTCGTAGCCTCAGTGTTACAGAAGGGAGGAGGCGCATGCCCTCCAAGGCAAAGAGCGGTCCCGCGCGCGCCGGCAGAGCGGCACGCGACCCGGCCCGGGACAGCGAGCGATCGCCCTGGCTTGACCTCGGCGCGCGCGGCGAAAAGCTGCCGCTCAACGCGTTCCCGTCGTTTCTGATCCTGCGCCTCGCCGCCGCCATCCAGCGGGAGGTGATGCCCCGATATACGCGGAAGTTCGGCGTGAGCCTGCCCGAATGGCGGCTCCTGGCGCAACTCGCCGTGGCCCCCCGGCCGATGCAGTTCTTCGAACTTGTCGCCCGCTCCACCATGGACAAGGCGCTGGTCAGCCGCGCCCTGCAGAAGCTCGTCGACAACCGGCTGGCACTCGCCGTCGCCAATCCCGAGCACGGCCGGCAGCTGCTCGTCTCCAGCACCCGTGCCGGAAAGGAGCTTTATGCGCGCGTGCTGCCTGCTGCGCGCGGCGAGCAGGCGGCCTTGCTTTCCAATCTGACCGACGACGAGCGCATCATGTTTCATGCGGTGTTGTTGAAGCTGCTGCAAGGCTTCGAAGCGGAGCAGAAGGAGCAAGATGCGCCTCCTGTCAGACGAGCAAGAAAGACAAGGAAAGAGCAATGAACTACGAGGCAATCCGGATCACACCCATCACCGGCGCGCTCGGTTCTGAAATCTCGGGGGTCGATCTGAGACAACCTCTCGGCAATACGGCGCGCGCAGAGATTCTCGATGCTTTCGCCAACGCCCTGGTGATCTGCTTTCGCGACCAGGAGCTTACGCCCGAGCAGCACTTCGCCTTCAGCGACGTATTCGGACCAATGGTCGACCTGCCCCGCATTCCCAAGGTGCCGGGTTATGAGCTGTTCCATCAGGTGCTGCGGGAGCCGACCACGCCGAAGAACCGCGTCGCCGGACAGAACTGGCATTCCGACAGCACGTTCCTGCCAAGCCCGCCCGCGGCGATCGCCATGCGCGCGATCGAAGTCCCCTCCTCTGGCGGCGACACCGCCTTCGCCAATCTGTGCCTCATGTATGACGCGCTTTCAGACAAGATGAAGGAGATCGTGTCGGGCCTCAGGGCGGTGCATTCGGACAGGCGCGGTCTGCGCGGCTGGACCAACGGGCCGATCACCGCCGAGGACATCAACAAGGCCAACGAAGAAGAATCCCATCCGGTGGTGTGCACCCATCCCGTGACCGGCCGCAAAGGCATCTTCGTCAACCGCGTCTACACGACGCGGTTCGAAGGAATGACGGAGGAGGAGAGCCGGCCGCTGCTCGAATATCTCTATTCGCTGGCTGATCGCGTCGAATTCCAATGCCGCATCCGCTGGCAACCGAACACGGTGGTGGTTTGGGACAACCGGTTCACGCAGCATCGCGCCGTCGTCGACTATCACGAGCGCCGACATCTCCAGCGCACAACGATCGGGGGACCTCGCCCGAACTGACGGAACGACGATGCACGCCCCTCGCCTCTTGCGCGCAGGGTGAATGAAGAAAGACAGACCAGGGAGAGACGCCGGACATGCTCACAGTCAATCAGCTGCACCCTGTCTTCGCCGCCGAGATCATTGGCGCGGACTTGACCCAGCCCCCCCGTGACGAGCTGGTCCGCACCGTTGAGGACGCCATGGCGAAGTATGCTGTCTGCGTCGTGCGCACGGCCAGCACTGACGATGACGACCACATCCGCTTCTCCCGCGCCTTCGGCCCGCTTGAGCTGCCGCCGTCATTGCGGCGTGGCGGGGTCAAACGCCGTACGCGGCCCGAGCTCTTCGACGCCTCCAACCTCGACGAGAACGGCGAGATCATCCCCTACAGCTCCGAGCGGCGGAAGGTGGCCAAGGGAGCGGAGCGCTTCCACAGCGACAGCTCCTTCAACAACCTGCCCACCAAGTGGTCGCTGTTATTGGGGCACATCGTCCCGCCGGAAGGTGGAGACACGCACTTCATCGACACCCGTGCAGTCTATGACGAGCTGCCGCAGGAGACCAAGGACAGGATCGAGAATCTGGTCGCCATCCACGACTTCTGGCGCGGGCGCGAGCGCACCGGACTGACCGGCGTCACCGATGAAATGCGCAAGACCATGCCGCCCATCCCCCACACGCTGGTCCGCGCCATGCCTTACGGCCGCAACGCCCTTTTCATCGGCGGCCATGCCACCGGCATCGTTGGCTGGCCCGAGGACGAGGCGCTCGCGTTGCTCGACGAGCTCTATAGCTTCGCCACCCGGGAGAAGTTCATCTACGTGCATCGGTGGCAGCAGGGCGACCTCGTCATCTGGGACAATCGCTGCACGCTGCATCGGGCGACGCCGCTCGAGACCAGCGCCTACAAGCGGGACGTGCGGCGCACGACCATCATGGAATACGGGCCCGAGCGGTCAGCCGATGCGGTGGCGGCGTGACCATGGACCGGCTGGACGGACGCACTGCTTTCGTCACTGGAGGCGCCAGCGGCATCGGCCTCGGCATCGCGCGCGCCCTGGCCGATGCCGGCATGCAGGTGATGATCGCCGATCTGCGCCAGGACCACATCGAGGACGCGCTACTGTCGTTCGAGGAGCGCCAGCAAGGCCGTCAGGTCGCGGCCGTCCAGCTCGACATCACCGACCGGGCCGCCATGGCGCGGGCGGCGGACGAAGCCTGGGCCCGCTTCGGCGGGGTGCATGTGCTGGTCAACAATGCCGGTGTCGGAGTGGCCGGCGCCATGGTGGACGCGACATTCGCCGACTGGGACTGGGGCCTGGACGTGAATCTCGGCGGTGCGGTCAACGGACTTTGCACCTTCCTGCCCCGGATGATCGCCCAGCGTCAGGGCGGCCATGTGGTCAACACGTCCTCGCTCTCCGGCATCACTCCATCGCCGCGCGGCTCCGTGATCTACGCCACGGCCAAGGCGGGCCTCGTCAGCATGACGGAGGCCATGCGCGAGGAACTGGCCGATTATGGGATCGGCCGCTCGGTGCTGATGCCGGGTCCCTTCAAGACCAACATCCGTGAGTCCGGCCAGAACCGTCAGGAGCGTTACCGCGGCTCCAGCGGATATCACGAAGCGGAGCTCAGGCGCGCTACCCGCGAGGACG
>Ga0180223_1001910_pt1 | contig 14125 bp, 7 predicted proteins | sample eDN5th30CKraftOP_FD_151337 | JGI IMG/M metagenome (GOLD analysis project Ga0180223, IMG submission 151337) | Enriched Organic Plus compost microbial communities from Emeryville, California, USA - eDNA 5th pass 30_C Kraft OP (version 2) (version 2) ...
GAGTTCACCGTCATCCTGAAGGCCGGCGGCGACAAGAAGATCAACGTCATTAAGGAAGTCCGCGCGATCACGGGCCTGGGCCTCAAGGAAGCCAAAGACCTCGTCGAGGCCGGCGGCAAGCCCGTTAAGGAAGGCGTGTCCAAGGACGAAGCTGCGAAGCTTAAGAAGCAGCTCGAGGACCAGGGCGCGACCGTGGAAGTGAAGTAAGGCTCGGAAGGTTGTGGGTGGTTGGCCTCGGGCCGCCACCCGCAACCGACTGCCTGTTTGACGTCTCTCCGGAGGGTCTTTTTGGGGGTCACGCAACCCCCAAACGGGCCTTCCGGTGAGCCGTTTCAAGGCTGAAGCGAGGGTTGGCGGCCCTCGCCGTGAAGGCAGCAATCGCGCGGGCCGTCACCTGCGCAGATCATAAGGAGCGAAAATGGCTGAGACGTTCAACGGCCGCAAGCGCATCCGGAAGCAATTCGGATCCATTCGTGAAGTCGCGGCGATGCCGAACCTCATCGAGGTTCAGAAGAGCTCCTATGATGACTTCCTGATGGTCAAGGAGCCCCCCGGCGGCCGTTCGGACGACCATGGTCTGCAGTCGGTGTTCAAGTCCGTGTTCCCGATCTCGGACTTCTCCGGCCGCGCCACGTTGGAATTCGTCCGCTATGAGTTCGAGCCGCCGAAGTACGACGTCGATGAGTGCATGCAGCGCGATATGACCTTTTCGGCTCCGCTGAAGGTCAAGCTGCGCCTCATCGTGTTCGATGTGAACGAAGAGACCGGCTCCAAGTCGATCAAGGACGTGAAGGAGCAGGACGTCTACATGGGCGACATGCCGCTCATGACGTCTAACGGCACTTTCGTCATCAACGGCACCGAGCGCGTCATCGTCTCGCAGATGCACCGTTCACCGGGCGTGTTCTTTGATCACGACCGCGGGCGCACCCACGCCTCGGGCAAACTGCTGTTCGCTGCGCGGATCATTCCTTATCGCGGTTCCTGGCTGGACTTCGAGTTCGACGCCAAGGACATCGTCTATGTGCGCATCGACCGTCGCCGCAAACTGCCGGTGACGACGCTGCTCTATGCACTCGGTCTCAACGACGAAGAGATCCTGAGCTTCTTCTACAAGCACATTTCGATCAAGGAATCGAAGCGCGGCTGGAAGATGCCGTTCATGCCCGAGAAGATGCGCGGTATGACACCGGCGGCTGATCTCGCCGACGCCAAGACTGGCGAAGTCGTCGTCAAGGCGGGTGAGAAGATCACCGCACGCCGGGCCCGTGAGCTGGCAGAGGGCGGTCTCAAGGAAGTGCTCGTTTCTTCCGACGATCTCGCGGGCCGCTACATCGCCGCCGACATCGTCGATATGGAAACTGGCGCAATCTATGCCGAGGCGGGCGATGAGCTTGACGCCGAGCTGCTGGCCGAGCTGAAGGATCAGAAGGTCAAGGAATTCCCGATTCTCGACATCGATCACGTCAACATCGGGCCGTTCATCCGTAACACGCTCAACATCGACAAGAACGCCAACAAGGAAGAGGCATTGATGGACATTTACCGGGTCATGCGGCCCGGTGAGCCGCCGACGATCGAGGCGGCGACGAATCTGTTCCATTCGCTGTTCTTCGATCCCGAGCGCTACGACCTCTCGGCTGTCGGCCGCGTGAAGATGAACATGCGCCTGGAGCTCGATGCCCCAGACACCATGCGCGTGCTGCGCCGTGAGGACATCCTTGCGGTCATCAAGACGCTTGTGGATCTGCGTGACGGCAAGGGCGAAATCGACGACATCGACCACCTTGGCAACCGCCGTGTGCGCTCGGTCGGCGAGTTGATGGAGAATCAGTATCGCGTCGGCCTGCTGCGCATGGAGCGAGCCATCAAGGAGCGCATGAGCTCGGTCGATATCGACACTGTGATGCCGCAGGATCTTATCAACGCCAAGCCGGCAGCTGCCGCAGTGCGTGAGTTCTTCGGCTCGTCGCAGCTCAGCCAGTTCATGGATCAGACGAACCCGCTGTCTGAGATCACCCACAAGCGCCGCCTGTCGGCACTTGGCCCGGGCGGTCTGACCCGCGAGCGCGCCGGCTTCGAGGTGCGCGACGTGCATCCGACGCACTACGGCCGCATCTGCCCCATCGAGACGCCGGAAGGACCGAACATCGGCCTCATCAACTCGCTGGCGACCTTTGCGCGCGTCAATAAGTACGGCTTCATCGAGAGCCCGTACCGCAAGGTCGTGAACGGCAAGCTGACCGACGAGGTTGTCTATCTCTCGGCCATGGAGGAAATGCGCCACCACGTTGCGCAGGCCAACGCCGAGATCGACGCGAATGGCAAGCTCGTCGACGACCTCATCACCTGCCGTTACCAGGGCGACGTGCTCCTGGTTCCGCAGGAGAAGGTCGACTACATCGACGTCTCGCCCAAGCAGCTCGTCTCCGTCGCCGCGGCGCTCATTCCGTTCCTAGAGAACGACGACGCCAACCGCGCCCTCATGGGCTCGAACATGCAGCGTCAGGCTGTGCCGCTGATCAGGGCTGAAGCCCCGCTCGTCGGCACGGGCATGGAAGAGGTGGTCGCCCGTGATTCCGGTGCCGCCATCGCTGCACGCCGCGCCGGCATCGTGGACCAGGTGGACGCCACGCGTATCGTTATCCGCGCGACGGCCGAGACCGATCCTTCGAAGCCGGGCGTCGACATCTACCGTCTGCGCAAGTTCCAGCGCTCGAACCAGAACACCTGCATCAACCAGCGTCCGCTGGTGCATGTAGGCGATGTGATCGAGGCCGGCGAGATCATCGCGGACGGCCCTTCGACGGATCTGGGCGACTTGGCGCTCGGCAAAAACGTGCTCGTCGCGTTCATGCCGTGGATGGGCTACAACTTCGAGGACTCCATCCTGCTATCCGAGCGGGTCGTGTCGGACGACATCTTCACCTCGATTCACATCGAGGAATTCGAAGTGATGGCCCGTGACACGAAGCTCGGCCCGGAAGAGATCACGCGCGATATCCCGAACGTTTCTGAAGAGGCGCTGAAAAACCTCGACGAAGCGGGCATCGTCTACATCGGCGCCGAGGTGAACCCCGGCGACATCCTCGTCGGCAAGATCACGCCGAAGGGTGAGAGCCCGATGACGCCGGAAGAGAAACTGCTTCGCGCCATCTTCGGCGAGAAGGCTTCCGACGTGCGCGATACCTCCCTGCGCCTGCCGCCCGGCGTCGCCGGTACGGTTGTCGAGGTCCGCGTGTTCAATCGCCACGGCGTCGAGAAAGACGAGCGCGCGATGGCGATCGAGCGCGAGGAGATCGAGCGTCTCGCCAAGGACCGCGACGACGAGATGCAGATCCTCGATCGCAACGTCTACGCACGCCTCAAGGAAGCGCTTCTCGGCAAGGAAGTGTCGAAGGGTCCAAAGACCGCACGCAAGGGCACGCACATCACCGAGGAGATCCTTGATGAGGTTCCGCGCAGCCAGTGGTGGGAGTTCGGCCTGAAGGACGAGAAGGCCCAGGGCGAGATCGAGGCAATCAACAAGCAATACGAGGAAGCCAAGAAGAACCTCGAGCGGCGCTTCGTTGATAAGGTCGACAAGCTGCAGCGCGGTGACGAACTGCCGCCTGGCGTGATGAAGATGGTCAAGGTCTTCGTCGCCGTGAAGCGTAAGATCCAGCCGGGCGATAAGATGGCCGGCCGTCACGGCAACAAGGGCGTCGTCTCGCGAATCGTGCCGTGCGAGGACATGCCGTTCCTCGAGGACGGTACCCATGTCGATGTGGTGCTCAACCCGCTCGGTGTGCCTTCGCGCATGAACGTCGGGCAGATCCTCGAAACGCACCTCGGCTGGGCCTGCCGTGGCCTCGGCCGTGCAATCGACGAGGCACTGCAGAAGTTCCATGCGAGCGGAGAAGCCGAGGAGCTGCGCCAACGGATGGCACAGATCTACGGAAACTCCGAGATCAAGCCGAGCGTGAAGGACGAGGAGCTAGCCCAGCTCGCCGGGCAGTTGACGAAAGGTGTGCCTATCGCAACGCCGGTGTTCGACGGCGCCAAGGAAGCCGACATTGTCGAGATGCTGAAGTCTGCCGGTTTCGACAGCTCGGGTCAGGTGAACCTCTACGACGGCCGCACCGGTCAGCAGTTCGATCGCAAGGTGACGGTTGGCTACAAGTACATCTTGAAGCTGCACCACCTTGTTGACGACAAGATCCACGCACGCTCCATCGGCCCGTATTCGCTCGTCACCCAGCAGCCGCTGGGCGGTAAGGCGCAGTTCGGTGGCCAGCGCTTCGGCGAAATGGAGGTGTGGGCTCTCGAAGCCTACGGTGCCGCCTACACGCTGCAGGAGATGCTGACAGTGAAGTCGGACGACGTCGCCGGCCGTACCAAGGTGTACGAGGCGATCGTTCGTGGTGACGACACCTTCGAAGCAGGCGTGCCAGAGAGTTTCAACGTTCTCGTCAAGGAAATGCGGGCCCTGGGTCTCAACGTCGAGCTCGAGAACTCGGACGCTGTCTCCCTGCCGCCGCCCGAAGAGGAAGAGCCGGAGAAGCAGCCTCAGCTTCCGCCGGCCGCCGAATAGAGGACTGACCTTTGCTCCGGGGCCGGAAACGGCCCCGGATGCAGTGCGTTCGACGCACGAAGATCATAAGGGCTCACCCACCCCGAGAGCCCGTTTTCCGTGAGGGTCGACGCGACCGGCCCTTGCAGCCTGACACGGGGCGACGTGCCGCCACGCCCCGAATGGAGAGACGGATGAACGAGATTACAAACCTGTTCAAGACGCAAGCGCCGCTCCCGACCTTCGACCAGATCAAGATCTCCATAGCGAGCCCTGACGATATTCTGTCGTGGTCCTTCGGCGAGATTAAGAAGCCCGAAACCATCAATTACCGCACGTTCAAGCCCGAGCGTGACGGCCTCTTCTGCGCGCGCATTTTCGGCCCGATCAAGGACTACGAGTGCCTGTGCGGCAAGTACAAGCGCATGAAGTACAAGGGCCTCATCTGCGAAAAGTGCGGCGTCGAGGTGACGCTCGCAAAGGTGCGCCGTGAGCGCATGGGTCACATCGAGCTCGCAGCGCCTGTCGCGCACATCTGGTTCCTGAAGTCGCTGCCCTCGCGCATCGGCCTGCTGCTCGACATGCCGCTGAAGGATCTCGAGCGCGTTCTCTACTTCGAGAACTACATCGTGATCGAGCCCGGCATCACCGCCTTCAAGGAGAAGCAGCTCCTTTCGGAAGAGGATTACAATCGCGCGCTCGACGAGCATGGCCCGGACAGCTTCACCGCCGGCATCGGCGCAGAAGCGATCCGCGAGATGCTTTCCGCGATGGACCTGCCGAAGATCGCAGCCGACCTGCGCCAGGAGATCGCCGAGGCGACGACCGAGCTCAAGCCGAAGAAGCTCGGCAAGCGCCTAAAGGTGATCGAGGCGTTCCTCGAGTCGGGCAACCGTCCCGAGTGGATGATTCTCACTGTCGTGCCGGTGATCCCGCCGGAGCTGCGCCCGCTGGTGCCACTCGACGGCGGCCGCTTTGCGACGTCTGATCTCAACGATCTCTACCGCCGCGTCATCAACCGCAACAACCGTCTGAAGCGGCTGATGGAGCTGCGCGCGCCGGACATCATCATCCGCAACGAGAAGCGCATGCTTCAGGAAGCGGTTGACGCTCTGTTCGATAACGGCCGCCGCGGCCGCGTGATCACCGGCGCCAACAAGCGTCCGCTGAAGTCGCTTGCCGACATGCTCAAGGGCAAACAGGGCCGGTTCCGTCAGAACCTGCTCGGCAAGCGTGTCGACTACTCCGGCCGCTCCGTGATCGTCGTCGGTCCGGAGCTCAAGCTGCACCAGTGCGGCCTGCCGAAGAAGATGGCGCTGGAGCTCTTCAAGCCGTTCATCTACGCGAAGCTGCAGGCCCAGGGCCAGGCCGCAACGGTGAAGCAGGCGAAGAAGCTCGTCGAGAAGGAGAAGGGCGAGGTTTGGGACATCCTCGATGAGGTGATTCGCGAGCACCCGGTTCTTCTCAACCGCGCTCCGACCTTGCACCGCCTCGGCATTCAGGCGTTCGAGCCCACCCTGATCGAAGGCAAGGCGATCCAGCTTCACCCCCTGGTTTGCGCGGCCTTCAACGCCGACTTCGACGGCGATCAGATGGCCGTGCACGTGCCACTGTCGCTTGAGGCGCAGCTCGAAGCGCGCGTACTCATGATGTCGACGAACAACATCCTGCATCCGGCGAACGGCTCGCCCATCATCGTGCCGTCGCAGGATATCGTGCTGGGGCTCTACTACCTGTCGATGATTCGCGACCGCGAGCCGGGCGAGGGTATGCTGCTCGGCTCGGTCGACGAGGCGCGCCATGCGCTCGAAGCCGGAGCCGTGACCCTGCACGCCAAGGTCAAGGGCCGCTTCACGACGTATGACGACGAAGGCAATGCGACCATCGAGGTCATGGAGACCACGCCCGGTCGCATGATTCTCGCTGAGCTGCTGCCGAAGCAGGGCGCGATCAAGCCGGCGCTCGTCAATCAGCTTCTCACGAAGAAAGCCATCTCCGGCATGATCGATGCCGTCTACCGCAACTGCGGTCAGAAGGAGACGGTGATCTTCTGCGACCAGATCATGGCGCTCGGCTTCAAGCACGCGTTCCAGGCCGGCATCTCGTTCGGCAAGGACGACATGCAGATCCCGGGCACCAAGTCGAAGATCGTCGCCGAGACGACGGAGCTGGTTCGCGAGTTCGAGCAGCAGTACAACGACGGCCTCATCACCCAGCTCGAGAAGTATAACAAGGTGGTGGACGCTTGGTCGAAGTGTACCGACCAGATCGCAAAGGAGATGATGGAGCGCATCTCCGCAGTCGATAAGGACAGCGAAGGCCGCGAGAAGCCGATCAACTCGGTCTACATGATGAGCCACTCCGGTGCGCGTGGTTCGCCTGCGCAGATGAAGCAGCTCGCCGGTATGCGCGGCCTCATGACCAAGCCCTCGGGCGAGATCATCGAGACGCCGATCATCTCGAACTTCAAGGAAGGCCTCTCGGTGCTCGAGTACTTCAACTCGACGCACGGTGCCCGTAAGGGTCTCGCCGACACCGCCTTGAAGACGGCAAACTCGGGCTATCTGACCCGTCGCCTCGTCGACGTCGCGCAGGACGCGATCATCTCGGAAGAGGATTGCGGCACCGATCAGGGTATCAGCGTGCAGGCGGTTGTCGATGCCGGTCAGGTCATCGTCTCGCTCGCGGCGCGTGTGCTCGGCCGTACCGCTGCCGAGAATATCGTCGATCCAGCCGACAACGAAGTGGTGCTGGTGAAGGAAGGCGAGCTGATCGAGGAGCGCCACGCAGAAGCGATCGAGAAGGCGCAGGTGCAGGAAGTTCGCATCCGCTCGGTGCTGACCTGCGAGACGGTCACCGGCGTGTGCGGCAAGTGCTACGGCCGCGACCTTGCACGCGGCACGCCCGTCAACATCGGCGAAGCGGTGGGCGTCATCGCCGCCCAGTCGATCGGCGAGCCGGGCACGCAGCTCACCATGCGCACGTTCCACATCGGCGGCACGGCGAACGTTGTCGACTCGTCATTCATCGAGTCGAACTTCAACGGCACCGTGAAGATCAAGAACCCGTCGAGCGTGACCGACAGTCAGGGCCGCGAAGTGGCCATGACCCGCGCGATGGCGATCGTGATCGCCGACCAGTCAGGCAAGGAGCTTGCGACACACAAGCTGCCCTACGGCGCCCGCCTGCACGTCAAGGAAGGCGATACCGTCACGCGCGGTGCCAAGCTCGCCCAGTGGGATCCTTACACCCGGCCGATTCTTACCGAGGTGGACGGCAAGGTCGACTTCGAGGATCTCATCGAAGGCGCGTCGGTGCGTGAGCAGACGGACGAGATGAAGGGCACGACCAATCGTGTGATCGTCGATTGGCGCGCGTCCCCACGCTCGGCCGATCTCAAGCCGGCAGTCGTCGTCAAGGACAGCAAGGGTAAGCCCATCAAAGTGGCCCGTGGCGGCGATGCCCGCTACCTGCTGGCGGTCGATGCCATTCTGTCGGTGGAGCCAGGCCAGGAGGTCAAGGCGGGTGACGTGCTTGCGCGTATCCCGACCGCTTCGGCCCGCTCCGGTGACATCACCGGCGGTCTGCCTCGCGTTGCTGAGCTGTTCGAGGCCCGCCGTCCGAAGGATCACGCGATCATCGCAGAGATCTCAGGCACGGTGGAGTTCGGTAAGGACTACAAGAACAAGCAGCGCATCACAATCAAGCCCGACGACGAGACGCAGGAGCCGGTCGAGTACCTGATCCCGCGTGGCAAGAGCTTGGCGGTGCAGCATGGCGACCGCGTGGAGCGTGGCGACTTCGTCTACGACGGCCACCCCGCGCCGCACGACATCCTTGCCATCAAAGGCGTTGAGGAGCTTGCCAACTACCTGATCAACGAGATCCAGGACGTTTACCGTCTGCAGGGCGTGACCATCAACGACAAGCACATCGAGGTCATCGTTCGCCAGATGCTGCAGAAGGTGGAGGTCACCGACGCGGGAGAGACCGACCTGATCAAGGGCGAGCAGCTCGACCGCGTTGAGCTCGATGAGATCAACGCGAAAGTTGTCGAAGCAGGCAAGAAGCCTGCGGCGGCAAACCCGGTACTGTTGGGAATCACCAAGGCATCGCTGCAGACCCGCTCGTTCATCTCAGCGGCTTCGTTCCAGGAGACGACTCGCGTTCTCACCGATGCCGCGGTCAACGGCAAGGTCGATACCCTCGAGGGGCTGAAGGAGAACGTCATCGTCGGCCGCCTGATTCCCGCTGGAACGGGTGGCGCGCTGCGTCGTCTGCGCAAAATTGCGCAGAAGCGAGACGAGCTCATCGCCCGTGAGCAAGCGAAGATCGACGGAGATCGTTCGCTGGCCGGCCCCGGTGCCGGACCGGCGCGCCGTCGCCGCCGGACTGCTGAAGAAGCCGTAGAATAGGCTGTTTACAACCGTTAAAGGAGCGCGGCTGCCCCACAGCGGCCGCGCTCTTTTTCTTTGCGGCGGGCTCGGTCAGGGGCTAAATTCACGTCCGCAGGGTGCGACCTAAAAAAATTGTTTCTCCGGTGGGTTGGCAGGTGTTGACCGGATTCAATAGGCTGTATATAGGTCTCGCACTCTCACGGTAGGTGGTAGGACAATTTCGCGTCTATTCATTCGGACGCCTTGCCCTAAACGCTGCCGTCGCAAAGCAGAGGACATATTCGGACCAAGATCTGCGACTCTCGCTGAGCCGCGCGATCCTCTGGTTTTTCTTGCCGGGCACGCACCTATCGGGTGTGAGCTTGGCAGGTCCGGTTTGGCGTATTCGTCATCCGGGCAACGTGGACGGAAGAGGCGCATGCCGACGATACAGCAGTTGATCCGGAAGCCCCGGACGCAGAAGACGTACCGCGAGAAGTCGCGCCACATGGAGGCGTGCCCGCAGAAGCGTGGCGTGTGCACGCGCGTCTACACCACGACGCCTAAGAAGCCGAACTCGGCACTCCGTAAGGTTGCCAAGATCCGGCTCACCAACGGCTACGAGGTGATCGGCTATATTCCCGGTGAAGGCCATAACCTGCAGGAGCACTCCGTGGTGCTCATCCGCGGCGGCCGCGTGAAGGACCTTCCCGGTGTGCGCTACCACATCGTGCGCGGTGTGCTCGATACGCAGGGCGTCGCCGACCGCAAGCAGCGTCGTTCGAAGTACGGCGCGAAGAGACCGAAGTGATCGCCTAGGCGATCTTTCCGCGGGAGCGGGAATTCTGGGCCGGATGGTCGGCTCATTGTCATTGAAAGAATTGCAGCGAAGGGCTGAGAAGCAATGTCCCGTCGTCACAGTGCCGAGAAGCGCGTCGTCAACCCGGACCCGAAGTTCGGTGATGTCGTTATCTCCAAATTCATGAACGCCGTGATGGAGCAGGGCAAAAAGTCGGTCGCCGAGCGGATCGTCTATGGCGCGTTCGAGCGCATGGAGCAGAAGGCGAAGTCGGATCCGGTGCAGCTTTTCCGGTCGGCGCTCGACAACGTGATGCCGGCTGTCGAGGTTCGCTCTCGCCGCGTCGGTGGTGCAACCTACCAGGTTCCGGTCGAGGTCCGCCCCGAGCGTCGCCAGGCTCTCGCCATTCGCTGGTTGATTACGGCCGCGCGCGCCCGCAACGAGAACACGATGGTCGATCGGCTGTCTGGCGAGTTGCTCGACGCCGCAAACAACCGCGGAACCGCGGTGAAGAAGCGGGAAGACACGCACAAGATGGCGGAGGCGAACCGCGCCTTCTCCCATTATCGCTGGTGATCGGATCGGAGCGCTAAGACAATGGCCCGCGACTACGACATCAAGGACTACCGCAACTTCGGCATCATGGCCCACATTGATGCTGGCAAGACCACTACGACCGAGCGGATCCTGTTCTTCACCGGCAAGAATTACAAGATCGGCGAGACCCATGACGGCGCCGCGACCATGGACTTCATGGATCAGGAAGCCGAGCGCGGGATCACGATCACGTCGGCCGCCACGACCTGCTTCTGGAAGGGTCGCGATGGCACGATGCATCGCCTGAACATTATCGACACCCCAGGCCACGTGGACTTCACCATCGAGGTTGAGCGTTCCCTGCGTGTGCTCGACGGCGCTGTGTGCGTGCTCGACTCCAACCAGGGTGTAGAGCCGCAGACGGAGACCGTTTGGCGTCAGGGTGACAAGTACGGTGTGCCGCGGATCATCTTTGCGAACAAGATGGATAAGACCGGCGCCGACTTTTTCATGTGCGTAGACGACATCAAGGAGAAGCTTGGTGCGCGTCCGGTTCCGATCCAGATTCCGATCGGCGCCGAGAACGACTTCGCCGGCGTTATCGATCTCATTCGTATGAAGGCATACGTCTGGGAAGGCGATGGCAAAGACGCGAAGATGGTCGAGAAGGAAATTCCTGACGACCTCAAAGATCGCGCGGCCGAGTTCCGTGCAAGCATGATCGAAGCCGCCGTCGAAATGGACGACGCTGCGATGGAAGGCTACCTCGAGGGCAAGGAGCCCGACGAGGCGACCCTGCGCAAGCTGATCCGCAAGGCAACCATCACGACTGCGTTCTATCCGATGATGTGCGGCTCGGCCTTCAAGAACAAAGGCGTGCAGCCGCTGCTCGATGCCGTCGTTGATTTCCTGCCGAGCCCGGCGGATCGCGAGGCTTTCAAGGGAATCGATCCGAAGTCTGGCGAGCCCATTCTCCGCAGGCCGTCTGACGAGGAGCCCCTTTCGCTGCTCGCGTTCAAGATCATGAGCTTCGAGCACGTCGGTTCGATCACGTTCTGCCGTATCTACTCTGGCAAGCTCACGAGCGGTCAGGCGCTCGCCAACACCTCCCGCGATAAGAAGGAGCGTGTTGGACGCATGTACCTGATGCATGCCGCGGAGCGCGAGGAGATCAAGGAAGCCTACGCGGGTGACATCGTCGCGCTGTCGGGCCTCAAGGATACGCGTACGGGCGAAACCCTTTGCGATCCACTTAAGCCTGTGCTGCTCGAGAAGATGGAATTCCCCACGCCGGTTATCGAGATGAAGATCGAGCCGAAGACGAAGGCGGACCAGGAGAAGATGTCCATGGTCCTCTCGACCATGGCGCTGGAAGATCCCTCTTTCCGCGTCTCGGTCGATCCGGAATCGGGCGAGACCATCCTCAAGGGGATGGGCGAGCTCCATCTCGACATTAAGGTGGACATCCTTCGTCGCGACCACGGCGTTGATGCCAATGTCGGCGCTCCGCAGGTGGCCTACCGTGAGACGCTCGTCCGTCCGACGGAGGTCGACTACACGCACAAGAAGCAGACCGGCGGTACTGGCCAGTTCGCTCGAGTGAAGCTGCGCATCGAGCCGAACGAGACCGGCAAGGGCAACGAATTCTCTTCTTCGATCGTTGGTGGCACCGTTCCCAAGGAGTACATCCCGGGTGTCGAGAAGGGCATCAACTCGGTGTGGGATTCCGGAGTGCTCATCGGCTTTCCGATGGTCGATACGAAGGTCACGCTGTTCGACGGTGCTTTCCACGAGGTGGACTCGTCCGCCATCGCCTTCGAAATCGCAGCCCGTTCGGCGCTTAAGGAAGGTTGCGACAAGGCCGGTGTGAAGCTCCTCGAGCCGGTGATGGACGTCGAGGTGGTGACGCCCGGTGACTTCGTCGGCAACGTTATCGGCGATATCAACTCGCGCCGCGGGCAGATCCGCAACCAGGAGATGCGGGGCAACGCCACGGTGATCCGTGCGTACGTTCCGCTCGCCAACATGTTCGGCTACGTGAGCCAGCTGCGGTCCATGAGCCAGGGGCGTGCGTCCTACACTATGCAGTTTGCCCACTACGCGGATGTGCCGCGTAATGTGGCAGACGAAGTGAAGGCGAAGTACGCCTGACGCCAAATTTCAGAAATTGGGCCCGTCTCACCGCGCGGCTCGTAGTCTAAGACGGATCTCCCCGCGGGGAGTCGATAACTGAAGTGGAGAGCCACTATGGCCAAGTCAAAATTCGAGCGGACTAAGCCGCACTGCAACATCGGGACGATCGGCCACGTCGACCATGGCAAGACGTCTCTGACTGCTGCCATCACCAAGGTCCTCGCTGAATCGGGTAAGGCGCAGTTCTCGGCTTACGACCAGATTGACAAGGCTCCGGAAGAGCGCGAGCGCGGCATCACCATCTCGACGTCGCACGTCGAGTACGAGACCGATAAGCGCCACTACGCGCACGTCGACTGCCCCGGCCACGCCGACTACGTGAAGAACATGATCACTGGTGCCGCCCAGATGGACGGCGCGATTCTCGTCGTTTCGGCTGCCGACGGTCCGATGCCGCAGACCCGCGAGCACATCCTGCTCGCCCGCCAAGTCGGTGTTCCTGCGCTCGTCGTGTTCCTCAACAAGGTCGACATGGTCGACGACCAGGAGCTGATCGAGCTCGTTGAGATGGAAGTGCGCGAGCTGCTTTCGTCTTACGAGTTCCCCGGCGATACCATTCCGATCGTCAAGGGCTCCGCCTTGATGGCGCTCGAGGACAAGCGGCCCGAGATCGGACGCGAAGCTGTTCTTGAGCTCATGAATGCAGTTGATGAGGCAATTCCGCAGCCGGAGCGCCCGATCGACCAGCCGTTCCTGATGCCGATCGAAGACGTGTTCTCGATCTCTGGCCGCGGCACCGTCGTGACCGGCCGTGTCGAGCGTGGCATCGTGAAGGTTGGCGAGGAAGTTGAGATCGTCGGCATCAGAGACACCCAGAAGTCGATCGTCACGGGCGTCGAGATGTTCCGTAAGCTGCTCGACCAGGGCCAGGCTGGCGACAACGTCGGCTGCCTGCTGCGCGGTATCGATAAGGAAGCCGTCGAGCGCGGTCAGGTGCTTTGCAAGCCCGGCTCGGTGAAGCCGCACAAGAAGTTCAAGGCCGAGGCCTACATTCTCACCAAGGAAGAGGGTGGTCGCCACACGCCATTCTTCAACAACTACCGTCCGCAGTTCTACTTCCGTACGACGGACGTGACGGGTGTTGTTACTCTTCCGGAAGGAACCGAAATGGTGATGCCGGGCGATAACGTAACCATCGACGTCGAGCTCATTACGCCGATCGCCATGGAGGAGAAGCTGCGCTTCGCCATCCGTGAAGGCGGCCGTACGGTTGGCTCCGGTGTCGTCGCGAAAATCGTCGAGTAAGGGCAAGATAAGGTGGAGGAGCGCCCGGGCGCCGGGCGCTTCTTCCTTTTGAAAGAGTGCGGGACATGAACGGCCAGAACATTCGCATCAGGCTCAAGGCTTTCGACCATCGAATCCTCGATGCTTCGACGCGAGAGATCGTCAATACGGCGAAGCGCACCGGAGCTGAGGTGCGTGGACCCATTCCGTTGCCGACCCGGTTCGAGCGGTTCACCGTCAACCGGTCGCCGCACATCGACAAGAAGAGTCGCGATCAGTTCGAGATGCGCACCCATAAGCGTCTTCTCGACATCGTAGATCCGACACCTCAGACGGTCGATGCGCTGATGAAACTCGACCTGGCGGCCGGCGTCGACGTCGAGATCAAGCTCTAAAGGTCAATCCGGGCCGGCGGTTTTCGTTCGGCGCCTGTGAACTGAGAAG
>Ga0180223_1001911_pt1 | contig 14119 bp, 14 predicted proteins | sample eDN5th30CKraftOP_FD_151337 | JGI IMG/M metagenome (GOLD analysis project Ga0180223, IMG submission 151337) | Enriched Organic Plus compost microbial communities from Emeryville, California, USA - eDNA 5th pass 30_C Kraft OP (version 2) (version 2) ...
GGGCTGTCGGACGGCGGCTTCTTCGTCAGCCGCAGGGCGGTGCTGGTGGCGAACTATACCTATACCCGCTCGAAAATCCGGGTCGGCGCCGACGATCTGGTGTCGATCTATCAGGTGGGGGATGTCGCCGCGACCAACTATTTCACCGACGGCGACCCGCTGACCGGCCAGTCGGACCATCTGGTGAACCTGCAACTGGGGCTGGAGGATACGGACAGCCTGTCGCAGCAGACGCTGCTCCTCACCTATGCGAGCAAGCGCGTGACGAGCCGGGGACCGGGCGGCACGCCGGACATCTACGAGCATCCCGGCTTCAACCTGGATTTCGTGATGCGGCAGGGCATTCGGCTGGGCGGCATCGACAGCGAGCTGAAGCTGGAGGCGCGCAACCTGACCGGGCGCAAGTTCCGCGAATATCAGGAAAGCGGCGCCAACCGCATCTATTACAACCTCTACAAGCTGGGCACGAGCGTCTCCGCATCGTGGAGCGTGAAGTTCTGAGACGGAGGGGAGGGCTGGTTTTCGGCTCTCCCGTCACGTCATGCCAGCGCAGGCTGGCATCCCAGGAGGCGATGCGCGACATGGCCTGAGAGCCCAGCCTGCGCTGGGATGACGATAAAATGTCCGTCTCAGGATGCGATCGCACGGAAAAGGCCCGCCCCATCACAATGACAGGGCGGGCCTTTTCGCGAAAATCATGCCTCCGATCAGGCGGCCTCGGCGAATTCCTCGGTGTCGATGGTCTTGCGCATGCCTTCGGGATAGCGGTGGCCCGATACGGTCCGCTGGTTGATCAGCGCGTCGGCACGGTCGAGGATATCCTGACCGATGCTGACGCCCAGCGTGTTCAGATTCTCTTCCAGATGGTCGAGACTGGTCGTGCCGGGGATGACATGGACATGATCGCCGCGCGAGAGCACCCAGGCGAGCGAAAGCTGCGCAGGCTCCACGCCCGCTTCCGCCGCCAGCGCGTTGAAGGCGTCGATCAGCTTCAGGTTCTTCGGCCAGTTTTCCGCATTGAAGCGCGGATGGGTGAGCCGCAGGTCGTCCTTCGGCAGGGTCGCCGGATCGCGCAACTCCCCGCCCAGCGCGCCGCGCGCGACCGGGGAGAAGGCAACCAGCGCCACGCCCAGTTCGCGGCAGGCCGCCAGCGATCCTATCTCCACATTGCGGGTCCAGAGCGAATATTCGTTCTGCAACGCGGTGACGGGGTAGGCCGCATGCGCCCTGCGCAGCGTCGCCTCGCTCATTTCCGAAAGGCCCGCACCGCCGATCTTGCCTTCCTTCACCAGATCGCCCAGCGCGCCGACCGACTCCTCGATCGGCACCTTCGGGTCGTAGCGGTGGAGATAGTAGAGATCGATGAAATCGGTCTGGAGCAGCTTCAGGCTCTTTTCCACCTCGGCGCGGATCACCTCCGGCCGGCAATCGATGCGGCGCGCGGCGCCGTCGATGATGATGCCCATCTTGGACGCGAGGTAGAATTGGTTGCGCCGCCCTTTCAGCGTCTCGCCGATCAGTTCCTCATTCTTGCCCAGGCCGTAGAGCCGGGCGGTGTCCAGATGGTCGTAGCCGAGGTCCAGCGCCCGGTCGAGCAGCCGCGCGCCATCCTCCTTCGACAGGGGATAGCCATAGGCATGGCTGAGGTTCATGCAGCCGAGGCCGACCGGCTTGACCGCCCGGCCCCCGATGGCGCGCGGGCCGATCATGCGCCCGCCTTTTCGAGCTGAACCTCCAGCTCGCCCAGCACGCGATAGCAATCGAGCACCTGCGCGACCGAGCTGTTCGGCTCGCGCCCTTCGCGGATGGCGGCGATGAACTCGCGATCCTGCAATTCGATGCCGTTCATGCTGACATCAACCTTGCTCACGTCGACAGGTTCCTCCTTGCCGTTCACCAGATCGTCGTAACGGGCTATATAGGTGCCGTTGTCGCAGATATAGCGGAAAAACGTGCCGAGCGGACCGTCATTGTTGAACGACAGCGACAGGGTGCAGATCGCGCCGCTTTCGCTCTTCAGCTGGATCGACATGTCCATCGCGATGCCCAGTTCCGGGTGGATCGGCCCCTGCACCGCATTGGCGGCGACGATCTTGCCCGCCTGATAGGCGAACAGGTCGACGGTGTGGGCGGCATGGTGCCAGAGCAGATGGTCGGTCCAGCTGCGCGCCTCGCCCTTGGCGTTCATGTTCTTGCGACGGAAGAAATAGGTCTGAACGTCCATCTGCTGGACGTTCAGCTCGCCCGCCTTGATCCTGTTGTGCACCCACTGGTGCGAGGGGTTGAAGCGGCGGGTGTGGCCGACCATGCAGACGAGGCCGGTTTCCTGCTGCTTGGCGAGCACCGCCTGCGAATCCGCCCAGCTGTCGGCCAGCGGAATCTCGACCTCTACATGCTTGCCCGCGTCCATCGCCTTGATCGCCTGCTCGGCGTGCATCTGGGTCGGGGTGCAGAGGATCACCGCGTCGACATCCTCGCGCGCCAGCACGGCGTCATAATCGGTGGTGGCGAAGCCCACGCCATATTTCGCGGCCATTTCCTCGGTCGGTTCCTGGCGGCGGCCGCACAGCGCGACGACTTCGACGCCGTCGATGTTCTTCAGGCCGTCGAGATGCTTTTCGCCAAAGGCACCGCCGCCAACGAGAGCGATTTTCATGGGTTTCTCCTTTGCTTCTGCCCGCCTGCGCGGGGGGAGGATTGGTTTGCCGCCGCCCGGAAGCGGGCGAGCGGGCGAAAGAGGGAAGTCCTTCAAGACAGGACTTCCGCCCCCCTGTGCAGCAAGGGGGCGGAAGAGGGGGGGCGTCCGCTATTCGGCCGCGACGCTGTCGGGCATGTCGCCGGCCATGTCATAGCCTTCGCCATTGTCGGGGCGCAGGACGAGATGGCCGATCGCGGTGTTGCTGCACGGCACATGATAATGGCGGTGCAGCGCACGGGTCCGCTTGCCGAGCGCGCCGCGCATGATGAGCCACATCACCATCTCGATGCCCTCGCTGCCGGTTTCGCGCAGATATTCGACATGCGGGATGTAGCGCAGCTTGTCGGTGTCGCCGATCAGGCCGTCGAGGAACATATTGTCCCATTCCTTGTTGATGAGGCCCGCGCGCGGCCCCTGCAACTGGTGGCTCATGCCGCCCGTGCCCCAGATCTGCACGTTGAGATCCTCGGGGAAGCTCTCGACCGCCCTCTTGATCGCCTCGCCCAGCGCCCAGCAGCGGTTGCCCGACGGCGGCGGATAGGTGACGACGTTGACGGCCAGCGGCACGACCTTGCACGGCCATTTTTCGGGCTTGCCGAACATCATCGACAGCGGCACGGTCAGGCCGTGGTCGACGTCCATCTCGTTGATGATGGTCATGTCGAATTCGTCGAGGATCAGGCTCTGCGCGATGTGCCAGGCGAGGTCCGCATGGCCCTCCACCTCTGGCACCGGGCGCGGGCCCCAGCCTTCGTCGCAAATGCCGTAGCGATCCGCGCAGCCGATGGCGAAGGTCGGAATGACCTTCATGTCGAAAGCGGAGGCGTGATCGTTGTAGACGAGGATGATGACATCCGGCTTTTCGGCCTTTTCCCATTCGCGGGTCCATTCATAGCCCGCGAAGATGGGCCGGAAATAATCGTCCTGGTCCTTGCCGAAGTCGGATGCGACGCCCAGCAACGGCACATGGCTCGACGCGACGCCTGCGGTAATGCGTGCCATATCAGCGGCCTCCCTTGTCAGTATCGCCGCCTTGCGCGGCGTTGGCCTTGAGCGAGCGAGCGCCTTCGGGCGAGCGGCCCCCGGCGACCATCATCTTGGTATAATCCTCGAAGTTCATGTCGGTCATGGTCGAAACCGCCTCGGCAAAGCTGATCCCGTCGGTCGAGAACAGCTTGGAAAGGAAATAGACGTTGCCGCCCAGGTCCAGCGCGCGGTTGTAGTCGCGGTCGAGAATGGCCTGCTTCTGTTCCTCGGTCATCGGCCATTCGTCCAGATAGGCGCGTTCGTCGGCCTTGAACCGCTCGCGATTTTCGGCCTTCATCAGGCTCATCGCGAACTGGTTCATGTGATAGCCCTGCCGCGCGCGCTTCGCGATGAAGACGCGGGTGCCGGGAATGTCGTCGAATTCGGCAAGATATTCGTGAATATCCTGTACCTTGCCGCCGGAAGTGTCCTGACTCATAAACCCCTCTCCTTGAGTTTCGCGTCGAGGCGCGGGAACACGCGGCGGGCATTGCCTTCGAAGATCGCGTGCCTTTCTTCCGCGCTGATGTCGAGCGCGTCGATATAGCGCTTGGTGTCATCGAAATAATGGCCGGTCGTCGGGTCGATCCCCCGCACCGCGCCCACCATTTCAGACCCGAACAGGATGTTCTTGTTCTCGATCACGTCGGCCAGCAGGTCGATGCCCGGCTGGTGATAGACGCAGGTGTCGAAGAAGATGTTGTTCATCAAATGGGTGTCGAGCGACGGCTTCTTCAGCATGTCGGCCAGGCCCCGGTAGCGGCCCCAATGATAGGGCACCGCGCCGCCGCCATGCGGGATGATGAAGCGCAGCGTCGGGAAATCCTTGAACAGATCGCCTTCGAGAAGCTGCATGAAGGCGACGGTGTCGGCCGCGATATAATAGCCGCCGGTCGCGTGCATCGCCGGGTTGCAGCTGCCCGACACATGGATCATCGCCGGGACGTCCAGCTCCACCATCTTCTCGTAGAAGGGGTACCAGTAGCGGTCGGTCAGCGGCGGATGGGTGAAATGGCCGCCGCCCGGATCGGGGTTGAGGTTGCAGCCGATGAAGCCCAGTTCGGTGACGCAGCGTTCCAGCTCGGCGATGCTGTTGGTCATGTCGGCCTTGGGCGACTGCGGCAGCATGCACACGCCGACGAAGGTTTCGGGGAACAGGCCGACGACGCGCGCGATCAGGTCGTTGCAGCGCATCGCCCATTCCTTCGCCACCGCCTCGTCGCCGACATGCGGCGCCATAGCCGAGGCGCGGGGCGAGAAGATGGTGAGGTCGGCGCCGCGTTCCTTGATCAGGCGAAGCTGGTTCGCCTCGATCGTCTCGCGGATTTCGTCGTCGGAAATCTCGGGGTAAGGCGGGCAGGGCGTCCCGGCCTTGAACGCGGCCTTCTGCTCTTCGCGCCAGGCGTCGTGGCCCTTGGGCAATACGGTGTAATGACCGTGGCAATCGATAATCAGGGTCATGCTGTCTGCATCCCTCCCTTCCTGTTCACTTGTTCGATCTTGCCGGCGAGGCCGGTTTCCGGCTGCTTGAGGCCAAGCGCGCCGATGGCCCGCTGGCGCTGCACCGTGCCCCGCGTCATCGCGGCGCCGGTGCCGAAGCCCTCCAATGTCTTGACCACCTCTTCCATCTCGGCGGCGCGGCGCTGGCCGTGGATCATCATGCGGTCGAGATTATAGTCGGCCCGCTCTTCCCACGGCCTGGGCTTCTCGCTGGCGTCGAGCGAGGACAATACCTCGTCCAGCACGCCCGCCTGCCGCGCGGCGAGCACGCATTCGGCGGTCAGCGCCTCCATGCCCTTGACCATGACGGAACGGATCATCTTGATCGCCGAGGCGCGGCCGACCTCGCCACCGACGATGCGCGTACTCGCGAAGCCCAGCGCCTCCAGCAGCGTCCGCGCCTGCTCCGCCCGTTCGCCCGCAAGCAGCAGCGGCACGGAGAGCCGCGCCGGATTGACCGGGGCCATCACCGCGACGTCGACATAATGCGCGCCCGCCGCCTCGATCGCCCGCGCGGCCTCCTGCTTGGTCTGGGGGGCGACGCTGTTCATGTCGCAATAGAGGGTGCCGGGCGCGATCAGCTTCGCGGCTTCCTGCGCGACCAGCGGGGCCTGATCGGCCGTCACCAGCGAGAGCACCAGCGGCGCGCCGTCCAGCGCGTCGGCCAGCGTCGCGCAAGGGGCGACGCCCGCCTGCGCGATCGCGGCGTCCATCTCCGCCTCGCCGATGAGGAGGTCATGGACCTTGGCGGAAGCGCCCCAATGCCCCGCGCCCGCGAAGGTGCGCCCGGCCTCGCCAAATCCGATAAGTGCGACTGTTCCGTTCATGATGCGAACCTTATGGTTTCGCGAACCCCGGAACGCCAATCAATTCACGGAACAGGGCATTAGATTATACGAAGAGTGGATCGTTCGATCAGCCGTCCTCGTCCATCCGCGACGCTTCTTCCGCCAATATGGCGAGGAAGCGGGACTGCATCGGCGTCGGGTGCCAGCCCTCGCGCTGGGTCACGCCGATCGACCGGCTGATCGCGTAGGGCAGCGGGCCGATCGCCACGAGCCAGCCCGCCTTCAGCTCCAGCTCCACCTGATCGGGGGAGAGGAGGGTGAGGAAATCGCCGTTCAGCAATATCTGGCGGATGGTCATCACCGACCCGCATTCGATCGGCACATGCGGCGGCGCGCGGGACAGGGTGGTGAACATCTGTTCCCATAGTCTGCGCAGCGGCGTGTCCGCCCCGGCCATGATCCAGGGATAGCGCATCAGCGTTTCCACCTCGACCGGCCCCGCCCCGGCGAGCGGATGGCCGTTGCGGGCGATGACGATCGGATGATCGTCGAACAGCTTCTGCTGGACCAGCGCGTCGTCCGGCCCGTCGGCGCGCAGCGCGCCGATCATCAGGTCGATCTCGCCGTCGCGCAGCGGGCCGACCAGTTCGCTGTGCGACCCTTCGACGACGGTGATGTCCACCTGCGGATAGAGGTCGTGGAAGCGGGTGATGGCCGACGGCAATATGCGCGCGCGCGACAGCGGCATGGCGCCGATGGTGATGCGCCCGGTTTCCCGCCCTTCCAGCGCGGCGAGCTCCGCCATGGCGGAGTGGATTTCGTTCATCGCCAGCCGGAAATTGCGGGCGATCGCCATGCCGCGCGGGGTCAGCGCCACGCCGCGCCCGCGCCGGTCGGCGAGCTTCACCCCCATGGCGAGCGACAGGTCGCTCACCGCCCGGTGCAGCGAGGCCTCGGCAAGGCCGGTGGCGGCCGACGCCCCGGCATAGCTGCCGGCACGCGCCAGCGCGATGAAGGCGCGGATCTGCGCTGCCGTCGCCCGGTTGTTGCCGATCAGGCGCAGCGCGGTGTCGGCGCGGCGGGCGAGGATCAGCGCGGCCTCGGTCGGCTCCATCCCGCCGGGGCGACGATCGAACAGGCGCATGCCCAGTTGCCGCTCCAGCTTGGCGATGCCCTGCGTGATCGCGGGCTGCGTCAGATTGACGAGCCGCGCCGCCGCGGTGATCCCGCCGCAGGAGACGACCGCGCTCAGCGCATGCAGGTGGCGGATATTCAATTGCTCAGCATTCATGAACCAGACTTAGCAAAAGTTTATGAACAGCGCACCCTTTTGCATTTGCCTGATTCCGGCGCCTCATCACATTAGGCGCCCAATCGGGATTTATAGCTGGAGGATTTTTGCCATGGCCGGAGTCGTCGTCACCAACATCGAACGCGCGGATAAGGCGGTCATCGACGGGCTGGCGCGGTGCGGCGTTGCCACCGTGCATGAGGCGCAGGGCCGCACCGGCCTGATGGCCCCGCATATGCGCCCCATCTATGCGGGTGCGCGGATTGCGGGCAGCGCCGTCACCATCTCGGCCCCTCCGGGCGACAACTGGATGGTGCATGTCGCGATCGAGCAGTTGCAGGACGGCGACGTGATCGTGCTGGCGCCGACCAGCCCCTGCACCGACGGCTATTTCGGCGACCTGCTGGCGACCTCGGCGCAGGCGCGCGGTTGCCGCGGCCTCATCATCGACGCGGGCGTGCGCGACGTGCGCGACCTCACCCAGATGAACTTCCCGGTCTGGTCGAAGGCGGTGCATGCGCAGGGCACGGTCAAGGCGACGCTCGGCTCGGTCAACGTGCCGGTGGTGTGCGCCAATGCGCTGATCAATCCGGGCGACGTGGTGATCGCGGACGATGACGGCGTGTGCGTCGTGCCCCGCGCCGATGCCGCCGCCGTGCTCGAAAAGGCGCAGGCGCGCGAGGCCAATGAGGAAGCCAAGCGCCAGCGCCTCGCCGCCGGCGAACTCGGCCTCGACATCTACGACATGCGCGGCAAGCTGGAGCAGATGGGGCTGAAATATGTCTGATTTATCCAACGCGGCAGGCACCCGCGTCATGTGGATGCGGGGCGGCACGTCGAAGGGCGGCTATTTCCTGAAAGACGACCTGCCCGCCGACACCGCCGCGCGCGACGCGCTGCTGCTGCGCATCATGGGTTCGCCCGATCCGCGCCAGATCGACGGCATGGGCGGCGCCGATCCGCTGACCAGCAAGGTCGCGGTGGTCGGCAAATCGGCGCGCGAGGGCGTCGACGTCGATTATCTCTTCCTCCAGGTGTTCGTCGATCAGGCGATCGTCACCGATGCGCAGAATTGCGGCAATATCCTCGCCGGAATCGGCCCCTTCGCGATCGAGCGCGGGCTGGTCGCCGCGCAGGACGGCGAGACGAAAGTCACCATCTTCATGGAGAATACCGGCCAGATCGCGGTCGCGACCGTGTGCACGCCGGGCGGCAAGGTCACCTATGCGGGCGACGCACGCATCGACGGCGTACCGGGCAGCCATGCGCCGGTGCCGCTGGAATTCCGCGACACCGCCGGGTCGTCCTGCGGCGCGCTGCTGCCCACCGGCAATGCCTTTGACGAGGTGAACGGCGTGCGCGTCACGCTGATCGACAACGGCATGCCTTGCGTGGTGATGAAGGCCGAAGATGTCGGCGTCACCGGCTATGAAAGCCGGGAAGAGCTGGACAATGCCGCTGATCTCAAGGCGAAGATCGAGGCGATCCGCCTTGCCGTGGGCGAGCGGATGAACCTCGGCGACGTCAAGGACAAGTCGGTGCCCAAGATGATGCTGGTCGCCCCGCCGCGCGAGGGCGGGGCCGTCACTGTGCGCAGCTTCATCCCGCATCGCGCCCATGCGTCGGTCGGCGTGCTGGGCGCGGTCAGCGTCGCCACCGCCTGCCTGATCGATGGATCGCCCGCCGCAGAGGTGGCCTCGATCCCCGAAGGGCGGCGCAAGACGCTCTCGGTTGAGCATCCGACCGGCGAGATGACCTGCGTGATGGAACTGGACGAGGCCGGGCAGGTCAAGACCGCCGCACTGCTGCGCACCGCGCGCAAATTGATGGATGGAGAGGTTTTCTGACATGAGCGAGACGCAGGACCGTATCATCAGCTGGCACGCCAGCCCGTCCAAGCCCGCCTATACCCCGCCGCCGGGCGCGGTGGATGCGCATTGCCATGTGTTCGGGCCGATGGCGGAGTTTCCATTCAGCGCCAAGGCGAAATATCTGCCGGGCGACGCCGGGCCGGACATGCTGTTCGCGCTGCGCGATCATCTCGGCTTTTCGCGCAATGTCATCGTGCAGGCGAGTTGCCACGGCACCGACAATGCGGCGACGTTGAACGGTATCGCGAAGTCGAACGGCAAGGCGCGCGGCGTCGCCGTGGTCGATCCGGCGATTTCCGACGCGGAACTGGAAAGGCTGCACGAAGGCGGCATTCGCGGCGTGCGCTTCAATTTCCTCAAGCGCCTCGTCGATGACGCGCCCAAGGACAAGTTCCTTGAAGTGGCGCGGCGGATCAAGGGGCTGGGCTGGCATGTCGTCATCTATTTCGAGGCGGATATCCTTGAAGAACTGCGCCCGTTCCTCGACGCCATCCCGACGCTGATCGTGGTCGACCATATGGGCCGCCCGGACGTGACGCAGGGGCCGGACGGCGCGGACATGAAGGCGTTCCGCGCGCTGCTCGATTCGCGCGAGGACATCTGGACCAAGGTGACCTGCCCGGATCGGCTGGAAGAACCGAAAGGGCCGCCATGGGACGATTTCGCCCGCGCGGTCGCGCCGCTGGTGGCGGATTATCAGGACCGTGTGCTGTGGGGCACCGACTGGCCGCATCCCAATATGCAGAACGCCATTCCCGACGACGGCGCGCTGGTCGACATGATCCCGCGCATCGCGCCGACGGCGGAATTGCAGCAGAAGCTGCTCGTCACCAATCCGATGCGGCTATATTGGCGGGAGGAACTCCAGGATTAATCTCCAGTCACTCCTTTGATCGAATGATGTGTTGCATAACCGACCGTTCCCTATGTGCGTTATGGGCGCATAGCTGCGATACGATACTGTGCGACCTTCGGTGCCATTCAGGTGCGCTACAATCAATCGGGTACTATTCTCGCCCATTTCCAAAAGCGCGAACGTCGAGGTTCGGTTTATCGCCTCCACCAGCAGGTAACGCTCTGGATCGTCGCATCATCAAGGATCAGATAGATCCAACCTTCCTCAGTCAGCAGGACATCCAACAAGTGATCCACGGTGCGGTATCCATTAGAATCGTACCGTGGCCCTCGGGAGATAACCGCATTTCCCAGGTCTGGGACGATAGTCTTTGCGCTGAGCTGTAGAACGGGATGACCAATTGATCACCAACATCGGCGAAAGGCCGGAGTATCCGCTCGCCCGCAAGGAGGGGCCCATGTATGTAGATGCTAGGCTACGCGAGACGCTTTCGTGCTTCAGTGCGGCCTCTTCAAAGGAAGCTCTGCGCGACAGTCTGGCCAATGCCGCCCGGAAAATGGGTTTCTCCTATGTGGCGATGATCCAGCACGGCGGACTTCCACGCTTGATCGAACGAGCGTTGATCATCACCAACTATCCGGCAGATTTTGTTCGATTCTATATTGAGAACCATGCCTATATCATCGATCCAGTCTATGAGGTGAGCCAGTTGCTGGACCACCCGTTCAGTTGGAACGAGATTCCTGATTACGTCGAACTCACTGAGAAGCAGTCGGCTCTGTTCGATAAGGCACAGCGATATGGCATCATCGACGGCGTAACCGTGCCACTCCAGATACCGGGCGGATCGCATGCGTCCTGCACCTTTGCACGCACGGAGCCGGTCGCGGTTTCGCCATCGCTAATGACATCGCTTCATATCATCGCGACCTTCGGCTTCAAGGCCGGCCTTAGGCTCCACCACCCCTCACGGGGCAGCGATGTTCCCAAGCTCACGCGCCGTGAAGCGCAATGCACAGGGCTGGTCGCGCTTGGCAAGAGCGATTGGGAGATCAGCCAGATACTCGGTCTTGGCGAGTCTACGGTTCGCTATTTCGTGTCCCGCGCTAAGCAGCGCTACGGCGTCTACAAGCGGCCAGCGCTTGTCGCTAAAGCGCTCATCGACGCGCAGAACCTCCGAAACGACCAGATTGTGGTTGAGGCCGGGCTTCGCCCGCGCCGCAAGGAGAAACGGAAGAAATGATGAACATCCCCTTCCATGTCTCTAATTTCAACGTCGGTGCGGTTAGTGTGCGAGCCGCCATGGCAAATTCCAGATGGTGCACAAGGAGGAGGAGGAGAGCGTACCTACCAGTTGAGCGCCTCAGGCGTTATCAATTCCTCCCGATGGTTCGCTGGAGGTTCGATGACAGCGAGCCGAGAACTTCCGCACGGCGAACTGAACTGGACGCTCACAGGCAACGTCGAGGCCCAACATCTGCCCGTGGTATGTGGACGCAACGCAAGCTAGCCCAGTTGGGCGCCGGGAAGCAGCAGGAATTGGTCTTCGCGCTCAAGAAGCAAATTGGTTTCGGGATAGGCCCAGACAGGCCCCCCTGGGTCGACCTGTTTGCAGCGAACAGCGCGGAAGCGTGGTGGTTGGTTGGGGAGGGTGGAGAGCAACGGAAGGGAGATTGGAGGGCAAGGGGTCGAACGCAAGTTTGAGGCGCGATGACAGAAGCGGATGTCTGCGTAGAAGATCAGAGGTTAACTTCAGATGGCTTACGGCTCGACATATGCCTTGCCGAAATGCTCGGACAGAGCCGTCGCTTCGGCGGGAGAAATCGCGAGCTTGCTTGCAGGCGTCGTCACGACGGCGTCGATCGCCCGATCGAACAGGGCAACGCAGTGCTGGTTGTCGAACCGCGAGGTATAGAGAATGCCATCGGCCGATGTGTTACCGTGGACCCACGCGCTGACCTCCTGCGTCTTGGCATAGGCGTCTCCATGCAGATCGGTGAATGACAGCCCGCGCGCCGAGACACCCGCATCAATAAGCGGATAAAGCTTCAACAACCGCGTCACCGCGAGTTCGCTGCGCACTCGCACTTTCACGGCCGTCGAAGTCACATAAGGAATATCGGGCGACCGGACGAGCGTCTCGCCAAAGGCGGTCTCCAGCGAGCGCGCAGCGTAAAGCACCTTGTAACTGCCGTCTGGAGCATCGAACCGAAACATCGGTGTCGCGCCTTCGGGTCCGAAGAAGATCGGATCGTGGTCGGGGCGATGAATCCGGTGCAGCAGCGTACCCGGCTTGATGCGCCGCAGAGTTGTGCCGGCCACGTTCGTTCAGGCCGTCCATGCCGATGCCAGAGCGATAATCTGGCGAAGATCATCCTGGCCCGGCTTGCCTTTCAGCAGTTCCAGCAAGGTCTGGCTGCCGTCGCCAAAGCCTTCGACGGGCGTCGTCAGAAGCATGATCTGCTCCCATGGATCGGTATCACCGAGGGCTTCCAGAACGCGCTTCAGGTGGGGCACCGCCGCGCCGTCGGCGAACTGCGCTGCCGGATATCGGATCACGGAGCCATAGGGAACGCCGAGAACCTGGCGCCGCTGGCGCTGCTTTTCGATTGCGGCCGGACTTACCCCCAGCATCGCGGCGACATGATCGCGGTTGTACATTCCGCCCGCGCGCTGCGCCATGTCCTCACGGAACCGCGTCGTGCGTTCTCGGGACTTCCTGATGGCCTCGAGGTCCGCAGGAGACTCCGGGGCAATGTCGCGCGGCGCGATGGCCAGCGCATGGCGAAGATCTTCCGATCCGACGATATCCGCCAGCGTGTCGTCGCTCGCCGCCTCGACCGCTCTGGCGATCGCGAGCGTCAGCTTCTCGAGCGCCTTGCGCCGAAGCGTGTCTCCGCTTGCAATGTCGCGCCCGGTTGGCGCCGAAATGGGAGTCGTGCTTGCCATGACCGTCCTTTCTGTCTCAAACATAAGGCAATCGGACAGAAAAGACAATATCGGATGGTAGCGGGTGTGGCTTTCGAGGAGAAATCCGCTATAGTCCCTCGGTGAGGATGTAGCGATGAACAACGCCGCCCATATTCAAGCGCCCGAACCGGCATCGCCTCGGCTGAAACCTGCCGATTGGCTCTGGCGTCCGTGGTACGCAAAGCTGTGGTGGGTGGCAATTCCCGTCTGGTGGATCGGCATGGCCGCATCGACCAGGATCGCACCGCTTGAGGCATTCTACGACAGTGCAGCGGCCGGTTTTCTCAACCTCCTGTTTTTCCCGATGACGGCGTTCATGGTGCTCGGGGTCGGCTATGTGCAGCATTGGCTCGCGCAGTTTCCAAAAGAGGGGGACGGAATTCCGCTATCCGACGAGGCCGCGGCCAGAGCTGTCAAAAGAATGCGTGAGGAGAATGATCGGGCAATGGAAGATCTCCGTGCGGGCACTGATATCTTCGACCCAAGGTCCGGTCCATTATGGATTGGAAACCCCTTGAGCATTCACCACCCTAATCACTTCTTGAAGCATTAGCGCTTCTTAAAGCTGCTATCTCCATCGCCAAGGCTGTTATCTAGGTCAGTCGAAAATCGCCCGCTTTTCAAGACAGAATTCTGTTCGATCGAGGTGAGTGGGCCGGTGATATCGAACGTCGCGCGCCCGGAATCCGCATCTTGCAGGTAGCGGCTGCGCATTCCGTTCGGACCAAGGATGCGATCAGATAGCTCGCGTGAGAAGGTCGCTGCTGGATCGCTGGATCTTGCCGCGGCACGTTCTGCAGTGGCAATCGCTTCGCGCACATCGTAGTTGACGATGTCGATCGACGACTGCGCCGTCTCGCTTGTGCTTCCAAGATCGCGGCTCTCAAACCCAAGACTACCGCCGGCACGCCCCGACGTGGATGTGGTCTTCTGGGGCGACTGTCCTCGACCCGCTTGCTTGCCTTTCTCTGCAGGTAGGCCTCGTCCGCCTATCGCTTCAGCCTTTTGGGTGTCGACACTCCCGCCAACGTGAGCGCCAATGGCAGTCCCCATCGTAGTCTGGTCTGCTGCGGATCGCGAGAGCCCGCGCTGCCACCCGGTCTGTGCGATGATCGCCTG
>Ga0180223_1001917_pt1 | contig 14099 bp, 12 predicted proteins | sample eDN5th30CKraftOP_FD_151337 | JGI IMG/M metagenome (GOLD analysis project Ga0180223, IMG submission 151337) | Enriched Organic Plus compost microbial communities from Emeryville, California, USA - eDNA 5th pass 30_C Kraft OP (version 2) (version 2) ...
GAAGATCACCGGCAGGGCGCCGGGCAGGATGACGTGGCGCAGCATCGACCAGCCCCTGGCGCCGTAGTTCCGGCCGGCCATCAGATAGACCCTGTCGATGCCGCGCACCGCCGCCATCGCGTTGATCGCCATCAGGATGAAGACCGAGAGCCCGACGACGAGGATCTTCGGCGCCTCGCCGAAGGGATCGGCGAACATCAGCATCACGATCGGGAAGATCGCGATCTTGGGCAGGACATAGATCGCCGAGAGCGTGGTATCGAGCATCAGCCTGACCGTCTGGTTCAGCCCCATCACCACGCCGAGCAGCACGCCGGGGATGGCTCCAAGCACGAAGCCGGCGAGGACGCGCGCCACCGTCGCGAGGACATGGCTCTCCGCCACCAGCGCCCAGATCCCGGCCCAACCCTCCTTCGAGAAGGCTTCCGGCATCAGCCAGGGCCGGCCGAGCAGCGTCGTGCCCGAGAAGCGGTCATAGCGCGTGCTGAGGTCCCAGAGCGCCGCGCCGATCCGGCTCGGCGGCGGGAACCAGGTCGGGTTGATGAAGCCGCTATCGGCGGCGAGCTCCCAGAGCACGAGCACGAGGAGCGGAAAGCCGAGCGCCAGCGTGCGCTCATAGGCGGCCCTGCCCTTCACCGGCACGAGCCGGCCGATGCGCTCGCAGGCCAGAACCAGCAGGACGAAGCTCGCCCCGATCGCCGGCCAGGCGAAATCGCTCCACAGCCCGGCGGCCGCGAGCGCCGCGTTGAGGGCGGCCCCGGCAGCGAGGAACAGGAGGCCGGCGCGGAGATCGCCGCCGGAAGCGCGCCCGCGCCGCGGCGCCTCGCGATGCCCGGCCGGTGCCGGCCGGTCCGTCGTCGCGCTCGTCATGGCCGGGCCTCCATGGCGCGCGTCACCTCGGCGCTGAGCTGTTCCCAGATCTGCGCCCGGTATTCGGCGAAGCGCGGCGAATTTGTCATCGCGATCGAGCGCGGACGCGGCAGCTCGATCCTGAAGGTGGCGAGGCGCCGGCCGGGCTGGGCGCTCATCAGGATGACGCGGTCGCCGAGCAGCACCGCCTCGTCGAGGCTGTGGGTGATGTAGAGCACCGTCTTGCGGGTCTCCTCCCAGATCCGCAGCAATTCCTCCTGGATGACGACGCGGGTCTGGGCGTCGAGCGCGCCGAGCGGCTCGTCCATCAGCAGCACCTCCGGGTCGTTGGCGAGCGCCCGGATGATGCTGACGCGCTGCTTCATGCCGCCCGAGATCTGGTGCGGGTAGTAGTCGGCGAACTTGCCCAGGCCCACCCGGTCGAGCCAGTAGCGCGCGGTATCGAGACGCTCCGCTCGGCCGACGCCGCGCATCTGCGGGCCGAAGGCGACGTTCTCGATCAGCGTCTTCCAGGGAAAGATCGCATATTCCTGGAAGACGACGCTGTTGAGCGGCTTGCCCCTCTCGCTGCCGGGGCGGATGTCGATCGAGCCGAGCGAGATCGATTCGAGCCCCGCCACCATCCGCAGGAAGGTCGACTTGCCGCAGCCGGAGGGGCCGACGATGCAGACGAACTCGCCATCGGCCACGTCGAGGGAGAAATCCTCGAGCGCGACCATGGTGCCGTCCGCGGTGGGATAGTGCTTGCTGACGCTGCGCGCCGCGATCTTCGGCGCTGCGATCTTCGGCGCGGCGGCCGGCAGGGAGGCGGTCATCGGTCGCCCTTCCAGGCTGGTTGGTCCTGCATCGACGGGCTCCGGGACCCGCATCCGGGCCCGGCCGCCGCGAGCGAGGTCATTTGGCCGGGGCGGCCTTGCCGAGGACCGCGATGGCCTTGGCGACGAAGCGATCGTCGACGACCTTCGCCATGTCGAGCGGCTTGTCGTATTCGGTGCGGCCGTTCTCGCGGTGCACGCGCTCGATATCGGCGAGGCCTGCGGTCGGGATCGCCATGTCGGGATCGTAGATCAAGGCGCCGCCGTTCCGGACCGCCTCCGGCGTCGAGGCGGTGTATTTCAGGTAGCCGTCCATATTGGGCTGGGCGAGGAAGTCGGGCCCCTGCATCAGGCGCGCCGCCTCGGTCATCGCCAGCACGAAGCGCTCGGCCGCCTCCGGCCGCTCCTTCAGGAACTTGCCCGAGCCGACGAAGACCACCGTCATCAGGCCGGGCGTGAAGTCCTGCGCCAGGAGCTTGCCGGTGCCCGCCTTGAAGATCTGGTCCGAATAGGGCGAAGAGGTCAGCACCGCATCGACCGACTTCGCCTCCAGCGCCGCCGGCATGTCGCCATTGCCGATGTTGAGGAGCTGCACGTCGCGCAGGCCGAGCCTGGCGCTCTCCAGCGCCTTGGTGACGAAATACTCGCCGCCGCTGCCCGGCCCGCCGGCCGCGGCGATGCGCTTGCCCTTGAGGTCGGCGACCGACTTGATCGCGCCCGACTCCATCAGGTCCTTGCGGACGATCAGCTTGGTCGGGCCGTCGGTCATCGGGTCGAGCGCGCCGGGTGCGATCACCCGGATGTCGAGGCCGCGATTCCAGGCCGACCAGAGCGAGGCGACGATGGCGATGCCGCCGACATCGACCGAGCCCTTGTCGAGGAAGGCGATCGCCTCGGTGCCGGACTTGACGCTGTCGAGCTGGACGTTGAGCCCGTATTTCCTGAACAGGCCACGCGATTCCGCGACGAAGGCGGTCGCGAACTTCATGATCGGGACATAGGCCACGCGCACCGCCTGCGGCGGGTCGAGCGGTTTTGGCGCGGGCGCCTGCGCCAGGGCCGGCGCGGCCGTGCCGGCGAGCCCGAGAATCATGGCGGCGCAGACGCTGCGCCAGCGAGCAAGGCCTTCGAACATTGCGTTCCTCCCTTCGGGAGCGGCTGGCTGCCGCCTTCCCGCGCATTTTACGCAGCAGGCTTCTTCGACCCGCTCATCCGCTCCCGTCAACCGCGACGATGGCCGATCCGGCGCCGGATGCTGGCTCAGCCTTCCGGCCGGGACGGGGCGACGACCTGCGGAAGCTCGTCCCGGTCGATCAGATAAGCGAGGTCGTAGGCCGTCCAGGGCGCGCGACCCAAGGCGAGCCCCGGCCCGTCGAGTGCCGGATCGAGCACAGCGGCGATCCCGGCGAGGCAGGCACGGTCATGGCATTCGACGAGGATCGCCCCGCCATCGGCATGGGCCTCTCCTCCTCCCGGCGGCACGGCGAAAGGCACCGGAGCGACCGCAGGATCCTTGACCAGGACGTGAATCGCGGTCGCCTCGGTCCCGCGCAGGATCCGCTCCGCGACGCTCTCCCAGCAGCCTTCGGCGGCCGGCGCATCGGCGAAGGTCGTCGCCATCAGGGCACCGGCGACGCCGCCGCCGCGGCTCAGGAGCGGCCGATGGCCGACGCGGAAGAAGCCGCGGAAGGACGGCCGCATGCTGCGCGACCAGGCGGTCGGGGTCTCCAGCAGCGCCCGGTAGGGCGCGCCGGCGAGCACCGCATTGGTCTCGAGCTCGTAGAGCGTCAGGAATTCCGGCAGCGGCCCCTCGCCGCGATGATAGCGCCGGGCTCGCAGCATGCCGGGAATGGCGAGGCGCTCGGGAACATGCTCGCGCGTGTGCCAGAGATCGTATTCGGCGCGTCGCTCCGGTTCGATCCCGTTCCAGAGCGACAGCAGGCCCTGCCCCTTCAGCATTCCCGCGCCCTGCCCTTCAATGGGAGCTCAGCGTCCGCCGCACCGCGTCGCGCCAGCCCGCGACCTTGTGCTCGCGCTGGCTCGCCGCCATCGCCGGCAGGAAGCGCCGCTCCAGCCGCCAGAGATCGGCGAAGCGGTCCGGCTCCGGCAGGAGCCCGGCATCGAGCCCGGCGAGATAGGCCGCGCCCAGCGCCGTCGTCTCCAGCACCGTCGGCCGGTCCACCGGCAGGTCGAGGATGTCGGCGAGGCGCTGCATCGTCCAGTCCGACGCCACCATGCCGCCGTCGACGCGCAGCACCGAGCGGCCGCCCTGCCCGGCCTGGGGCCAGTCGGCATGCATCGCCTCGATCAGGTCGAGCGTCTGGTAGCAGACGCTCTCCAGCGTGGCGCGGGCGAATTCGCGGGGGCCGGTGCCACGCGTCAGCCCGAACATCGCGCCGCGCGCATTGGCGTCCCAATGCGGCGCGCCGAGCCCGACGAAGGCCGGCACGAGATAGACGTCCTGCGCCGGGTCGGCCGCCTCCGCCAGCGGCCCGGTATCGCTCGCCTTCTCGATGATGCCGAGCCCGTCGCGCAACCACTGCACCGCGGCGCCGGCGATGAAGATCGAGCCTTCCAGCGCATAGGCGCGCCTGCCGCCGAGCTGGTAGGCGATGGTGCTGAGCAGCCGGTTCTTCGAGCGCACCGGCGTATCGCCGGTGTTGAGCAGCGCGAAGCAGCCGGTTCCGTAGGTCGATTTCACCATGCCGGGGGCGAAGCAGGCCTGGCCGATCGTCGCCGCCTGCTGATCGCCGGCGATGCCGCGGACCGGGATCGGACCGCCGAACAGCTCCGGCGCCGTGTCGCCGAAATGCGCCGCGCAATCGCGCACCTCCGGCAGGATCGCCGCCGGGATGTCGAGCAGCGCGAGCAATGCCTTGTCCCAGACGCCGCGGCCGATGTCGAACAGCATCGTGCGGGCCGCATTGGTCGCGTCGGTCGCATGGACGGCGCCGCCGGTCAGCCGCCAGAGCAGGAAGGAATCGACGGTGCCGAAGGCGAGCTCCCCGGCCTCCGCGCGCCGCCTGGCGCCGGGCACGTTGTCGAGCAGCCAGGCGATCTTGGTGCCGGAGAAATAGGGGTCGATGCGCAGGCCGGTGCGGCTGGCCACGAGGTCCTCGTGACCGGCGGCGGCGAGCCTGGCGCAGGTCTCCGCCGTGCGCCGGTCCTGCCAGACGATGGCGCGGTGGATCGCCCTGCCCGTCCGGCGGTCCCAGATCAGCGTCGTCTCGCGCTGGTTGGTGATGCCGATGCCGGCGATCTCCCGCGCGACGAGGCCGGCCTTGGCGATGGCCTCGCGCGCCGTCGACAGCACGGTCTCCCAGATGTCCTCCGGCTCGTGCTCGACCCAGCCGGAGGCCGGGAAATGCTGCGGGAACTCCTTCTGGGCGCTGGCGACCGGGCCGAGCGACGAATCGAACACGATGGCGCGCGAGGAGGTCGTGCCCTGGTCGATGGCGAGAAGGTATCCGGCGGCCATATCCTGTTTCCTGCCCTGTGCTGCGGCGCTCTGCGGCGGCGCGCGCGGAGACTGGCCGAAGCGGCCGCATCCGCGCAAGGGCGCTTCCCCGATTTCCCGCTCGCGGCCGGCGCGGCCGCCGCCCCGGCAAGGTTCCGCTTGGCATGCGGCTTGCGCTGTAGTTAGCTTGCTGACGAAGCAGATGGCTGCGCGGGACGCGGCCCTTGCCGGACCGCCTCGGGGCGGGACGGCAGGTCGGGGGATTTGAAGCGGTGGCGGTCGAGGACCGACAGCACGGAGGCGTCGCTTATGTGACGCCGCCGCACAGACATAGCGCCGATCCGCTCCGGGCCGGCGGCTCCTCTGCTGGCCCGAACGCCCGGCCCCATAACGGCCATAACGTCTACCGCGCCCAGGCGACCTATGCGGCGCTCGATCTCGGCACCAATAATTGCCGGCTGCTGATCGCGCGGCCGGCGCAGCACGGCTTCCGGGTCGTCGACGCCTTTTCGCGGATCGTGCGCCTCGGCGAGGGCCTGGCCGCCAGCAGCCGGCTCGGCGAGGCCGCCATGGACCGGGCGGTGGAGGCGCTGAAGATCTGCCGCGGCAAGATGGCGAATCGCGGCGTCACCCGCGCCCGGCTCGTCACCACCGAGGCCTGCCGCGCCGCCAGCAACGGCCTCGACTTCATCCGCCGCGTCGCGGCCGAGGCCGAACTCTCGCTGGAGATCATCGACCAGCGCACGGAGGCCTCGCTCGCGGTCTCCGGCTGCGCGGCGCTGGCCGACCCCGGCGCCGAAGGCGTCATCGTCTTCGACATCGGCGGCGGCTCGACCGAGATCGTCTGGCTCGGCAGCCGCAGCGAGGCGCGCGATCCCGCCGCCCGCATCCGCGAATGGGCCTCGCTGCCGACCGGCGTCGTCACCGTCGCCGAGCGCTATGGCGGCGTCGAGGTCAGCCGGGAGCTGTTCGAGCGCATGGTCGCGGACTGCTCGCAGGTCCTCGAGCCCTTCGTGAAGAAGGCCGCCGGCGCGCGCCATGCCCGCGGCTTCCACCTGCTCGGCACCTCGGGCACGGTGACCACGGTCGCCGGCATCCATCTCGGCCTGCCCCGCTACGACCGGCGCGAGGTCGACGGCCTGTGGATGCAGCAGGACGACATCCTCGCGGTGATCGACCGGCTGATCGAGATGGACTATGCGGCCCGGGCGGCCAATGCCTGCATCGGCCGCGAGCGGGCGGATCTCGTCCTGGCCGGCTGCGCGATCTTCGAGGCGATCCGCCGCGCCTTCCCGAGCGAGCGGGTCCGCATCGCCGATCGCGGCCTGCGCGAAGGGATCCTGCTGCGCATGATGCATGAGGACCGCGCCTGGTGGCGGCGCAGATAGGTTTGGAGCGATGAGCGGCGCAAGATCGGGAGGGGCCGGCGGCAAGACGGCGGCCGGCGCGCGCGACCTGCGCGTCAAGGTCAGGAAGGCCGGCAAGCTCAAGCATTCCTCGCAGCTCTGGCTCGAGCGTCAGCTCAACGACCCCTATGTCAAGCGGGCGAAGGAGCTCGGCTATCGCTCGCGGGCGGCCTTCAAGCTCGAGGAGATGGACGACCGCTACAAGTTCCTGAAGGTCGGCCAGCGGCTTGTCGATCTCGGCTGCGCGCCGGGCGGCTGGTGCCAGGTCGCGGGGAAGCGCATCGGTCTCGAACGCGGCAAGGGCCATATCGTCGGCATCGACCTGCTCGCGGTCGACCCGATTCCCGACGTCGACCTGATCCAGATGGACTTCATGGCCGAGGAGGCGCCGGCCCTGCTGACCGAGCGGCTCGGCGGCCGGGCCGACGGCGTGATGTCGGACATGGCGGCCAACACCACCGGCCACAAGAAGACCGACCACCTCAAGATCATCGCGCTGGCCGAGGCGGCGCTGGAATTCGCCCATGACGTGCTGGCGCCCGGCGGATTCTTCCTCGCCAAGCTGTTCCAGGGCGGCGACAGCGCCACGCTGCTGGCGGGCCTGAAGCGCGACTTCACCACGGTGCGCAACGTCAAGCCGGCGGCCAGCCGCGCCGATTCCTCGGAGCTCTACGTGCTGGCGACGGGCTATCGGCGGCCGCAGCGGCAGGACGAAGCGGGAGACGAGGCCGGGACCGAAGCCGCCGAAGGCTGAGTTCAGTCCAGCGGCTTCTGGTCGGCGATCGCCTCGGCGGTCAGCTTGCGCTTGCTCACCGGGGAATGGCCGGACACCTCGGCGCCGGCATCCGGCGCGAGCTGCGCCATCCACAGCGCCGAGGACGCCGAGATCAGCCCGACGATGACGAAGGCGGGCCAGAAATCCCCGGCCGCGAGCGCCCTGCCCCCGTGAAAGGCGTTCACCCCCTCCAGAGCGAAGGCGCCGATGGTGACCCCCATGCTGAGCGAGAGCTGCTGCGCGACGCTGGACAGGCTGGTCGCGCTCGACATCTCCCGGTTGGAGACGTCGGAATAGCTCAGCGCGTTGATGCCGGTGAATTGCAGCGAGCGGAAGCAGCCGCCGATCAGCAGCACCGAGAGCATGACCGCATGCGGCGTCGCCGGCGTGAACAGTCCCGACGCCGCCAGGAAGGCCGAGCCGACCAGGGCGTTGAAGACCAGCACGCGGCGGAAGCCGTATTGCGCCAGGATCGACTTCGCCAGCGTCTTCATCAGCAGCGCGCCCGCGGCCGAGGCGAAGGTGATCAGGCCCGACTGCAGCGGGTCGAGCCCGAAGCCGAGCTGGAGCATGAGCGGCAGCAGGAAGGGAATCGCGCCGATGCCGGTGCGGAAGATCGAGCCGCCGATCACGCCGATGCGGAAGGTTGGGATGCGGAAGAGCGAGAGGTCGAGGACCGGATAGGGCACGCGCCGGGCGTGGAACCAGTAGGCGACCAGCGCCAGCGCGCCGCCGGCCATGCAGCCATAGGAGACCGAGGCCGGGACCATGTGCCGGCCGCCCGAGGCCAGCCCCAGCATCAGCGCCGCGAAGCCGAAGGCGGAGAGCACGAAGCCGCGCAGGTCGAGCGGCGCCACGTCCTCCTCCCGGACGTCCTCGAAGAAGAGGCTCGACAAGACGATGCCGACAACGCCGATCGGAATGTTGATGAAGAAGATCCAGCGCCAGTCGAAATAGGTGGTGATGAAGCCGCCGAGCGGCGGCCCGACCACCGGCCCGACCAGCGCGGGCACGGTGAGATAGGCGAGCGCGCTCACCATCTCGGCCTTGCTGACGCTGCGCAGGATGACGAGGCGGCCGACCGGCACCATCATCGCCCCGCCCATGCCCTGGATGAAGCGCGCGCCGACGAAGGCGGCGAGCGAGCTCGACAGCGCGCACAGCACGGAACCGAGCATGAAGACGCAGAGCGCGGCGCGGAAGACGCTGCGGGCGCCGAACCTGTCGGCCATCCAGCCGGAGATCGGGATGAAGACAGCGAGGCTGACGAGATAGGAGGTCAGCGCCAGCTTCAGCGCGATCGGATCCTCGCCCAGCGACTTCGCGATCATCGGCAGGGAGGTGGCGATGACCGTCGAGTCGGTATTCTCCATGAACAGGGCGCAGGCGACGATCAGGGGAAGCAGTTTGGCGCGTTGCAAGTCTCGGACCTTCTGCGCCCTCTGCCGATAGGCGCGCTTGAAATCATAAGCTCGGCTATTAACGCGGCGCCGGACGCCTGACGAGGCCGGATTTCCGGATTCGGCCCGCTGTCCGAGCGCTTCCGCTATGCTCAGGGATTATGACTCGGCGCCGTGCACAGAGCCGCCATGCGTTGCCCGCTCTGCAAGGACAATCGGGACCGCACCACTTCAACAATCGTTCGGCACGGCCGAACCGTCGCGAGGGGCGCGCGCCGTCGACCTTCGGAGGCTACCATGTTCGATATTTCATATCTTTCCACCGCTGCCCGGCGTTGCCGCCCGGGCCTGAGCCTGGCGGCTTTCGGCGCGCTGGCGGGACTCGCCTGGGGCATCGCCGGGACCACGCCGGCCTCCGCCGCTCCGACCGACTGGCAGGCCGCCTGCCAGGACAAGGCCGCTCCGCAGGGTTATGGCGAGAGCATCCGCTACAACAACTGCATCCGTCAGCTGGATTGCGAGCGCCTGGCCAACGAAGAAGGCCACGTCGCGATGTCGATGGGCTGCTTCGGCGTGGCGCCGGACGCAGGCCCCGGCGTCTCGCGGCTGCGCCGCTGAAGCGGCTCGCCCGTTCCGCCCGGCTCCGGCGCAGCGCAGTGCCGGAGCCGTTGCCGCACTGCAAAATTCTCGCCATGCCGCACTAGCGAAGCGCGGGCAGCCGTGCTAACGGGCCTCGTCAACTCGGCCATGGGCGCCCCCGCCCGGCCCTTCAGAAAAGCCGGTCCCGCCCGGTGACGGAGTTGACGATGACGCTTTCCCTCGACGGTTTGATTCGCGACGGCCTCACCTTCGACGACGTGCTCCTCGAGCCGGGCCCCTCCGAGGTCATGCCGGCGGATGTCGATGTCCGCACCAGGCTCACCAACTCGATCTCGCTCAACCTGCCGATCATCGCCTCCGCCATGGACACGGTGACCGAGGCGCGCATGGCGATCGCCATGGCGCAGGCCGGCGGGCTCGGCGTCATCCACCGCAATCTCGAGGCCGACCAGCAGGCCGAGCAGGTGCGGCTGGTCAAGAAATTCGAATCCGGGATGATCGCCAACCCGATCACGATCCATCCCGACGAGACGCTGGCCGACGCGCTGGCGCTGATGAAGCAGCACAGCATCTCCGGCATCCCGGTCGTCGAGCGCGGGCCGCAGGGCCACAAGGGCAAGCTCGTCGGCATCCTGACCAACCGCGACGTCCGCTTCGCCGCCAATCCGGGCCAGCCGGTCTCGGAGCTGATGACCAAGGAGCGGCTCATCACGGTGCGCGAGGGCGTCAATCCCGAGGAGGCGCGCCGCCTGCTCCACCAGTTCCGCATCGAGAAGCTGCTCGTCGTCGACGACCATTATCGCTGCATCGGCCTGATCACCGTCAAGGACATGGAGAAGCAGGTCGCCTATCCCAACGCCGCCAAGGACGCGCAGGGCCGCCTGCTCGTCGCCGCCGCGACCACGACCGGCGAGCAGGGCTTCGAGCGCTCCGAACTGCTGGTCGACGCCGGCGTCGACCTCATCGTCGTCGACACCGCCCACGGCCATTCGGCCAAGGTGCTCGACGCGGTCAGCCGCGTGAAGAAGCTCTCCAACGCCGTGCAGGTGATCGCCGGCAACGTCGCCACCGCCGCCGGCGCCCAGGCGCTGATCGACGCCGGCGCCGACGCGGTCAAGGTCGGCATCGGCCCGGGCTCGATCTGCACCACCCGCATCGTCGCGGGCGTCGGCGTGCCCCAGCTCACCGCGATCCTGGACGCAGCCTCCGCCGCCAGCAAGGCGGGCGTGCCGGTCATCGCCGATGGCGGCATCAAGTATTCTGGCGACCTCGCCAAGGCGCTCGCCGCCGGCGCCTCCTGCGCCATGGTCGGCTCGCTGCTCGCCGGCACCGACGAGACCCCCGGCGAGACCTTCCTGTACCAGGGCCGGTCCTACAAGGCCTATCGCGGCATGGGCTCGGTCGGCGCCATGGCACGCGGCTCGGCCGACCGCTACTTCCAGCAGGACATCAAGGACGCGCTGAAGCTCGTGCCGGAGGGCATCGAGGGCCAGGTCGCCTATAAGGGCCCGGTCTCGAACGTGCTGCACCAGCTCGCCGGCGGCCTGCGCGCCGCGATGGGCTACGTCGGGGGCAAGGATCTCAAGGACTACCAGGCCAAGGCCCGCTTCATCCGCATCACCAGCGCCGGCCTGCGCGAGAGCCATGTCCACGACGTGACGATCGTGCGCGAGAGCCCGAATTATCCGACCCGCTCTTGAGCCTGCCCCCGCTTCGTGCAGTCTGGCCCGCGCCCCGATGAGCCGGGCAGCGACGAAGGCGGAGAAGGCGCGATGACCCTGAAGCTGATCTATCCGGCGCTCGCGATGATCCTGTGGATCTTCGCGGTCGGCGTCATCCTCGCGGTTCGCCGCAGGAGCGCCTTCGCCTCGGGCGAGGTCCGGCCCGAGGAGGTCGCGGTCTCGACCGAGCGCTATCCGCTCGGCGCCCGCCTCGCCTCCGCCAATTTCTCGAACCAGTTCGAGCTGCCGGTCGTCTTCTTCGCGCTGATCATGCTCGCCATGGAGGTGGCGGCGACAGGCTATACGATGGCTGCGCTGGCCTGGATCTTCGTCGCCTCCCGCGTCGCCCACACCCTGATCCATATCGGCCCCAACCGGCTGCCGCTGCGCGGCGCGGCCTACGGCATCGGCGTCGTCATGCTGGTCTGCATGTGGGCCGGGGTGCTGCTCGCCGTGCTCTGAGCGTCGCCCGCCATCCGGCCGCGGCCTCCGATCCGTTAAGCATTTCCGCCGTTTACCGCGAGTTGCTCACAGCCCGGCGTTGAATCTTAACAAGGAGTAAACTACACCCTTCCTGCGGCGGACGGTGGAACAAGCGTGGTTTGGAGTAGCGCATGTCGCGTGTCCGTGACGTTTCCGAGCAGGCGGCCGCCTGCGGCGGTCAGGCTCTTGTCGCGGCATTCCGGCAGTCGCATCCCCCTTCTACCGGCACGGGGCGCGGAACGCGCCCGCGCCGCCTCGCGGCGATGGCCGCCGCCGGGCTCGCGCTCGGCGCGGGCGGCATGATCCTGACGGCATCGCTCGTCCAGGCCGGCGACGATTCCGGCATCCACGCCTTCTTCCTCGAAGAAGCCGCGCGCCGGGCGGAGCGATCCGCCGGCCTCGCGGCCCGGGCGAACTCCTATGCTCCGGCGGAGAGCGGCTGGCGGATCGCCCAGCCCGCCGTCGATCTCAATCCCTTCCGCCGCCAGGCGTCCAGGCCGAAGGCGCGCGCCGCCAAAGCGGCCGCCGCGCCCGCTCGCGCCGGCACTTTCTCCGGCTCGGCCAGGACGGCGCAGACGATCTGCGTCAGACTGTGCGACGGATTCCATTCCCCGATCGGCCAATTGCGTTCCACCTCCGACCTGAAGGCGCATCAGGCGCTCTGCGAGGCGATGAATCCGGGCCTGCCGGTCAAGGTCTTCACCGTGGCGGCCGGGGCGACCTCGATCGACCGGGCCGTCGCCGCCGACGGTCAGCGCTACGGCGCGCTCGCCGGCACGAGACGGTGGCCGACCCGGCCTGCCGCCTGCCGATCGCCAAAGCGGGCGAGCACCGGGTCTCGCTGCTGCGCGACATCACGCTGCGCCCCGGCGACAGCATCGTGCTGGACGGCAAGGTCACGACCTTCATGGGCGGCTCGAGCTGGCCCTATAGCCGCCGCGACTTTCGCGACTTCCGCTCGGCGCCGGAGCTGAGCAAGGCCCAGCGCCGCCAGATCGACGAGCAGGTCGGCATCTCGCGGATGGAAGCGCAGGCGCGCAATCTCCGCCGCCAGATGCGCGTCCGCGAGGCCAGCCTGGCGCCCGATACCGTGAGCGACGCCTTCCTGCGCGGCTCCTTCGATCCCGGCGCCGCCCACGGCCCGGTCCGCATGATCCCGCTCGTGCTGGCGGCGCAGTGAGGCGGGCGGCCCGGAGTCGCCCTCCGCCCGGCGCTTCCATTCGGCCGCGTTTGCGGTGAAAAGCGGTGCAAACCGCCCTGCATAGCCGGCTTCGCCGGCTCGACAAGCCTGCCGGATCGGCCTAAACCCTCTCGCGCCAGGGGGCTGGCTGACTTTCGGCCGCGCCGATTCGGAAGTCCATGACCAGACGCACTGCGTTCCTCGCCTTCAGCTCCGTCGTCGTGATCGGCCTGCTCGGTTTGCAGTCGTGGGATCTTGCGCGCGGGCGGATCGAGGCGAGCGCCGTCAGGGCGATCGAGGCGCGGACCGGCTTCGTCGTGAAATCGCTGGAGCGGGCCGAGATCGCGCTCCTGCCGCTGCCGCGCATCAGCCTCTCCAAGGTCGCCTTCGCCCAGCATGACGGGGCCGTCGCCGGCGAGGCCCTGCGCGTGAGGGTCTATCCGCGCCTGCTGACGCTGCTGACGGGACACCTCGGCTTCGACTGCATCGACCTCGTCGCCCCGCAGCTCGACGTCGCCGTGCCGGCGGGCAGCGACGGCATCACCGACTGGCTCTCCCCGCCGCTCGCGGAACTCGAGAAGCTGCGCAGCCAGAGCCGCATCGTCATCCGTTCCGGTGCGCTGTTCCTGCGCGCGGCCGGGCAGGTCCAGAGCATCGTGCGCGACCTCAACCTCGTCCTCGACGAGCGCGAGCTCGACGATCCCCTCAGCCTCTCCGGCTCCTTCACCTGGCGCGGCGTCTCCAGCGACGTCAGCCTGCTCTGGCCGGCGGCGGGCGGCGGCAAGGCCGCCCTGTCCGCCTCCTCGCCCCTGCTGAAGCTGCGCTTCGAAGGCACCCGCGCCGGGCCGGGCGAGCCCGTGATCGACGGAGCGCTGGCCCTCTCCACGCCCTCGCTGCCGCAATTGCTCGACTGGTTCGGCGAGAAGTCCCGCCTCTCGACCGCGCTCGGCGGCCTGACGCTCAATGCCGACCTGCAGCTCAAGCCGCGGGAAGCCTCGTTCAACAACGCCGTGGCGAGCCTGGACGGAGACCGGCTCGACGGCGTCATGAAGCTCACCGAAGTCGACGGCCGCTTCGCCCTGTCGGGCACGCTGGCCGGAGCCGGCCTCGATCTGGGCCGGCTGATCGGCCGCCTGCCCCTCCCCGCCATCGACGCCCGCGATCCGGGCCGGCTCGACCTCGACGGCTGGACCGGGCGCGACATCGACCTGCGGGTCTCGGTCGATGCCGCGCGGCTGAACGGCGCACGCCTCACCGATGCCGCAACCTATCTCCTCATCAAGAAGGGCCGCTTCGAGGCCGGGCTGCTGCGCGCCTCCGCCTATGGCGGCACGGTCAAGGCGCGCTTCCTCGCCGTGGGCGCGCCGGCCGGCGTCGACGTCAAGATCCAGG
>Ga0180223_1001919_pt1 | contig 14081 bp, 19 predicted proteins | sample eDN5th30CKraftOP_FD_151337 | JGI IMG/M metagenome (GOLD analysis project Ga0180223, IMG submission 151337) | Enriched Organic Plus compost microbial communities from Emeryville, California, USA - eDNA 5th pass 30_C Kraft OP (version 2) (version 2) ...
CCACTACAAGCATCCAAATAGATAACCTCCGATTGAAAACCGAAGGTCATGTTACCCTCTAATAAGGGGTCCCGTTTGGATGCCGATAACCCCTAGCAAGGGGTCCTTATTCCACGCCGAATAACACTTGAGCAGGACCACGCCGTTATCGACCAGGCCAGCATAGGGCACCAGATCGGCAAACGACGGTCCTGAATGGCGGAAAGATTTGAGGGCGACCATCCCGAACGCTCAGAACCTGCGCCAAGGCGACGATGTCGCCCGATAGAATGTCTTGTAAGAGATGTGCCGGATATAGACCCGGCGCATGAAAGGATCGGCCTTTGCCATCATGCGCAATGCTCCGACCGCGATCAGCCAGATCGCGATACCGAAGAGTGCCGCGTACCAGGTCAGCACTACGAAGATGAGGATTACGGCGGCAAGCGCGGTCAACAAAACGAGCTCGCGGTCGGCGCCCATCAGCAGGTTCGGCCGGGACAGAGCCCTATGGACGCGCGAACGGGACAACCTTGAATCGGCTTCAGCCATGATGCCCCTCCTGTTTCGTATGAAGCGGCGCCGTTGGCTCAAAAATATCAGGAGCCGATTGCAATTCCGGTTCGCCGATGCTGGCGCCAGTCGCACCGAAGAGGGCGACGATCTGCGTGGCACCGAGCAAAACCCCACCGACGAGCGCGACGTAACAAAGCCTTCTTGCGAAATCATTGAGCTCACCGCCGAAGATGAGCATGGCGCCAGCAATTGCTACGGCTGCCAGCGCGATGAAGCCAGCTACTGGTCCGGTAATGGATTGCTGGATCTGCTGAAGTGGGGTTTCCCACGGCAGTCCCCCACCTCCGGACGAAGCAAATGTGGGCTCTGCAAGGGCAACCGTAAAAAGAAGAGCCAGGGCGCTGGCGGTCAGAACCGGGTATCGTTCAATGGGCATGTGTCCCCCTCGTGTTGCGCGCAACGTTGCGTCTGGTAGTGAGATCCGTCGTGTCCTTCCACGTGTATGATTTCACGGACGCGTCTTCCGCGGTTGGTCCGTTCTATCGACACAACAAGATCCACTGCCTCACCAATGACCTCTCGCATCGGTTGTTGACTGACCTCCCCGATAAGCTGCTCGAGGCGACGTAGCGCTGATCTGGCGGTATTTGAATGAACCGTTGTTACACCGCCCGGATGACCGGTGTTCTAGCTCTTCAGGAGCGTCAGTGCGGCCCCGTCGCGTACCTCGCCGACGATAATCCGGTCGGGGCGCAAACGCATGGTGCTCTTGAGCAGGCGAGCCATATCCACGTTGTCGCTCGTACGAAGGAAAAGCGCGTTTTCGGCAGCGCATTGAATCTCGGCTGTGTCCTCAAGGACCACAATCCGATCACGTGGAGCGGTCTCGATAATCTCGGCGATAATAGCGTTGGCAAGAGTTGTCTTGCCCGATCCGGTTCCCCCCGAGACAACGATGTTGAGTCTATCACGGGCCGCATTCCTCAGGAGACCGGCTTGTGTCGACGTCATTACATTCGTTCGAACGTATTCCTCGAGCCTGATAAGTCGCGATGCACGACGCCGGACCGTAAAGGCTGGCGCAACGACAACCGGAGGCAACAATCCCTCGAAACGATGTCCGCCAATCGGCAATTCGCCGGATATGATAGGCTGATCCCTGTCGGCTTCAGACCGGAGCGCATGGGCAACGCTTCCGATGATGATCTCCGCCGAAAGGGCGGACATTGTGCCCGCTGGCGCGACGCCATGTCCGAGACGTTCGATGAATAACCGGCCGTCCGGATTGCATATAATCTCGACAACGGCAGGATCATCCAACGCAGCGCAAATTGTGTGGCCCAATGCCTCTTGCAGCTTGCGGATCAGCCGGGCCTGAGAATGCAGCTGGCTCATTAGCGATATCCGAAGACAGAGGTTTCCGCTGGACACGCAAGTCTCGTCGCACAACGGATCGCAACAGCTATGGTCGACACTGCGGCATCACTAATCATGGATATTTCCTCCCCGGATAATCCTTGAAGTAAAAAGCGCAGGGCAGTGTCTGGCTAGGTGCAGATTTGCACCTGTCCAGAGGTACACGCCAATGTCCGCCTATAAAAGGCTGACTGATTTATAACCAGAAAGGCTCTGGAGGATCGTCGGGCTCCGCTTTCAACGCATTCTCGACAGTCCGGGTATGGAAGCATTCCACCCGGTTTTTCCCATTGTGACGTCCGCCCCTTAGTTTCTTCTCCCGGTGAAGCTCCGGGAACTGGCGGAGAATTATTCGACGAAGCGCTAATAACCACGCTCGGTATACCTGCATTGGTGAGCACATATCCCGTGTCTTTTAGCTGGCTCGGCGTCATCGGCAGCGTGCCGATCGTACCACTGGTAAGGCGAACAGCACCGCCGTCGTCATAGGTCTCAATCGTTAGATTTGCCGTAGTGCCATCGGGGTAGGTGACGAGAATTTGTCGGATCGGCTGGTCGCCCAGTGCTCCCGTCTCCGGCAGTGAACTTCTGATTAATGTCCGTTCCTGCTGCCGCCGTCGACGCCAGAGGAATGCGCCAGCTAGCCCTGCGATTGTTACCCCGGTCGCACTGATCATTCCCCGTACGACACCGGTCAACTGGTCATAGTCAGTCAGACACGTTCCGGCCTGCGTAGGGGAGAAATACTTGATCTGCCCATTTATCGGAATTGCACAACCTGTCTGCGCGTGAGCCGAGGGCACAACCCAGCTGAGAATACTGAAATCGACAGCACCATGTTGCTGGGCACACTGCGCCAAGGCTGCTCGAACATTCGGGTCATCAAGGAACGGAAACATCTCTTTGGAAAGAGCAGCCCGTACCGGTGTCCTCTTGCCATCCTTGACCATCTGGTTAAGGGCATTACCGAAAGTTTCGGCCAACGTCTGACCTGCTTCCAACGCCGCTTTCACCGAGGTATCCGACAGATAATATTCGATCTCGACGTGCTTATCCTTAGTGATATCATACGCCTTGTCGGGATCACGGTTGAGGCTTGCGAGGTCCTCCGTCTGGCCGCTCGCTTCGAGTTGGGCCAGAGCTTACTTCAGAATGGATTATTTCAACGGGGCAAGGTCAGAAGTTTCGCAGCTTATCGGTTTTCAGAACCACCCTGCTTCGCTTTCAACCTCTCATTCAATAGGTGCTTAAGCCGCGCATTTTCCGCTTCCAGCTCTTCCAGTTCTTCGTCTGTCACCGGTCCGTCTTCAGTCTTGGGGCCTGGCTTTCTCACGCGCCGTTGCTTTTGCAGTGATTTGAGAACGGGAGGCGAGGCTAGAATTCCATCTTTCCCCTCCTCTTTCCGCTCGGGCTCCACAACAACTGGTACTGCTTGAGGGACCTTCGGCTCTTCAGCGAACGATAACACCTCAGAAAAAGCGACGGGCTCAACCTTTTGGGCTGCCTTGCCATTTCTTTCATCGGGCTCGTTGGTCGTAACTTTGATGGATAGTCGCGTTGGCAATATAGGTTCAGGCTGCTCAGAGCTTTCGCCCGCTGCAGGCCCAGCATCAGTCAATTCATCCGGCAAAGTCGACTTCTTTCGCGATCGCCAATTTTTCAACCGCGCAACGAGACGTTCCCCCAGTGACTTCATAGTAATCGACCTCCATTTACCTGCCGCAACAGTACGCAGAAATGCTGTCAGCTTAAGCGTGACAATACAATAGTTTTGGCAACCATTGGGTCCTTACGCATGTCACCAGAACGCTTAGACATATCAGTTATCGAGGCTGGCAGGCAGTCTGAGCGACCGTTTCTCTATTGCTTTTCCAATCGTTGGAGCATTTTAAGCAACTGCCTGTTCTCAGTGGCCAATCTAGCGGCCAGTTCACGTTTCAGTTCGGCATTTTCGATTTCCAGAGCTAACAATTCAGCCTGAATATCAGGCTCGGCAAACACCCGAATTGCCGCTCGTTGTTTCTGCGGAGCTGATTTTTTCATACAACGTCGAACAGACGGCTTTTTTTCCCTGACAACAGAATTTTCCACCATGTTTGCCGTTTGCTGCTCTTCCCTTGCAAGGGATGCTTCTTCCGGTTTCGAGGCGCCCATGTTGGAAAGTTCTGGCTCGCTCAATGCCTCTTCAACCTGCTCGATGACCGGCTCAGCATGCTCAACAACTTTTGTAGTGGCGTTCTCAGTTCTACGCTCGATCGGCTTGGGCAGATCAGGCTGGGCCCGAACCTCCACGGGAGATTGGGGCGCATCGGCCTCCACTTGCCGGGCAATCGACTTCAGATCCAGATTTCCCCATAAAGATGACGAGCCTTTGCGAGCACGCTTGTTCTTATATTCAACGACAATATTACGGTTTGGATTTTTCATCCGTGAGTAGCTTTCCAGAGGAGATTTGAAGGTGCGCTCCGCGCGCGTCAAAGGGCTTTTAGCAGTAGCTACATATTATGCGGTGGATTTTCAACACTTCACAGAATGTCCGACCTGATCGATATGCCCTGAAAGCAACTCTATCTCATCTTGAACACAAGATGTACACGGCCTTATTGTTACATCAACCATTGACCTGTATTTTTGACGCCTAAATGAATTTCCTAACATCGATCTGGAGAAGCAGACCATGGCAGACGAAACCATTGCAGCACTAAACGAGACACCGGTTGAGGTTAGAACCGCCGAGCCTGTAGGCATCACGAAGAAAGCCCGTGCGCCACGCAAAAAAGCTGAGCCAAGGCCCGCGAAGGCGGCTGCAGCGCCTGCCGCTAAAGCTACCCGGGCCGCATCTGGACCAGTGAAAGCAGCCGAAGCTGCTTCAAAAGCAGCACCCGCTGCAACACCATCGGTAGAGAGCAAGCGCAACAAGTACACGCCGGCCCAGCGCGCCTCCATCCTTGCTTCGATCGAAAAAGCAACAAAAGATGGCAAGACCACACTCAAGGCTGCATTGCAGCAATCTAAAGTGAGTGAGCAGACCTACTATAACTGGAAGAACGCTGCTACAAAGAAAGCGTCCGTACCGGCGGCGGGGGCGTCCAGCGATGATCTTTCCAGCTTGGTTGCATTGGAAGCAGAGAACCTCAAGCTGCGCCAAGAACTTGCTGCAAAGCTGCGTGCTGAGAATGAAGAGTTGCGTAGACGTCTGGGTCGAACCTGAGGCGAATTGCTCCGAGCATCTGCACCAGGGTGCTGTCAAAACAGATGACTTTCCACGTGTAAGTCATCTGTCCGCCTTTCGATGATGAAAATTCGAAGCCTTTGTTCTCTCCTTCCAATGGCTCTCTAGTAAAGCCAAGAGTGAGGGTTACCGTTCCGCACACGCTTCCTTTGATGCATTCGTCCACGGTGAGGTAATCATTGTTTGCACCCACCCTGATGATCGCATCGAACTGCGATCTGCCGGCAATGTAACTGAAATACACGACGACCTATCCGCTTTCGCAGCTGCCTATCGTTTGCAAGCGCTGTGATTGCTCAGGCGCAGAATGACATTGATTTTCATTTCCGCTTTCTATCTATGAAATATTCGTATGGACCGCTAGGCTGAAACTTAACAGAAGACAATTGAATAACGCGCTACCCCATACAGGGTCATCGCCCAATGATGGACTTCTTTGCTATTTCCAAGGCCTTCCGTGCATTGCTCTCAGCGGTCTCCTCGGTCGGCGCAGCCGACTGGATTGTGAGCCTGTCTCCGCCCTCTACGACGAAAATGTTCACCCCCTTGAGGCCACCGACATTCGGAAGGCGGATAAGTCGTCCAATTGCAGGGGAAACATCGATCTTCTCTATCTTGAAACCGATTTTTTCGGAACTGAACTCCAGCTCTTTGAGATAACCTTCGTCGGTTCGGTTTTCCTGTCCCTGCTCGTTGATATGACGATCGATAGCGATCATCAAATGCTGGTCGTCATCTGTTCCACAGCAGGACATCCGAAAATTGGTCGGTTCTTCAGCATGATGCGCGGAGGCATCGAAAATTGACCAGAACTCTTGCTTGACGGGTGTGAGCTCGTGGATTTTGAAACCATCAGCCCGCACGGGGACATTAATTCCGGCAAGTGCAATCGCGATGACGACCGCTATAAGAGTTCTATTTTTCATACAGGGCACCATTACATCAACTTAAGCGCGACCAGATTGATACTGGACCGCTGAGCTTGAAAAAATAGTCAAAACTTGCGTCATGATAGCGTTCGTGCAGCAAAATCAATTCAGTCACAGTGGCCCGGCGCAGGACAGTTCGACGCGGACATTCTTACCTGCAATCAAATTCAGATCCGATGCGAGGATCAGTGTTCGATCGCCTTCTCGTGCAAGTGAAATGATGCCCTGCTGCAGTTTCTGGCGTATGCCGTTGACTTCCACACTGGCGGTGTAATTTACCAATGCAGACATGCATCCACACATTCCGATCGACCGATGCAAATTAAACCTCGCGTCGAAGGAAACAATGTTCGCCTGCCTCTTCACCTGCCCGGGCTTCAGATCGACGCAGGCCGATAGTCCGTTCTGCAAATCAATTTCGACGGCATCGCCGGAAGCTGCTTGTCCCGCGGAGATGGCGCAAAGGAACACAGCCACCAATGATCTGAATAGGGGCCTTCTTCTCCGTGCAGAAATCCTGATGTTTTCCTCCGCTTCAGGAAGCTTTTGACCCGAACCACTAATCATTTTTCTTGTTGATCCGTTCGTCGTTAGCCCCATCTGTTTTTAACGGAGGGTTCTGCTGTTTCACGGTGCCGATCAAACCAGTTTCCCGCCCCACATCTTTTTCCGATTTAGGTCCGTCGTCGTCTGCCAACGCGCTTAAGAGTGCTCTGGTCTCATAATTTCCACCATGTGCATCTCCTGTAACCAACACTGTTTTTCCTCCGTGAGACGCAGCATCCCTTAGCGCCTCAAGCCGATTGATTTCCATCATAAATGCCATAGCATCTGCGTCGGTAAGTGTTGTATCCGCTCGAAAGGCGGCAAGGGCTCGCGCATTGCCTTCTGCGATAATGCTACGACTGGCTGCGATCCCCCGCGCCGTAATTGACATCGCAGCAGCAGAAGCTTCAGCGCTCTTGGTGCGTTTAATCTTTTCTGCCTCGCCATCGTTGTGCGCCGCTTCCAATCTGCGCTGAGACGCCAGCACTTCGTTGAAGGCTGAAATCATCTCCGGCGTTGGCCGCGGGTCATCAATCAACACGGCACGAATCTCATAACCATATGCATTGATAGCTTCGTCCAGAGATTCACGGACAGTACGCGTGAATTCGTCTCGATCAGTATAGAGTTGGTCGAATGTTCTCGCCGCAGCGACCGCGCGTGCGTCTGTAGCGACGTAGGATTCGATCTGCTCTTCGGGATTATGCAATTCGTAAAAGGCCGCCTCTACCGCGGTAGGAATAACCCGATATTGCAGGCTGATCGGCATGGTGACAAAGGCATTGTCTTTGGATTTAACGCCAAGCTGAAGAGATATTTGTTTCGTCTGCAAGGAAAACGGCGAGCGAGCGCGCTGAAATGGCCAAGGAAATTTGATCGACAAACCCGCTTTACGATAGCCAGTGTAACGGCCGAACGTTTCAAGAATTCTCACGTGCTGCTGGGGTGTCATGACAAAGAAGCTCTTAAGCCAACGCAGTCCCAGATAAATCGCCACAATGGCAATAATAACCGATACAGGCGTTGTAATAATGGAACTGGAAAATTCAAATCCAAGAAAATTAAACATTCCAACCCTTCTTAATTTCGAATTTCACTATTTTCAGTTTGCTCACTGAACGGCACAGTTCCTCATCATTCAACACAGAACATCATGATTGGCAGCAATTGCTATTTTAACCAAAGCTCTTTGACTGGCAAGTCGTTCTGGTATGTGTGTCATCGACACCTGCTTAATGCGATAAATGACTTTAATGACTGGCGAAAGCTGATCATTCCTACAGAATTGGACGCGACAGGCTGCGACATATATTGGATTTCGACAATTATGCTGGCTGCACGGATAACAATATCGGCACGTCAAACTCTGTTCACATTCCCTCAATAGGACAGCAAACCACCAGAGCGCGGGGAATAGGAAGCATGAACGAAAAGTCGCAAATCAGATCGAACCCTGTCATTGCCACGGATAAGGATATTCGAAGAGCAACGGCAATCGCCGATTTGCTTGTGCAGCCGCTCGGCGTTCTACCCGACACCGTTGGCGATCCTGTTCGACCGGTCTGAATCGGCATCCCGCAGACTTGTAGCCAGGTCCACCGCTGCATTCTGGCGGCGGGCGGCCTACGCTTATATTTCTGATCTCCCTGTTCAGCGGTACTCCATACGCGCATTGCATTCAACGAAACCGAGACGCCCTCTACTTTTGGCGATCATCCGCCAAACCGCTTATCGTTATTAAAGCCCCTCGCCTAACGGTTCGAACGTCGGAAAAAGGACAACCAGTGCGATAAGCAAATCAACGCCAGACCGGCCATAAGAATGACGCCGAGCGCAAAAAATCCACTTAGCGCCCAAAATATGATCGGATTATCGCTCATGTAAACGCCCGGCCCTCGTCTGTTGACGATCCTCCCGTTCTGTATGACGCCTACGAGACCCTGTGCACCAGCCCAGACCAGCCAAGAAAGCAGTCCCGCGACAAGGCCCGAGCCCAGAATTTGGCTTATTCTCGATAGATGTTTCCAATTCATGGCTGTGCCCTCAGAACCGGGCCCAAGCAGTCTCATATCGAGACGAGACACCCACTTGCCTTCATTTCCGAAAACAGGAGCTGACGGATTGAGAAGGTTCCTCCCCTCGCCTTCTGTGTCAGAGATCGTAGATATCCGCCGGGCGAATTGATGGTTGATAGTTTCTGCAGGATCCAGGCAATAGTCGTCGAAGCGGTTTCTGGCCCCATGAAACGGATCGCTTCCTGATAGGCTGACTGACTGATACCGAGAAAGCGTGAGACAATACGCGAGGCATCGAGAAGCTCACGCCATGTCGCAATGCCATTCGTACAATACTCGCGGATTTCTGGACATGATCGCAGCACCTGGTCGAGAGAAATGGATGGCGTTAACTGGCCTGAAGTTCCTTCCTTCAGCTTCACAGAAACGGGTGTTTCCGCGGAAAGCGCATTCAAATCAATCTTTTTGCCATTTTGAGATTCAAAAAGGGATTCTGGCAGGGATTCACTATGCTGCCGCTCATATTGAGCGACGCTGCCGCTCATTTCCGGAACAATCTCTATTGTTTTCAGAGCGATAGCCAATTCACCACGAATGGCTTCAAAACTGGCCCTGATTGCGGACAGTTCATCAAGAGATGCACGGCGAGGAATAGCGTCGACAATGGCGCGGAAGCGAACAAACAATGCTTCGATACGTTCACCAGGTTCACCTGCTTCGTGAGCCTTATCCGCAAAAACTGCCGCTATATCTCGGCGTATGACGGACACTTCGTCGCGAAGACGCTTCAGTGCTTTCTGATCGGCGAGAATCTTATCCGCGATAGCAGCAATTTCAGAGGCGCGCTGGAGCAATGGTGCAAAGGAAAAGCCGAAAGCAAGCTCGACGCCGCCTTCCCTGTCCTTATGAGCATAGCGCTTGCGGGTCGGGCTATCTTTGCGCGCAATGATCCCGGCTTCAATCAGGGAGGCCAGATGTCGGCGCAGTGTAGACTCCGGCATGCCATGGGCACGCAGCGAAAGCTGTCGATTGGATGGGAAAACGACAAGGCCGCTTTTCTCTTGCATTTCATCATCAGGCAGAAATGACAGAAGTGAGCTCAGCACGGCAAGACAACGATCGTTCAGACCGAATTCTGCCTTAGCGACGCAAAGCTGTTTGTAGAGCGCCCATCTGTTTACGCCCCTCCCCTGCTTGGGCTTCTCTTGCCGGCCAGAATTTTGAGCAAACACCTTCATTCGCCCACGCAATGCGGACGTGTCAGTCTTCAGAACTTGCATTTCCTCTCACCTTTCAAAAGGCAAAAGAAATCCACCCGCCAAAAAGACGCTTACGACTCTTGACACTGATTCATGGAAATGCGATTCTCAGTCTGCTAAAACATCGAGAAGGGCTTCCACGACGGCAACGTTTGGGGGCCTTTTTCTTTTGCGGCTTAATCTCCATTCTTGGTTTCTGATTGCTTGAACTCCTCAAAAAGGATTTCAAGTCGCTCGGATAACCAATCGCCGAACGGTCTAGCCTTCTCGCTTCTGAAAGAGAAATCGACCCGTTTCGGCTTTTGACTCATCGTAATTGCAAATTCGCTATATCCCCACGACTTTGCCGTTGGTGTGGTTCGTTCCTTTTTGACCGGTTTGCCTTTGGCATTCGCCGCAGCGAAGACCCGATTGAAACGCTCGTCGCTATCTATTGAACCAAAATCTTCCGAAGTTACGATTTCGGAAATCGCAGTGGCCTTACGTTCGACCAGAAGGCTTAGTTCAAGCCAGCGTTCGCGCCCCACCCCGGGGGCTGATCCTATAACATTGATGAGTTCCGGCGAAATACGGGACGTTACGGAAATCATCTTGGAAACCGCTGCCGCATTAGCTGCAAGTGCTGAGGAGATTGTTTCACGGTCATATCCGAGAATCTCAAGATTTTTTGCGAAAAGAGCTTTCTCAATGAAGCTGAGATTTGCTCGAGCCGAATTTTCTTGCCCTTGCGCGATAATATGTGTTTTGTCGTCAAGTGCCTTTACAACTGCTCGAACATTGCGTCCGAGCTCGCGGGCGACCTTTACACGGCGATGACCAAAGACGATCATAAAGCGACCATCTACGCTTGGATGAGGACGAACGAGTATAGGGCTGTTCTGTCCGCGTTCCTGAATAGCTTGCAGAAGCTCCTGATATTCTTCACCATCAGTGCCAAGACGATCAGATACAAAAGAACTGTCTATAACATTTGGATCGAGGTCGACTACTTGCTCACCTTCAAGGAAAGCGTCAGCTTGACGTGCAAGCTCATTAACAGAACGGATCATGGATTTGGATGCGCCACCGATCCGATAATTGGACGTCACTGGCTCTTCGGTTGACTCCGTAAGTCCCGCGAGAAGATTTTTCCTAGCCATTTCAGTCTCCGTAATCGCTTATCTCACTGAATTTGCAATCATAAATGCTGGATTTGTCAGCAGACAAACTCATCTGCCCCAAGATTCGTGGATAAGGCCTTCAATTTCGCCATTGACGGCATCTAATGATTCAATTGCACGTTCATAGGTCGAACGCGTCATCGCGCTTTTTTCGACCTCATAGAGAGTTTGCTTTGTGATCCCAGCATCCGAGACAGCGGTTGATTTGACCATCTGGTTCTTGAGGATAAACTCGCCAAACAATGTCTGCAAAAAAGCCACCATCTGAGCCTGTGGCTGATCTGTTGGCTCGTATCTTGTTACAAGGTAGCGATACCATTCCAGATTTACCTCTGCGCCAGCAGCGCGGATAGGCTCGAGAATATTGCCAAGCATCAGGAGGAACTGGCCCATCGACATCACATCCAGCATCTGGGGATGTATCGTGATGAGAACTGCAGTGGCTGACGTGAGCGCCGTTATGGTCAGATAGCCAAGCTGTGGAGGGCAATCAATGACGACGATGTCGTATTGGTCGTCAACTTCTTCGAGCGCTTTGGAGATGCGGGTGAAGAATGATTTACCAGCATTCGAATTGCGGTCACTCATTGCGAGCGGGGTATCATATTCAAATTCCTGCAATTCCAAATTTGCAGGCACGATGTCCAGTCCAGGAAAGTTGGTGTTCTGAATAATTTCAGAGAGCGGCTTTTGCTCTTCATCATATCGGATCGCGTCATAGATTGAAGGGACCTGATCCAACTCCGGTTGAAACCCGTGCAGTGACGAAAGTGAAGCTTGAGGATCGAGGTCGATTGCCAAGACGCGATGACCAGTAAGGGCCAGATGTTGAGCCAGATGGGCGGTAGTTGTAGTTTTCCCAGAGCCGCCCTTGAAGTTTACGACCGCTATGACCTGAAGATGTTCACCTGGCTTTCTGTGAGGGACGTACTTACGTGTTTCCGACCGACCGTTTTGATCAAGATACTGGCGAATGTCGTGCATCTGCTCTGCGGTGTACGAACGCCGACCAGACGGCGAAGTTTCAGGAGCGGGGCCTTTGCCTTCCAAATGAAGTTTCTTAAGATGGCTCTGACTTACCCCTATATATTGTGATGCTTCTGCAAGAGAGAATGAACGAAGCGTCTTCTTTCCAGAATCAGGGAAGTTCTGAACGCTGAGCAAATGCAACTTCTTCGAAATTTGATCCCCTTGATCGAGGATGTGTTTTTCGAATTTAAGCGTGGCTTTCGGCTTTTTGAGCGAGATCTCGTTCATTACCCATTGATTTCCATAAAAACGATTTTTAGCCAGAATGGCCAAACTAACCGTTATTATGTCCGATTCTTAGGGATGCGCAACAAATTTAAAGTTAATAGTAAGTTAACACCGTCGCAGGGTCTATAGCTCTTGCTCTTGTAGATTATCATATTGATTTAAAGCAATATTTTACAACTTTTGTCAGCAGACAAAAATGCTGAGGTTGGTTTAATCTGGGAGCGAAACGTCACAAAGTTAAATGCAGACGAATAGTCAAGAGCGATCGGTTTTAGGTAGGTGCCGCGAAGAGTGGGAGAGGGAAGTTTCAGGCGCTGTTTCATTCCAATCGCGCGTAGAGGAAGTCAGAATTGGAAGCTATGCTGACAACACATTCTTTGTTCGAACTGTTCGTATGGAACCCTCAATGCGAATATCCGGTATTCTCTCCGCCGTTACTGCCATAATGGTTGCCAATGTTAGCGTTGCGGAGAATGTGGATCAGAAGTGGATCGCAGGCGGTTCGGTTAAATGGGTTTCCAGCAGCGGCGACAAATCACCAACTGATGCAATGATAAACATTGGTTCCATGCGTCAGAATGGAGATGCGCTAGAGGTGATTATTCGCTGGCCCTACATGCCTGCGTCTTATGGACCTGAAGCGGTGGAAAAGGACCACATTATCTGTCGGGCGAATGGAGCGTTGTCTTTCAGCGTGGAGGAGGGTCCGTTTCGCCGGATGGACATTATTTGTTCAAGAATGTCGGCGATCCTGCAAGTCGGCGAGAAGAGGCTGAAAAGCGGGCTTTACAAATGGCGAAGATCGGCCACGGAACCTCGTTCTACGGGTCAGATCCGCGCAGCCTTGCCTGTTGGGCAGCTGCTCGCAAATGCGCTAACGAAGCTTTCACCTGGCCTCCGCCGCCGGACAGAACGCCGCTCGAGTACACCGAAGAAGCTCGCAAAATGAACGACGATTATAATAAGTCGTTCGTTCCAACGTGCAAACTGGAGTAATCGCTTCCGGGGTATCCAAGCCGATGATGTCGACTAAGGAGATTTGATGCGAAACGAAAACCTACACGGCACGCAAGGCATAGACGGAAAGGAAAAAATGCGGAAGTTAGCGATTATCTTCAGTGCCGTAATGTTTGTGTATTCGATCTCCGCGAAGGCTGATCGACTTGTTTGTTCTGAAGCCGAGCATCTACGTTATATGAAAATGGTAGGCGAGGTTGGCGAGATGGGGATTGACCTTAACCCTGGGGGCGAGGATCGCGCAGCCTTCGAGAGGTTGATAGCTGCGTATGAGACACTCAACCCAAAAGGATCGAAGACCTCACTTTACGTTGCGTACATCCCCACCGGTCAGATTTATAGTCACGTATGTGCGCAAGAGCGCTGTACGATGGAAGAAATGGCAGCACCGGAACAGGCCTGTCTGAGCAATCATATGAACCAATGTGCCTATGTTGCACTTCGCTTCCGGGGTGACGAGTTCTGCTTACTCCGTTCACCGCAAAAATAGGCGTTTGATCGCTGCATTTGATGGATCACGATGCGTAATCGCGGAACATGCAGCAAGTTTGTCTCAAAAATCAACAATTGTGCTTCAGCAAATGCTGATTTGCATTCTCGATCTGTTAGATGCTCAAGAAGCTGGCACTAATCGCGAAAGTTAAGGATGCGAGAGCTCATCGGCTGCTCTAGGCCTCATTGCTGTCGAGCCGTTTAGCGCCGATAACGACATTTCTTGCACCGTCGTTTTCTAATGAAAATGATCTATGCACCCA
>Ga0180223_1001920_pt1 | contig 14080 bp, 10 predicted proteins | sample eDN5th30CKraftOP_FD_151337 | JGI IMG/M metagenome (GOLD analysis project Ga0180223, IMG submission 151337) | Enriched Organic Plus compost microbial communities from Emeryville, California, USA - eDNA 5th pass 30_C Kraft OP (version 2) (version 2) ...
CGCGACGGTGCGGCGCGGCGACCGGGTCGTGGTCAAGACGGTGGAGGGCGAGGTGCTCGCCAAGCAGCTCAAGCGCCAGACCGCCAAGACGGTCGAGCTCGCCTCGCTCAACCCCGAGCATCCCGACCGGACCCTGAACCTCGCCGACCTCGCCTTCATGGCCCGCGTGATCTGGGCGAGCCAGTAGGCGGCGGCCCCGCCCGCAATGATGGGGAAAGGAGCGCCGCGGCGCCGCGGGCCGTCAATGCCCGTTGCGCCGCAGCGGCAGCGAGATCCGGAAGACCGCGCCGACCGTCGCCGGCTCCAGCGCGATCGTGCCGCCGTGGAGCCGGACGAGCTCGGCCGCGACGGCGAGGCCCAGCCCGGTGCCGCCGGGCGTCACCGAGCCGCGGAAGGCCTGGAACAGGTTGGCCTGCGCGCGCTGCGGCACGCCGGGGCCGTTGTCGATGACGCGCAGGGTCACGGCGCCGCCCGCCGCCGCCCCGGCGACCGTCAGGGTCGGCCGGCTGCCGGGCTCGGCGCCCGCCTGGGTCAGCGCCTGCACGGCGTTGCGCATCAGATTGGTCAGGACCCGCGCCATCTGTTCGGGGTCGCAAGGGGCGACGAGCTCGGCCGGGACCTGATTCTCGAAGCTGAGCTGCCCGACCTCGGACAATCCGAGCAGTTCGGCCTGCTCGGCGACGAGCTGGCGCAGCGCCACCGGCCGGATCGCCGGCGTCGCCTCCGCGGCGCGGCCATAGGCGAGGGTGGCCTGGCAGAACTCGATGGCGCGGCCGAGCGTCGCGATCAATCGCGGCGCGAAGCGGCGGATCTTGGCGTCGCGCGTCTCGACGAGCTGGTCCGACATGAGCTGCGCCGCCGCCAGCATGTTGCGCAGATCGTGGTTGATCTTGCTGACGGCGAGGCCGAGCTCGGCGAGGTGCTTCTTGGTGCGCAACTCGCCGGCGAGCGTCATCTGCATGCGGGCCAGCGCGCGCTCCGCCTCGCCGATCTCGTCGGCCCGGTGCGAGGGCGCGATGATCCGCTGCGGGTTCTCGGGCTCGGCCTCGAACTCCATCACATTGGCGGCGAGCCGGCGGATCGGCTCGACGATCAGGGAGTTCAGCGCGACATAGACGGCGAGCGCCGTGAGGCCGATCAGCAGCAGCGAGATCAGCAGCAGGCTCCAGGAGAATTTCAGCATCGCCCGCCTGAGCGGCGCCTCGTCGATGACGATCTCGACGAAATCCGCACCGCCGACCGCCTCCCCGACGACGCGGATCGGCATCGGGGCCGGCGCCACCAGCACCGCCACGGCCTCGCGGATCGAGGTCCACCAGTCGAGCTGGCGCAGGTCGACGGAGCGCGAGACCTCGGGCGGCGGCATCGAATCGAGGCTGAGCAGCCGCCGCGCGCCGCCTACCCGGGCGGCGATGGCGCGGGCGCCGACGCCCATCAGCAGACGGTTCTCGCTGCCCTCCGGCAGGCCGTCCTCGGGCGCGCCCTCCAGCACCAGCGCCGCGACCTGCGCGGCCGCGATCCGGTCGTTCAGCCAGTTGCGGCGGAAATTGGCGATGGAGGGCACATAGATCAGCACCTCCGCCAGCATCACGAACAGAACGGTGACGAGCAGGAGCTTGGCCGAGAGGCCGAGCCGGGTCAGGCCGCGCGGAACGCTGATCGACAGGTCGTGTCTGGGCGCGCCGGGCTCGTGCATCGACACGATCCTAGCCGAAACGGCGCAGAAAGCCGATGAGGCGGCGCAGGCCCGGGCTCGTCGTCGCGCCGGCGTGGAAGCTCAGGGCCGCGCGCCGGGAGGCGTCGCCGAGCGCCAGAGCCGGAAGCGGGACCTCCGCCATCTCGGTGACGGCGAGCCCGGCCTTCAGCGCCAGGCACCAGGGCGCGATCAGCTCGGCGGCGCCGTCGCCGACGATGGTCACTCCGCGCAGCCGCCCCTTCCGGTCGGTCACGACCTTGACATGCCCCTCGGTCCGCCCGGCTGCCGTGGCGGCGGGCACCTCGGCGAAGGGCCAGCGCAGCACCCGGACCCGGCCCGGCCGGGCCTCCCGGCCGGTGTCGCCGAGCGAGGCGACCTCCGGCCGGCACCAGGCCACCCGCGGGGAGCGCGCCGGATCGACCGCGCCGTTGCGGCGGAACAGCACGCTGCGCAGCACGATGCCGACATGGTCGTCGCCGGCGGCGCTGCCCGATCCCGCCGCGGCGCCTCCCGCGCAGCTTCCCAGGGCGAAGATCCGCCGGTTGGCGGTGCGCAGGCTCCTGTCGACGATCACGCCGCCGGAATCGGCGCGGATGCCGGCCAGATCGAGGTCGAGGGCCTCGATATCGGGCTTCCGCAGGCCGGCCACGAGCAGGCGCGAAACCGGGAACGTGCCGCCGCCGTCCGGGCCCGAGACGGTGAGGCTCAGGCCGCCCCGGCGGCCTTCCGCCTGCACGATCGCGCTGTCCTCGTGCAGCGCCACGCCTTCGCGCAGCAGGCGCTGACGCAGGAGCAGGGCGGCCTCGGCATCGTGCTCCGGCAGGATGCCGGCCGGGCAGACCAGGGCGACGGCGCTGCCGAGGCGGGCGAAGGCCTGCGCCAGCGCGACGGCGGTGCCGCTGCCGCCGAGGACGCAGAGCCGCTCCGGCAGGCGCGTCAGCCCTGGCAGATCGTCCTCGCTGAGGACCAGGTCCCGGTCGAGGCCGGCGAGCCCGGGCAGGGCCGGACGCTCCGGCCGTGAGCCGGTCGCGATGGCGAAGCGCCGGGCCTTCACGGCGACGTCCCCGACCGCGAGGCTGCCGCGGCCGGTGAAGCGGGCCTCGCCCCGCAGCAGGCGGATGCCGAGGGCGGCGAGCCGTTCGGGCCGCTGGTTGGCGGCGGTGACCGTCAGCGCCCGCCGGATATGGTCGTGGATCTGCGCCTCGCTGACCTGCGGCGCGTCGAGCTGGAGGCCGAGCCGGCCGGTTTCGCGCGCCTCCTGCGCCCGGGCGGCGGCTTCGACGAGGGCCTTCGCCGCCAGCGCGCCTTGCCGTCCGCCGGCGGCCTGGCGCTCGACCAGCACGACCGGCGCGCCGAAGGCCGCTGCCGCCGCCGCCAGCGCGATGCCCCTGTCGCCCGCGCCGATGACGCAGAGATCGGGGGTCAGTGCGGCGGGTTTCGCCGCCTTGGCCGTGGCCTCGCTCACCGGATGATCCGTTCCGCCTGCTTTCGCCATCGCAGATGCGTCGTTGCGATGGCGGAATCAAGGTCGCCCGCCGCAGGTCGCCGCATTCAGGCGACGTGGCGGCCCTTGGTGTCGCGCTTCAGGGCCGCGAGGCTCTCCGGCTTGCCGAACAGATAGCCCTGGGCCCGGTGGGCGCCGAGCAACTGCACGGCGATGCGCTGCTGCTCGGTCTCGATGCCCTCGACCACGACGTTCATCTGCAGGCGCCGGGCGAGTTGGCAGACCGCCTCGATGATCGCCTTGGGGGCCTCGCTGGTGTGGACGTCGCGGGCGAAGCTCTGATCGATCTTCACCTGGGCGATGGGATAGGCGGAGAGATAGCCGAGCGCCGAATAGCCGGTGCCGAAATCGTCGAGCGCGAAGCTCACGCCGAGCGCCTTCAGCTCTTCGAGCACGGCGAGCGTCAGCTTGTTGTCCTCGATCAGCAGCGATTCCGTGATTTCGAGCGTCAGCCGCCGCGAACTCAGCCCCGAGGCGATCAGCGCTTCCTTGACGGTGTCGATCAGACGGCGCGGCTCGCGGAACTGCAGCGGCGAGACGTTGACCGAGACGCCGACGCCCGGCTCCCAGCCGGCGGCGTCCTTGCAGGCCTGCCGGATGGCCCAGTCGCCCATGCTGGCGATCAGCCCGGACTGCTCGGCGATGGGGATGAAGACGCTGGCCGGGACCATGCCGCGGGTCGGGTGGCGCCAGCGCATCAGCGCCTCGCGCGACACGATCGCCTGCGTCTTCAGGTCGACGATCGGCTGGTAGAACAGCTCGAGCAGGCCGTCGCTGCAGGCCTTGCGCAATTCGACCTCGATCTCGTGCCGCTCGAGCATCTCCTCGGCCATGGCCGGGTTGAAGAACATCAGCGTGTTGCGGCCGGCCGACTTCGCCTTGTAGAGCGCCGTGTCGGCATGGCGCAGCAGGTCGGCCGGGGAGGCGCCGTCATAGGGCGCCATCGCGATGCCGATGCTGGCGGTGACGTAGACGGTCTTGCCGTCGACGTCGAAGGAACGCTTCATGCTGTCGATCATGCGCTGGGCGATGCCAGAGACGATGTTGTGGTCGCCGGAGGGCAGGATCAGCAGGAACTCGTCGCCGCCGAAGCGCGCCAGCATGTCGTTGCTGCGGGTGGCGCCGCGCAGGCGGCTGGCCGTCTCCATCAGCACCAGATCGCCGATATCGTGGCCCAGGCTGTCATTGACCTGCTTGAAGCCGTCGAGATCGACATAGAGCAGCGCGAAGGCCTCGCCGGTCCGCTCGAGCCGCGCGAAGGCCTCGTCGATATGGCGGTTGTACTCGAAGCGGTTGGCGAGCCCGGTCAGCTCGTCGAAGCGCGCCATCTGCTCGATGCGGGCCTCGGTCCGCTTCCGCTCGGTGGCGTCCTCGGTCAGCATCAGGATGCCGCCCTCGGCGGCCGGGGCGAAGGTTACGACCAGCACGAGCCCGCCGCGGGTGACGACCTCCTGGCTCGCCGCCTGCTGCGTCGACTGCACCGAGACCAGCGCCGAGCGGATGTCGCGGAGCTGCTCAGAGCTGATCACCTGCCGCTCCACCAGGAAGCGCGCGATCGCCGTCAGCGGCGTGCCGGGCAGGGCGAGCGTCTCGGGCAGGCCGTAGAGCGTGCTGTGCGGCGCGTTGCTGACCGCGAGCTTGAGGCTCCTGTCGAACATCGCCAGCCCGTCGATCATCGTGTTGAGCGCGGCGTCGAGCGTCAGGTTCTGCGAGTGCAGGGCGGTGGCCAGCGCCTTCGACTGCTTGGTCGCCTCGCTGAGGGCGAGCAGGTTGCGATGCAGCGAATTGGTGATCGCGATGTTCGCCGCCACATATAGGAAGGCGAAATAGCCGATATATTTGTAATAGGGGTTGTTGGCCCCGATCAGGCCGATCGCCATCGGGATGCAGAAGGTCAGCAACTGCACCGCGACGAATTTCGGCCTTCCCGCATTGCGCGCGACATAGCCCGAGGCGAGCGCGATCGTCGACGAGACCGAGGTGATGTGCGCGGCGGCGTCGTCCGTCCGCACCAGCGCGACGTAGCAGCTATAGCCGAGCACGGCGCTGAAGGCCGTGGCGCCGAGGAAATAGTCGCGGTCCCAGCGCCGCGTTTCGGCGTAGCTGTCCTTGGCGTGGTTGCGGCGCCGATAGGCGATCAGGGTGACCAGCCGCAGCACCACCACCAGCGCGACCAGCAGCGTCAACTGGATGAAGACCTCGTGCCGGGTCGAGACCCAGCAGAGAAACGGGGTCAGGATCCCGGCGATGCCGCCGGGAATGATCGAGGCGGGGGAGGAGAACAGCGAGTTGACCAGCAGGGTATAGCCGGTCAGGTCGAAGTCATCGTCCCGCTCGCGCCGTCCTGTGGCGACCAAACGCCGGAAAGCGTCTGCCATTCACTCCTGCCTTTGCCGCTGCGGGCGGCTCGATGCGTGAGATGACCGGAGGTCTCACGTCATCTCAAGCTTTAGGCGGGCAGAAGTAAATGCTTCGTGAGGGAAGGGTCCAATCTTCGGCCGCGCGCCCGCAGGAACGGGCGTTTCCCGTCCCGCGGATTGAGCGGCAGGAGGCCTTGCAGCCGCCGGTTGCCGTCAGGCGGATTCCATCTGGCGCTGATAGACCCGCGCCAGCATCCGGTCCTGGGTCTGGGCGATGCGCTGCAGCTTCGAGATCGCGCTCGGGCTCAGGCGCAGCATGCAGTCGGCCCAGATCTGGCCGAGATGGGAGAGTTCCTCGCGCAGGTCGCCGGCCCGCCGGTTGAAGGCCGTGAACAGCGCCGTCTTGGCCGCATGGATCGGCAGGGAATCGGCGCAGTATTTCCGGATCCAGGCCTCGCCGGTGCCGGTCGGCACCACGGCTTCGAGCCCGCCGGCCGCCATGAAGTCCTGGGCGCTCATCTCCTCGCCCGACATCAGGAGCTTCTCGGCGGCGCGCGCGCCCATCCGCCGTGACAGGATCGCGACCGCCGTGATCGGGAAATGGTTGAACTTGATCTCGGGATAGACGAACGAGGCCTGCTCCTCGGCGATCATGACGTTGCAGGAGCGCGGCGCGTCGATGCCGCCGCCGATCGCCTTGGCGTGGATCGTCGAGAGCGTCACCACCAGCCCGTTCAGGCCGCTGCTGTTCCAGATCGCGCCCTCGGCGGAGAGGCGCGCATATTCCGCCAGCGCCGCGCGGTCGTTCTTCGCCAGGCAATCCAGGTAGAAATCGAGATCGCCGCCCAGCGTGAAGAAGGGGCCCGTCCCGCGGAAGGCGAGGAAGCGCACCGGCGCGCGGTGATACTGGTCCGGAGCCCCCCACAGCGCCGAGATCGCGGCCTGGATCTTCACCAGGCTGTCGAGCAGCTGCAGCGTGAAGACCGGCTTGAGCTCGGGGCGGATCGTCACCCACAGCGTCTTGATCGCCGATTCATAGGCGAGCTCCACCTCGGGCAGGAAACCCGCCTTGTAGCGGATGGCGTCGATCACCTCGCAGCTTTCGAGGAGAGCCGGACCGGCGCGGTCTTCATTCAACGCAAACGACTCGAACATGACGCCACCCTCGCAACGTGAATGCGGTCACCGTAAACGAGCTTAACAAACTGTAAACGCATTCCGCCGGAAATGGTTAATTTCATTAATGTTTTCAGATTACCTATGGTCACTTGCCGTCGCGTTCCGGCACGCGGCGGCGGGCATGGGCAAAATCCGCGCCGGGCGAAAGCGGAGCCGACCGCGGCTTACGGATGGGAATTTTGGGGGGAGCGGGCCTTCCCGAGGCGGGGGCAGGAGTGGCTGGGAACGCGTCCGCGCCGACGGCCTCGGCGGCTGTCGCAGAACGGGACGCAGCCTGCCCGGATGCGGGACGCCGGCCGGGAACCGATGCGCGGTCGTGCTTGTCCCCAGCCGGCTCTGCGGCTAACCATGTCGCCGCGAATTCGCCGCGTTCCCGCGTTCAAACCTTGATGCCGAGTTGATGTCGTGACTCGCCAGACTGCCGACGACGAGAAGCAGGCGCGCCTTGCCGCCGCCCTGCGCGAGAACCTGAAGCGCCGCAAGGCACAGGCTCGCGCCCGTCGCGCGGAAGAGGCGCAAGCGCACGAGCATGACGCGGTGCCGCCCGTTCAGGCCGACACCCGGCGGACCTGACCCTCCTTATTCGTGACGCGCCGCGGGGCCCGAAGCCGCCGGCCGAGCAGGACCTGACGATGGACAAGATCCGCATCACCGGCGGCCAGCGCCTCAATGGCGCGATTCCGATTTCCGGCGCCAAGAACGCCGCCCTGCCGCTCATGATCGCGAGCCTGCTGACGGACGAGACGTTGACGCTGACCAACGTCCCGCGCCTGTCGGACGTCACCGCGCTCTCGCGCATCCTCTCCAACCAGGGCGTCGACCGCACCGTCGCCGGCAAGCGCATCGGCCAGTCGGCCGAGACCGGCCAGACCATCTCGCTGACCGCCCGCCAGATCGTCGACACCTGCGCGCCCTACGAGCTGGTCTCGACCATGCGCGCGAGCTTCTGGGTGATCGCGCCGATCCTGGCCCGCATGGGCGAGGCCAAAGTCTCGCTGCCGGGCGGCTGCGCCATCGGCACGCGCCCGGTCGACCTGCTGCTGATGGCGCTGGAGAAGCTCGGCGCCGAGATCGAGATCGAGAACGGCTATGCGCTCGCCCGCGCGCCGAAGGGCCTCAGGGGCGGCGAGATCGTCTTCCCGAAGGTGACGGTCGGCGGCACCCATACCGCGCTGATGGCCGCCGTCCTCGCCGCGGGCACGACCGTGATCGAGAACGCGGCGCGTGAGCCCGAGGTCACCGACCTCGCCGCCTGCCTCGTCAAGATGGGCGCGAAGATCGAGGGCGCCGGCACCTCGCGCATCGTCGTCACCGGCGTCTCGCGCCTTGGCGGCGCCCATCACGCCGTGCTGCCGGACCGGATCGAGACCGGCACCTATGCGATGGCCGTGGCCATGACCGGCGGCGACGTCGTGCTGGAGGGGGCGCGGGCCGAATTGCTGCAATCGGCGCTCGACGTGCTGGTCAAGGCCGGCGTCGACATCAGCGAGACCAATGAGGGCATCCGCGTGCGCCGCAACGGCCACGGCATCGACGCGGTCGATGTCGACACCGACCCGTTCCCTGGCTTCCCGACCGATCTGCAGGCGCAGTTCATGGCGCTGATGACCAAGGCCAAGGGCACCTCGCGCATCCGCGAGACCATCTTCGAGAACCGTTTCATGCATGTGCAGGAGCTCGCCCGCCTCGGCGCGAAGATCCGGCTCGACGGCGACGTCGCCCATGTCGAGGGCGTCCGGAAGCTCACCGGCGCGCCGGTGATGGCGACGGATCTGCGCGCCTCGGTCTCGCTGGTGATCGGCGGCCTCGCGGCCGAGGGCGACACCACGATCAACCGCGTCTACCATCTCGATCGCGGCTTCGAGGCGCTGGAAGCCAAGCTCGGACGCTGCGGCGCCGTGGTCGAGCGGATCAGCAGCTGAGTCGCGGCGGTTGATTTTCTCGGTGCGGCTCGTCAGAACGATATCATGTCTGACGACGCCGCCGAACCGCTGAAGCTCGTCGCGCTCGACGCCGACGATCTCGCCATCGTCTCCGCCCATCTCCAGGATGCGGTGCTGAAGGCGGCCGACATCGCCTATCTGCCGGCCGAGAAACGCTTCGCGCTGGCCGTGCGGCGCTTCGACTGGGAAGGCGCCGTGCATGGCAAGCGCCGTCGCCGGCTGTCGGCCCTGCATTTCGACCGCGTGCTCGGCGTCCGCAGCGCCAGGCTCGACAAGAACGACGCCGGCAAGGTGCTGAACCTGCTCGCCATCACCTTCGAGCAGAACGACGAGCCGGCCGGGGACGTCACGCTGCATTTCTCGGAAGGCGCCGCGATCCGGCTTTCGGTCGAGTGCGTCGAGGCCCAGATGAAGGATCTCGGGCCGGTCTGGGAGGCGGTGGCGACGCCCGGCCATCCCGACGCCTGATCGCTGCGCTTTTCCCGCGGGAACAGCTTCAATCGCCGGCTCCCTTCGTCTAAAGAGCGCGTCATCCCGGACAAGCGGCGTCGGCCGCGCCGATCCGGGGTCCAGGCCGGAACCTGCTTCGGAAGCGCTCCGGCATGGATCCCGGGTCTGCGCTTCGTTCCGCCCGGGATGACGGCCGCGGAGGTGTACGCCTCCGGAGACGACCGATCCGCCAGTTTCGAGGATGCCCATGCCGATCAGGCTCGACGACAGGGATGCAGGCTTTGCCGAGGGCTTCGCGGCGCTGCTTTCCGCCAAGCGCGAGGTTTCGGAGGAGGTCGACCGCGTCGCCGCCGACATCATCGCCGAGGTCCGCGCGAAGGGCGATGCGGGGCTGATCGCCTATACAAGCCGCTTCGACGCGCTCGCGCTGACGCCGGAGACCTTGCGCGTCGGCGAGGCCGAGATCGACGCGGCGGTCGCCGTCTGCCCGCCGGAGCTGCTGGCGGCGCTGGAAACGGCGCGCGAACGCATCGAGACCTATCACCGCCGCCAGAAGCCCGAGGATTCCTGGGTGAAGGACGAGGCCGGGGTCGAGAGCGGCTGGCGCTGGAGCGCCATCGAGGCGGTCGGGCTCTACGTGCCCGGCGGCACGGCGAGCTATCCGTCCTCGGTGCTGATGAACGCGATCCCCGCCAAGGTTGCCGGCGTGCCGCGCATCGTCATGGTGGCGCCGACGCCGCGCGGCGAGACCAACCCGCTGGTGCTCGCCGCGGCCCGGCTCGCCGGCGTCGACGAGGTCTACCGCATCGGCGGGGCCCAGGCCGTGGCGGCGCTGGCCTATGGCACGCAGAGCATTCCGCCCGTCGCCAAGATCGTCGGCCCGGGCAACGCCTATGTCGCCGCCGCCAAGCGCCGCGTCTTCGGCCAGGTCGGCATCGACATGATCGCCGGCCCCTCCGAGGTGCTGGTCATCGCCGACCGCAGCGCCAATCCCGACTGGATCGCGGCCGACCTGCTGGCCCAGGCCGAGCACGACGTCTCGGCCCAGTCGATCCTGATGACCGACGATGCCGGCCTCGCCGCCGAGGTCGAGAAGGCGGTCGCCTCCCAGCTCCGGACGCTGCCGCGCGCCGAGATCGCGGGGAAGAGCTGGCAGGAATTCGGCGCGATCATCCGCGTCGCCGATCTGGAGAAGGCGGTCCCGCTGGTCGACCGCCTCGCGCCGGAGCATCTCGAGATCGTCACGGCCGATCCCGAGCGCCTCGCCGGGCTGATCCGCAATGCCGGCGCGATCTTCCTCGGCGGCCATACGCCGGAGGCGATCGGCGACTATGTCGGCGGCCCGAACCACGTCCTGCCGACCGCGCGTTCCGCCCGCTTCTCCTCGGGCCTCGGCGTCGGCGATTTCATGAAGCGGACCTCGCTGCTGAAATGCGGGCCGGAAGGGCTGCGCCGGCTGGCCCCGGCCGCCACGCATCTGGCCGAGGCCGAGGGCTTGCAGGCGCACGGCCGTTCCGTGACGATCAGACTCAATCTCTAGGGGCGCGCGCGCCGCCAGGTCGGAACGGCCCGGCGGGAGCGCCGTCTCGGGGCGCCGCCGCGGCGGCGCAGTCACAGGAGGAGCGATGCCCGCCGGCCCGTCTTCGGAAAACCAGTCCCTCGTCGGCGTCACGCTCGACGAAACCTCGCTGGGGCGCGGCTCGCCCGACCAGGAGCACGAGCGCGCGATCGCGATCTACGATCTGCTGGAGCGCAACCGCTTCGCCGTGCCCGGCCATGATGGCGGGCCCTATCTCGCCCATCTCGCGCTGGTCGAGCGCCGGCTGGTCTTCGACATCAAGCAGGCGGACGGCGCGCCCATCGTCACGCATCATCTCTCGCTCACGCCGTTCCGGCGGATCGTCAAGGACTACGAGCTGATCTGCGAGAGCTACTATGCCGCGATCCGCACGCAGACCCCCGAGCAGATCGAGGCGATCGACATGGGCCGCCGCGGGCTGCACGACGAAGCGGCCGGGATTCTGGTGGAGCGGCTGGCGAACAAGGTGGAGGTCGATTTCGACACGGCCCGGCGCCTGTTCACGCTGATCTACGCGCTGCATTGGAAGGGCTGACGCGCTTGGAGCCGACAACCTCTTCAAGCGGAGGGAGGCCCCGTTCGCCTGAAGACGATGCGCCCGGAACGCGCTCGCCGCCGCGGAAGGTCCAGAGCGTGCTCTTCATGTGCGCGATGAACGCCGTCCGCTCGCCGATGGCGGAGGCGCTGGCCAAGCACTTCTTCGGCAAGTCGATCTATGTCCAGTCGGCCGGGGCGCGCAAGGGCGAGACCGACGGCTTCGCCCGGACGGTGCTGGAGGAGATCGGTATCGATCTCAGCCGCCACAAACCGAAATCGGTGGAGGAGCTGGAGGAGTGGGAGGGGCTGAATTTCGACCTGATCATCTCGCTCTCCCCCGAGGCCCATCACAAGGCGCTGGAGCTGACGCGAACGCTGGCGGCGGAGGTCGAATACTGGCCGACCATGGACCCCACCCTCGTCCAGGGCTCGCGCGAGCAGAAGCTCGACGCCTATCGCGACGTCCGCGACGGGCTGGCCCGTCGCATCAAGGACAGGCTCAGGAGCTGATATCGCGCCGCATTTTCGGCCTCGCTCGGAAACCAACCCGTCATCGCGAGCGCAGCGAAGCCATCCAGATGGACCGGGTGGGACGTTCAACCCCGTCCCCCTGGATCGTGCTTCGCCGCTGGCGCTGCTCGCAATGACGGCTGGCCCGCCCTGATCGAAGCGGGCGGCGGCTCTACCTTACCAGCACGGCGCCGCCGCAGCGCACGCCGGTGACCCAGCTATCGGCCTGTCCGAGGCCGATGCCGAGGGTGCCGAGGATGCCGGTGAGCAGGCTGTCGAGCGGCGTCACCGCATTGCCGACGATGCCGCCGACCAGCCCGTCGAGCCCCGGCAGGCCGAGCCCCAGCCCCAGCGCCTCGACCTCCAGCCGGAGGTCGCCGACCAGGCGCCCGAGCAGGGTGGCGACGAAATTCTGCGTCGAGGTGGTCTTCTTGTCGCCGCGCAGGATCTCGGCATAGCCGAAGCTCACCGGCGTCTCGGCGAGGTTGGTCATCGTCACATGGGCCCGGGCGTTGACTCTGGCGAGCCCGATGACGTTGAGCAGCGTCGCGGCCGGCGGGTTGGGCGCGGTGCGGAAATTGTTGAACTCCGCCATTGAGACCTGCCCGATCCAGGCATCGACCAGCGCCGGCTTCACGCCGAGCGTGACGCGCGAGGTGGAGACGTCGCCCGGCGCGCATTGCAGGGCGGTGAGCTTGGCCGTCGCCGCCGCGAGCTCCAGATAGACCGGCAGCCTGACGAGCGAGGCGACGCCCGAGCCGACGAGGTCGACGGTGAGCAGCAGGCGGGTCTGCGCCGTATGGACGCTCGCCCCGGTCCGCCCGATCCGCACCATGGCGCCGCCGACCGGGCGCTCGCCGATGCCGAGCTTGAGATTGACCGCAGCGATGCCCGGCAGGTTGAGCGCCAGCCCGACATCGACCTGCCGCTGGCCGTTGGCGATCTGCGCGACCGCCGAAACGAGGTCGAGCGCCGAGAGCGAGGCGGCGAGCGGCTTCGGCCCGGAAACCGGCCTGTCTCCGGCCGGTCCGAAGGAGACGAGCTTGGTCAGGTCGATCGGCAATCCGCCGGCGGCGACGGAAGCGAGCCGGCCTAGCACGGCGGTGGCGGTGCCGCTGCGGGCGTCGTTGTCGCGCGAGGCGTCGACGATGGCGGACAGCACGTCGCCGAGCCTGGCATGCGCCTTCAGCACGTCGTCATAGCTCGCCGCGGTCAGGTCGAGCCGGGTCGCCAGATGCTTCGAGACGTCGAAGAGGTCGACCCGTGCCTTGAGCAGTTCCTCGTAGTCCATCACCGACAGCGAGACGCCGCCGCCGAGCAGGGCGCCGAGCAGGCCGTTGAGCAGGCCGCCATCGAGCCTGACCAGGCGTGAGCCGATGGCGAAGGCGGCCTGCGCGTCCTGATAGGCGATGGCGCTGCTGCCGATGGGCACGTCGCCGGCATCCATGCTGATCTGCGTCGGGGAAGGCTTCGCGCCGGGCGGCAGCGGCGCGGTGCGCGAGGCGGCGAAGGCGCGCCCGAGCAGGAGCGGCGTCAGCGTCCGCATGTCGATCCTGACGGCGTTCGCGCCGGCGGCGGGGCCCGGCACGAAGCGGTCTTCCGGCGCCTTTGCCGGGTCGGGCGTGTAAGTGCCCGGCTGCACGGCGCTGATGCTCTCGCCCGCGAAGCCGTTCTTGCCGGCGCTGGCCTGGGCCGCTGCCTGGGCGCGCGGGATGTCACTAGCGGCCGCGAGCGCCGCGAGGTCGTTTGCGGTCTGCAGCTTGCGCTTCTCGTAGAAGAAGCTGCCGACATCGACCGCCATGGCGCCGAAGCCGAGCAGGGCGACCAGCGAGATCGCGAACAGGATGGCGGCGCCGCCGCGTTCGTCGCGACGAAAATCGGTGATCTTGCGCATGACGAGCCCTCCCAGCCCGATGCCGTGGGTTCAGTAGCCGCCGCGCTGCACGACGGCGCGGCGTTCGATCAGAGGCTGTGGCAGCGAGACGAGCAGGCTGAGCCGGTCATAGAGGGAGCCGGTCATGTCGTAGCTGACCGCGACCTCGAAATCCTGCCGCTGCGCCCCGGTCTGGAGCGTCCGCACCTTCACCTTGGCAGGATCGATGAAGGCATAGGCGTCGGCATGGGCTGCGACGTAATCCTGCGCGATCCGGGCGCGCTCGGCATCGCTCAGGCCGGCGACGGAGGAGCGCGCCGCTTCGGCCGCCATCTGCTGGACGCTGTGATAGATGCCGAAGACGTAGCCATAGCCCATGATGCCGAGCAGCAGCAGCAACAGCACCGGCGCGACGAAGGCGAACTCGATCGCGCTGGTGCCGGCCTGGT